>Ga0207747_1000065_pt1 | contig 111991 bp, 112 predicted proteins | sample HigsolmetaGSP11D_FD_184839 | JGI IMG/M metagenome (GOLD analysis project Ga0207747, IMG submission 184839) | High solid enriched microbial communities from the Joint BioEnergy Institute, USA - SP1-1-D (SPAdes) | ecosystem: Engineered > Bioreactor > SSF (Solid state fermentation) > Aerobic >... | reverse complement strand
ATTCATCCAGAGGGGCATCCAGTTGAGCTTCTTTTTTCTTTTGGAAAAATGGCAGAGTCGCTTCTTTTTCAGCCTGTTCAGCGAGCCATTTTTCACGTTCTTCTTTGGACTTTCTCCCTCGTTTTTTATCGTAAGCCAGGAATAAGAGGATTCAGAAGGCGTATTGTCCGATACAAGAAAACCGCAGTTTAGCTTGAAGGTAATGTCTTCATTTAAACGTTTCACAAGATCCTTAACGGTTGGGATTCGTTCAACATAACGGACGAAAACTGAAATAATCATGGCGGCATAGTTTAATTCTTCAGGTGCACCAAGATGGGACTTCTTGGTTACTGAATGGCAGATTTTATTAAGATTTATAGCTGAAATAATGGCATCGTAACGATGGGTAGGTTCCATTTCGTATAATTCCTGGATGCCAAATAAACTCATTTGTCGTATAATGGTCACAGGGAGTGTCCCTCCAGTCTTTTTTGTTTTTTTCGTTAATTACCGTTATACAAGACTTGGGGAGGTACTTCCTTTTTTATGTTTTGAAAACCTTTGGACACAAGGACTTGGAATTTTGAAATTCACTCATTTAAATATTCTTTGCTAAATTTTTTACCAAGTCCCTTATGAACAACTGATTTCTAATATTTTTTTGCGCAGGCTTTTCCTTTATCTTTCCTTCTTTAAACATTTATGCAACATAATTTACGGTATGCGTGACATTTTTAATTTTTTTATTTCTTGAAATAAATTTAATTTAACTTATAAATATGTTTCGACATGTCTGGTAGTTTTCTATTTTGTTGTGTTCCTGTATAATGGACGAAAATGCTTGTTGCTGAAAGGTGAGCATATGTTTAAAAAGCTTGTCTATTGGTTTTTGTCTTCCCAGTTGCTTGTTTTCATCTGTTCTTTCACGTTTTATAAGCGGATCGACCTGCTTTGTTATATTAATACATCTTTTACAATCGGGGCGCTCTTGATCTTTTTTTCCTTGTCGGTTTTTATGCTCCGTACAGGTTTTTTTGATGCTTTTTTCTACGGTTTCCAGCGACTGTCGTCCAGATTTGACGGAGAAGTCCGTCCGCTGTCCAAACTGGTCTCGATTCACGTGCAAATGCCGTTTTTAACCGGCGTTGTGATGATGATTTTCATGGCAATTGCCCTTTTTCTGCAAAGTTCGTAAAGATTTCGCATTTTGACTTTTTTGCTTAATTTGATTATAATGGTGGCGGTACGTGAAAAGCGATGAGAAAGAATAGTACATTTGCCAGGGCATTTTAGAGAGTTTGTGGTTGGTGGGAACAAACATGCCGGGCAGATGGAATGGGCTTTCGAGCTCCGGGGATGAACGGATATTTTACCCTATTAGTTTCCGGCGTTTGCCTTGCGTTAACAAGGCCCCAATTTTTTGGAACTAAGCGGCCCGGCGTAAAGGGCACTTAGGGTGGCACCGCGGATCTATCCCATTCGTCCCTATTTGGATGAATGGTTTTTTATTTTTATGGAAAAATTTCAGCATGTCTTAGGAGGAAAAAGCAAAATGAGAACCATTTTTTCAGGCATCCAGCCGAGCGGAACGATCCATATCGGCAACTATCTTGGCGCAATGAAGCAGTTTGTTGAACTGCAGGACAGTTTTAATTGCTATTTTTGCATTGTGGACCAGCATGCCATCACCGTGCCGCAGGATCGGCTTGCGTTGCGCAAAAACATCCGAAGCCTTGCCGCTTTTTATGTCGCTGTCGGCATTGATCCGAAGAAAGCAACGCTGTTTATCCAATCAGAAGTACCGGCACATGCCCAGGCCGGATGGATGCTGCAGTGCGTTTCCTATATCGGAGAATTGGAAAGGATGACGCAGTTTAAAGACAAATCGGCAGGAAAAGAAGGCGTATCGGCCGGCCTATTGACATACCCGCCGCTGATGGCTGCTGATATCCTGCTATACAGCACAGATCTTGTGCCGGTCGGTGAAGACCAGAAACAGCATTTGGAATTGACGAGGGATTTGGCGGAAAGATTTAATAAACGGTATTTGGAAATTTTTACATTGCCTGACATCAAGCTCTCTGAATCAGGCGCACGGATCATGTCCCTGCAGGATCCGACAAAAAAAATGAGTAAATCCGATCCGAATAAGAAAGCCTTTATTTCACTTCTTGATGACCCGAAACTGGTCGATAAAAAAATTAAAAGCGCCGTTACCGATTCGGACGGCGTCGTGAGATATGATAAGGTAAACAAACCAGGCATCTCCAATCTGCTCGTTATCTACTCCAACTTCAGCGGCCTGTCCATTGAAGAATTGGAAAGGAAATACGAGGGGGTCGGTTACGGGGCATTTAAAGCTGACCTTGTGGATGTAATCAATGATGCGCTTGCCCCGATCCAGCACCGTTATTACGAACTGATTGAATCGGAGGAATTGGACCGCATTTTGGATGAAGGCGCGGAAAAAGCTAATATTGTGGCAGGAAAAATGCTGAAGAAAATGGAAAATGCAATGGGGCTCGGCAGGAAAAAACGCCACTGAACCAATGCAAAAAACGAGTTGCGATTTAGTACGCAACTCGTTTTTACATGAGTTCGCTTTTTTCATTGTGTTCAAGTTCCCAAAGTTTTTCAAAGAACGGTTGTCCTTTTATCAAGTTTTCGCACAACTGCTCGTGTTTTTCAGACCACCCTGTTTTTGTTTCCTCATAAAGCCGCTCCCACACAAGATCAAAATCCATAAATTGAATTTGTTCATATTTTTCCGGCGACCATTCCGTATACCAATACCGCACTTCCGCCGTATTCTTAGAAGAATAAAGCTGGTCAAGGGCCATAAACAGCAGCTGCTTTAACTGCCTTTCCCTTCTCGTCAGCCCCTGCATGCATTCCGGTGAAGGGGATAAAATATGGTATTCTTTCGGTTTGGCGTTTTTTTCAAAATGGTAAGAAACCGGCTCATGTCCCACTATCATATCATACACAAGCTGTTCCTGCCGCGGGATAAGCCTGCTTTTCCGGATCGGCAGCGTATAGCCGATCGTATCGACAGCCAATATTCCCTTGCCATCCGTTACGACAAAACAATAATCAAGCTGGATCCTTTCATGGTTTTTGCGCAATATCCCTTTTTGATAAACATCGTTCAGCAACGTCTGCGGCAATTCCGCCAAATCATTTTCAATGTAATCATAAAGAAGCGTGTCCACATATAAAAGAGGGACCTGGTCAAGCAGTTCAATGACATCATCCCGGCGCCATTCATGAAAAGGGCAGACATTATATCCGTTTTCCTCCCCCTCGAACCAGTTGACCCATACATCGTGAAGATACAGCATTGATAACCCCCCGTAAACTCTATTTGTCATTCAGTATAGGCAGGGAGCAGTTAAATTATTCCTATGCCGCCGCCAAAAAGGAAGATGGGGGAAGCTGCCGGCACTATATCTTTCAGCAGGCAACCCCCTATTTAAAATTTTTTGTAAGGAATGTTTCGGACGCGAGGCCTATGCATTTTGCAGTAGAAAAAGCATGTGTATTCTTAAATTCTTCTATGAGGAAATACCCGAGCGCATACCCCATCATGTTTGGCACGTACCTTCTCCCGAAAAGCAGGTCATCGTGGATTTTCTCGCTTTTTTTCCTTTCAAGGTTTTCCGCAAAAAATCGGTGCCACGCCTGCATCTTCTGCCTGCCCGTATACAGCCTGGACGTTCCTGAAATATATTCCTCCCCTAAGTATTCGAGCACGGCATGTTCCGCCAGGCCTTCAAATACAAGAGAATCGAGCAACGTATATTCCATAAGCGGCCGTTTCAGCCGGGACATGCGCGCAGCATGATGGTATTCATGGATCAAAAGTGCCTCCCATTCTTTTTCGTCCCGTACCGGCCCCAAGAACAGGAAAACGGCATCCGGCAGCGTGACGCCTGATTTTCCCCTGCTTTTTCGGAACCCGAATCCGTTTCCCGCACGGATCGGGAATATATAAATATCCGGGTCCGGCCCTTTCCACAGCTTTTGATACTTTGCTTTAAGTGCCGCGATTTTTTCCCACGCATTCTTTTCTTTCAACGATAGAAAAGTCTGTTTCGACTGTCCTGAAGGCCGGTACATGCCGAAGCTTTGCAAGTACCGGTAAAAATCTTTCACGTCTTTTCCGGCCTGTTTGATGTTTTTGCAAAACACTTCCGGCCTTCCAAAATCTTCCTCCATCCACCTGTCCGTACGTATGACGCCCATAACGCCCCCCCTTCTGTTTGCTTCTATTGTATTAGCGGGGAACGCGTTTTATTGATCAGATTTAAAGCACATTTTGAAATAACTAAAACTTTCCCGATTGCATAAAAAAAGGAGTGCCCCGGGCCGGCCTACCGGCTCTTGGGACAGCCCCTTGACGTTCTTTATAAAAGACGAAGGTTAATCTTCGTATTTTTTAAATGCCAGTGTCGCGTTATGGCCGCCGAATCCGAGCGAGTTGCTGAGCGCCACTTTGACTTCCTGCTTGCGGGATTCATCCGGCACGTAATCCAAATCGCATTCCGGGTCCGGCGCTTCAATATTGATCGTCGGCGGTAGGATACCTTCGTTGATTGCCAGTACGGTAAAGATAGCTTCAATCCCCCCCGCTGCGCCGAGCAGATGCCCGGTCATGGATTTTGTCGAGCTTATGGCAAGTTTATAAGCATGGTCGCCAAAAACTTCTTTTATAGCCATCGTTTCATATTTATCATTATACTGCGTACTTGTGCCGTGGGCATTAATATAGCCGACTTCGCTTGGGGTGATCCCTGCGTCGTCAAGCGCCATTTTCATTGCACGCGCGCCGCCTTCCCCGCCTGGAGCTGGCGCCGTAATATGGTATGCATCGCCGGTTGCCCCGTAGCCGATGACTTCCGCATAAATTTTTGCCCCGCGCTTTTTCGCATGTTCCAATTCTTCGAGCACCACAATCCCGGCGCCTTCTCCAATGACAAACCCGTCGCGGTTTAAGTCAAACGGGCGGCTTGCCGTATTCGGGTCCGGATTGGTCGAGAGCGCGGTGTTTGCGCAAAATCCCGCCAGCGACATATTTGTAATCGGTGCTTCTGCGCCGCCGGTAATCATCACGTCGCAGTCTCCACGCTGGATGACCTTAAATGCATCGCCGATCGAGTTCGTTCCCGTTGCACAGGCGGTTACGGTACAGGAATTGATGCCTTTTGCGCCGAGTAAAATGGAGACCTGCCCAGCCGCCATATCCGGGATCATCATCGGGACAAAAAACGGGCTCACACGCCGGTATCCGCGTTTTTGGAAGATTTCAAACTGGTTTTCGTACGTTTCCATGCCGCCGATCCCGGATCCGATCCAGACGCCGACACGGGTTGCGTTTTCCTCGTTAATCGTAAGGTTCGCATCTTTTACCGCCATTATCGCGGATGCGACGGCATAATGCGTAAAGCGGTCCATTTTGCGTGCTTCTTTGCGCTCAATAAACTCTTCAATATTAAAATCTTTCACTTCAGCAGCCACTTTTGCCGGAAACTGGTCCGCATTCAGCCTTGTCAGCGGCCCGATCCCGGACTTTCCGTTTACTACGTTCTGCCAGGCTGTCCGCGCATCATTTCCGACCGGTGTAACAGCCCCAATTCCAGTGACAACCACTCTTCTGTTTTCCATTTTTCCATCTCCTTTTCCAGGTACAAGAAGACCGGTAATGTTTAAGTATCATGCGATAAATCCGTCAAAATTTTACAGCTTTGAAAGGCTGCTGTGCCAAAGCGGGGGTTATTTCCCCCATCTTACCAGTACAGCACCCCATGTCAATCCGCCTCCAAACCCGACCATCAAAACAAGATCGTCATCTTTGATCTTGCCTTCTTCCAGTTCATCCACTAATGAGATCGGAATGGAAGCAGCGGAAGTATTTCCGTATTTATGGATCGTTTTCGACATTTTTTCAACAGGCAGGCCAAGCCTTTCCCTCGCTGATTCCATGATACGGATATTTGCCTGGTGCGGGATTAAGAAATTTACATCCTCTTTTTTCACCCCGGCCTTTTCAATCACGCGCAGGCTCGATTCTCCCATTTGGCGGACGGCAAACTTAAATACTTCGCGGCCGTTCATGACAATATGCCCGTTTTTATCTTCATACAAATATTTGCCGCCGGAGCCGTCCGAACCGAGTTCAAAAGCAAGAATGCCCCTTCCTTCCGAAACCGGACCGATGACGGCGGCACCTGCCCCGTCGCCAAAAAGCACAGCCGTACTGCGGTCTTCCCAGTTCGTGATTTTGGATAATTTTTCAACACCTACAATTAAAACATATTTATACGTATTCGTCTCAATAAATTGCTTGGCTGTCGCCATGGCGTACATAAATCCGGAGCATGCCGCGCTTAAGTCCATCGCCGCTGCTTTCTTCGCGCCAAGGCGGTCCTGCAAAATATTCGAAACGGTCGGGAACGGCTGGTCCGGCGTAATGGTCGCTACAAGGATTAAATCAATTTCTTCGGGGGAAATGCCTGCATTTTTTATCGATTTTACAGCCGCTTCATAGGCCATATCAGACGTCTCGATTTCATCCGGCGCGATCCTGCGCTCTACAATCCCCGTCCTTGTCCGGATCCATTCATCGGACGTATCCATCATTTTTTCAAAATCAAAGTTTGTCAAAACCTTTTCAGGATTATACTTCCCAACACCGATAATGCCAGCATTCATTTCGTATTCCTTCTTTCCAAATTAAAATAGTCAAAGTTTATCATATACGAATGATTCTTATAGTTATTATTATGACCTGCTCCTAATTATATCAAAGCGGTGTTTTCTTGTCACCCCCGGCCAGTGTTCTATTGCGGATGGGCCAATGGCGCGGTCGAAACCGTTTTTTCGTCATATGCTGTAGTAGAAAAGACGCCCGGATTTCAGACAATAAAAAGAAGCCGAAAGGGAGTGAGAAAATGGGTGAACACAAAAAAGTCCATCCTTTTGACCAAATGTTTTTTCCACGCAGGAACCAGGTGCAATTGCCAGAAAGCACCGATGAAAAAATAGAAGATGGAATAGCCGGCAGTTTATTTAACCATCCATTTTTCCAAAACATTGATATCGAAGCACTGTTGGAGAATGCTGATAAGCTGTTTGAGGCAATTGATGAGTTGAAGCCTTTGTTCCGAAAAATGGCCCCTATCGTTGAAAAACTTCTTTCCAATATCGGAAAAGGGGATTAATTACTTGTTTTAATATTCTTTCCCATATATGCCATTTGCTTTGAGATGGCCTCTTTATATGAAATCGACGGCTGGACCGTTATGCCTTCCATCTCCCGGACGGAAACAAGCCTGTTTTCCGGAAGCGGGCGGCTGCCATAGCCATCTTTGGCCAAAAAGCGGGCAACGGGCTCCCATCCGTTTCCATCCGGGCTTTTCAAATAAAAAGTTTTCCCGGTTCGTCCTTTTTCCAGCACTTGCACAATTGCTTTAGCTGCATCACCGGCGTATAACGCATCACGATCATCGTATTGCAGATCCGGATCAAGATTTCCGTTTATCATTTGTGAAAATGCCATCCGGCTTGGCTGTCCGGGGCCGTACAAAGTCGGGACAAAAAAGGTCATGGTTTCTATATAATCGGTTAAGCTCCGGGGAATCCAGCCCGCTTTTTCCGTGCTTTCCGCCAAATGGTTTGGGAGGATTAGCGCCAAACGTTCCATCCTGTTGGAAAAATTTCCTAAGCAAGAACAGACAGTTTGCAAATCCTCCCGGGCGTTTTGGACATAATAGTCGTAAACCGGCAGGCAGCAAGTAAAATCACCTTCAACCGAAAGCTCGCTGGTTGGCTGATAAATGGCATTCGCATTTCTGCCGATTTCCATCCATTTTTCCCCATCTATGCCGCCGGACGCTTTACTATCAGCTGCCATAACCGGATATCCAGCATCAAGCAGCGCCTTGCACAGTTCAAATCCGGCAAATTGCAGGGCGCCGAGGACAAGCACTTGATCCATAGGAACCCTCCATGAACATTTATTTTTAAGCTTATGCGGACTCGGCTATAAAGATTCATTGCCGTCGACGGTGTTTTTAGATGGCAACGGGCAAATATCTGCCTCTTTACAATTTATTGCGCTGTGATATGATAAAAGGAGACATTGCATAGGAGTCCATTTGAATTTGGGGTGAAAATCATGAAATACATTTTTACAATCTTTTGGGTATTTTTGCTGACCGAGATGCTTGGATATGTCGGAAGCGCCATCACAAATTCTACATACCATGTAAAAACGATGGCCATCATGTCGCTTGTCATTACAGCTGCGGTTTTGATTGTCAATGCAGCGTTGCCAAAACATGTAAAAGCGGAAGAATAAAATCTATCCGGCGCTGCCTGATTCGGGCAGCGCCGGATTGTTTAAGTTTAAGGCTTCAGATTTTCGGACGTAATCGTAAGCTGCCCGTTTTTCACATCGATCCTTACAATTTCATTTGGGCGTACCGTTCCCGAGATAATTTCTTTTGCCAGTTTTGTCTCGATTTGGTGCTGGATAAAGCGTTTCAGCGGCCTTGCGCCGTATACAGGGTCATAGGCCGATTCGGCGATCCATTTTTTCGCGTCATCGGAAAGTGAGAGCCGGATTGACTGCTCTCTTAGGCGGCCGGCCAGTTCTTTCATTAATTTATCGACAATGCCCATCATATCGTCCATGCTGAGCGGCTTAAATAAAATAATATCGTCAATTCTGTTTAAAAATTCTGGACGGAATGAGGCGCGCAGCTGCGCCATGACTGCATTTTTCGTGTCTTCGTCGATTTCCCCGCCCTTTATATCAAGCAGATAAGAAGAACCAATATTGGATGTCATAATAATGATCGCATTTTTAAAATCGACTGTTCTCCCCTGCGAGTCGGTAATCAGGCCGTCGTCGAGTACCTGCAGGAGGATGTTGAACACTTCCGGATGGGCTTTTTCAATTTCATCAAGCAGAATGACAGAATACGGTTTCCGTCTGACCGCTTCTGTTAACTGCCCGCCTTCTTCATAGCCGACATATCCTGGAGGCGCGCCGATCAGACGGGATACGGAATATTTTTCCATATACTCGCTCATGTCGATCCGGACCATATGGTTTTCGTCATCGAATAAATGCTGTGCGAGCGCTTTTGCGAGTTCAGTTTTCCCGACGCCGGTCGGTCCGAGAAAGATAAAGGAGCCGATCGGGCGGTTCGGGTCTTTCATACCAGCACGCGCCCTGAGGACAGCATCGCTCACAAGGCGGACAGCTTCATCCTGGCCGATCACCCGCTCATGCAGGATGCTTTCCAGTTTCAATAGTTTTTCCCGCTCGCCTTCCACAATTTTTGCCACCGGAATGCCTGTCCAGCGCGCCACAATATTGGCAATTTCTTCTTCCGTGACTTCTTCCCGCAGCAGCCTTGTCTTTCCTTCATTTTCGGCCATTTGCTTTTCCAGCTGCTTTAGTTCTTTTTCAACAGCAGGGATTTTTCCGTGCCGCAGCTCAGCGGCTTTATTCAAATCATACTGATTTTCGGCTTCTTGCAGGTCGCGCCGGTATTTTTCCAGTAGTTCACGTTTCTCTTGGACTTTCTGCAGATCCGCTTTTTCGGACTGCCATTTGGCGCGCATCGTGTCCACTTCTTCTTTCAAATCAGCGAGTTCTTTCCGCAATATACCCAGCCGTTCTTTGCTCGCATCATCCGTCTCCTTTTGCAGGGCGGCTTCTTCAATTTCAAGCTGCATGAGTCGTCTCGTCACTTCATCAAGTTCGCTTGGCATTGAATCCATTTCGACGCGGATGTTTGCGCATGCTTCATCCACCAAATCAATCGCTTTATCCGGCAAAAAACGGTCGGTAATGTAGCGATTTGATAATGTTGCGGCCGCGACAAGCGCTTTATCATGGATGCGGACGCCATGATGGATTTCAAAGCGTTCCTTTAATCCCCGTAAAATCGAAATGGTATCCTCCACATCCGGCTCCTGGACAAGCACCTGCTGGAACCGGCGCTCAAGGGCGGCATCTTTTTCAATATACTGCCGGTATTCATTAAGCGTTGTTGCCCCGATGCAATGCAGCTCGCCGCGGGCCAGCATCGGCTTCAGCATATTGCCGGCATCCATCGCCCCTTCCGTCTTACCGGCACCGACAATCGTATGCAGCTCATCGATGAAAAGCAAAATCTGTCCGTTGCTTTTTTTGATTTCCTGCAGCACCGCCTTTAATCGTTCTTCAAATTCCCCCCTGAACTTCGCGCCTGCAACAAGCGCCCCGATATCCAGAGAAAAAATGGTTTTATCTTTTAAACCTTCCGGGACGTCTTTGCGGACAATCCGCTGCGCAAGCCCTTCGACGATCGCCGTTTTCCCGACGCCAGGCTCCCCGATCAAGACAGGATTGTTTTTCGTTTTGCGCGACAAGATCCGGATCACATTCCGGATTTCCGCATCCCGGCCGATGACTGGGTCCACCTTGCCTTCTTTAACGGCTTCAACAAGGTTCACCCCATATTTTTTTAAAACGTTATAGGTTGCTTCCGGGTTTTGCGAGGCCACCCTTTGATTCCCCCTTACTTTTTTGATTACCTGCAAAAGTTTTTCTTTCGTAATCCGCCTGCGCTTTAAAAAGCGGGAAATGTCATCGTGCTCCAAGTCCATCAAAGCGAGCGCCAAATGTTCCACTGAAATATACTCATCCTGAAACGAGTGCATTTCCTTCTCTGCCAGACGGAACAATTCCAAAAGCGATGAAGACAAATACGGTGCTGCACTTTGCCCAGCCACTTCCGGCTTTTTCAAAAGCGCCTCATCAATTGTCCTGGCCATTTCTTCTTGTACGATACCGGCTCCTTTGTATATCGTTAAAAGCAGGCTGTCGGGCTTTTCCAGCAGCACTTTCCATAAATGGGCGGTATCCATTTCCGGATGGTGCTTTTCAGCGGCCATCTGCTGGGCCCCCGCCAAACCTTCCTGGACCGTAACCGTCATGCGGTTGATATCCATATTTTCACCTCCGTTATCCTTATTTTACCTTTTTCCAAGTCCCTGTTAAATTTTTCTGTTGGATTTTTGCTAAAATCTCGCCCTGAACACACGGCGAACCTCCCCCATTTCCCATGTCCCGGTTCCGCCGCACGCTTTCACCCCAAGCTTCCCGCAAATCTCATGCTACTTAAGGAACCTTTTCAGAAAGCGACATCAAAAAAACGGGGAGATTCCCCGTTTTTTTAAGGTTTCCGTTTCCGCGTCCAATGGCGTTCATCATTTGATGTTTCCGGAAACCGGTCTCCTTTATGGAGGTGGATGCTTTTCGGGTTTACGACCGGATCGCCGTTTTCGCCGACTTCCACATATACCCCGTTATTCGGCGCTTTGCTTCCAGGATGAAACCGATTGCTTTGTCCCAAAGAAATGCCCTCCTTTTTGATTGTCAGCATTAGTTTGGACAGCGCCTCGCCAAAGCATGAGCGCATTTTTTTGCCATGGATTCTGTCATGGAGATATTCGCTCTCTTGCGCCCATAAAAAAACGGCCAGAAAAAGGCCGTCCGCATCAATATTCTTCAGTTGATCCCGAGCGCAATTTTTGCGTAGCGGGACATACGGTCTTTTGTCCATGGCGGATCCCATACTATGTTGACATGGGTATCCTTGACTTCCGGAATATCCTGTACAGCCATTTGGACCTGGTCAACAATAATGCTCGCCAACGGGCAGCCAATTGCCGTCAGTGTCATCGTGACTGTCAGGCACCCTTTTTCGTCAAGCTCAAGATCATATACAAGCCCAAGATTTACAATATCTATACCGATTTCAGGGTCAATCACCTGTTCAAGCGCGCCCATAATATTCTCTTTTAATGACTCATCCATGGTTTTCAACCTCCTCCGTATTCTTATCATAACAAAATTGCATTCAATATAAAAATAAAAATTCTTTACATCATTTTAACATCCCGCTCTGTACGTTTGCAGGAAAAATGCTATATTGTTTAGTATAGTTAATTATCGTGAAATTGCATGTATATTGACTATCATTTCAAAAAGGAGCAAATGCGATGCCGCAACCTTATTTAATTGCTTTGGATCTGGATGGTACACTGTTAAATGATGAGAAAACCATTTCCCCGAAAACGAAATCCGTTCTGAAAAAGGCAAAAGCAGAAGGCCACATTGTCATGATATCCACAGGCCGCCCTTTCCGTTCAAGCCAGCCGTATTATAACGAACTGGAGCTCGATACGCCGATTGTCAATTTCAACGGCGCTTTTATCCACCACCCGAAAAACAGGAGCTGGGGCATCTACCACGAGCCGATGCCGCTTGAGGTGGTGAAATCGATCGTGGAAACATGCGGCGATTTCCGGCTTTATAATATTGTTGCCGAAGTAAAAGATGATGTGTATTTGCATTACCATGACGAAAAGTTGCTTGAAATTTTCCGGATCGGTGACCCGAATGTAACGACCGGAAATTTGATCAGTTTTCTGAAAGACGAGCCGACCTCCATGCTCATCCACGCCGCAAAGGAAGATGTTCCGGAAATACGCAAATATTTAAGCGATGTCCATGCGGAAGTCGTCGACCATAGGCGTTGGGGGGCGCCATGGCATATTATTGAGATAATCAGGGCTGGGCTGAATAAAGCAGTCGGCGTCAAAAAAGTTGCCGACTCATACGGCATCCCGAAAGAACGGATCATTGCTTTCGGGGATGAAGACAATGACATGGAATTGATCGAGTACGCCGGCATCGGGATTGCGATGGGCAATGCCATCCCTGCCTTGAAAAATATTGCGGACGAAACGACCCTCTCCAATACGGAAGACGGCATCGGCGTATTTTTGGAGGAAGCGCTGAATTTGAAGTCGAAAAAGGGGGAAAGCGCATAATCCCGGCCCGATGTTCCTATACTATAAGCGGGCGCGGGATTGTACCCCGCGTACCCTTACGAGCATAAAAGGCGGTGTTTCGTTTGGGCAGAAGCAGCAAATCGAAACGATTTGTCCAGCAGGGAAAAGATGCAGTAAAAAAGCATGATGAAAGGTTCCCATATTACTCCACATTGGTCGAAGCAGAAACAAACAGGAGCCGGGAAGATGCTGTATCGGGGAGCCTCCTGTAATGGCCAACCGATTATTCAGGCAGGCAAGGCAATTTGTCGAACTGGCGAAAGAAACGGCCGCCAAGGGAACTGATGAAGAGAAAACCGAAACGATCCAAAAAGCGAAAAACGCCTTATCCAGCGCATACGCCAACTCTACACTTGCTGAAAAGGTGCAGTTGCGCGAAATGCAGGACGAACTCGGAAAATTGGAATAGCTGCCGGCTTCGGCAGCTATTTCTTATGGATCGTAAACTGCAGTTCCGTTTGCACATGCCCGCCAGATTTCCCGTTTATTTTCGAAGAAAGCAGAACGGCTTTTACCGTGTACGTCCCCGCCCCCCCTTTCCAATTTTCAACCCATGTTTTCCGTTCGCCTTTTTTTAATGTGAGATGCTGGAAGGCCTGCAGATAAAATTTTCCTTTTCCAAACGTGTACACCGGCTTCCCTGTTTCATCATAAATCGTAAAATCGTACAACTTGCTTGTAGGGAACTCCAAATGCATTTCCTCTTCTGTACGATTTGCCGCGGTTAGACGTATTTCGACGTTGCAGCCCTTTTGAACGGCTTCTACAGAAAAATCCGGAACCATTTTTCCCTCTCCTTTTGCCGCGCCCGGAATGGCCATGATAACAGCAAACATCAGCCATAACATGCCCACTTTTTTCCAAAGCATGACCTGACACTCCTTTTCTGATTCCACTATACCACTTTACAGGGCGGTTTACCCCATCCGGTCCTCCAAAGCAACTTAAAACCAGTTTTACGTTTTAGTATAAGTTATTTTTTACAAATTTCTCACGGCTGATCGGAAAAATTGTACAATCCAGCGAAAATATGTAAACTAAAGCTAGAACTTATGGATTGTGAAGGTGAAAACAATGGGTATTCAAATTTACGCGGACAGCGCATGCGACCTGCCGCTGTCTTTTTTCAAAGAAAATCACGTATCGCTGATTCCATTAACGGTTTATGTGAACGATAAAGCTTACAACGACTTGGTTGACATTAATCCAAAGGACGTGTTCCGTTCCATCCGTGAAGGCGCGGAAACAAAAACTTCCCAGCCAACACCAAAGTATTTTGAAAAACTTTTTACCGATTTGGCCAAATCAGGGGATTCCGGCATTTATCTAGCATTCTCGTCCGAGCTTTCCGGTACATACCAGACAGCCGTGATGATCGCCGGCCAGGTAAAAGAGGCGTACCCGGATTTGGACTTAACGATCTTGGATACAAAATGCGCATCGATCGGCTATGGCCTGGTGGTAAAGTCGGCAGTTGACCTGCGGGAAAACGGCGCTGATAAAGAGGAAATTATCCGGGATGCTAAATTTCGCAGCAAACATATGGAACATATTTTTACGGTTGCTGATCTGGAGTTTCTTGCCAGGGGCGGACGTCTGTCTAAAGCAGGCGCATTTCTTGGCGGGCTTTTAAATATTAAGCCGATATTGGATGTGGAAGACGGAAAACTTATCCCGATTGAAAAAATCCGCGGACGCAAAAAATTGCTCCAGCGAATGCTTGATATCATGGAAGAACGCGGCGTTGACCTGGAACATCAGCTGATCGGCATCTCCCACGGTGATGACGAAGCGGCAGCGGAAGAAATGAGGCAGCTGATCGAAGCGCGCTTTGGAACAAGGCATTTTTTAATCAATACGATCGGTTCTGTCATCGGCTCACATGCCGGGCCCGGCACATTGGCCGTCTTTTTCCTAAACAAGCTGCCTTAAGTGTATAGCGCTGCCGGGAGACGGGGAAACTTAAGTTCGGGATATTTATTTTTGTTTCGAAAGGAGTTGCCTTTATGTCACGTACTTCCGATAACGACAAAAAAGCGCGCGACAACAATGCGCTTCGCCACGAAAAAAACTTGCAGGCGGAAAAGGAACGTAAAGCCGGAAAACACCAGTATTCAAAAAAAACCGACCATTTATAAGGCAAGGGGGATCCCCTTGTTTTTTATGTATCAGAAATACAATAGGTTGTGGAATGTCTAAGGCTTCCATTATAATAAGAGTTAACGCAGCTTTTTAAGGAGTGTTGACATGGCGAAAGAAAGTTCATTCGATATTGTTTCAAAAGTCGATTTATCGGAAGTGCAAAACGCCGTCCAAATTGCAATGAAGGAAATCCAAAACCGGTACGATTTCAAAGGGAGCAAAAGCGATATTAAGCTGGAGAAGGATGAACTTGTCCTCATATCGGATGATGAGTTTAAAATGAACCAATTGAAAGACGTGCTCCTTGGCAAATTGATTAAGCGCGGCGTACCGATCAAAAATCTCGAATACGGCAAACTGGAAAATGCATCTGGAGGCACTGTCCGCCAGCGCGCCAAACTGCTGCAGGGCATTGATAAAGAAAATGCGAAAAAAATCAACACGATTATTAAAAACAGCGGATTAAAGGTGAAAAGCCAGGTGCAGGACGACCAGATCCGCGTGACCGGGAAAAGCCGCGACGATCTGCAAAAAGTCATTGCGGCAATCCGCGAAGCAGATCTTCCGATTGATGTGCAATTTGTCAACTACCGGTAAAATCCATGTTTTTTGCGGGAAGCGGGGTATGCCCCGCTTCTTTTTTTCATGCGGCCGGGCCGATAAATAGAATTATTGATTGGGTAAAAAACTAATGATGAATCCTGACTTTTTCCCATTACAAAACGAGGAGTGATCCATATTGGCAAACGAACAAAGTACCTCCAAGCGAACCATGCCGGCCCAGCACCAAAACAGGCAGCCAGGCGTTGAAAGCAAAATGTACCCGCAACCGGAAAATGTAAAAGGCAGCTACCGGGGCAGCGGCAAACTGGACGGTAAAATTGCGCTCATCACTGGCGGGGACAGCGGTATCGGAAAATCGATTGCCATATATTTCGCAAAGGAAGGCGCACATGTTGCCATCTGCTATTTGGATGAAAATGAAGATGCCAAACAAACAAAAGAACTGGTGGAAAAGGAAGGCCGCAAATGCTTAGTCATTCCGGGCGATATCGGGAATGAACAGCACTGCCGGGATGCTGTCGAAAAAACCGTCAGCACGTTCGGCAAACTGGACATTTTGGTGAACAATGCCGCCGAACAGCACCCGCAGGAAAGCATCCTTGGCATTACGGAAGAACAGTTGGAAAAAACGTTCCGTACAAATATTTTCTCCCAATTTTTTATGGTGAAAGCGGCGCTTCCCCACTTAAAAAAAGGCAGCTCGATTATTAATACGGCATCCATTACAGCCTATAAAGGAAATCCACAATTGATTGATTACTCGTCCACCAAAGGGGCAATCGTTGCTTTTACGCGCTCGCTGTCGGTTTCGCTCGTCTCAAAGGGGATCCGCGTAAATGGCGTTGCGCCGGGGCCGATTTGGACGCCACTTATCCCGTCCACCTTTACGGCTGGACAGGTGGCGAAATTCGGTTCCGATACCCCGATGAAACGACCTGGCCAGCCGTCCGAACTAGCCCCGGCCTACGTGTATTTAGCTTCCGACGATTCAAGCTATGTCACCGGGCAAATGATCCACGTAAACGGCGGCACAATCGTAAACGGATAATCAACAAGCCGGAAAAAGGGCACTCCTGTTTTCCGGCTTTTATTTTTGGGTTCCGCCGGACGAAGATGTATGAAATTCCTTCCCCTTGTCTAAAACATATAAAGAAATCCAAACAAGCGGGAAGGAAGACAGCGATGGGCAAACTGCAAAGGTTGAAAATTATTGAATCCCAATCCCGCGCTTTTTTAACCGGCACAGCGGAGAAGCTGAATGATGAATGGGTATTTTTTGACGATGAGTGCGATGAAGCGTCAATGTTGGACGATTATCTTGACCAGGAAATCGAATTCCACGGCGGCCAGTGGAAAAAGGGATTTTAGCAGACCACGGCAGGATCCTCTTGGAGGGTGAAAATCTTTTCCTCACAGACAGAACATATTTACAGATTCGCAAGCCGCTTAACTTTTCATTGGAAGTACGGCTGGAAGAATGGGATGATGACATGTTCTGCCGCTTCATTTAGTTTTTAAATGAGTCGGGATTTTCCATCTATGACTGCATCTATTGCCACAATACGTTGTCATTTCTCGCAGGCTCCGAAAAAACAGGGCGTGAATTTGATGCTGTTTAACAACGGGGAATGCATTTTATCGGTCCATCACCATTCAGGTTTGGGGAAAATATGGCCGAATGGTTTGAATGCACATTGAACATAGGCGGGCGCATGTTCCTAAAAAGGGTTCATTAAAAAAGAAGGCAAGCTTGTTCCTTGCCTTCCGCATTTTTTACATAAAAGGGTGCCAGCCTATTGGCAGCCTCAGCCCCAAATATAACACGCCGATGAAAAAGACAATGAATAACACCCAAAATACCCCTGTGTTTTTCCCTTTGGCAAGGCGCAGCAAAATCATTTCCATCATACCGATCACAAGAATACCACCAAGCAGTTTTACGCCATACAACGCGGGGTCGAGGCTTTGGTTGTGGAAAAATAAAAGCGCTCCTGTAACGATGACCAGTATGTACAACAGCCTCAAAATCATTTGGACAATTTTAAAACCTTTTTCTTTTCCTGCCTTATGGAGAAACAATGCTACGATAAAAAGTATGATCGCAATTACCCACGTCGTAACATGGGTGTCTGTTCGGGTTAACATGGACGGATCTGCTCCTTTTTTTCTATTGTTCCATGCCTTTATCTTACTTTATTTGATGACGTTTCGCAAAGTTCCTACCTTTTCAACCGTAATTTCAATTTTATCACCCGGTTTTAAAAAGCGCGGCGGCTTGAAGCCGTTCCCTACGCCGGCTGGAGTGCCAGTTGCGACGATGTCCCCCGGTTCCAGCGTCATCCCCTTTGATAATTCGGATATAATTTCTTCAACCGGGAAAATGAAACGGGACGTATTGGACTGCTGGCGGACTTTGCCGTTTACTTTTGTTTCAATCCGAAGGGCATTCGGATTTTCAATCTCTGAACGATGGACGATCCACGGGCCGATTGGGCATGAACCGTCCAGGCTTTTCCCGATAAAATACTGCTTGTGCATGCGCTGAAAGTCCCTTGCAGTAATGTCATTCAGCACGGTATACCCGAATACATGGGAAAGCGCATCTTCTTTCGCAATACGCCTCCCTTTTTTGCCAATCACAACCGCCAGTTCCCCTTCATAATCCAGTTCCTGTGTAATGCCGCTGTAAGAATCGACCGGAGCCTCATGGGCGTTTACGGTTGTCGTTGCTTTCGTAAAAACAATCACATGTTCCGGAATATCAGCTGCGCTACCCATTTCAATCGCATGTTCACGGTAATTTTTTCCGACGCACATGATGTTTCTTACAGGGTGCGGGATTGGCGCAAGGTAGCGGATCCCATTGAGCGGAACGAACGCATTGCCCAAATCTGCTTCCGGTTTTTCCAGCGTTTGTTCAACAAGTGTCGTAAACGCCTCCCCCATCCGGATGCCGTTAAGCAATGAATCCGGAAAACCTGCACCCAAAACGGATAAGTTTAAAATCTTTTCTTCATCATAAACAGCGCCGTATTGTTCCTTACCTTCCCAAACAAAACTGATAAATTTCATTTCAAAACACCTCACAATTTTACGGTTTCTTTCCATAACTTAAAATTCTCCAAATCCATTCCAGCGGCCCGTACCGGAAACGGAGCAGCCACATATCGGCCAACATCATCTGTATGAGATAGATCAAAACTGTAAGCCCCATTCCGACTGTAACAGAAAGCTTGCCATACAGCCCCAAACCGTATGCATAAAAGATCATGGTGCCAATCACTGACTGGCCGATATAAATGGAAAGAGGCATCCTTCCTGCCTTTGCAACCGGATTCAGAAAAAGTTTGGCATGGGGCAGCTGTACCGCCAGCATCACGAGCGCGATATAAGCACCGCTTAAAATAGTTCCACCAATTGTTTGCTGGATATACATAAACGGGACATTTGCCGCTGCCAGTATCGGCAGTAGTTTGCAGAACAGGCCGGAAGCAAAACAGACGAAAAAAAACAGCAGCCATTTTTTCATTGTGATACGCCCATCCTGCAGCCAATTTTCCCCGCAAATCCCCGCTCCGGCCATCATGAGCGGAAAAATGGAAAAAAATGCATTCCATCCGCCGGGCGGGCCGTACACATGGTACCAGTCCAAAAATCTCCTTTTCGTGATATCCATATAACTTCCACTCCCATACACCTGGAGCGAATCCGTGACGTTTTTCAAATCAGCATACAGGACGGAGGTGTTTGGAAATTCCAGCGCCATCACCATTAAATAAAGGCTGGACAGTAGATGCGGGACGAAAAATAGTACAGCACCCGCATAGATTAAGACTTTTCCGTCCAGCTTCAAAAAGGGCAGGAGAATCATGCCAAATACCGCATAAGCAGCTAAAATATCCCCCGACCAAATCAAAAACGCATGGACAAGGCTGAAAACGAGCAGTACGGTTAAACGCCGGAAAGCAAAACGAAAAAAATTTGCCCCAGCCTTTTCCGCCCGCTGTTTCTGGAACATGAGCCCGTAACCGAAAAGTAAGGAAAAAACCGGATAAAAGCTGGATTGGAAAAACACTTGAATCCATGCTGCCACAGTCTGATCCCCAGCCTTGAACCAGTCGTACGGATTAATATAAAGATAAGGAAATTCAAACGAGAGCATATTTACCACAAAAATTCCCAACAGCGAAATCCCCCGCAGCACGTCTAATGCGAATTTTCGTTCTTTTGCGGGTAGTGGCATCCAATCAGCCATTGCATCTCTCCTTTTCCTTCGTTTCCGTGAACTTTAGCGGATGTTTCACCTTTTGCCGGTTCCCTCATACAATAAAGCATGAAAAGGCCTCATTTCCAGCAGGGCCGTTACCACCTTACGGAAGGATGTGCGGGCCATGCCAGGTTTTGTCGGCGCCGTCCAGATTATCAATATTGGATCCAGTGGCGTCTTTAATGTCGGGGATGTATTTCTTATTCAGCCGATAGCGACTTCAAAAACATTTGCAGGCGCAGGATCTTTTAATACAGGTGAAAACCTTAACATTACAAACGTCCAATCGAACACGAATACCTATGACTTTGACACAATTGATCAAGGAAACTATCTCAATTTATAACGGGTGAATGACATGAATATTTACGTACAGCAAAGCATCAACATCCGCATGATCAAAATCGGCGGCATTACGAATTCCTCGGTCCTTCAAATCGGTACTTCCGGTATCATCAAGCCGGCATCGTACCTGTACAATACCGGCAATTTTTCAGCACCGGCCCCGTCAGCAACCGCAGCGGAACAAGCCTATCCAAATGTCACCGTTCCGATGCATTCCGGCGCTGCCGCAGCAAGTTCAAGATAGAAGGAGGTTTTGTCATGTCTGACCTATACTCCGAACTCCGGCAACTGTACCAATATTTTCAATACCAGGAAGCGAAACTGGCGCAAATGGAAAAAGCACTGGCCGGCCTGATACAGGAAATCAAGATGCTGAAAGAGAGACCGCCCATCCATGTGGACAGAATTGAATATGCATTTGACCAGTTGAAAATTGAAAATCTGGACGGCACGCTAAACATCGGCGTCAATCCGGCAGATCTCAGCCAAATCGATGATATGGCCATCCCCGCAGCAAAAGGCGGGATCGATTTTCAGGATGACAAGCGCAGCGCCTTAAAGCAGGCGCTTTCCGAAAGGCTACTGGAATATGTGGAGGCAGAACTGCCAAAGGCTATTACGGACAGTGAACGCCAATTAAAAGTCCAGCTAAATCAAGAATATCATAATTTTATAAAAAATGATCTAAAAAACCAAATTCCGCAGCGGATTGATTATTACATCAACCAGCTGAATGCCCCGGGTGCCGATGATGGAGAACTTTTTGATAAAGTATTACAGCAAATCAAGGCGGATATGGAACATGCTGTCCATGTTTTTATTTCAAAACTTCCGCCGCAAATGAACGGGGGTGCTGCAAATGGAACTTAACGTCGTCAACCGTGAAATCCACGTGGAATATGTCCAAATTATCGGCATTTCGAGCGCCTCTGTTTTTCTGGTTGGGGATGCAGATACGATACAGCAGGCCGCGACATTCGATACGCCTGCCGAATCCCTCATTATCAGCCCGCTTGTTCCGTTTGTGCCGAGGGGATAAGCCAATGATCAGACACTCTATCGTCGATCAGCTTCGGATCAAAACGGTCATTTTCGGATCGAACGTTATAATCGGCGACTCAAGCAAAATTCAGATGTCATCCGCGGTACTCGCGTTTCAAAGACAGCAGGAATTGTATTACGGATTCGAAGCACCGTTTGAAACATTTGCGGTTTTCAGACAGATCATTCCAATTCCGCCGCTATCGGAACAAATTGAAATACAGCGCTACCATGAAGATCCAGCCATAAAAGTGGGAAGCATCGACATTATCGGAATGTCAACTTCGACCGTTATGCAAATCGGAAATATAAAAGATATTGCCCTTGAATCAAGAATCCATCATGTCCGCCAGCTTGATCCGTTTCTCCTCAAGCAAAACGGAACAGGTGGCCCGCGGACAGTTGCCGTCAAACAGGAAAGCAGGGGCACATCAGAATAAAACCATAAAGCAGGTGATCAAAATGCCGGCTATCGTAGGCCCGTTGCAGATTTTTAACGTTGGAAGCGGCATTGTCCATTTTGGCGACACTGCCGTTATTTCCCCAAAAACAAGTTCAAAAACAACAAGCGGCTCCGGTTCTCTCTCGACTTCCGCTTTTATCATTACAAACAACGCGCTCAGCGCAAACAACACCTTCAGCGGCAGTGTTGTCGACCAGCCTTCAGCCGGAAACAATTAGGCGGTGGGCCCTTCACCTTGAAAATATTAAGGTGAAGGCGTGCCCGCCCGTCTTAATGAACTTTGATAACATGCCCGCCGTTAAAGAAATACAGGTATTTTGCTTTAACCTTTCGTTTTAGAATCGTTTCCAGCGCCCTGCCGTATAGTGTAAGCTGGATTTCATACCGTTTGCGCAGGACGGGCTCGGCTTCTTCAAATCCACCTTTAAACCTGTCCTGGATACGGTCCGACTTGAAATCAAGCAATATTAATCCGTCCTTTTCCTCCACCACGCAATCAAAAATGCCCTGGACTAGCACACGCTCTTCCGCCAGCGCCTTATCCCGGTAGATTTCAGATGCAGGAAGGGACAAACTGAACGGCATCTCCCGCATGACTTTTTCCGCCTGCAGGATGGTCTCGCCAATCTCTGTTTCAAAAAAGTGGACAAGCTGTTCAACCGCAATCGCATCCGCCTGTTCTTCCGTCAGCAGCTCCCGTTTGATCATGTCATCAATCAGTTCTTCCACAGATGCATAAGTCGGGGGTGCATCCAATGGAATATGCTGCATCACCATATGCATAGCGGTTCCCCGCTCGGCCGGGGTGATTGATTTTTCCTGCATAAAACGCGGCCGGTCAAACACATGTTTCTGCGTGCGGGGGATCAATTGGGTGCCGTTCGTTTCGTCACGCTCTTCGTTCATCCGCTTCAATTCCGAAACTGATTGTTTGGCGCGCCGGAGCGTTGCGGTCTCATTCTTGTAACGCCAGCTTAAGTGCTCGAAAACGGATTCTTTCCATTCGGAATGCGCCGCAACGGGAAGGCCGGCTTTGACCAGATGCTGCCAGTCCTCTTCCGGTTCTGTTTCCTCCCCATCCGGGTCCCCGAACTGTTCTTTCGGGATAAGCGTGATGTTCCAGCGGGAAGGATCCTTGAGCGTTAATTTTCCGGTTAACATATCTTCTGTAAATAATTCTTCTGCATCTTCATGCCTTGCAAGTGCCGGCCCGATCCAGTCTAAATACGAATTTGCCGAAGCCCGCAAATGGTCTTTGATCAGCCAACTCTGCTGTTTCTGAACCTTTTTCCATTTTTCCAGCCTGCTTTTCAAATTTTTTACGGTTCCGACCAAATACAGTTTTTCCTTTGCCCTAGTTAAAGCGACATAGAGCACACGCATTTCTTCCGCAAGCATCTCCAGTTTTTTCTTCCTTTTAAAGGCGAGGTGCGGCAAAGAAGGATAGATGATGCGCTTTTGCGGGCTGATGTACTTGCAGGCGAACCCGAAATCTTTATCAAACAGAAAAGCCTGGTTAATATCCCGCATATTAAATTTCCTGTTCAGGCCGGCCACAAAAACAACTGGAAACTCAAGCCCTTTGCTTGCATGGATTGTCATCAACCGGACAACATCTTCTTGCTCGCTTAACGCCCGTGCTGTGCCCAAGTCGTCCCCTCGCTCCTGCATCCTTTCGATAAACCGCAAAAACCGGAACAATCCCCTGAAGGACGTTTCTTCATACTGGCGCGCCCGGTCATATAAAGCGCGCAAATTTGCCTGCCGCTGTTTTCCGCCCGGTAGTCCGCCGACAAAATCATAAAATTTCGTTCCACGGTACAGCTGCCAAATTAATGAGGACAAATCCCCCTGCCTTGCAACGGAGCGCCATTCTGACAGTTTCTCCGCAAATTTTGAAACTTTCTCGTGTACTTCTTCTTCTTCCGGTTCCGGTCGATCTGAAATAAATTTTTTCACCGCTTCATAATACGGCCCGCGCTTTGCGTGGATGCGAATGCGTGCAAGTTCCTCTTCATTAAGCCCGACAATCGGAGAACGGAGTACAACTGCCAGCGGAATGTCCTGGTACGGGTTGTCTATCACTTTTAAAAGGGAAAGCATCACCGCAACTTCAGTAGCATCGAAATAGCCTGTCGAAAGTTCGGCGTACAGCGGAATGCCCGCCTGCTTAAATTCTTCCACCATTTCCGGAGCCCACGTCATCGAACGCATCAGGATCACGATATCTTTGTACTGGATCGGCCGGAAAGTTCCGGTCTTCGGATTATAAACCGGCTGTTTTTCCTGGATCAGTTTTTGAATTGTCCGGGCAAGGTAACGCGATTCCAGCTGGGACTGCTCCAATTCGGCCTTATCCATCACATCTTCATCCATATCGGCTGCATCATCTTCCCCTGCTTCTTCATCCGCCTGATCAATAATTGCGACTTCAATCGGAAAATCCCCTTCAGGATAAGATGCGCCTTTTACAAGTGCAGCCTGTTCATCGTATTCCATCTCACCGACATGCACGCCCATAATTTGTTTAAAAATAAAATTCGTACCGTCCAAAATTTCTTTCCGACTGCGGAAATTTTTTGACAAATCAATGCGAAGCCCCGTGTGCTCTCCTTTAGAGTCAAAAGCCTGGTATTTTGACAAAAACAAGTTCGGTTCCGCAAGGCGGAATCGGTAAATGCTTTGTTTTACATCGCCTACCATAAAGAGATTGCCGTCATAACCCGAGCCCCTTGTCACCAGCCTTATAATCGTTTCCTGCACCATGTTGACGTCCTGGTACTCGTCAATCAGCACTTCTTTAAATTGGGCCTGGTATGCTTTTGCCGCTTCAGAAGGCACCCATCCTCCGTTTTCGTTTTTGGTTGTTAAAATCTCAAGGCAAAAATGCTCCAAATCCGAAAAATCGGCCAACCCCTTTTCCGCCTTTACGTTCGCATAAGCAGTGGAAAATTTTTTCACAAGTTCTGCAAGCGTAGCAATGACCGGCTGCATCTCTTTCATATCATTCAGGAACGATTCGGGCTTTCTTGTGAAAAAGTCTTTTTTCAACCCTTCAAGGATCTTTTTTGCCGATTTCCGCAAATCATCGGCATCCTGTACAAGCTCCTCCTCATAGTCGTCCCCTTTGCACATTTTTGCGCGGGTAAACGTCCATGTATTCATTTTTTCATAAAGATTTTGCCATGGGCCGGTGCTTGCGGAAAGCAGCCTGTCCACAACCGCCACATCATCCAGATAATTTTCCGCTCTGGGTGCCGGACCGCCCGGCTGTTTGGAGAGCTCATACGCTTCTTCCAGCATTTCTTTGGCCGCCTGCAGCTGAAGGCGGATATCTTCTTTCACAGGCGCCATAAACGGAAGGGCATCCAACTCCGCCCGATCCCCCACAGCGTACATTTCCACCATTTTATCCAGCCATCCGGAAGGATCCGGGTGGGAACGGGAAAAATCGTACAGCCTCCGGATCAAATGTTGGAGCTGTTCGTCGCTCCGATCATTTGAAAACGTGTCGACCACACGGTAAAAGGCATCATTATCCTCTTTCCCGTATTCAGCTTCAAACAAATCATCCAACACTTCATCGCGCAAAAGTTCCGCTTCCGTGTCATCCGCAATCCGGAAACCCGGATCAATGTCAATCAAATAATAGTATTTCCGGATCACTTCGAGGCAGAAAGAGTGGAGCGTGGAAATGGAAGCTTTATTCAGCAGACTCAACTGCTTCCGTAAATGGCGGGAGTCCGGCCTGCTGCTGATAGCAGCTTCAATTGCTTCCCCGATCCGATGACGCATTTCGGCGGCAGCGGCATTCGTAAAGGTAACAACCAACAGTTCATCAATATCAAGCGGATCTTCTTCGTCCAATAGTTTTTGGATAATCCTTTCAACAAGCACCGCCGTTTTCCCGGATCCGGCCGCAGCCGCCACTAGAATATCCTGCCCTTTTGCCATGACGGCTTTCCACTGGTCGTCCGTCCATAACGCACCGGCCGGTTTAGCAGGAATAGCTGTTTTCATCTTTTTCACTCTCCTTTCGCATTATTTCCAGAATTTCTTCCTGTTTTTGTGGGGTGATGATCCGGTAACGATTTTCTTCCATCGACTGGTCGAACTGGCATACCGACCGGAACGGGCAAACCGCGCATGCTGCCTGTTTTTTGATTTTATACGGCGCGATATCGGTGGCGCCGGACATGATCGCATTGCCGGCTTTCATATAAATATGGCGCACATATTTGCGGATCGTTTCGAAATCTTCTTTGCTGGCGACTTCGGAACGGGCGGTTAATTTTCCGTCTTTTTTCAGGCCTGCCGCTACGATTGCGCTGTTTCCCGACTCAAGCGTCTTATCCATGAGTGAAATGACTTCCGGACTGTCCAGCATCAACCCCCGCATCCGGAAATCTTTTAAAATTTTTTCTTCGATTTCTTCTATGGTTAAAATCTTATCCGCAGAAATGAGCGGATCGTGAAGATGGAAATACAGCACGCCCGCCGGAAGGCTTTCTTTTCCAATCAGCTGACGGGAGTAAGTCATGATGATATCCAAATAAGTGAGCACCTGCAAGTCTAGCCCGTAATAGACATCCGTTAAATCGAACTTGTGTGCGCTTGATTTGTAATCGATCACCCTTACGTAAACGCCGTTTTCATTCTCCACTTTATCGACGCGGTCGATCCGGCCCTGCAGCTCCATTTTCACCCCGTTTTTCAGCGTAAACGACAGCGGCGGCAGCTCTTTTTTCGGTCCGAAGGCAAGTTCCATCGCAACCGGTTCGAAGCCGCTCCTTTGGGCATGCACGCTTAAAATATAGGACGCCCTTCCAACAACCTGCTCCAGTTTCTTTTTAATATATTGGTAGCGTTTCGTACTCAGCAATATTTGGTGCTGTAGTTTCGGCGCCAGATCGTCCACCGCCGCTTTTGCCAATTCCATGCTTTGCTTCTTGCTGATTTTGGACCACGGAATGCCTTCCTGCTGCAGTTTATCGGAAATCCATTTCAGCGCCCCGTGGAAAAGGTCGCCGATATTCGGGGCATCAAGGCGGAAGACTTCGCGCTCGCGGAGTTTCAGCCCGTATGTCGCAAAATGTGAAAACGGACAGACGAAAAACTGCTCCATTCTCGACACACTGGCTAAAATATGGTCTCCGTACAATTCTCGGCTCGTTTTTTCGGACAGTTTGCGCGCCTTGTTTTGATAAAACAAACTTGAAAAAGCATGGGCGGCCCCATTTTTCCATTCCGGGTTTCCAATATAGAAGTTATAAGCATCCCACCAAAAACTGGCCATTGGATAGCCCCTTTTCTTCAGCTGCAACTGGGAAGTGACAAAAGCAACGGCAGCCGCCGGATGGGAAATATATGCGATTTGCTGATCATCTTGCAGTTCGGCCGGATCATTCACCCATAATCCCCCACCATGTGACGGGAACATATCCTGCATCCGTTTGATATAAGGGGACGCAAGCAGCGCCTTCCCTTCTTCATCGGCAAGAGGATAAGATAGGACAAGCCTTTCCGAAGGCGTCGTCAGCGCACGGTAAAAAATAAATTCTTCATCCAAAAGACGCACTTTGCTTCCCGGTGTGATCTCCATGCCTTTCAACAGCAAATATTCGCGTTCCTCATCATTTAGGATCCCCTCTTCGGTTATTTTGGCCGGCATCACGCCATCATTCACCCCGATAATAAATGCCAGTTTTACATCCGAAAGGCGCGACTGTTCCAAATCGGCCACCAACACTTGATCCAAGGCAGGCGGGACGATCGAAAATTTCAAAGACTCAAGCCCCGTTTCGATAATGGACGAAAATTTCTTTAGATCTGCAGGGTCATCGCCAAAAATTTCCACGAACTGGTCCAAAAGGCCCATCACTTCATTCCAGGCCTGGTCATGTTCCCTGGCGGCGACAAGATCCCCTTCTTCTTCCTTAATTAGCCGTAAATTTTCCAGTTTTCTTGGAATCTCCAACTCTTCCAAATAAAGATACAGCGCTTCGCACAGCGCACGCCCTGTCTTAGCCCGCTTCAGCCGCCGCGATAGGCGCAAAACCGGCGCTGTGATCAACAACCGCAGCTCATTGATTTCCTGTTCAATTTTTCTTTCTTCGTCGGTTTGCGGCAGATTTTCCAGCTCAAGGCCCCTGATGCGCCTGTACTCCCATCTTTTTCTGCCCGTCCATCGTTCCCCCTGGATCCCATAAGCAAGGACATAGTTTTCAAGCCGATCCATTTTTTCACGCAGCCTATGGATGTTTTCCCCAAGCGGAAACAATAGGTCTGTTTTTACCGCCCGGAAAACGGGTTCATAGCGCCAGTTTCCCCGGATAATTTCCAAAGTGGAGCGGACCAGCTCAATTAGCGGATGATTGAGCATCGGCCGTTTCCGGTCAATAAAATACGGCACCTCATAATCATAAAAAACCGTTTCGATTAACTCCTGGTAGGCATCTCCGTTGCGGACAAGGAGGGCGATATCCCGGTAGCGGCACCAGTTTTGCATGACAGCATCCCGGATCGCACGGGCAATCCCCTCAATTTCCGCCCGCCTGTTATTTGCCTGCCAAATTTCCACCCTGCTTTCATCCAAAAAAGATGGAAACGGCAGTTCTTCAAAGCTGGACTGTAAAAAGCGCAGGCTTTCATGCCCGAACCGGACCGGCTCATGGAGCACAACATCTTCTTCCATGTCAACCTGGCCTGAAAGCGCCAGTTCATAAATGGACGCATATGCTTCCCCCGGCATCCGGAACAGGTACAAATCATCGGGGCGGGCCCTTCGGAACGCCCTGTCCGTTGCCAGAGCAACCGTGACGCGGCGGCAAGTTTTCAAAAGTTCCGTGATGACCAAATATTCCTGGGGGGTAAAAGTGTGGAAACCGTCAATATAAATTTCCGCCTGCTGCAAATAGCGGGAATGCGCGATCGCAGAAGCAAGCAGGCGCAAGTAATCTTCCGAATCAATGTATTTGCCTTCCAATTTTTGTTCATAGGCGCTGTACACGATTTCTAAGTCATGCAGCTTATCCGACAGAACTTCCCCTTTTCCTTCTTTCCCGAGTTCTTCCCGCTGCTCTAAAAGCTGCTCCGGTGTAACACAGGAACGTTTAAATTCTGTCAATATCTGCTCAACATGGTCAATAAATCCGGCCTTATCCGCCGCCCGTCCAAACACGGACAGTTCTTCCTTTTTATCTTCTAATATTTTCCGAATGAGCATATTTAAACCTGAACTAGAAACGTGGCTGCGGCTGATGCCGCCAACTTCTTGCAATATTTTCCATGCAAGGCGCGTAAAGCTGTACACCTGGGCACGGATCATGCCGCCCAGATCCGGGGCATGTGCAAGCCGTGTTTCCGACAAAAATGTCATCTGCTCCGGAACAAGATAAATCAAGGGGGAGCCGGATGGATTTTCAAGCAGTTTCTGTCTGATTTCGCGGTGGATGAATTCCGTCTTCCCCGTCCCGGGACGGCCGATAATAAATCGAAGGGACACTCGTTTCACTTCCTTCTATCCGATCATTCCAATTTCTTCATAACACGCTTCCATTTGCCGAATGGCGTAAACACACGGAAACCGCAACCAAAATTAGAACATTTGTTCTTTTATTTTAAATCATATTTACGGCTTAATCAAGTTTTTTGTGCTACTCCGGTTCGGGGCGCGCTATACGAACCACAATGCACAAAAATAAGGTACCGCCGCCTTCGGGAAAGTCCCTTTTTAAGCTGCGGTGCCGCATTAAAAACGCACCCTTTTAATCCCCGTCAAACAGATCAAACAGCCCTTTTGCTATGCTGCCTTCATCCCTGGAACCGCCGAACTGCGGCATTGCCGCAAACACACGGCTTGCGAGACGGCTAAAAGGGAGGGACTGCACCCAAACCGCCCCCGGGCCGCGCAATGTGGCAAAGAACAGCCCTTCGCCGCCGAACAATGCAGTTTTAATTCCTTTAACAAATTCAATATCATAATCAACGGTTCTTGTCATGGCTACAAGGCAACCTGTATCAACCCTTAATGTTTCCCCGGGTGCCAGTTCACGCTTTTGGATCGTGCCGCCTGCATGGATAAAGGCAAGGCCGTCCCCTTCAAGCTTCTGCATGATAAAGCCTTCGCCACCAAAAAACCCGGTGCCGATTTTCCGCTGGAATTCGATACCAACCGAGACCCCTTTTGCTGCAGCCAAAAAGGCATCTTTTTGGCAAATTATCTTCCCGTCGTGTTCACTTAAATCCATCGGCACGATTTTGCCCGGGTAAGGCGCCGCAAAAGCGACATGCTTCTTATCGTAGGCTTCATTCGTAAAAGCGGTCATAAATAAGCTTTCACCGGTAATTAGTCTTTTTCCGGCCGAGAACAATTTCCCCATTAAGCCGCTCTGGCTGCCCGATCCGTCGCCAAAGATCGTTTCCATCCGGATGCCGTCTTCCATCATCATCAAGCTACCCGCTTCGGCAATGACCGTTTCCTGCGGGTCCAGTTCCACTTCGACAAACTGCATGTCGTCCCCATACAGTTTGAAATCAATATCATGGTTGTTCATTTCCATACCTCCATTCAAAATCGCTTTCCCCTGTATACGAATCAACTTTGATTTTGTTCCATTTTTATTTTTCGGCTCAACCGGGCTTCCACTCTTTTCCCGACAAACCATAACACGGCGATGGCCAGCAGCACAATTCCCGTACGAAGCGGCTGTTTCAAAAGCGATGCAATATCATGCCCAATAAAGCTGATGATGAAAATGGTGATCATTTTGCCGGCAAATACAGCCAATAAATATTGGAACCAGCGGATCGCGGAAAGGCCTGCCACGATATTAACGACAGCCGAGGGGGTGAAAGGAAAACAGAGCAGCACAAAAAGCGGCGCAAACCCGTGGCGGTCAAGCCAATCCATCAGTTTTTTCACATGGCGGTGTGTCTTTAAAAAAGCAAGAAAACGGCTCTGCCCGTACTTTCTTACGGAGAGGAATACAAGAAAAGCCCCCGTGCATGCCCCGAACCATGATAAGAGAAACCCTAGCCAAAGCCCAAATGCGTTGGCATTTGCCATGACAATCAGCACCATGGGCAAAAAGGGTAGAAAAGCCTCCAAAACGAGCAGCCCCGTCCCTAAAATAGGCCCGAAAGAACGGTATTGGGTCATTAGCTGCATGAAGTTTTCCATCGTTAGCCAATCTTTGAGCAGTTCCAGGTTCATATTCTTCTTGTACTCCTCCATTTTCAATTCGCTTTTAGTGTACCATATCACCGATGTATTATTTTCAATCGACTCCCACTTTTATTTTTGGTCTGGTGAACTCACGGTATTTCGGAGCTCCAGCTGGTAAAGTCATTCCAGTTGCTTCCTATGTCCAATGCCGGTTTTTCCGGGTTCCCGATTGCACGTAAAAAATATTTGAAATGGATTCATACTGCTTTCGCCAATATGTGTCTGACAAACAGCACCTTTTAGCTGTTTGCTTGCAAGCTGCGGACGATGGAGTACAGCGCATATAAATCTTTTTCCTCTCCAAACGGCGATCGTTCCTTTCTTTAACGATTCATAAGTAAATTTCGATTTTCCACTTCAATTTTCCTTTTGTAACCAGATCAATTTCCTGTCCAAAGTATTCACTTTATCGAACAAAAAGGCAGGGAGACCTTCCCTGCCTGCCGCCTAAAACCAATACAGCCCGTGATCCCCAAAATCCTCAAACACCTTAAACCCTTGTTGCTTTAAAAAAAGCAATCTTGCCCGCCTGATTTTAGCTTCATAAGCAACCTGCAATGATGCCGCATTGTGATACTGGTTCAAAAATGAGCCGTGGCTAATCGGCAAAATAAACGTTTGGTTGTTGGAAAAAATGATTTTTGTTTTCCCCCCCTCTTCAGGGTAATGGTCTTTGATATGCCTGGAAACCAGCCAGATACAATCCGGCTTAGTTGGCGATTTAGTTGGAAAAAGTATTGTGGATGTATGGGGATCTATAATTATGGGCGGTTTATGGCGGACATTAATTAAGCGTTTCGTTGAATTTTTTCTTCCTTCAAAGTTGCTTCCAAAATTTTCACAACTTATTTTAACAATTTCTAAAGGACTGTCCTGCACATAAATTTCCTGATTGACTTCGAGAACTTTTGAACCAGCCTCACTTCCATCACTGTAAGGAATAATCGCCATAGTATACGGACAAATTTCATACTCTTTCAGTTGCAAACATCTTCCCCCCAATAGCATTATTCATAACTCTATTATAGTACAAAATTCCTCAATTTCTAGTATTTTTTTCAAAAAATGCGTATTTTTTTCCAATTCATTGTTTCAGAAAAGACAAATTTTTTTGATTGATTTTCGTTTGAAAACTCTATATAATAAAAAAAAGCGAAAAGGGTGATCATACATGGAGAACAAAAAATCTTATTCTGACCTGCCAAAAGAAAGTGCGATGACCCAGATCCAAATGGAAAAATTCGTGGAACACATTTATACTGACATGCTGCTAAATGAGATCATGTTGAACAAACAAAAAGAGAAACTGCTGGAACAAATCGACCATGTACTTGATCTCCGGGACAAAGAGCAGTTCATGGAGCTAACGAATGAACTCAAAAAAATCAATTTACAATTCGGATGATTCGGGCTGCGGCAAAGCGGTCAAAACCGGTTTGCACCGCCCTTTTCTTTTGCTCAAATAGCCGTTAAATCCAAAAAAGCAGCGGGCGCCTTGCAAACTGGCGCACACTGCTTTTTTCATAGTCAGGTTTTATTTTTCCCCTTCCAGCATGCGGATTCGCTCCAGCATCGTCGGGTGATCGTAGCGGAATATTTTTACAAGAAGCGGCGGATTGACTTCACTTAGTCCCGCCTTCGTTAAGATTTGGAACGTTTGGATGCCGGATTTAGGATCGTGGGTCATTTTGACGGCATAGCGGTCCGCACGGAGTTCCTCATACCGTGATCCCCAATTCACAAGCGGACTTGACGCAAACAGCAAAACCGAGGAAATCAACAAGAACAGGGGAAGCGAACTGATATTCGAAATTCCCGTCATCCATCGGCCGCTTCCTTTCCGGCTAGCAATGGCGTTCATGATTTTCGCATTCAGCCACAACCCGATAAGCATCATCAAAATATAACCCGCCGTGCCGAAATAAATATGTTTTTCCACATAATGCCCCATCTCATGTGCCATCACAAATAAAATCTCTTTATCGTTCAAACGGTTGAGGGTCGTATCCCAGAGTACGATCCTTGAATTGGCGCCGATCCCTGTGACATAGGCATTTAAGGCATTTGTTTTTTCTGACATATTGACTTCATATACATGATCCGCCGGAATATGTGCTTTCGACGCGAGCGCTAGGATTTTTGCTTCCAGCGCCTTGTCTTTCAAAGGATAAAAATCATTATACAAAGGATCGATTACAACCGGCTGGATAAACATCATAAAAACCGTATACGGAATCGACAATAGCCAGGCAGGAATCCACCATTTATACCGGTACTTTTTCATGAGCGCATAGAGGACAGCGAAAACGGCAAACATGATCACGAAATTTACCCAAAAATCGGTGACTTCATCTTTCATCCACCCGGTAAACGTCTGGGTGGAAATGTGATATACCTTTGAAAAACGGTAGGACAGGAAACTCATCGGGAATGTAAACAAAAAAGATGCAATGGAAAACCAAAAGAGATAAACCGCTGTTTGAATGACGCGGAAGCGTGAAACTTCAGCGGCCCACTTTTCAAACATTTTCGAGATGCCGAGCGCGAGAACCAAAAAATAAAAAAGCCATTCATACGGGGCAGACAGGAAAAAAAGCAGGTTCCGGATTTTCGAATATGCTTCGCTTAAATACAGTTCACGGCTGTTCATAAAAATTGCGGGATCTGCGGCCGTTCCCCTGTACTGCTCCGGAATCGCGGTATTTGCAAAACGAAATAGATACCAGTACATCAAAAGACCGAACAGCACATATCCGGCTATTGCCCGCAATGCCCATTTCGTTTTCAATAAATATGCACTCCCTCCTTGTCCTTCACTATATATGTAACGCAGGAAAAAGGCATTTAGAACAGCCATTTTTTAATGTGCCCTAAAACATAAAAGAATAAAAACTCAATACGGCAATCGCCCCAAGCACCACAATAATGACATTGGCACCGGTCAAAGCAAGAATAATTGCGGTGCCGGCTCCGATCGTTCCAAACAGCGGGTCTTTTTGGATCAAAAACACCTTTGGAAAAATCAGCGCGCCCAAAATCGCATACGGGACATTTTTTAAAACGCCTTCCAAAAACGGCGGCAGCGTTTTGTTTTGCAAAAGGACAAACGGCAGCATCCGCGGCAAATACGTTACAAGCCCCATTCCAATGATGACGAGAATAATAGTGTTCATCTTTCTTCCACCCGCTTTTTCCGTTTGTATGTTTCCGTAATTTCGATCAAGACTGCGGATAAAAGTGTGGATGTGATAATCGACCATCCCTCTTCCATCACATGAAAGCCGATAAAAATGCTATTAAAGCCGGCGGAAATGGCGGCAAGGAACAATACTTTCACATTTCTTTTCAAGGAAGGGACAAGAAGGCCGATAAACATTGCATACAACGCCACCGTCATGCTCGCCTGCAAAAACTGCGGCAGGTTCGCGCCAATCACGTAACCGATTCCGGAATTGATAACCCAGCTGGCATATGCGATCGAAGTGACGCCAAACCCGTATCCAAGCGGAAATTTCCCTTTTCTTGTCGCGAGCACTGAAAATGTTTCATCGGTAATCCCAAAGGCAAACAATCCGCGCTTGAATTTGCTTTGTTCTTCCACTTTCCGGCTTAAAGCGGCTGTCATGAGAAAATGGCGGATATTGACGACAAAAGTTGTCAGGATAATGACAAACGGGCTTGTTCCCGCAGCGATTAAGCTTAAGCCCATATACTGGCTGGCCCCGGCGTACACGATCAGGCTCATCAGCAAGGTTTCCAGCAAGGACAGCCCGGTTGTTTTTGACAGCAGGCCGAACGTCAGCGCAATCGGGAAATATCCGATCGCAATGCTGGACCCCGCCTGCAGGCCGAGCTTAAAGCTGCTTGTTTTCCCTTCTGCAATGGATGCTTCCAACATTGTACCTCCTCTACCAAACATGTATAGAACAAAATTATTAATATTCTCATATTTTCATATTATACGCCTTGCAAGTTTTTCTTACAAGATGTGGAAAGCTGCAGATTCAATTCAAAAAAGGAAACTCGCCGGTGAAAGCTTTCCGGCGGGTTTCCTTTGTCACGATTTGCTCGATTGTTTCTTTAGGACCTGTTCTTTCAGCGACCTGCGTAAAATTTTCCCGGTTGTATTTTTCGGGAGTTCGTCCAAAAACTCAATTTCTTGCGGCACTTTATATTTGGCAAGCCGCTCCCTGCAGTAGCCAAGCAATTCCTCTTCTGTCAGAGATTCGTTTTTGGACACGACAAAAACTTTTACGACCTCGCCCTGATTCGGATCCGGAATACCCACTGCAGCGGCTTCGACCACATCCGGATGGTCGTACAGCACTTCTTCCACTTCCCGCGGGTATACATTGAACCCGCCGACAATGACCATATCTTTCTTGCGATCAACGATATAAAAATAACCGTCTTCATCCATTCTCGCCAAATCTCCAGTGTACAGCCAGCCGTTCCGGATCGTGGCTGCCGTTTCTTCCGGCATTTTATAGTAACCTTTCATCACGTTCGGCCCGCGTACAACGAGCTCCCCGACTTCCCCGACTGGCACTTCATTCCCAAGTTCATCCACGACTTTATTTTCAACGTGGACGATATTCGTGCCGATTGATCCGGGTTTCCGCGGCCGGTCAAGAGGATTGAAGCATGTTACCGGAGAAGCTTCCGAAAGGCCGTACCCTTCAGAAATGAGTACATTGAATTTTTTCTCAAAATTTTTCAATAGTGCCACCGGCATCGATGCCCCGCCCGATATGCACAGCCTGAGCGTTGCAAAATCTTTCGGGGTCCCGGCTTCGTATTGGTATAAGTAGTTGTACATCGTCGGCACACCCGCAAATATCGTTGCTTCGTATTTTTTCGCAACGCGGAACACTTCTTTCGGGCTGAATTTCGGCAAAATCAAAAGCGTTGCCCCGCTGATGAGCGGCGCATTGACGGCTACGGAGAGGCAAAATACATGAAACATCGGCAAAGCCGTAATCACACGGTCACGGCTGCTCATTCTTAAATATTCACCGATATCGCTGGCGTTCGAATACAAATTTTTATGCGTAAGCATGGCCCCTTTTGGCTTTCCGGTTGTCCCCGATGTATACAAAATAACCGCCGTATCGTCATCATCCAGCGGCACTTCTTCAGCTACAGGGAAGCTTTCTTCCAAAATTCGCGAAAACGATTTCAATTTTGGATGCGTATATTCCGTTCTTGTCTGTGCCGGGCCGGTTTCGCAAATAATGTAGTGCTCCACTTTCGGTAAATGCGCATCGACGGCATCCACGAACGGCACGAACATATCAAGCGCCACAACAGCTTTTACATCACCGTTCTCCAATATGTATTGGATTTCATTCGGCGTGTAGATCGGATTGACCGGTATCGTTGAGATGCCCGCCCGCATTGCCCCGTACAAGGCAATGATAAATTGAGGTGAGTTGCCAAGCAGTAATGCGATATGATCCCCTTTTTCCAGGCCGAGTTTTTTCAGCCCGTTTGCAAATTTCGAAACCGCCGCATCCAGCTCCCCGTAAGTCACCGGCTTATCCATAAAGTAATAAGCTGTCTTGTCCATGTTTTTACACGCCGTGTTTTTTAAACTTGACGGTAAATTCATTTCTCCCTCCCCTTTCTGAGTGAACAGCCATTCATTACCCTTTTCATTATATAAAAACAATTTTAATATTTCAACACAAATTCCCAAGCTGCCGGACGCAGCTTGGGAATTTTAATCTTTTTAATACACAAGGCTGATAAAATCTTCTTTTTCAATGTTTCCGAAATAATGTTTGATGTCAATTCCTTTCAATGCTTCTTCGATGCTCGATCGTTCATAGCGGCGGCCGGACAGCCGGTTTTCAATGTCCCTCACGTCGCCAATGCCGAAAAAATCCCCGTAAATTTTGCAGTTTTCGATCATGCCTTTGTTGACGTCAAGACGCACGTCAATGGAGCCGGCCGGGAAGCGTTTTGATCGCTGGAGATTGAATTTCGGCGATTTCCCGTAGTTCCACTCCCATTTTTGGTAGCGTTCTTCCGAAATTTGGTGGATTTTTTCCCAATCTTTTCCGGTCAGTTTATATTCTGAAATGTCTTTGCCGCCAAAAATGCTTTCTAACAATAATTGCCTGAATTCCGGCATTGAAATCGGCTCTTCCAAAAAGTCGGAAATATTGGCAACACGGCGTCGGACCGATTTAATGCCTTTCGATTCGATTTTTTCTTGTTTAACTTTTAAAGCCTGGACGACTTTATCAAGTTCGGAATTGAGCATAAGCGTGCCGTGGCTGAACATGCGCCCGTTTGTGGAAAACTGCGCATTCCCCGATATCTTTTTGTCCCCAACCTGAATATCATTGCGGCCGCTCAATTCCGCATTCACGCCGAGTTTACGCAGCGCCTGCACAACCGGGTCGGTAAATTTGCGGAAATTGCTAAAGCTTTCACCGTCGTCTTTAGTAATGAAGCTGAAATTGATATTGCCGAGATCATGGTAAACAGCGCCGCCGCCGGAAAGCCGGCGCACGACGATGACGCCGTTTTTCTCCACATAATCGGTATTGATTTCTTCAATCGTGTTTTGGTTACGGCCGATGATGATCGACGGCCTGTTTATGTAAAAAAGCAAATAAGTTTCATTAATATCCAGATTTTTCAAGGCATATTCTTCAATCGCCAAATTGATGCGCGGATCGGTAATGCCCTGGTTATCGATAAACAGCATGGCGTCGCCCTCCCGTATGTTTGGTTCCAAATGAAATCCCTTCCTACCCATTATAAAACATGGCCATTTCACGGGCAATTTTAGGGATTGGGCCCTAATTCTCTAAAAAATGATCATTCTGTTATTGACTTTACGAAACTGTTATAATACAATACAAAATATAAACATTAGTTATATAACAAAAAGAAGCTGTTGATTGTGGTGCAAAATGTGCTGGACTTTTTCAAAAATCTTCCTAACAAATATTGTGTGGAATGCGGCGAAAAAATCGAGGAGCAATCCGAATGCTACGGCAATACTAGCTGCAACTGCCGGCATGTTAAAAGCCATGAATAAAAAATAAGGGCGCTTTAAACCTGGCTCCCGCAAAAATTACAGAAAACCTGAAAAAAGCTGCCCGATTGCTTTTATTTTACTGCTATTTTCGTTTTTGGCATCACATGCATATTCCGTGCTGTTACATGGACCTGTACTGTATAAGTGCCGGCCCTTTTTATTTGCATTTTTGCGGTATAGATGCCGTTTTTCCCATTGTGCGCTTTCAGCATTTGGCTGTTTTTTTCCTCCCCGTCCCGCCAAATTTCAAACATCACTTCATCGGCATCGTTTACTTTTTCTTTTCCTTGTGTCACAACCGCTTTTAACGGAATGCTTGCATCGGCTTCCACTTGTTTAGGCACAACTAACCTCACTTGTACTGGTTTGACCGTTGCGGTTTCCTGCTGTTTTCCACACGCGGCAAGGGCAATTGCCAATGCCACTGCCAATAACGCCGTACGCCAGCCTCTCCCCATCTTTTCCATCCCCTCTTTTTTCTATTTGCAAGTTTCATAAAAAAATACATGTTATAATGATCTTAACCAAAAACGCTTACATTCGTAAAGGACCATTTGAGGGGGAATTCGATTGAAAAGAAGTTTTGCCGTTTGCCTTTTGCTTGCGCTGTTGCTTCCGACATTGGTTTCGTGTGCGTCAAAAGGGGATCCGGTCGATAATTTCCGATTTGCAAACCAGGACGGGAAAAAATTTGGCTTGAATGATTTAAAAGGAAAAGTGTGGGTAGCCGACTTTATTTTCACGAGTTGCAAAACCGTTTGCCCGCCGATGACAATGCATATGAGTGAACTGCAGGATGCGATAAAAAAAGCGGGTTATAAAGATGTGGAACTTGTCTCATTCAGCGTTGATCCGGAAGTGGATACACCTGAAAAGCTGAAACAATTTGGCAAAAATTTTAACAGTGATTTTTCGATATGGAATTTCCTTACCGGCTACTCTCAGAAAAAAATTGAGCAATTTGCGATGAAAAACTTTAAAAATCCGGTCGCCAAATCGGACGGGAACGACCAGATTGTCCACGGCACCCGCTTTTACCTGGTCAACAAAAACGGCGAGCTCGCGAAAGATTACGACGGGAATGAGGACTTTGATGCACAGGAGATTTTAAAAGATATAAAGGGGCTGCGGTGACTCGCCCCTTTTTATTTTTTAATCCTTGGCAAGTTTTTATTTCGTATATTGAAATATCGAGAAAACTCCTGAAATCAGGAGAATCATTTCGCAATAAGGCAAAGTAAACGGATTTATCGGCAAGCAAAAGCGTATAAGTTCATATGTTCACATAACCGTTCTTTTTCTTATTAAAATGGCTGCGCTATAATAAAAATTGTTGCAGTTTGTAAAAAATATGGGAAACCAGTCTCGCCTATTTGACTTATCATCAGATGACCGGGTAACTATCAATCTAACAACATCGAGGTAATGGGAATGAAAAAAGGGTATTTGTACATTATTTTGTCAGCTGTGTTGTTCAGCACGATGGAAATCGCCATTAAATTGGTTGCCGGTACATTCAATCCGGTCCAATTGAACTTGTTGCGCTTTTTTATTGGTGCTGTTATCTTATCGCCTTTAGCGGTTCAGCATATGAAGAAAAACAACTTTAAACTCACAAAAGAAAACTTCATGTTTTTTGTTGTTACAGGTTTTCTCTGCGTTGTCATCAGCATGACGTTTTACCAATTGGCGATTGTTTATACAAAAGCGTCAACCGTTGCAATATTATTCAGCTGCAATCCGCTTTTTGTCATTCCACTCGCGCATTTCCTTTTAAAAGAACAGCTTACAAAACGGACTTTGGCGGCATTGGCAATCAGCCTGGCAGGTATCTTATGTATTGTTAATCCATTGGAGCTTCAGAGCCCGTTTGGCATCACATATGCGCTTCTTTCGGCTGTAACTTTTGCCCTCTACAGCGTTGTCGGAAGAAAAGGCAGCCAGCAGTTTAATTGTGACGGAGTCATTTTAACCTGCCTGAGCTTTTTCACTGGAAGCATTGAAACGCTTGTGTTGGTTTTGGTTTCTAAAATCGGCTCTGTTGCCGGCTGGCTCAGAAGTTTCGGCCTTGACGTATTTGCGAATGTGCCGGTATTCCACGATATTACGTGGAGCACGCTACCGATCCTGATTTATATCGGCATTTTTGTAACAGGGCTTGGATTTGCATTTTATTTCCTTGCCATGGACGAAACGAGCGCATCCATAGCATCGATGGTGTTCTTTATTAAACCTGCACTGGCACCGATTCTTGCCTTGATTTTCTTAAAAGAACCCATTACACCGGCTATTGCCGCAGGAATCATCCTGATTGTTGCCGGTTCGTTGCTGACCTTGTTCCCTGCCGCATGCAAACAGCCGGAGCTCAGTATCAGCCGGGCGAAAAGCAGGTAAGAATGATCAAAGTGAAGCCAGAAATTTTCCAGTCGAAATAAAGGGTGGTTGAAAAAAGCAGTGAGCTGTCAACAATCTAAGCTCGCTGCTTTTTTTAAATAAGTGCATTTCATCTCTGTTATATCCTGAATAAAATAAATGGAACGATTGCTGCCAAAAATACCGGGGACGGTATGAAATTTTAAGTAAAAAACTTGATATTTGATGGTTGTGATACGAAAATGATGACCTAGTCAACAACAAGAATGATTTATAAAAACGAACAACGCATAACAAACTTTTGTCAAAAATGATACCCGCGAATATTGGAAATGGAAGCAGCCGCACATTTATATTATCAGAGATAATCACGATGAAAGCGAATTTTTCATATGTTATAAAAGAAAAGAATGGGCCCCCATCTTTTTCAAGGGACCCATTCCTTTATCAGCATCATGCTGTGACAACAGAGCCGTGCAGCAATGATTTGTACAACGCTTCAATTTCTTCCACGCTTGTATCCCGCGGGTTTCCGCCCGTGCAAACATCTGCGAATGCGTCTTTTGTAATGTTCGGGATATCTTCTTTCTTGACGCCGAGTTCATCGAGCGACTGCGGGATGCCGATGTCTTTTCCAAGCCAAGCAACGGCTTCGACTGCCGCTTCCTTTGCTTCCTCAAGGCTCATCGATTCTACGCCTTTTACACCGAGGGCTTTGGCAATGTCTCTGTATTTTTCACCGGTATATGCCGCGTTGTATTTTAAAATCGTCGGCAGTAAAGTGGCACAGGCAACTCCGTGCGGCGCATTGTACCAGGCACTGAGCGGGTGCGCCATGCCGTGGACGAGGCCGAGCCCGACATTCGAGAAGCCCATGCCGGCAATATATTGGGCGAGCGCCATGTCTTCGCGGGCTTTTTTATCCCCTGTAACCGACGCGCGCAGCGAACGGCCGATGATTTCGATCGCTTTAATGTGCATCATATCTGTCAGTTCCCATGCGCCTTTTGTAATATAGCCTTCGATCGCATGCGTCAAGGCGTCCATGCCGGTTGATGCGCACAAGCCTTTTGGCATCGACATCATCATATCGCTGTCCACAAACGCCACAACCGGAATATCGTGCGCATCAACGCAGACGAATTTGCGGTGGTTATTTTCATCTGTGATGACGTAGTTAATCGTAACTTCCGCGGCGGTGCCGGAAGTGGTCGGGACGGCCAAGATCGGCGCCGAAGGATTTTTCGTGCCCGGATCGCCTTCAAGGCTCAACACATCGGCATGTTCCAGGTTTGTGATAATGATGTCGATTCCTTTTGAAGTATCGATCGGAGAACCGCCGCCGATTGCGATGATATAATCCGCTCCCGCTTTTTTGTATGCTTCCACGCCTGCTTTTACAACCGCAATAGTCGGATTCGGCACCGTTCGGTCGAAAATTTCGTAGGCAAGCCCGTTTTCATCGAGCAGATAGGTAATTTTTTTCACGACCCCGAATTTGACGAGATCTGCATCGGTGACAATCAGCGCTTTTTTGTACCCTCTTTTTTTTCACTTCTTCCGGAATATGCCCGATTGCCCCCGCACCGTGGTAAGATGTTTCGTTTAAGATGATTCTGTTTGCCATTTTCTTTTTCCTCCTCGTGAATGAATTCACATGTATTTGGGTAGAGAATGGCACGGAGCAGTTCGTGCCATTCTATTTCATATTACACTTCGAGAAAACCTGCCCTTGGCGCGACGCCAAACGCATCTGCCAAGTCTTTCAACTGCCGGTCGGTAATCGTTTGTTTCACACCGCCCTGCGCCTGTACATAAGTGTAAACCTGTGCCGCTTTCTCGGCCGTTTCAATCAGTCCGAATGTTTCATCCATGTCGCGGCCGGCTCCGTAAATGCCGTGATGCGGCCAGATGACGAGACGGCAGTCGTGCATTTTGGCTGCAGTGGCTTCGCCGATTTCGTTTGTGCCCGGAACAATCCAAGGAATAATCCCGACCCCTTCAGGGAAAACGACGAGACATTCCGTGCACATTTGCCAAAGCGTACGTGTAAAAGCTTTTTCATCGAGCGGATGCGTGAATGTCATCGCCAAAAGGTGCGTCGCATGTGTGTGGATGACAATCCTTTGTTCCTGATCCACTGCAAGCCTTGCAATATGGGTCATAAAGTGCGCCGGCAGCTCGCTTGTCGGCACCCCGCCTCCTTCCAGCCCCCAAAGCAACTCGACATTTTTCCCGTCCTGCGCCACCCGGATCACCCCGAGGTTCACTGCAGGAGCATCGATCACATTTTTAAAATATTTGCCCGACCCGGTTACAATAAAGTATTTCCCTGCAAGCGCACTTGCGTCAAACTTCACCGGGATCGTCCGGATGACAGCGTTTAAGTCGAGATACGGCGCAACTTCTTCTTCTTTTAAAAGATAGCTGATATTTCCGCCGTTCCGTTCATCCCAGCCAAGCCGGTACAGATTGGCGGTCGTTTTCATCATTTCTTGTACAAAACCTGATGATAAAATATCCAATTGTAATGCCATTTTCATACACCTGATTTCATTTTGATTTTTCATAATTTTATTGCCTGATAAAGTTTATTTTGCTGCCATCATGCTATTAACAGCCTTTTTGTATTTCAGAACAATTGTTTTCCGGTCAATAACCTTTGGGCGATACATTTTAAGATCAATTGATTCTCTAACAAGCGCCCTAGCTTCTTTTAAATCTTTTAATCGCCCAGTGGCAATCATCTGCATGAGAAGATTTCCGACAGCGGTGGCTTCGCCCGGCCCTGCATAAACGTTTCTCCCGCTTAAATCGGCAGTCAACTGGTTCAGCCACTCATTGTTAGAACCGCCTCCAACAATATGCAGCCTGTCAATCTTATTTCCGGTAATTTGTTCAAGCTCGTCAAGCGCGATTGAATACAGAATCGCAAGGTTATTATAAATACAATTGGCAAGTTCACCTGCGGATTCCGGAACTACCTGGTTTGTTTCCCTGCAGTATTGTTGGATTTCTTCGACCATATTTTCCGGGTTTAAAAAACGCTCATCATTAAAATTGACAACTTGCTTAAATCCACTAACTTTTTTTGCTTCTTCCACAAACTCAGGGAATGTATAATTTTTCGGCAAAATTCTCCTTACTTCCTGAATGAGCCACATGCCCATAATATTCTTTAAGAAGCGGATCGTTTTAAAAGCGCCCCATTCATTCGTATAATTTTCTTCGAGTGCCTGCCGGCTGACAACCGGGATATCCGTTTCTATCCCAAGCAGCGACCACGTTCCGCTGCTTAGATACGCCCAGTTCTCCCCTTCGCCAGGCGTGCCGACTACAGCTGAAGCGGTATCATGAGTTGCAACTGTTACAATCTCGGCATCCGGTAAATCAAATTCAGGAAACCAGTCTTTTTTTAGCAGACCAAGAATGGTTCCAGGTTCAGTTAATTTAGCAAACTGTGATTTTTTTACACCGATCAAACCTAACAGTTCTTCATCAAAATCATGTTTGTGGATATTCAATAACTGGGTTGTTGAACCGTTTGTTTCTTCCGTTACCGCAACCCCTGTTAAACAATAACCTAAGTAGTCAGGAATCAATAAAATTTTGTCCGTTTCATCCAAAAGTTTTTTGTCTTCTTCGTATAATTGGTAAATCGTATTAAACGGTTGAAATTGTATGCCGGTTTTTTCATAAATGGTTTTTTTCGGAATGAATTTTTCCATTTTTTGAATCGTTTGTTTCGTCCGCGCATCACGATAGGAAACCGCTTCACGCAACCGCTTTCCATTGCTGCCGACTAAAACATAATCTACTGCCCAAGTATCTATCCCTACTGTACAATGTTCATATCCCATTGATTTGGCTTTTTGCAACCCTAATAATATTTGGTTTAGCAGATGGTCTACATCCCAAAAGCTTGTGCCGTTTTGATTTGTAAATCCATTTGCAAAACGGCTGATTTCTTGCATTTCTAATTTTCCATTATTGATTTCTCCCAAAATGAGCCGGCCGCTTGATGCCCCGATATCGACTGCGATGTAACTCACCGAGTCCACCTTCCTTTTATCCAATGAAATCCCTTCCTTATTCAACATCATATTAACTCTTAATCTACCAGAAATCAATATAAAACAAATAATTAAATTTGATATTTTTTTGTTTTTTGTTGGATTATTTTTCTTTAGTATTGGGATGATTTTTGCTAAAATTACTTATACAAATTTATCGTATCTTCAAACGGTTTGAATGGAGTAGTGGATATGTTAGCTTTTGAACGCAGGGATAAGATTCTTAATACACTTTATAGAGAAAAAAAAGTTTATGTTGCCAACTTGGCAAAAGAGTTTCAAGTGACAGAGGAAACAATCAGGCGTGACCTTGAGAAACTGGAGAAAGAGGGAATTGTAAGCAGGACATATGGAGGAGCCGTGTTGAATCTCCACACCAATGAAGATTTGCCATACCAGACAAGATTTACCGCCAATATAGAAGCAAAACAAAACATCGCCGGCAAATTGCATCCGCTTATTTCAGACGGGAATACGGTTGTTGCTGACGCCAGTTCCACCGTGCTGGAAGGGTTAAAAGAACTGAACCATTCAAAGGAAGGGCTGGTTGTCTTAACGAATTCGGCCATTGCTTTAAGCGAACTTTCCCAGTCAAATATTAATTTAATCTCCACAGGCGGAACTTTACGAAAGAGGTCCAATTCCCTTGTCGGGTCCCTCGCCGAAAATGCAGTACGTCATTATAATGTTGATGTTGCTCTATTCAGCTGCAAAGGGATTTCCATGACCCACGGCATTACCGATTCAAATGAAGCAGAAAGCAACGTAAAAAAGCAAATGCTCCAGCAGGCAAGCAAAGTCATCCTGCTGGCGGACCACACCAAATTTGACAAAATTGCTTTTGTAAATTTTGTTGATGTTTCTGCTGTTGATTTTGTGGTAACAGACGAGAAACCAAGCAATGAGTGGCTCCGTTATTTCAAAGAGCAGCAGGTGGATATTATTTTTTAGCATCGCTCTATTTTCTGCTATATCATGAAAATCAATTCCTTTATGGCAAATTTGACGAAAACAAAGAGCTTAAAACAGGGAGCAAAATCCAGACATTTGGGGCTTTACTCCTGTTTCTTCACACCACAATCGTAATCAACCGGTCATTGACATCAACGCTTTTTTTATCGGTTTCCAGCACATCCAAATAAATATCCGAGTTGGTAATGACGATCGGTGAAGTTAAATCGTATCCGGCTTCCCGGATTTTGTTAATCTCAAATTCAATTAAAAGTTCACCTTTTTCAACTGTCTGGCCTTTTTTCACATGGACATGGTAATACTTGCCTTCGAGTTGGACGGTATCAATTCCGATATGGATCAGGATTTCGGCGCCGCCTTTTGATGTAATGCCGATCGCATGGCCGCTTGGGAAAACCGTTGTAACAGTTCCGCTGATCGGGGCGTACAGCTTACCGACTGAAGGTTTAATGCAAAGCCCTTTGCCGAGCATCCCCGACGCAAATGCAGGGTCACTGACTTGTTCGAGCGGGATCGTTTCCCCTTTTAACGGGCTTGCGATGACTTCCCTTTCCTCGTACGGAGCGGGTTTTTCTTCCGGATTCCCCAGCTGGATTCCTTCAATAATGGCCGGTTCTTCCAACTTTTCTTCCGATGCGTCTTTATAACCAAAAAAATAAGTTAAGATCATAGCCAGAATAAAAGCGGCCAAAGTTCCGATCAAAAATCCCGAAAACCCTTTTCCATAAAACGCAGGTAATGTCGCAAGGCCCGGTAGCATGCTCGTATTTGCGGCGCTGCCTGCAACACCGGTAATTGCCCCGCCGATTGCGCCTGCAGCTGCCCCAATAACAAACGGTTTTTTAAAGCGCAGCGTAACCCCGAAGACGGCAGGCTCTGTAATGCCAAAAAAACCTGAAAGCGCTGCCGGTCCGGCAATTGCTTTCACCTCGGCCTTTTCCGTTTTCAAAAACACACCCAAAGCTGCGCCCGCCTGTGCCAATACGGCCGGTGCAATAAGCGCAGTCAATGTATCCCGGTGAAAAACAGCAATATTATTTAATGAAACCGGCACAAATTCCCAGTGCACGCCGAAAATGGCAAACATCTGCCAAAATGCGCCGATCATTGCGCCTGCCAATAATGCGCTCCCGTGATAGATATAGAGGTACCCTTCCGTCAAAGCTTTGCCGATCCCATTGCCAATCGTGCCAAATAAAAGCAGAACGGAAGGAACCATGACCATCAACAATAGCAGCGGCACCATAAAATTTTTTACTGATGCCGGGATATGACGGTTTAAAAATTTTTCTAATACACTCATGCTCCATACCGAAAGCAGGATCGGAACAACACTTGTGGAGTAATTCACAAATACGACCGGGATATGAAGAAAAGTGAAGTCATTCCCTGCCTGAACTGCCCCTGTAATGGAAGGATACAGCATTGCCCCGGCCAACGAGACCGCCACGAACGGATTGGCATCAAATTTTCGCGCGCTTGTAATCGCTATCAAAATAGGTAAAAAGTAAAACAAACTGTCTGAAGCCGCATACCAAATCACATAGGTACCGCTTGATTGTGAAATCCAGTGTAAAGAAACGCAAATCAGCAAAATCCCTTTTAAAATCCCTGCGCCTGCCAATACGCCCAAAAACGGTACAAAAATGGAAGTGGCCGTATCAATGATCCTATTCCATAAGTTCCCTTCCGAACGGCTGATTTGGATTAATTTTAAAATTTTTTTGTACACCCCGTCAACATTGCCGCCAATCACGATTTGGAAGCGTCCGCCGCCCGATGCCACCTCGATCACATCGTCCAGTTCTTCAATTGCGTCCTTTTTTGCCTTAGCGGGATCATTTAACTTAAATCTCAGCCTTGTCGCACAGTGGACAACAGCCTGGATATTCTCTTCACCGCCGACCAATTGCACCAGTTCCTTTGCCAATTGCTCATAAACCATCCTTCTCACCCTTTCCCAATATTTGTCCTCTTATTTTTATTATAAGCCCCCGGTAAACAAATTGTATGCCCTTTCACGACAAGTTTGTGAAAAATTGAACATTATTTTGGAAGGATGACTAAGTTTGTGATTTTTTTCACAACTTCAATAACAAATATAACATCCATAATCGTCTTGCTCGCAACCATTACATGAAAAAAGGTCTTTTTGCACACTTTCGGGACTTTTTTTCACACAAAAAAAGCAGCAGGCATTGCCGTAATGGCATCCCGCCGCTTTTCTATCACTTTATCAATCTCTCATTAAATCGGGTCGTTTGATCCTTCCATTTCCAGCATGCCGTTATAGCGTTTGAACCTCACCACAAAAACAAGAAGCGAAAGGAATACAAAGCTTGCAAAATAAATGGAAAGCATGTAGAAATTATACCACATATAGCTGAAATCACCGCTTGAAATGACTGCTTTAAACATTTGCAACGAATAGGTCATCGGCACCGCATAATGGACTGCCCGGAGCGCTTTTGGAATCAACTCAAGCGGGAAGGTTCCGGCACTTGACGTTAATTGTAAAATCAGGATAATGACCGCAATGTACCGGCCCGGATTAGCAAAAGCAGCGACCAGAAAATGGATGATCGCCATAAAGGTCAAACTTGTCGCGATCGTCGCGGCAATAAACAGCGGTACACTTTGCACATGTACCTTTATCAGTTCCAGAATAATGAAATCGGCCAAAAGCGACTGCAGGACGCCGACCAATACCATTACGCCGAATTTTCCAAGGAACCATGTCACACCGTTTTTTGGAAGGATAGCCGGATCTTTCACATTGTAAATAATGGTCAATAATAATCCGCCGACGAACAAACCGAGCGAAAGGAAATATGGCGCTAGGCCAGTCCCGTAGTTTGGCACTTTCGTATAGGCATGCTGGTTTAGATTGACCGGACTGCTCATCATATTGTAAGTTGCATCAGTCGGGTGGAGTTTTCCTGTCTGATCGGCTGCATCCCCCAATTTGCTGCTGAGTTTGTCGGCCCCATTATTTAATTGATCCGTACCGGAGGCCAGGTTAGCCGCACCGTCTTTCAATTGTTTGCTTCCGCTTGCCAAATTGCCGGAACCATTCAGGAGTTGGGAAGTTCCTTTCACCAGGACACTCGATCCGTCCGCCAGCGATTTCGTACCATTGGCAAGTGCATTTGATCCGCTCACCAGTTTCCCAGTACCGTCAGCAAGCGCGTCCGATCCGGCCGCCAATTGCTGTGTACCGTTGACGAGCTGCCCGGAACCGCTGTCAAGCTTTCCGAGGCCCGATGCAAGCTCGGCTGCACCGGATTGGATACTGCCCGCACCGGATGCTGCTTCTTGCAGCTTTTCGTTAAATGTTGTTTCGTTTTTCACATATTCATTTTCCCCGCTTGCCAGCTTCTCTGCGCCGGAGTTCAGCGTTTCTACCCCTTTTGAAAGCTGGCTGATGCCGGTTTGCAGCTGCTTTTGTCCGCTTGCAATGCTGGAAAGCCCGTTGTTTAATGGATTAAATTTTGGTGCAATAGCCGCTGCGATCTGGCTCTCGAGGCTTGAGGCAGACTGCTGCTGTCCGGAACTTATGACAGAAGCAATATTTTTACTGATTTCATCCTGCACGGTTTTCTTATCCGGAATATTGCTCTTCACTTGGGAAGCTACCTGAAGATATACATTTTCCGGCAAAACCTGTTTCAGTTGGCTCAGCAATTGCTGTGCCTGCTGTTGTTGCTCAGTGACTATTTGTTCAGCAAGATTCTCGCTGAGTTGTGTTTCCAGCGTGCCCAAACTGCTGTTCATTTGGCTTGTTACCGCAGAAGATATTTGCCCCGGCAGCGCCGTTTGCAGCTGGGCAAATCCCTGCTGTACTTTTTCTGTTACGCTGATGATAGCTGGCAAATTTTGATTTGCTACATTTATGCCTTCTTTGAGTTCTGAGCTCCCGCTTGCAACCTGGTCCGCACCTGACTGCAGCTGCTTGGAAGCCGACAATAATTGTCCGCTTGCCGAAGACAATTGATTTAAACCCGATGCCAAGCTTTTTGATCCGGACGCAAGCCGATCCGCGCCTGATTTTGCATCCGAAAGCCCGTTCGAAAATGTAACCGAGCTGGCCGCGAGTTTAGCCAGGTTGTTTTTCATGGCAACCGCCCCACTGTTGGCCTGGCTTACGCCTTCGTTTAAGTCAAGAGCGCCGTCATATAATTTTAAAGCCCCCTGATTTAAATCGGAAGCGCCGCTGTGCACCCGGCCGATCCCTTTATTGAGGGCAATGGCGCCGTTAAACAGCGATTGCGTCCCTTTTCTTAAAATGACCGCGCCATCTTCCAGCTTCCCGCTTCCTTCTGAAAGATTTTTTGCCCCTTTGCTTGCAGTTTTGTATCCGTTTGCCATATCTTTTATTTTGCTGAATACTTCTTCGGCATACGTTTTGGTGACTTGTTCCGCCACGCTGGACTTAATTTTATTCATCGCTGATTCTTCAATTTTAGAAGAAGTATAATTCATGGCCTGGTTTTGAACATAATTTAACTGCAATTTTTTCGGATTTTGATCAAGCAGGGTTGTTGCATTTTTTGAGAAATCCCCTGGAATCTCAATAATCATATAATATTTATTGTTTTTCATTTCTTTTTCAGCCGTTGCTTTGCTGACAAAATGGAAATCAAGGCTGTCTTTCTTCTTAAGATGATCAACCAGCTTATCCCCAAGGGCCAAATGTTCTCCGTTCATTGTTGCCCCTTTGTCTTCATTGACAACGGCAACTGGCAATTTTTCGAGGCTTCCATAAGGATCCCAAAAAGACCAAATAAACATGCCCGCGTACAAAATCGGCACAAGTATAATGGCAGCCGTTTCAATTAACCTTTTTGGCGAATGCAAAATCTTGCGTATTTCCGCGAACCATAAACCGTCCATCTGAAAACCTCCTTTAGAACTTTTGTTTGCCTGGAGTGTCAGTTTTGCAGCCCTTTTAACAAATACAGCTCAAACACTTCCGCAATTTCTTCTTTCGTCAAAGATTCGTGGTGCTTTTCCCAATCGAAAATAATGGCGACATAAAGTTTGAACATCACGAAAGCGGTTAGTTCTGGGTTGCACGGTTTGATTTTTCCGGCTCCTATTGCACGTTCTAGAAGTTCCTTAATATAAGCGATAATTTTTTCCTCAATCTTTTCAATCATTTCATTGACCGCCGGCGTGCCCATTTCTTTTTGTTCTTCAAACAGCTTGAGCGTCAGCTGGTGTGATCTCCGGAACTCAAGGATGCTGAACAGGGCGGAATGGAGATTGGCATAAAATGAAGCCTGTTGATCCATCGCTTCTTCCGCGACCTGCTGCATTTCATCAATTAAACGCGAGATAATCTCATTAAACAGTTCCTCTTTGTTCCGAAAAAAGTTGTAAATCGTGCCTTTTCCTACATTTGCCATTTTTGCAATGAGATCCATCGTAGTTGCTTTGTAGCCGTATTGTGAAAAAGCTTTCGTTGAGGCATTTAAAATTTGCATTCTGCGGTCCACTTCCAACATTTCCACCTCCTTAAAACCATATGACTATTATAGTTTTTTGGTCAACTTTAATAACAAAAGTTACTTTACCATATTTCGGCTGTTATATCAAGAATGTTTAACCCGATAAAACGGAATATACACGGCCGAAAAAATAAAAGCGGCGGGTTCTTGCCGAGACAGCATCCCACCACTTTAAAAGCTTGCTGATCGATATACAAAAGGGCATTCGATAATAAAGAACTTTAAAATTCTTCTTGGTACTGGAAATACCGAAGCATCTCTACCACTGCAGACCTGCCTTGCGATATGCAGTCAGGCAGGCCGATTCCATGAAAGGAACTTCCAGCAAACGAAATGCCCGGGAGTTCTTTTTTTGCCTGTTTTAAAATCTTTTCTATCCTGTCTTTATGGCCAACAGTATATTGCGGCATGGCGTATTTCCAGCGGGAAACGATGGTAAACTCGGGTTCTGCCGCAATTTCCATAATTTTGCCCAAGTCTTCCAAGACGATTTTTTGAATCCGGTCATCCGCCAGATCCACAACCGCAGCTTCCGCCGTGCGCCCGATATAGCAGCGCAGCAGAGCTTTCCCATGTGGTGCGGCGTGCGGCCATTTTTTATGCGTCCAGGTGCAGGCGGTAATGGTATAGTCGCTGTTTCTCGCCACAACAAATCCTGTCCCGTCAATGTCTTTTTTCACCGCAGCTTCCGGAAACGACATGGACACCGTGGCAACCGAAGTGGACGGCACCGTTTGCAGCGGTCCAAAAAAAGGATACTTTGAAAAAATATGGGGCAAGGCAAAATGCGGCAACCCCGATATAATATAATCCGCCGAAATACGGCTGCCGTTTGTCAGCTCAATCGTATAACCGCCTTCATTTATATTCTTTTCGACCGTATCCACCGTGACGCCTTTCATCACGGTATCAGCGCCGATTTTTTCCTCGAGGGCTTCCACCAATGTCTCAAGGCCGTTCTTGAAGGTAAAAAAAGCTCCTTTCTTTTGAGTCGGCCTCGAATCAGCCGCAAACCCAGAAGTTTCTTTTTTCATGCCAAGGATAAGGCTGCGATGTTTCCGTACAGCTTCGAAAAACTGCGGCTGCGTCGAGAGTACGCTCAGTTCATCGACATCTCCTGCGTAAACCCCGAACAATAGCGGCTCAACGAGATTTTCAAGCACTTCTTCCCCGAGCCGGTAACGTACAAAATCGCCGATCGACTGGTCATTATCCATTTTTCTGCGCGGCAGGACAAAATCGGCAAGCGCCCTGATTTTGCCGGTAACCGAAAACAGCCCCGACGCAAAAAAAGGCGTGAGCTTCGTCGGGATGCCCATTACCGAGCCTTTTGGAACCGGATGCAATTGCTGGTTTAAAATAATATAAGATTTACCTGTCGCATTGGAAACCAGTTCAGACTCCAGCCCGAGATCCTGCACAAGCCGGAGGGCGCTTTTTTTTCTCGCTAAAAAAGAATCAGGACCCCGTTCGACGATATACCCGTCCCTGCGGATTGTCTGGATTTTTCCGCCAAGCCGGCGCCCCTTTTCCAGCAAAATCACGTCAAGTGGCAGATTTTGGTGTTGTATCAAATACTGCAAATAATATGCAGCCGTTAAGCCGGTAATTCCTCCGCCAAGAACGGCTATTTTTTTTCTGTTCTCGGCCATCATCAGCACCTTCTTTGGCAATAATGTCGAATCATGTATGGTAAACCGCCGCCAGGCAGCCGTCATGATGACGGGCGGATCGCACTAAAATTTCCGGGCTGGATGCATCCATTTCTCAGCCTGTTTCAGCACAACATCAGCCAATGCATCGATAAATGCCGGGTTGTCGTTCGGCATTTCCGGACGATAATAGGCTGTACCGACCGCCTTGCAAACGGTTTTGCACTCATAATCATTATCGTATAAAACTTCCAGATGTTCGGCAACAAATCCGACCGGGGCATAAACGAAAGCTTTATAATGATGCTTTTCGAAAAGATCCCTTGTTAGATCCTGCACATCCGGACCGAGCCATGGATCCGGCGTATTGCCGGCGCTCTGCCAGCCGATGGCATAATGTTGGATGCCGGCCGCCTCCGCAATCAGTTCCGCTGTTTTTTGGATCTGGTACGGATACGGGTCGCCGTACTGTAAAATTTTTTCAGGAAGACTGTGCGCCGATACAATTAAGCATGACGCTTCCCGCTCTTCTTCACTCATTGTAGCATAAGTTTTCTTTAATTGGTCTGCCCAAAATTGAATAAATTTCGGCTCATCATACCAGCTTTCAATCGAATGGATAGCCGGTCCGCCTAATTTTTCGGCCGTTTCTTTCGCTCTTGTATTATACGACTTGACGCTGAATACGGAATAATGCGGCGCAAGCACGATGGAAACGGATTCTTCAATACCGTCTTCGTGCATTTTGGCAACTGTATCCTCAATAAAAGGTTCGATATGTTTTAACCCGATATACACTTTAAATTCTAATTGGTCCTGCAATCCGTTCAGCCTCGCCTCAAGCGCATAAGCCTGCTTTTCTGTCGTTTTTGCAAGCGGAGACAGCCCCCCGATCGCTTTATATCTGTACTTTAAGTCTTCGAGCATCTCATCCGTCGGCCTTCTGCCATGCCGGATATGGGTATAGTACCGTTCGATATCGTCTTCTTTATATGGCGTACCGTACGCCATAACGAGCAATCCGATTTTTTTCTTTGTCATGATTATTCCTCCAGTTTCTTTCTTTCGCTGTACTCATGAATAAATGCGGTTAATCTTTTTAATGTTTCCGGACGGACATCCGGAAAAACACCGTGCCCGAGATTAAAAATATAGCCGGGATGCTTCATCCCTTCATCCAGAATGGCCGCCGCTTTCTGTTCAATGACTTCCCACGGGGCCAAGAGCACTGCTGGATCCAAATTTCCCTGGATGGCTTTCGTCACGCCGAGCGCGCGCGCCTGTCCGATCGACATCCGCCAGTCAAGCCCAACGACATCAAGCGGCAGACTGTTCCATTCAAGCGCCAAATGGCTCGCCCCGACGCCGAACATAATCAAAGGAGCGTTTTCTTCACGCAGTTCGGAAAAAATCCGCTCCATCACTGGTTTTATATAGAAGCGGTAATCTTCCGCGTTTAAGGTACCGACCCATGAATCAAAAATTTGGATCGCGCTTGCCCCCGCTTTAATTTGCGCTTTTACGTAAACTATGATCATGTCGGCAAGTTTTTCCATCAGTGCAAACCATGCTTTCGGCTCGGTATACATAAATGCTTTTGTCTTTCTGTAGTCTTTCGACGGGCCGCCTTCAATCATATAGCTTGACAAAGTAAATGGCGCGCCGGAAAACCCGATCAGCGGAACTGTCAATTGTTCCTCCGTTAAAAGCTTAATCGTCTTTAAAACATATGGAATATCTTCTTCCGGTTGGAGCTCCCCCAATTTTTCAACATCCTTTAAAGAAGAAATCGGGTTATGTATGACAGGCCCTTTTCCTGCCAGAATTTCTACATCAACACCAAGGGCAGGGAGCGGGGTCATGATATCTTTATAAAGAATTGCGGCATCCACATCGTAGTTTTCCACCGGGAGCCTCGTCACATATGCGCATATTTCCGGCTGGTGCGTGATATCAAAGAGAGAATATTTTTCTTTTAATTTTCGGTACTCCGGCTGCGACCTTCCCGCCTGCCGCATATACCAGACCGGAACGTGGCCGGTTTTTTCACCTCTTGCTGCTTTTAATAGCGAATCGTTTTTGATCTTTTTATTCAAATGCATATCCTCCTCATGCCACACAGTCACTATTCATTTTAAAATAATTCTTTTCAAATAAAAACTATTTTAACTAAAAATGCATGGAACCATTTTTTACTATAATCTTTTTGGCAAAAAATGTGTAGGAAGCCTTTCCAACTTTCATAAAATTGCCGAATTCTGTCCGATTTTGCAGATTCAGAACTTTATCATATGTTTCATTGAATGGCCGCAGTGAATAGTATAAACTAAGAGTAGAGAGGGGTGATCGATATGAATATTTATATCACAACGGGCACCTATGATTATTTATTAAAGATAAAAGAAAAATACCCAAATGAGAAAATGGTACTCATGCAAAACCCTGAACATGCCCTGTTAGTGCACGAAACGGAAGGAAAAACAGTTTTCACCACACCGAGACATTATAAACTGGCTGCCACTGCCGGAGATTTAGGAGACGGAATATTCTTTATTTTTACCCATCTCCCTATTCCTGATGAAGGGAAACCAGTATACGAATTCAACTTCAAAAAAAACACCCCGGTTATCGAACACAAGCCCGGTTTCGCGGCATTCCGGCTTCTCCGCCCTGTGAAAGGGGACACTTATATTGCGGTTACAGGGTGGAAAGATGAAGATTCTTTTGGAAGATGGAAACGCTCTATTGATTATTTGCTTGTCCACAGCCTCGATCTCACCGACATCGGCACAAACAAAAGCACATACAATGCCCCGGCATTTACTAAAGAGTATGTTGTGCCACAGGATAAAGAAGCATCATGATCAACAAACCCCGGCTTGCCCGAACCGGCAGCCGGGATTTGTTGATCATAAAAACTTTATCTTTTATTTTATCGATTCCGTACTGTGATCATACCCTATAGAAAAAGTGTAGTTTTTCACAAGGGAAAAACTACACTCTAAACGCTTAATTCTGAATTTGCTTCCGTAACAATGAAAGCTATCCGACCTGAATTCCCTTTTCAAAGGAAGATTTAATGTGCTGTTTGATCAACTTGTCTTTCTGGCAGAATCCGATTTTCATATTTACGGACTTCTTCGAGCCAATCTTCTCCGACAGGAACATTGTTTTTCAAGCAGAAATAGTCCCAAACTGCCCCAAATGGGAATGATTTTAGTTCTTCTGTTAACGCTAAACGTTTTGTAAAGTCAAATTCAAGCTCCGCTTTTTTCAATTCATCAATCGGTGCCAGCATTCCTATCATAATTGCTTTTAGCGTATTTCTTGCTCCGATTACCCATGCGGCAATCCTGTTTATCGTTGCGTCAAAGAAATCCAGGCCAATGTTTACTTTATCCAGCAAATTTTCCCGAACAAGCGTACGAGTAATCCGTATTAGTTCATCGTTCATGATCACAACATGGTCGCTATCCCATCTAACCGGCCTGCTGACGTGAAGCATCAATCCTTTTCCAAACAGCAGATAGGCGCTAAATTTATCAGACACATCTTCTGTTGGATGGAAATGGCCTGCATCTATTGTCCAGAGCAAATCATGCGTCAATGCATAAAGCATATAAAATTCATGGGAACCAACCGTATACGATTCAACTCCTGTTCCGAACAACTTCCCTTCTACAGCTTCTATCGTATATTTCTGGTCAATTTTTTCACTTAATATTTCATCCAAAGCTTCTTTTAAGCGTTCTCTTGGCGCCATCTTATCAATCGGATTGTCCTTCATCCCATCAGGAATCCAGATATTGTTAACACATTGCTGTCCAAGCTCTTTTCCAAAGTACTCCGAAATTTTACGACTGCGCTTGCAATGTTCAATCCAAAAATCACGGACCGTTTTATCCGGGCTGCTTAATGTAAAACCACTTTCGGACATTGGATGCGAAAAGAGAGTAGGGTTAAAATCGAGCCCAAGCCCGTGCTCTTTTGCCCATTGGACCCAGGATGAAAAATGGCGGGGTTCAATAGTATCGAGATCTACTTTTTCATCTGTATCTGTATAAATCGCATGTAGGTTTACCTTATGCTTACCAGGTATCAGGCTGAGTGCTTCATCCAAGTCTGCCCTTAACTCTGTTGGATTCGTGGCCTTGCCCGGATAGTTACCGCTTACAGAAATTCCTCCAGTTAACGCTTGACCAGGATGCATAAATCCGGCTACATCATCTCCTTGCCAGCAATGAAGGGATATTTTTATGTTTTGAAGATCCTGCAATACTTTGTCGGTATCAACACCGACAGCTGCATACCGTTCTTTTGCCAATTTGTAATGTTTTGTTACAAAGCTTTCTTTTAACATTATGATCATCCTCACTTTATATTAAAATTAAACAAATTCTCTTAATCTAAATGAAAGACTTCCTTTAACTCCTTGGTGACCGGGCTGTTGTCCGGATTTGTCTCCATTAATGGATCCATATATGCCCACCATTTTTTGCAGGCTTCCGTTTCTCCCATTTTGCCGTAAAGTTCCGGATCTTCTACTTCCACATATGCAAATAGTTCACCGTTATCTTCATTGAGAAAGATAGAATAATTGGAAGCACCATGCGCCTTTAACGCTTCTTTCATTTCCGGCCAAAGCTGGTCATGGCGTTTTTTATATTCGTCATAATATTCTTTTTTGAGATACATAATTGAACCTAATCTAACCATTCAATTCAGCCTCCAATTTTGTATCAAATTTACATCTATTACAAATCAAAGGATTTTCCGTAGCGTTCTTCAGTAATTTGTTGTAAAGTTTTTCCTCTTGTATTTGGTGTCCAAATCACACCAATCAACAGTGAAACTATTAAAAGGATGATCATTACCGTACCGGCAACTTTAAATCCTAAAGAGTTCAAAATCGTTGGGAAAATAATCGACCAAATGCCAGCGCTTCCACGTACGATAAAGAACATGACACCTTGCGCCCCGCCGCGGTATTTTGTCGGAAACAATTCTGTTGCCCAAAGCGCGTAGAAAGCTTGTGCACCAATTCCGGCGGAAATTCCCCAAGTGGCTACAAAGGCCCAAAGTGCTACCCAGTTCATACCTGCAAATGTTAAAATGATCCAGGACAATGCCGCTAATGCCGCACCCGCAAAATATAAGGCTCTTTGATTAACTCTATCACCAAGCGGAACGAAAAGGAAATATGTGGCTAAAGCGGTTAATACCCACAATACAGCTTGAAGCAAGTTTGCCTGCGTATTGGTTAGTCCCCCGACTGTCGAATAAACGTAAGGCATAAAGAATCCCATTGCGCCTGCTACCAAATTCCAAAACATATATACACCAACTAAAAACAGAACTGCTTTGACATTGATGGCATTCGAAAACAATTCTCTGTATGGATGACGTTTTTTAGCTCCTTTTGCAGTGGCTTCTTGCTCCATCTTGCGCTGTTGTTCCCAAAGAGCCGATTCATTTAATTTACGTTGGAGATTCCAAGCGATAAAGGCAACTACAAAGAGTGATCCAAAGATAATCCTATTACCCATTAAACTAAGCGGGGATAAGAGTACACCTAAAGTGAAAATAATGGCAGGCCCGCACGACCAGGCAAACTGCGAAACACCAATATGTTTTGCGCGGTTCGTAGAATCTGATATCTCAGAAATATACGTCCAAGATGCCGGTACCCCGACACCTACCGCAATACCGGTAATTAAAAAGCCGGCCAAAAGCATCGGAAAATTAATGGAAAACATTATTATTAAAACACCTAGCATATAGGCGAGCAAATTATACGTGTATATAAACTTGCGCCCATATTTATCTGCCAAACGCCCGCCGAATAGCGCCCCGACTGCAGAACCAAATGCATTGGCGCTGACAGCCCCCAGTATACCGACAGCTAAACTGCTTAAGTTCAGATCTTTCGCCCACAACGTTAATCCGCTTGCGCCAGCAACAATACTGCCCGAGTCAAGATAATTTGTTAAAGAAACAGCTATTGTTGCTTTCCAATTCCTGGAAGATGGTTCACTGATGTCTACCGTATTTTTGTTTGCGCTTTCCAAGATGATTACCTCCTTTATCATTATTTAAAGCTATTGGTAAGCGATTACATTTATTATTAAACACTTTACGCAAATATGGTACAATGTCATTGAACCAGATGATTGTAACAAATATACAGGAGACGAGCTTATGCCAGAAACAGAGTTAAATAAAATATCGGAGTATTTATTTGAATTGACCCCAATCGAAAAACTTCAAAAATTGAACGCAACCCATATTCAGGATATTCCGTCATATTCAACCATTCAAAAAGGTGAGAAGGTAAAATTTTTGGATCAGTATTTTTTTGCTAACAAAGATATTTATATTAGCAAGCATAACCGCTTTGCAGATTACCCTTCCCACTCCCATGGCTTTTTTGAAATGAATTACATGTTTTCCGGTTCGTGTAACCAAATTATTAACGGGAATGAAGAAACACTAAATAAAGGTGATTTATTGCTGATGGATGTAGGTACAACCCATGAAATAAAAGCACTGGGCGAAAAAGATATTTTAATTAATATCTTATTTAGAAATAGCAATATCAGTATTAAATGGTTAAATAGCGTGAAAAAAAGCAGGAGTTTATTATTCGAATTTCTTTTAAATTCTTTTAGCGGAGTCCAAAACCAGAACAATTACCTGATTTTTCACGTTGGAAAGATACCGCATGTTCAACATATTCTTCATCAAATTTTTTTAGAGTACTTTTTCCCAAAAGATTTTTCGGGAGAAATAATCAGCCTTTATCTCCCAATTCTCTTTACTGAATTGATTCGCAATTATAATCTTGAATTTTCTGATCCACGTCTCTCTTATCCAAGTAATGAAAATATTATTGCCTTTCTCGAGCTTATTGAGAAGGACTATAAAAACATAACCTTAAAGAAAGCGGCAGAGAAATTGGGCTATAATAAAAATTACTTAAGTAATTTGGTGAAAGAGAAAACCGGATTAACTTTCACTGAGCTCGTAACAAAACAACGCCTCAATCGTGCCAAAATGTTGCTGGAAACGACCAATCATTCAATCAGCAGTATTATCCAGGAAGTTGGTTTTACAAATAAAACTTATTTTTACAGAGCATATAGGAATGCTTATCGGGAATTACCTAGCGAAACAAAAAAGAAATCAAACGGATAACTGCAATCCGGGACAGTCACCTATCCTATGCCTCCGCATACCTTGCATTAAAGAAGGAGGTATGGAGATGGGCATTGATTTGACGATTATTCACTGGGTGTATTTAACCTTTATTGTTCTTATTATTCGCATGATGGTGTTGAAAAAGGATACGTCCATTATTTGCATTGCCGGAATTTTTGTGATTGCTTTCATTGCGACCGGTTCTTTTTCCGCATCAGTCAGCGGGGTTTTCACCAGTTTTGTGTTTGCCATTAAAGAATTACTGCCGATTATTCTTGTTATATCGATTATCGTTTCGATGAGCAAAAGCCTGCTTGATACCGGCATCAATGATGTGATGGTCGCCCCGTTTGCCAAACTCATCAAAGGGCCAAACCTCGCTTTCTGGGTGATCGGGCTATTGATGTTTGTGATCTCAACTTTCTTTTGGCCTTCCCCTGCTGTTGCACTTATGGGGGCCGTGCTGCTGCCGGTTGCATTGCGGGTCGGGCTGCCGGCAATCGGCGCAGCTGTTGCCATGAACTTGTTCGGCCACGGCATCGCGCTTTCCGGCGACTACGTCATCCAGGGCGCGCCGAAACTAACGGCGGACGGCGCTGGGCTCCCGGTATCATCCGTTATCGAAGCAAGCATCCCATTAGTCATCGTCATGGGCGCCGTCACAACCATTACCGCCTTCATGCTGTTAAAACGCGACATAAAAAAAGGTGTGCTTCCTGCCGCAATCCAAACTGCAGCACACGCCTCCGCTTCATCCGGCACCAAAGAATTCCGGCTCAAGCCCGCCTACAGAAATTTTTTCGCCGTACTCATCCCGGTGTTATTTATTCTCGACATCACCGCAATGGCCGTCTTCAAATTACAGGGGGATGCGGCTACGGCACTGGTCGGCGGCACGTCGATCATCATTTTGCTCTTGATCGCCCTTACCGGTTCCCACAAAAACGGTCTGGAAAACGTTACGAAATATTTGATCGATGGCCTGCAATTCGGTTTCCAAGTATTCGGACCTGTGATCCCGATTGCTGCATTTTTCTATCTTGGCGGGGATGGCTTCCACACGATGATAGGTGCCGAACTACCGAAAGCTTCCCAAGGTATTGTCAATGACCTCGGCGGCGCTCTGGCGGCAGTTATGCCAATCTCAAAAAAAATCGGCGCATTAACAGTTGCTGGAGTCGGCGTCATTACCGGCCTTGATGGATCCGGGTTTTCAGGGATTTCACTCGCCGGTTCGATTGCAAATCTGTTTTCCCATGCGATCGGCTCCGGCGCAGCAACCTTGACGGCACTCGGGCAAGTTGCCGCCATTTATGTCGGCGGCGGAACCATTATTCCGTGGGCGCTGATCCCGGCGGCGGCGATCTGCAACGTCGATCCATTTGAACTCGCGCGGCGCAATTTGATCCCGGTCATCATCGGCCTTGTTGTGACCACCATTGTTGCCATTTTCCTCATCTGAACCCCAAAAAGCGGCCGCATCCCCTGCGCCGCTTTCTTTTAAAAGGAAAAATCCATGATATAATAGTAAAAACATTATCTTAGGGGGAGTTTGGATGCCATTAGAAAATTTACATAAAAAGCTTGAGGCCCTATACCCGGAAATGGTGGAAGTAAGGAGATATCTCCACATGCATCCGGAATTATCTTTTAAAGAAGTGGAAACGGCCCGCTATATTGCTGATTTTTACAAAAAACTAGGCATTGGGGTGCGCGAGCATGTCGGAGGAAACGGCATCGTCGCCCGTGTGAAAGGCGCCAAACCCGGAAAAACAATTGCACTGCGTGCCGATTTTGATGCACTTCCGATCCAGGAAGAAAATGACGTACCGTATAAATCGCAAGTGCCGGGTGTGATGCATGCATGCGGGCATGACGGGCACACCGCGACGCTTCTGATCCTTGCCAAAGCGATCCACAAATTGAAAGATGAACTGCAAGGTGAGTTTGTATTCATTCACCAGCATGCCGAAGAATTTGCGCCGGGCGGGGCGAAAGCAATGATCGAAGACGGCTGCCTCGACGGGGTTGATGCGGTTTTCGGCACACATTTATGGGCAACGGCTCCGACCGGACATATCCAGTACCGAAAAGGGCCATTCATGGCAGCAGCCGATCGTTTTGAAATCATGATCCATGGCCATGGCGGGCACGGCGCGCAGCCGCATCTATCAAAAGACGCCGTCGTAATCGGGGCGCAGCTTGTCACCAATCTCCAGCAAGTTGTCAGCCGGCGCATCAATCCGGTCCAATCGGCCGTACTAACAATTGGTACGTTTGAATCCGGAGATGCATTCAATGTCATTGCCGATACGGCGAAAATCACAGGGACAGTCCGGACATTTGACGAAGAAGTAAGGGACAGCGTGGAAAAAGAAATTGAGCGGATCGTCAAAGGAACATGCCTGACAGCCGATTGCAAATACGACTACGAATATTTCCGCGGCTACCCGCCGGTTGTAAACCACGATGCGGAGACGGAATTTTTGGCGGAATGCGCGAAACAAATTCCTGAAGTAAAAAAAGTCGAAGAAATTGACGCGTCCATGATTGGGGAAGATTTTGCCTATTATTTGCAGCATGTAAAAGGGGCCTTTTTCTTCACTGGGGCGGATCCGGAAAAAGCGGACCCGGCTTACCCGCACCACCATCCCCGTTTTGACATCAATGAAAAAGCAATGTTGATTGCGGCAAAAACATTGGGCACTGCAGCCATCCAGTATCAAAATGCGTAAAAAAGGGAGCAGGCGGTTCAAAAAGCCTGCGCTCTTTTTTTATCCGAAAAATACCTGATCCGGTAGGCGTTCAAAGCCGTTTCCCCGAGATGATGAAGCAAATTATAGTTCGCGTACGCCCCGACCGCAGCGCCGATGCCGGGCACAAGCTGCAGCATTTTGACAAAGTCGAGATAGTCACGGTACTCTTGCTGCAGCACTTTCCAATCAATTTCTTCAGGAAGGACGGGATGCTCTTCCCAGTTCTCAACCACCCCGAGCATCTTTTTCCGGTGTGCATCGCTTGAAAACGCAAGCTGGAAGACGTGCAAAATAAAGGAGCGTTCTTCCGGCGTATCCGTGTCAAACCCGTGGATGGCAGCCGTGTCAAACAAAAATTTCATCTTGATGGACAACAGCAGCGGAAAATCGGCCAAGCCGAGGAAAAAACCACCCGCCCCAGTTCCCGCACCTTCCGCGGACGCCAGTTTTTTATAACGTTCGAGTTTTTCCCAGATCAGTGTTTCTTTTTCCTTGAGCGGCAAATGAGCGGTCATACCGCTTTTCGTTAAAAATTCGGAACTATATAAAGCGCCCTGCACCATTTTCCTGATGCCTTCCGTGATCACGGCTTGCACTTTATCCGGGATCCAATTGTTGATTTTCAATTGTGCACCTTTTGCAGCCCGGCTCAATATCCCGGAACGCTTCGTGATTTTCCGTCTCCACTCTTCCAATTCCTGGCGGGCTTCCTTTTCATATTCCATGAAACCACTCCTTTACTGTGTATTTCATGTTTTCCGGATTTTTCCCGGAACATACCAGACAATAAGCAACCACGTAAACACGGCCCCTGCAGCGAGGACGAGCAACCCGTTCATCCATAAGCCGTTTAAAGCGGAAGCCGCCGCAAACACTACCGTCTGCACATACAGGCAAACCGACAGCAATCGGAGAAAAGAGGCTTTTTTTAAGCGAGTGTGGACCGGATAAAGCCGAAGCCAAATTTTTAAATCATGGTAGCCGATCATGGGAATCATTTGGAATGCGGTCAAGTATATAAACACAACCGCAAGGGATAACGCCAGTAAACGTTCATGACTGAAAAACAGCAATACCGCCCCGATTGTCGTCAGCCGCACATAAAGTCCGAAATATTGGCTTGTTCGGAGGAATGTCCGCGCAAACAAATATTGGTAAGCGTGTTCCTGCCCGTAATGGATGCCGCCAAGGAGCGGATCAAGCCATTTGCACCGTTTTACCTGCGCTTTCAGTTCCGGCACGTCTGTGAACAAATTCGCAAACCGGTAAAAACCCATCATTCTTCTCTGTTCACGTTCGATCAGCACATCCCACCTCAGCGTCCGGTTTTTTGCCAGCCTGTAAAAATATGCGAACAAAACGATCATCACAGCAGCCAATATCCCGACCAGCCAGACAGGGGCGCATTTTACAACAAGAAAAACAAACGCGGCGCTGCAGGCAAACCGGACAATCCAATCCCAAACAGGGACGGAAGCATCCGTCAGTTTTAATACGTACCAAACCAAAAGCAGGTTCCATATTTTTAAAACGAACAGCATCACGAGCAGGCCGAAAAAACTGCCGAATCCTCGACCCGTCACTTTGGCATACATCGGCATCAGGGCAGCAAGCGCAAAAAGCAACACATACGCCTGGATGCTGAAGCTGAACAGGATGGCCTTCCGGAAAAAGGGGCGCATCCGCATTTCCATCGGGATCAAGAACACTTGGTCCGCTTCTTTTAGCAAAGTATGGACAGGGCTGGCCGCCAAAACAAGCCCGAGCACTACGCCCATCACAAGTGCGGCGGGGAAATCGGGTTCAAGATGCCGGACCCAGCGGCTGTAATAAAAAGCAGCGGCCCCAAGCCCGAAAATGAGCACAAATAGAAGATGGTCGTTAAAAATATACCGGCTGTAGCGCCTGAGCTCTTTTAAATACGACGCAAACCGTTCTTTCCAAAGGTGGTCAATTCCGTTCATCTTCATCATCCTTTGTCAGCCGGATGTACAAATCATCCAATGTCGCACCAGGCATGCCGAATTGCTCCTGCAGTTGTGATAGCGTCCCTTTTGCGCGGATCTTTCCGTTATGTAAAATGATAAATCCGTCGCAATACCGTTCCGCCGTTGCCAAAATATGCGTAGACATCAATATGCCTGCGTCCTTTTTTTTCATCGTATTCATTAAATTGAGCAGCGATCGGATGCCGAGCGGATCCAAACCAAGAAAAGGTTCGTCAATGATATACAGGCTTGGCTCAACCAAAAAGGCGCACATAATCATGACCTTTTGCTTCATTCCTTTTGAAAAATTTGCCGGGAACCAGCCGAGTTTTTTATGCAGGCGGAACTCCTTCAACAAGGTCTCCGTTCTTTCACCGTATGTTTTTTCATCGATACCGTACGCCATTGCGGTAAGTTTCAAATGTTCCTCCAATGTCAGCTCGTCGTACAGGATCGGGGTTTCCGGTATGTATGAAAACTGTTTCCGGTAAGCATCCGGATCCGATTTTAATGTTTTCCCGTTGATTGTGATTTGGCCTTTTTTCGGTTCCATCAGGCCGATAATATGCTTGATCGTCGTACTTTTTCCTGCGCCGTTCAAGCCGATTAAGCCGATCAGCTTGCCGGCTTCCACCGTAAATGAAACATCTTGTATGACAGGCTTTTTTGTATAGCCTCCCGTTAATGATTGAACTTCCAATAGTGCCATTTCAAGAACCCCTTTTGTCCATAGTTCTGTACCCGTACCGTTATTGTACCATGAATGCCGGCCGGACTGAATGTAATCAGAAATTCCGCCCGTAAAATTTTCGCTCCAGCATGCATAGATTCCGGAATTCTGCCCATTCTATAAATGCAGGGGAAATCAATAAGCAAATCGGGGTGGTTGTCAAAGACCGGTACGAAATGCTTAAGGTAAGCCAGTAAACCATTTCCAGGCACCCATTCAAATCGAAAGGTGTTTGCGGCAGATCATCATGGTTTAAAGGCAAAAGCACTTTAAACTTTAACCCGATAAGGGGATGATAGCGTTGGAAAGAGTTGAGAAAGCCCATTATCAACCACTTTCATCGTAAATGATGGGTTGATCAAAGGCGCTTTTCGGCAATATACCTGTAAAAAACCCTGCAAGCGGGACGGACCAATACGGATTCCGTCCCGTTTTCTTTCCTTTCACCTTTCTATCCGTTATAATGAAATCAAAAAAATGGAAAGGTTGATGGGAATGTGCATTTTTTGTAAAATTGTGAACGGTGAGATCCCAAGCGCAAAAGTATATGAGAATGAGCATGTGTATGCTTTCCTTGACATCAGCCAAGTGACAAAAGGCCATACGCTCATTGTCCCTAAAAAACATAAAGAAAATATTTACGAACTGACACCGGAAATTGCCCGTAATTTTTTTGAATCCGTTCCGCTGGTGGCCAACGCTTTAAAAGCGGCATTTCAGCCGGATGGGCTCAATGTATTGAACAATAACGGCGAGATTGCCGGCCAGTCCGTATTCCATTACCATATGCACCTCATTCCAAGATATGGGAAAGGCGACGGCTTCGGGGCAGTCTGGAAAACACATGAAAAAGATTACTCCCAGGAAGACCTCCAGCAAATTGCTTCCGCCATTGCAGAGAAAATATGAAATGAACTCCTGCCACACTGCAGGATTTTTTTTACGGGATAGACAATCAGCGAATTTGTGAAAAACATTCACAACTCTTCCGGAAACATGATATAATAATGGTAATCTTTCGCCGCCGGCCATGAGGGCACGCCGGGAAAGCCAATTGACGAGAAGAGATGAGGAGAGATGAGGCAAATGAAAACAAAATCGCTTGTCAGCTTGGCATTGCTTGTTGGGATTGGTGCGGTTTTGCACACAGTGATACCGGGTTTCGTGTTCGGGATGAAGCCCGATATGATGCTCACGATGATGTTTATCGGCATTATTTTATTTAGAGAGAAAAAATATGTTCTTTTGCTCGGTGCCGTGACCGGGATCATTGCCGGATTAACATCAAGTTTTCCAGGCGGTTTTTTCCCGAACATGATTGATAAGCTGATCACATCGTTTGCTTTTTACGGCTTGCTGGCTGCATCCGGCAAATTGTCGAAAAGGTTGCCGATACTCGTTGTTTTGACGGCTGTTGGCACGATTATTTCCGGAACGGCATTTTTAGGTTCGGCTTATTTCCTTGTTGGGCTGCCGGGGTCTTTCGCCATTTTGTTCGGCACTGTCGTTTTGCCTGCAGCCGCATTGAACGCTGTCGTGATGTTTATCCTTTATCCGATTGTTTCTACCGTTGTCAAACGCACAGATATCGTACACAGCATGTAAAGCGTGGAAAAATGGCCGCCGGTCTTTCCGGCGGTTTTTTATACTGGATTCAAAACAGAAGTAAAAGAACAGCAAGCAAAAAGCATACGATCCCCGCACCGCCAAAAAAGGCGATTCTTTGCCTCACCAACTTCCTTGGCGGATAGATTCTTCTTTTTTGGTATATTTGCACATGGCGGGCCATTGCGGCTAAAAGGATGGCGCCGATCAGAAAAAAACAGAATGAAACACGTCCCATTGAGACTCCCCTTTTCCCTGTCTGGACTATTATACTATATGCCATTTTTTGGGTTAACATGTACAGGGCGCGGGTAAATAGTAAACAGGATTTTGCAAAAGGGCTGCAAACCTTTTATCATATAATGAAAGAGCAAATTCACAGGGAGGTGCTTATTTTGAAAAAAGCCAGTCTCATATACGGATTGCTGGTCGGGGGAACGGCAGGCGCCGTATCCGTCCTTTTGACAACACCCGCTTCAGGGAAAAAAATAAGGGCTGCTTTAATAAATAATTCCGGAGCTTTCATTGAATCTGCGAAGAAAATTGCCCTAAATGTGAAAGAATTAAAAGATTCGATCCAGGAGCTGTCAACAGAAGGAAAAAAAGCCGTCGCAGAAGTGATGGACGACATCAAGCAATTCATTAAGGAATGGCAAAGAAGTATTGAGCCAAATAAAGATGCCCTGCAGAACGAGATTAAAGAAATCCAAAAAACGATTGAAAACCTGGAGAAACAGTTGCAACAAAAGTCTTCATAATAATTCGTTCATGCCCAAAAAGCTGCGCTTTTTGGGCTTTTTTCTTACCACCCCTGTTTCAAAAAATTTCGCAAATTATATCTTTATTATTTTTTATTTTACTGGCATAATGTTATTATATAGTGTAAGGGGTGATGGAAAAAATGACGGAACAAATGTTAACGGTCAACGAGTACTTGCTGTTTTGCAAAAGGATTACACAGCTGTCGAAAGCGCTTTGGAAAACCATTGAAAAAGATTGGCAGCAATGGATCAAACCTTTCGACCTGAACATCAATGAACATCATATTTTATGGATTGCATACCATTTAAAAGGCGCATCCATATCTGATGTGGCAAAATTCGGGGTCATGCATGTATCAACAGCCTTCAATTTTTCAAAAAAGTTGGAGGAACGCGGCTTACTCGAATTCTCAAAAAAAGAAAACGACAAACGGAACACTTACATCCAATTGACAAATAAAGGGAAAGAAATCTTCCTAAAGTCTCTGGAAGCGTTTAATCCAAAAAAAAGCTCGGTTGTACAGGGGACAATGCCGCTTTATGAGCTGTACGGGAAATTCCCAGATATGATTGAATTGGCAGCAATCGTGCGCCAAATTTACGGGGAAGATTTTATGGATATTGTAGAAAATTCCATTTACCGGACGGAGTTGGAGGACATCGTCGAAACGGACGTGCTGGAAAACCTTCACTGAACCATTCCTGATAAGTTTTCGCTGCGGCTACAGGTTCCGTTTCAACGCTTCCATTAACTCGGGGTACAACCCCTGCTGCAAACAAGCCGCAATCACTTCCGCCGGTTTCAGTTTTTCATGCAGGCGAACTTTAAATTGCTGAAAAAGCGGATAAAAGTATACAAATTTTTCCTCCTTCATTTCTTTCAGTTCACGTGTCAGCTGTTCGCACAAATTATAAAATTGCTCGACATCCTGCTTTGCCAGCTGCTTTTCTATGACCATCTTATAGAAAGCATTTTGATCGGATTCGATCATTTTCAAAAACAGTGATTGGTAAAATTCAAACTTTTCCAATTTTTGATCGATTGTTTCCATTCAGTTCCCTCGTTTATATTTTTGATGGCATCGTCTATCAATAAAATGAACAACCATTCACTGAACGGTTCTATTTTTTGGAAGGAGGCCCGACCGGCATGTATTTGCTTGTATTTTTTATATGCTACGCTTTCTTTATTTTATACTTTACCAACATTTTGACAAGCAATCTATGCACAAAAAAAGAAATTCCCGAAGAACGGCAGTGGAAGTCTTTCGGACCATCAACATCCTCATTACTATTTTACTCTTTTCTTCCTACCTTGACATCCTATATACATAGAAAAGCGGAGGCGCCTTTATCAGGGGCGCACGGATTTCGCGATGGCAACATCGGAACAAAAGAAAAAGGCCGGCTTAGGCTGCCGGCCCCCATTTTTTTACCATACCCAGGATGCACCAATAATAATCAACAAAATGAACAACACAACCAGTAAGGCAAATCCGCCTCCGTAAACTGCTCCTCCGCTCATTCGATCCACCTCCTCTTGTTTCCTGAGTTATTGTATTCATCAGCATCCGTAATGGTTAGGGCTTACGTCTATTTTTCCGGCTCTATTTTACAGATACGACGCTCCCACCACGATCAACAAAATAAATAGCACAACAATAAGGGCAAATCCCCCGCCATATGCAAAACCCATTTCATATACCTCCTTTTTTCTCTTTCGGCATATCCTATGCTGCATTCATCCAATTTGAGTAAACCAAACGCCCATCTAAAATAAAGGCTGTGTTAGCGTACGATGTTGATTGTCGCAAAATCCGCTTCGCTCATGGCACATCCGCGAGTTTACCCCGCAGGTGTCCCTATAAACGAGCGATCTTCAACAAACAGCGCCAAAATAAAAAAAGAATAATAATCGTGTTAAATTTCCATAAGAAACCCAATCATCCATTTCTTTTCTTTTTCAATTTATGATATAGTAGTGATTGTAAGTCTCCCTTGCACGACAAAATGAATAGGAGTTGTTCTTGTATGAAAAAATGGGTTCTATCCCTTACTTTGGCGGCCAGCGTTTTCGGGCTTGCTGCATGCGGCAACAGCGCAGTCGTAAAAACGGATGCCGGAAATGTCACGAAAGATGAATTATATAATGCCATGAAGGATAAATATGGTTCTTCGGTACTTCAGCAGCTTACCATCGAAAAAGTGCTGTCCAAAAAGTATAAAGTCTCCAAAAAAGAAATCGACAACCAAGTAAACCAGGCAAAAGACCAATTGGGCAGTACTTTTGATTCGGCACTTCAGCAGTACGGATATGCAAATGAAAAAGATTTCCGTGAAAGCATTAAAGTCGGCCTCCTCGAGCAAAAAGCTGCAGAAGCTACGATCCACCCGACAGAAAAGCAATTAAAAGATTATTATAAAAATGAAATTAAGCCGGAAATTAAAGCGCGTCATATCCTTGTTTCCAGCAAATCCAAAGCGGAAGACATTAAAAAACAGCTTGATAAGGGTGCGAATTTTGCAACATTGGCGAAAAAATACTCGACCGATACGGCAACTGCCTCGAAAGGCGGAGACCTGGGCTGGTTTGGCGCAGGCGAAATGGACAGCGATTTTGAAAAGGCCGCTTATCAGTTGAAGGTCAATGAGATCAGCGACCCTGTCAAAACTTCTTACGGCTACCATATTATCCAAGTGACAGGGAAAAAAGAGAAAAAGCCGTATAATGAAATGAAAAAAGAAGTACTGCAAAAATATAAAGAATCAAAAGTCACATCGGCAAAAATCCAATCTGCTTTGAAAAAGGAATTAAAAGCTGCTGACATTAAAGTCAAAGATGATGATTTGAAAAATACTTTTGATTCCCTGCTTGGAACGACGACAAGCTCATCTTCTTCCACATCTTCCAGCAATTAAATATGCCAAAAAAGCCGCCCCACCGAAAAATGGGCGGCTTTTTTGGCGGCGCCTATGCTTCATGGGCTTTTTCCGGATCCCCATGCCGCATTTCTTTTTCTTTTTTCATCCGTTCGATAAAGACTTCCCCTTCTTTTTCAATCCATGCCTGTTCCTGTTCCCGCTCATCCCTTGCACTTTTCACGGCCATAAATGCACATATGACGATACCTGCCACGACAAAATAAATCCAGATCGGAAAATCCATGTTCCCACTTCCTTTCGGTTTGTCCCTGCTATAATCTATGGCCTGTTCAACTAAAAAATGCCTTTCTATTTGAAAGGCATCCAAAAAGAAATACTATTTATGGAATGCCGGCTTGTAAAAAGACCGGTTATCGAGCGCAAAAATGCGGTCGGAGAACTCGCCGGGCTTTACATTCCGGAGGGCGCGGTCGAGCATGTTCATTTTTGCATCAATATTGTCGATATAATGAAGGATTTCCGCTTCTTTTATCATTGGCGGTTTTGCGCTGCCCCACTCCAATTTCCCGTGGTGGCTCAGTACCATATGTTCGAGCACCATGACTTCTTCCCCATGGATACCGAGCTCTTCAGCCGCTTTCGCAATTTCGTTTACCATGATGGAAATATGCCCGAGCAGGTTGCCTTCGACAGTGTAAGACGTTGAGATCGGTCCGGACAGCTCCTGCACCTTCCCCAAATCATGCAAAATGACGCCGGCATACAGCAAATCACGATCCAAAGACGGATACAGATCGGCAATGGCTTTCGCCAAATCAAGCATCGAGACAACATGATAGGCAAGCCCTGACACAAATTCATGATGATTTTTCGTTGCCGCAGGATAGACGAGAAACTGCTTTTGGTATTTTTTCAGCAGATGCCTCGTCAACCTTTGGATATTCGGATTTTTCATTTCAAAAATATACTGTGTGATCTTCCCCATCATTTCGTCCTGCCGCATCGGAGCCGTTTCAATAAAATCGGAGATCCGGACCCCATCGTCTGGGGAAGCCGGATGGATTTTCCGGATTTTCAATTGCATCCGGCCGCGGTAATTTAAAATATCCCCGGCCACTTTTACGATCGTTTCGGGTTTATACGTTTGCTCATCCTGCTCCGAAGCATCCCAAAGTTTGGCTTCGATATCCCCTGTTCGGTCCTGAAGGATGAGTGTTAAAAAAGGCTTGCCGTTGCTGGCGATGCCTTTTGCCACATGTTTTATAAGAAGAAAAGCATCGAACTGCTCGCCCACCTCATAGTAGAGAAGCCCTTTTGACATAAAACAATCCTCCGATCTAACCCCTAAAAATCATTTTCTTATAGTTGAGTATACCATAATCCAGCCGGATCGTGCCTTTATTCCAAACTGTAATGCTTTCCGACGGAAGGGCTGCTTTCCAGCTTTTTCACCTGCCCGTTTTCAAAAAAATGAAGCATATGCTTTTGGCATGTAAAGAGGAGAACCTGCCTTGTTTCGCTTAATTTTTTCAACAGCCTTGCCATTTTTTCGGTCCGGTTGTAATCAAAGTTGACGAACCCGTCATCAATCACAATCGGGGACGGGAATTCCTGCCCAAGTGCTTCCGCAAGGGAAAAACGTAAAGCAATATAAAGCTGTTCCGCCGTTGCCTGGCTCAGTTCGTTTGCGGAAAAAAGCATGCCGTCGCGCCGTTTGACATAAAATTGGCCATCTTCCATTAAATGGAGGGAACGATATGCGCCGTCCGTCAAATAATTCATATAAGATTCCGCTTTTTTGAGTACCTGCGGGAAACGGGTTTCACGCAGCCTTTCCATCATTTTTGCAAGCAGGCTTTTTGCCACGGAAAGCCTGGCCCATTCTTCCGCTTCTTCCCGGAAATCCGACAGAGCACTATAATATTGGTGGAGCTTCTCTGTGAATGTGCCACCTTCTTCAAGCCTTTTAATTTCAAAACCAATTTCAGCCGATTCTTTGCTTATTCCGTCCAACGCCTTCTCCATTTCGGAGATTTTTTCCTCAAGGTGAAAATGTTTCTGCTTTAAAGTGGCCTCGTCTTTTACGGCATCCAGCATTTCCAGGTCTTCCGCTTTTAACTGCAGATCCATTAATGCCAATTTGCTGCGGAGGCTTTCGTATGTTTCGTGGAGGAGGCTCGCATTCCGGAACGCTTCTTCATCTGCAGCATCCGCAAGGGAAAATAATTTTTTCATTTCTTTATCAATGGATGCAGTTTCCATTTCAAAAAGTTGTTCCTGTTCTTCCATTTCGGTTAACTTTTTTTTCCATTCCTGGTAGAGGATTTTGTTCTCCTGATGTTCAGACAATGCTTTTTTCAGCTCCAAAATCCCTTCCTGGGTCAGCGGCCAGCCGGCTTGTAGCAGTGACCAGAGCTTTTCCATCCACCTGGCAAATCCAGACTGGAGGCTTTTCAGGCGCTCCAATTTTTCCTCTACGCGCGCCCGCTGCACCACTTTTTGGCTTAAATCCGAAAGCAAACCAAAAGCGTCCATCAGCTGGCCCGGCTGGAAGCGGTCATTCAGTTTAAGTGTTTGCTTAAATGCGTCTATCTCTTCCAGCAGGCGCCTGTTTTCCGTTTCCATATGGTTGAGGCGGTTCCGAATATGCCGGGCTCGCTGTTCGTCTTTTTCCAGCTGAAGGATCAGCTGTTTCCAATTTTCCCGCAGCTGTTTTTGCTGTTCATACTCGATCAGAGAAGCGCCATCTTCTTTCCAGTTTTGCAGTACCTTCTCTTTCTCCTCTATTTCGCGCTCCATTTCAAGGATTTCTTTTTTAAACGGATTTCGGTTTCTGCTGCCTGCAGCATAAAAGCCGGAAAATATGAGCGCCAATATGGAGACGGCTAAAAAGGCGTATTGCCCGCTAACCAGGCTCCACACTCCCGCAAAGAGGAACAATACCGCCATGATAAAGACCAGAAACGGGGGCTTCCCGGCAGCACCGGCCAGTTGTTTCAGCCTCCGGAGCTGCATCCTGTCGCGTTCCAAATCAGCTTCCAAACCCGCTTTTTTTCCTTGCTGCTGCCGTTTTTCCGCTAAAGCCCGGAAAGCTTCTTCAGAAACAAGATCTTTTTCAAGCCGAGCGCATTGCTGCTCAACGGATTTTATGCTTTCCTCCAATTCATTGAGCTGGGACAGGTAAGCCTGGCGCGAGGTGCTGCCGGTTTCATATGCCTGGACAAGGGAGCGCAGTTTTTCTTTTGCTGCCATACTTAAATCAAGCTCCGGCGTTTCCGCTGCTTCCTCTTCCGTGAGATTCAGCATAGCCGCCAAGTGCGTGATTTGGCCGTCCAAGGATTCGCGTTCATACTCCAGCCGCTCCGTTTCCCCCTGCCATTGCCGGAATTGCGGCCAGTCATCAAGCAACTGCTGGATTTGCACGCCATACTCGTCGAACAGCGGATTCGGCCTAATCCCTTCTAATTTTTGGATAAGTTCCTTTTTTTGCTGCTGCACTGCGGATAACCGGCCGGCTGAAGCGCGGCGTTCATGCATCAGCTGATCGAGCCGGCGGATCCCGTCTGCCGGAAAACGGACGGGGCCCATTTCCGCAAGCTTCCGGGCAGTTTGTTTCCTTTCGACATAATGCGGCCACATTTTTAAGAGGTGCTCATTTTGCTGCAGCGATCTTCGCAGCTCTTCCAGCTCCGTTTCAATTTTTTTTCGTTTTTCCTGTAAATCCATTTGCCGCACCTTTAATTCCCCGTATCGGCCATTTTGCGCTTTTAAGCCGTTCAATTCTTTTTCGCGCGCGCGCAGATCATGCAGCATCGCATTTAAAACCGGTTTCCGCCCGTTCGGCTTAAAAAGCGCATCCATCTCTTTCTGCAGCTCCTGTTCCGCGGAAAGGAGCGCGTCTGTCCCGACCGTGCCCGCCGCAAATAAATAGCGGCTAATATCATCGCCTTTTAATTTCCGGATTTCCTGCAGGCCAAGCAGATTAAAAGAATAGATCGACTGAAACATCGGCTTGTTCAGGCCGTTTAAGACGTCGGCAAGCGCCTCCTCGCCGCCCGCTTTCCCGTTTGCAAATGTGACGGTCACTTCCCCCGCCGCTTTGCCCCTTACCCGTTCAACCGTGACAATGCCGCCTTTTTCCGTTTCCAACACAAGCTGCCCGCCATATGCCACAGACGTTTTCGGTTCATAACGGTGTCCGGCCTGCTGCCTTGAAGGGAAACCGAACAAAACGGCCTGGATAAACGCCATGAGCGTCGATTTTCCCGCTTCGTTTTCTCCGTAGATGACCTGGAGCGCGCCGAGATCTGTTAAATGGAAATCAACAAGCTTTCCGAAGCCGTATATATGGATTTCCAAAATTTTCATTGCTTCGCCCCACCCCTTACTTTATTCAAAACAACGGATTCCGCTTCTGCCAAAAGCATGCGTTTTTCCTCTTCGGTGAAAGGGTCAAGGTAACGTCCTGCATATACGTGGCTGAACAAGGGGGATACCGCTTCCTCAACCGTTCCCCCTTCTTCCTGCAAAACTTCAATGGTTTTTTGCATTTCCTGCCGGATAAATTCGTATTCCTTCATCTTGGGCGCCGATAATAAATCGGGCAGCTCCAAATGGTGGACCCAGACAAAGTTTTGCTCGCTTTCTTCGCCTTCCTGCAGCACTTCCATCAGTTCACCGTTTTTCGTTTTTTCGAGCGTTTCTCCATTTAAATTTTCCACATCTTGAAGCTCCAATTGCAGAAATGTACCTTGCGCATCTTTCCTTGCCTCTTCCATTGTGCGCCTGCATGCCGCATAAAGGGCGTTAAAATCCTCCACCCCTTTTGCGGAAACGGTGCGTTTTTCCCATAAAATATCGGCCGTTTCAAGAAACGATACAGTTGTGCCGAACTCATCCATTTCGACAATAGCACAGCCTTTCGGGCCTGTTTCTTTCCGGTTTCTTCCCTGGATATTCCCCGGGTAAACGACAAAAGGATGTTCATGGAGGATCAAACGCTGATGAATATGGCCGAGCGCCCAATAATCCATGCCTTTTTCCAGCAAATCGCGCAGTGCAAAAGGGGCGTAAGGCTGGTGCAAGCTGTTCCCGCCTTCAAGATAGCCGTGCAACATGCCGATATGGAAATCGGCTTCCCCAATTTTCCGGTATTCATCCACTTTTTTTTCAAATACATGTCGTTTCGGGTAACTAAAGCCGTACAAATGGACTATCGCCCCATTTTCCGCGGTGAAACTTTTCGTTTCCACATTCGCGGAAAAAAAACGGACATTCGCCGGCATGTCCAGTTTTGTCCAGGTGCCGCTTAAATGGTCATGATTTCCGTGAAGCACAAATACTGTGATATTTGCTTCCTGAAGCCGCTCAAACTGCTTTCTCAGCCTGATCTGGGCTTTCAGGCTGCGGTCTTCCCCATCATATAAATCGCCGCAAATCAGCAAAAAATCCACCTTTTTTGCAAGCGCCAAATCACATATTGTTTCAAATGCCCGGAATGTGCTGTTCTTCACCCGTTCAAACAACGCCTGCGGAAGCTGCCTGAGTCCGGCAAACGGGCTGTCCAGATGCAGGTCGGCTGCATGGATAAATCGAATGCACTTCAACACCATCACGCTCTTTCGAATGTATGTTCTGTTTTCATTATAAAAGGTTTGCCGCCGCAATACAATATATAGATGTCCGAAAAATTGCATTGCGCCGCTAAACCTGGTTAATTATACTGCCGGTAAACATATGGATCTTTCGGCTCATTGATTTTTTTATAACTTGTAACTTTTAAATACGGGATATTTTCCTTAAATGGCGTGTAGTAAGTTGTATCCAGCTGTCCTTCTACCTCGATCCACGTATTTTCCTTCAATCCTTTCATATCATCCGGAAAATCAACGAGCATCCCGTACACGCCGGCATCTGCAATGCAGTGGATGATGCCGAAACGAAGCACAAACAGCTGATTCGGTTTGATATCTTTCGTCCGGTACACAAAGCCTTCGATGGTCACTTTTTTGCCGATAAAGCTGCCCGGATAATTGTAAATCGTTTCGAGTCCGTGAAAATAATGGTTATCGTCAAGGACAATATGGCTGAGTTTGCTGTACTTTTTCAAGTCTGAGCTTTCCATTTCCGCATATTGGTTCTGGTCATAGTAAAGGCTTGAGTTTGGGCGGAGGATCTGATGGTTTGCGTACTGGTCCTTGTCATTATCGATCATCGAAAAATGGAATCCTTTTGCTTTGACTACCGTTGAATTTAAAGTGGCAACCGGAAGAAAAATGCCCGTCACAATCGGAATCAGGATCATCCCGTACGTAAACACTTTTTTGTACCATGTATTTTCATCCTGTTCATGCAAGTGGCCGTGATGATGGTGATGGACATGGCTGTTTTCCTGCCCCTTGTTTCCCGCTTTGACCCATTTTACGAGCTGGTACAGGCTTAAAAAACCCATTGCAAAAATCATCGAAAAAGACAAGTAAGAATATTTCATATTGATATATTTGCTGATATCGCCCGTTGCATGCAATTTCATAAAAAAATAGGCGAAACCGAATAACACAATAAACCGCAGCATTGCCAACACCTTCTTACAAGATTAGTGTGCCTGTGAATACAAACAAAATAATCAGTCCGATCATTGAAAAAACAAATTTTTTCTTGAACGAATGCAGCATCATGAGCAAATTTTTGATATCGACCATTGCGCCGAATACTAAAAAAGCAAGAATGGCCGGAGTTCCGAACATGCCGTTGAAAGAAGAGGCGATAAACGCATCCGCTTCTGAGCAGATCGACATAATAAAAGCAAGTAGCATCATAATTAAAATGGCGGTCGCTTTTGTGTGGCCAAGCTGGAGAAGCGTGCTCGTCCGGAAAAACGTCTGCATCGCCGATGAGATCAACCCGCCAAACACAAGAAATTTGCCGACGGAGAAAAATTCATCAATGGCATGGTCAATGACGCCCGTGATTTTTTCGCGGAAGCGGAGGGGCTGTTCCTCATGATGATGCCCGTGGTGATGCAATTTTTGGTCGACAAATTCCCGCAGCTGATTCTCGTTAAATAAGTAGGAGATGGCGATTGCTGTTAAGACAGCGGTAAAAATCGCCAGACCGCACCGGAGCAGCGCCATTTTCCAGCTGTCCCCGAATGCGACAAACGTTGAAAAAATGACTACAGGGTTAATAATCGGCCCCGTCAGCATAAAAGCAATCGCTGCATAAAGCGGAACATTTTTTCTGACAAGCCTTTCGGTAATCGGGACAATTCCGCATTCACAGGCGGGAAAGAGCGCGCCAATCCCCGTTCCGAAAGCAATAGACAAAAAACGGTTGGCAGGCATAACCTTTGCGATCATTTCCTCGGTGACAAACATCTGGATGATGGCTGAAATCAACACACCCAGTACAATAAAAGGCAGCGCCTCAATGATAATACTGATAAAAATGGTATTCATTTGTAATAAGGATTGGCCCATAACAGTATATCGCACTCCTTCTCATCAATCACTTTCAAAAAACTCTCCCAACTAGAATACTATAAGTGCCGGCCGGCGTAAATGGATTCGAATACACCACCCTGCCCGCAAAAGCTGCCAATAGGTATTAGAACGGCAAAAAATTCCATTTTAATGAAATGGTATGATTCTATTACTTTTTGTCCGGGAATATGTTATGATAGATACATAGGTCAAATGAACTTGTATTGCGAACGCAAATTGAAGGGAATGAATTGGATTGCCTGTTTCCATTTTTGCACTCGGTTTGGCCGTTTCTGCGGGCGCGTTCATTGCATTACTGAAAATTATTATGATCGACATCGTTTTATCCGGCGATAATGCCGTTGTGATCGCGATGGCCACAAGGAAATTGCCGCATGAACAGCAAAATAAAGCGATCTTCTGGGGAACTGCCGGTGCCGTCATCTTAAGAATTTTGCTGGCAATGGTCATTGTGGCTTTGCTGAAAATTCCATATGTAAATATCATTGGCGGGCTGCTGCTTCTGTGGATCGCTTACAAAGTGCTTGCGGGCGGGGATGAAGATGTCCATGTCAAGCCTACAAACGGATTGCTTAAAGCGATCAGCACAATTATTGTAGCGGATGCGGTCATGAGCCTTGATAACGTTGTTGCGCTGGCCGGCGCTTCAAACGGCCATATCGGCATGATCGCGCTCGGCGTTGCCATCAGCATCCCGGTGATGATTTTCGGGTCGAAAATGATTGTGAAGGCTATGAACCGTTACGGCTGGATTGCTTACGCCGGTTCGGGCATCCTCGCTTGGACGGCTGCGGAAATGCTGCTGAAAGATAAGCAGCTGCTGAATTGGCTCAACATCTCCCACGGACCGGTAACTTACACGATCGGGGGCGCACTAACGGCTTTGATTTTAGTTTTTGGCTGGCTTTCCAACAGACGGACGGAAACGAAACAAGAAGTGCAGCAGCATGCGCATATCAACTGACGCAGGTAAGAAAGGGGTTGTCCCAAAAGCCTATTCACGTGCTTTTGGGGCGGCCCCTTTTAAGCAATATGGCAGCAAAGCGTTTTTGAAAGGTTTTTAAAGGACCGGTTCTGGGATAAAATGTTGCTAAAACGGGCTTTAGATGGCTCCTAAAATCCAGGATCAGCAGCATACTCGGGATCGTTCAAAAGGAATTGATACTTACATCAATACAGTCTCCGGATATTTTACGGATGGTGAGCTAGCGAAATCCTTTTTGGAAGAAGTTCGGAATCGCCATCAAAGATATATCAGGGTTCAGCTACAAATGATACTGAGACAAATTAAAAAGACAAAAAACAAGAAATTATCGACGTAGCTTTAAATGAGTGTGTCAATTTGAAGCAAAATAACAAGGAAATAAATTTCCTTCGTCAAAATAGTATTTTTAAAAATAAACCTCTTTTTTCATCCAGAAAGAACTTCGCCCCTGTTCTTGTCCAATATAATCCTTTGTTCTTTAACTATACTCCATTTTAAGGCCAAAATTATCTCAATTTTTCTTTCAAATGATTTCAGCGGAAAATCCAAGAGAAAAAGCCCCATCAAGGAGCTTCTGGAATCTAAAAATAATCTTCTCTCCGGATTCTGACTCTATAGACTTCAAAAGGATGGAGGGTAAAACATTTATCGGTGGAACAAAATTAATTTTCCTTTCGGGGAGGTGCACCGGTGCGTTTTATCCCAAGCGCCTTTTTCTTTTAAAAGTGTTTCCCCTTTCTCCTTTGCTTCACGGTCGTCTGTTGCTTCGAATCCTTCATCCAAAATTTTTTCCCCCGTTGGTTCAAAGGCAGTTAGCTTATATACGCCCATCGCTTTCACTCCCCTCTGAATTGAGGTGTTCTTTTTTCAACGAAAGCCCGGATGCCTTCCAGATGATCTTTCGTCTGACGCATTTTCCATTGTCCGTGTTTTTCCAGTTCCAAAGACTTGTTAAAATCCGGACGGTTCAGTTCAGTATAAATTTTTTTCGTTTTGATCATCGCAAGGATCGGTTTCTTTTTCCATTCCGCTATCTTCCGCTCAACCGCAAGCTCCAGCTGTGGCACTGCTTCATCGATGATCCCGAGCTCGGCTGCTTCCTCCGCCGCCATCACTTTTCCTTCCCAAATCAATTTTTTGGCCTTATTCTGGCCGATCCGGCGCTGCAGCAGGTAGTGGCCGCCGCCGTCCGGCACAAGGCCGATCCCAATGAAATTCATGGCAATTTTACTGTCCATATCACTCATAATGTAATCGCACGCAAGCGCAAGGCTTAATCCTAATCCTGCTGCTGGCCCGTTAATGGCTGCAATGGTGAGTTTCGGCATGCCCGTCAGTATGGAAACGGCTTCATTAATTTGGTCCATAAAAGACGCAAAGCCTTTTTCTTCCTCCATCGCTAACATTTCTTTAATATCCCCGCCGGCTGAAAATGCCCGGCCATTTCCTGAAACGACTAGAATTTTGATGTCATCATTCATAGTAATCGCTTTCAATAAGTCCGCTAATTCACTGATCATCTCCGTGTTCAATGCATTTAAAGAATCCGGACGATTGAAATGCAGATAGGCTGTATCGTCTTTTATCTCCAGCTGTATCGTTTCATACGTTGAAATCACCGAAATCCCACTCCCTTTGATTTTTTCTTCCCTATTACTAGAATAGCGGAATATTCGGCATTTTCCAATACAATTGTATTGTTTTTTTGAAATTTAAATTTTTGAATTTTTATAACAAAAAGGCTGTTTTCATGCAAAACAGCCTTCCATTTTTATTCGCTATTTCAGCAGTTTCAGTTTTTTTAAAAATTCGATCGGCTGCTGTTTTCGGAAATGTTCTTTGACCATATAGGAAACGCCGTTTTCATTATTGGAGCGCGTCACCCAGTCAGAAGCGTTCTTGACAGTGGCCGGTGCATTGCCCATGGCGACACCGAGCCCCGCCCACTCGATCAGCGGCAGATCATCAAGGCCTGACCCGATGACAACGACCTCTTCACGGCGGATGTTCATGCGGTCACACACGTATAAAAGGCCGCGGAGCTTGGAAATGCCTGCCGGTACGATATCCAGCTTCCCGTTTTCGCAAACAATGCAGTCCACTTCATCAAACATATTGGAAATAGCTTTTTTCGCATCTTGAATATCCTGTTCATTGAAAAATGTCACTTCTATTTTTGGCGGGGACAGCGGCGCCTGATCCAATTTCTCGCTCAAAGAATCGACATATTGTTCGGCGTAGGAAAACGGATTGGATGTTTGGTAAATCACCCTTCCAATCAATCTATTCGGCTGCCTCACTTTATTGGACAGCGTAAATCTCTCGGAAACGAGCCGGACCTGCGCCTGAAAGCCTTCCAAAAACCGCACGAGGTCATGGGTTACCTCTTCGCTGATCCTCCTGACAAAAATTGGTTTATCCAGTTCGCTTGCAATATAAGCTCCCTGATGCGTGATCAGCGAAGAATTCAGCTTCAACATTTTCGCAATGCGATGGGCCGATGCGAAGTTTTTTGAAGTGATCAGCGTAACCGCGATACCTTTTCCGCCCGCATACTCAATAGCCTCTTTTGTCGCTCTGCTGATGCGGCCGTTGTCCTGCAGCAATGTCCCCTCAATATTCAAGGCCAACATTTTATAGATCATGGATGCTCCCCCTCTTCAAGATGCTCTCAAGCGCTTGAGAAAATCTTTCAAACAGCCTGCTTCTTTTATAGATGTATGAGAGAAGGGGGAAAAATAGAACTTCCGCTTGTTCCGCCTGCCCTTATTTCCCGGCGTACAATTCTTCGATCGGCTTTACCAAAATTTTATTGATTTCATTCAAAACGGCGCTCAGCCGCTGTTCGGCGTTGATCAGCTGTACAATCGCCGGATTTGCCTGGGCGGCAGCCATGGATGCCTGCGCCTGTTTTGCCTCCTCTTCTGTGATCGGCAGGCCCTGCACCTGTTTCTCCTGAAGCTTGAGCTGAAGATGGCGGAAATGGTCAAATAGCGCCTTTGCCCCGCTATTTGCCTGGACGTTTTCATACGCCTGCTTCAGTGTGGCAAACTCGCCGCTGTTTCTGATCCCTTTTTCGAGCATATAAGCATATTCATATAAATTCGCTGGCACTCAAAAACCCCCTGTCAATCATGCTTTCCATACACAGTATGGTTTTGCCGTCGTTTTGCTACAAATGATTACACAATCAGCGCAATGATGCCCTGGATGATGCCGATGAGGCCGCCCAATAATACCCCTAAGTACGTAATCATTGTAAATTCGCGCGAGGTAATGCCGAGAATGAGCATTTCAAGCCGCTCAAGCGGAAAGGACTCCACTTCCTGTCGTACAAGTTCTGCCACCTGCAGTTTCCGGATAATCTGATAGACCTTTCCGCTTAAAAAGAGCAGCCCTTTTTCCGTTAATTTCGGGATCCATTCATCCAAAATTTTTTCCTGATAACGGGATACAAACGCCTGTACCGGTATGCCCAATAAACGCCCAACAGGGACAAGCGAAAAAAGTTTTTCATCCAGCCAACCTATGATTTCTTCATCGGGGAGATCCGGCAAGAGTTCCCCAATCGGCTTTTCTTTGATACCGGACCATTCTTTTTCAAGCATTTCCACAATTGTCGCTTTCGTGCCGGGTTCCCGCAGCGCCTTGACGATTTCCGGCTGGATTTTATCCGCGATGGAAAGATTGCCGATGAACCTTTTTACCATGGCGCCGATCATGCCGCGGTCATCTAGAAAATGGCCGATCATCCCTTCTATTTTTCCGTGTCCTTGGGAGCTGGAAATGTAATCGCAAATCCGGCCAATGATCAAATCGGCCAGATCCGGGATTTTTTTCCCGGCTTTTTCGACCACCGCTTCCGGCAAAAGCTCCCAGAGGTTTTGTGAAAAAAGCGATTTTTTCTCCTGGCCGTACCGGATTCGGATATTTTTTGTTATCCAGCTTTTCACTTTTTCTTCCTGCAGATCAATGTTAAAAAAAGCGGCCATTTGCGGAATTGTCCATTTTGAATCCAGCCATTGCAAAAAAGCATCCTTCAGCCATTGCTTCGTCTCGTTTTGAAACGGCGCCGACAGCAGCTTTTTTTCAATACTTTCCGGCGTGACCAAATGGCGGACGACCATTTCCCCGAGCTGCCTCGCAATTTCGTCCCTGCGTTTCGGAATTAAACCGGGCGTAAACGGAAGCTTCCATTTTTTAATATAAACCGCCTGAAACGGCCGAAATAGCATCTTGATGGCCAAATAATTCGTAAATCCGCCGATCACCGCCCCCACGACCGCCATAAAAAGGATTTCCAATAATGCATGCATGTGCAACCATCCTATTCTGTTGAATTCGTTTCATAAAAGGCTCAGTGATTCGCCTTAAAGCGGTACGGGCTTTTTCCATCCTTCGCCAATTTTGCAATCACTAATTATCTCGGAAGAACCCGGCCCAATGAAAAAATACCCTTTTTCCGGCAGGGTATTTCAAAAATGCGTTTTTTCTTCGAACCCTTTTCCAGTACTAATCATAAGATATCAGCAAAAGCCCAAAGAAGTCAAAAATGTTCCGGATCCTTGCGGAGAATGGCAGACGCTTCTTTGCGGAACAGGGAGGGGACCGCGGTGGAATGCACCATTGAAATCCGGCCGCATGATCGTGAACGTGGATCGGCAGAAATGCCGGAAAAGCTTTTGGCATCCCTCCGCATTCCTAATGGTGGGCATTTCGCACTCCGGTTCGGCGGGAAAACGGTGGACGTTAAAGTAAAAGCAGCAGCTGGGGAAGACGCCATCCTCCTTCTTTCCCGGGAGTACTTTGGAAGCCTTATGCTCCCGGATCCGCCCACCCGGATGAAAGTCATTTTTCACGAAGGCATGCTGCATCTCGGCCCGGTCATTGCCGTCCTTACAGAAACGGGCAAAAATGGTCCTTCCGAAAACATCCAAGCGTTTTCCGAAGAACTGCACAGGTTTGTCGAAAAAGAAGGCGGCTGCCTTTATGTTGCGGGCTTGAATGCAAGTCCCGGCACAGGATACCGGTTTACGGGCACATCATGGTTAAAGGGCAATGTTCCCGCCCCTGACATCGTTTATAATCGTCTCCATGCCAGGCAGACAGAGAAAAGCCGGCTGTTCCAACAAAAAACGGCAGATTGGAAAGAAAAGGGAATTGATGTTTTTAACTCAAATTATTTAACAAAATGGGAAGTTTACGAATGCTTGAAAGCAAACCCTTTATTACAAGCTTTTTTGCCCGCAACGTTCCGGTATGAAGCAAGCCTGCTTTCCGAAAAGCTCGATGAATTCGGGGAACTGTACGTAAAACCGGAAAATGGGAGCCAGGGGCGCGGCATCATCCGGCTCGCCAAAACGAAAAGCGGTTTTCTCCTCGAGCATAATCTCAAAGAAGATGGCGTGCCGATCATTTTGCAAAACATGGATGAGGCCGCCATGAAAGCGGAAGCGCTGATCGGGCGGCGCCCTTATATGATCCAGCAGGGCATTCCGCTTGTCAGCCCTGGCGGTAGAAAAACCGACTTCCGGTTTCTTGCCTTTAAAAGCGGCGCTGCTGATTGGCACATTATCTCCGCGGTTGCAAGAATAGCCGCAGAAAGCGCAATGGTATCAAACCTCTCGCAGGGCGGACTTGCGGTAAAACCATTGCCGCTTTTGCTTAGCAATTTCGGTAATAAAAAAGGGACGTTCGTATGGGGATTGATGCATGAATTGGCGGCAGCAGCCGCAAAAACAATCGACGCCAATGCAGACGGGCATTTCGCGGAACTTGGCATTGACATCGGGGCTGATAGGAACGGCAAACCATGGATCATTGAAGCAAATATCAAGCCTTCGAAATCCGCATTCGGACCGGCCCGCGGAATCCGCCCTTCTGTAAAAGCACTATACCATTATTGTTTATTTTTGTGGACAGAAAGGAGAACGTCACATGCCGGATAAACTTGGCATTCTCACACTAGATCCTGCGGGCCAGCAGGATTATTTTGAACAAATCGCGCAGTATTCGCAAAAATATGATGTAGAGCTTTATTTATTTTCTCCGCTTGAAGTCATCCCCGGAACGCAGATGGCAAAGGGCCTGAAATTTAATGCACCAGACGGCGAATGGAAGGAAGGCGCATTCCCGATTCCCGACTGCCTTTATGACCGGTGTTTTTACGGCGAAGACCAGTTTTCGAAAGATGCCAAAAAAATCGTGTCATGGCTGAAAGAACGGATGGACATTACGTTTTTAGGTTACGGGCTTCCAAATAAAGGAATCCTTTATGACCGGTTGAAATTTGATTCCAGAATTTCCCCGTATTTGCCGGAAACCGTGAAAGCAACCGGTTCCGATGATGTGTTGCGTGAGCTGAACAAATACCTTTCCGTCATTTTAAAACCGGCGAACGGCGCGCACGGGTATGCCGTTTATTCCCTCGAAAAAAGGAATGACGCCATTACCGTTAAAACGACGAAAAACGGGAACCTTGTTTCAAAAGATTTTATCAGTCTTGACACCTTCGAAAGCTGGCTTTTAACGCTCCTTTCCAAACACAACTTTTTGATTCAGGCTAAGCTTGGAAATACCGACCGGAAAAACCGGCCGTTTGACCTCCGCGTTTTTTTGCAGAAAGATAGAAATGGGCACTGGCGTGAAGTGGCAAGGGGCATCCGGACCGGGGTTGAAAACGGCATTTTGACGAACATGAGCGCGGGTGCCGTGGTTTCAACATTTGAAACATGGCAGCGGCAGACACCATATTTCAACCATGCCTATATCGAACAGGAAATTGCCGACTTAATGAAACAGTTGCCGCTTGCGCTTGAAGAAGCTTTCCACCCGCTGTTCGAACTTGGCGTTGATATCATCATTGCGCATGACCAGTCGATCTGGATACTGGATATCAATTCAAAACCGGGAAGAAAAATGATCGGCCTCCTTTACCCGGAAAAACTCGGGCAAATGTATGAAGCGCCACTTGCATACTGCCGCTTTTTACAGGAAACAGCCATTGGCAAAGAAGGCAGCAGCCAAACTGCGCCAGCCGGGAAATAATGTGTAAAAAAGGCTGGGGCGGAATTGGCCGCGCCGTCTTCCATTCGAAATGAGGTGCTTAAAAATGGCAAAAAAATATAAAATCGAGTTTTTTGACGAATCCGCCTCAATCCTCTACACCCCTTCAACCCTTGCTTTGCCAAAAAATATAAACAAAGCAGCTTTCGGTTCAAAAATCGTGCGGGCAAAAATTGAACCCCACCCGAACGGTCGCACCGTTTTTGCCGCCAGTACCGGTCTCGCGAACGAATTGCACATGCCAGCGTTTTTAACAGACATCCATTGTTTTCAAAGCAACCACATGCTATTGCTCGGGCCGCTCGTCGGTATTTTTACATCCGGCTTCACGCCTTTTGAAACCCGGCCGGCCGGGGCAAGGAGTAATATGTTTGCAAAGCTGCTGTCCGCCCAATCTGCTGCGGGAGTCGTGCCGTTCTTGTTTGGGGAAAAGCATATCGATTGGGAGCAGGGGTTCATCAACGGGTTTTTTTACGGAAAAGGTGGCTGGGAAAGCCGCACCGTCCCGTTTCCAAATGCAATTTATGACCGACTGCCGAACCGGAAAAGCGAGAAACTGAAAAATTCGCGGGAAGTCAAAGAAAAATTGGAGAAAGAATACTTTATCCCTTGGTATAATCCGGGATTTTTCAATAAGCTGGAGATCCACGAACAGCTGTTCCAGGACGTGTGGGCAAGCCGCTATTTGCCGGAAACCCACCCCCTTACATCATTCCACCAAATTGAGCGGATGCTGGCCGATTACGGGATGGTATACATTAAGCCAATGAACGGGAGCCTCGGCCTCGGCGTACACCAAATTCTTTATGACCGTGCATCCGGGGCGTATTTTTGCAGATACCGCAATACTTGCAACCGTTTGTTAAAATTTGGGCGCTTGGAAACGCTAATGAACCATGTTTTTTCAAAAAAACAGTGGGACCGCCTGATCGTCCAGCAGGGAATTTTCCTGATCACCGATAACGGGCGGCCGGTGGATTTCCGTATTCATACGAATAAAGACGAGGAAGGAAATTGGCATGTGACAGCGGTTGCAGCGAAAGTGGCCGGCCCGGGAAGCCCGACGACTCATATAAAAAACGGCGGTGAAGTAAAAACACTGGACGAGATTGCCGAAAACGAGGAGCAGCGAAAAAACTACCGGGACGTGCTTTCGGAAGCGGCGCTGGAACTGGCGCGTGCGATTGATGAACATATCGACGGCATCATTGCGGAAATCGGTTTTGACCTTGGGATCGGAACGGATGGCAAAGTGTGGCTGTTTGAGGCGAATTCAAAGCCCGGCCGCTCTATTTTTTCAAATCCTTCGTTGAAGGAATGCGATTTGCTGACGCGAAAAATGAGCTTATCATTTGCTGTTTATTTAACGGAACGGCAGGTGGAAGCGCCCGGGGAAATGTTCCCATGACAGTCGTCTATTTTGACCGTTCCAAAAAAATTTTTGCAAGGCGGCAAAAAACCCCGCTTTTTTGGGGGAAGGACAAAGAACTTCTTCCTTTTTCAGGCCAACTAAACAGGGAATGCAGTTTCCGCCTTGTCTTAAAAGGCGAAGCAGCCGGCCCGATTATCGGCATATTGGCTACAAAATCGCAAAAGGGGGTGATTTCAGGCAGCCGGGATTTTTATATCCGTATCCAGCAAAAACTGCAGGAAAAAGCGGGGGGCCTTTCTTTTTTATTCAGCTTGGAAGACATCCGGGGGGAAACCATCAACGGCCTTTTTTGGGATACAGGAAATGGAAAATGGCTGCGTGCCATTTTTCCCCTTCCAGATACAGTCTACAACCGCATCTCTTCGCGGGAAGAGGAATTGGCGGAAAGTTTTCTTCAGTTTTCCGCCCTGCTCAAGCAAAAGGGCATCCCTTTTTTCAACCCGCATTTTTTAAATAAATATCATTTGTACGAAACACTGCTGCAGCAGCCGGAGATTGCCCCTTTTCTTCCGGAAACGGTGCAGGTTACGGATCAGAATCATTTTTACTGCTTTCTAGAGCAGCACCGCGATGTGTATGTAAAACCTGCTGCCCGCTCGCAAGGTTACGGAATCAGGCGCGTTATTCAGCATGAAAATGGGCATTTTGAATACGCATGCCCCTATTCGAGCCGGAAATTTACTGATTTCGCGGCAGTATGGCGGGGAATTGGAAAGCTCCTTGAAAAAGAGGCTTACCTTGCCCAAAAAACTGTGCAGACTGTGCCTCTTGAAGGAAAAAAATACGACTACCGCGTCCACGCCCATTTTAACGGAAAACAGTACGAGGTGACAGGCGTCGGCATACGGTTGGCCCGCCCCGGGGGGATCACCACCCATACAGCAAAAGGCGGAGAAGCCGCACCGCTTCCGCCCGGCGCCAACACCAGCATTGTCAAGGAGATCACGCCGCTTATTGCGGCATGCGGCACGGCTTTATCAAAAGCATACGGTTTTTTCGGAGAATTCACCGCCGATATCGCGCCCGGGCTTGACGGAAGTCTTTACCTGTTTGAATTGAATGCCAAACCGATGGAATTTGATGAACCGGAAATAGAAGAGAAAAAAACGGAAAAACTTGTGGATTTGTTTTATATGCTTTCGGGATATGGGCCGGATGATTAACCGCTCCGGCACCATTCTCCCCCGGAATTCTTCCCCTGCCCCTTTTTGTCCTGGTTCTCTGGCTGCTTCCAATCTTCCCGATTGAAACCATTTCCCGTTTTACAAAAATTGATTAAAATAGACTATATTCGATCAAGATATAGGGGGATCCGACAAATGCTGGAAAGATTAAAAGCGCGTTATCCGAACGCCTGCTGTGCAGATGCCCCGATACCGATGAAACATATGGTTTGGTTTTGGCTGGAAGAAGAAAACCAGTATATAGGAATCGATCCCGGGGAACTGACCCGTGAAGAAATGCTTCTTCTTAAAACGGTTTTCCCAAAATTTTACGAAGAACAAGCTTTATTTGGCGAAGAGGCTTCCAAATGGTATGAATATCTTTTTTTGCCTGAAGCGCAGGCTCCTATTGAAAATGAAAATGCGATGTACCGCATCACCCAATTTTCCATTGCAAAAGAGGTGACGGACAGTTCCGAAGTCCAGGAAGCCTTAAAAAATATGTATGTGCACAATGTCACGGTTGCCATGATAAACAAGCGTGAGGGCATCATTATTGAAGAAAAAAATCAAACAGCGGCTGCTGAAGACGATCTGCAAGCTTCCATCCATGCATTCGAAAGCGATTTTTATATCCCGATTTCGCTGTATTTGGGGGAATTTAAGACAGTAAAAACGATCAAACCGTATTTCCGGCTCGAGCAGCAGCTTTTTGAATTTGCCCTCAGCCGTCATAAAAAACCCGCTCTATATACGATGCATTCCGTGCTTCCCCTTTATTTGCTGGAGCATATGCCTGAAGGTGAAAAGAAGCTTCTGTTCGAATCACTGCTTGAAATCTTTAAAGAGGACCGGGATATGCTGCAAACGGTCAAACTGTACCTGGAAAACTTTACAAATGCCAGTCTGACGGCAAAACAGCTGTTTATCCACCGTAATTCCCTGCAGTACCGTATTGAAAAATTTGAAGAAAAATCGGGCCTGAATTTAAAAAATTTTACAAGCGCCATGCTCGCATACCTTGCATGCCTGCAAATCCAATAACAGAAAATGGGCAAGGTGCCGAAAATGTTTTCAAAATTTTGTGCACCTTGCCCATAACTTATTGAAAAGGCTTTCTTTATAATAAAGGTAACAAATTGAAGGAGGCTTTTGACAATGACTGAACTGGTACTTGACCATATTTATAAAATTTACGACAATAACGTGACGGCTGTGTCCGACTTTAATTTACATATTAAGGATAAGGAGTTTATCGTATTTGTCGGGCCATCCGGTTGCGGAAAATCAACGACGTTAAGGATGATCGCAGGGCTTGAAGAAATTTCAAAAGGCGATTTGTACATGGACGGTAAAAAGGTCAATGATGTGGCGCCGAAAGACCGGGATATTGCAATGGTGTTCCAAAACTATGCACTTTATCCGCATATGACCGTTTATGATAATATGGCCTTCGGGCTGAAACTGCGTAAAGTGCCGAAAGCGGAAATTGACAAACGGGTACATGAAGCAGCGAAAATCCTCGGGCTGGAAGAGTATTTAAAGCGGAAACCGAAAGCGTTATCAGGCGGGCAAAGGCAAAGGGTTGCGCTTGGACGTGCGATTGTGCGCGATGCGAAAGTCTTCCTGATGGACGAGCCGTTGTCCAACCTGGACGCGAAACTGCGTGTACAGATGCGTGCCGAAATTGCGCGGCTCCATCAGCGTCTGCAAACGACCACGATTTATGTCACCCACGACCAAACAGAAGCGATGACGATGGCCTCAAGAATTGTAGTCATGAAAGACGGTGTCATCCAGCAGGTCGGAACGCCGCGCGAAGTATACGATACACCTGCAAACCTGTTTGTCGCCGGCTTTATTGGTTCACCGGCCATGAACTTTTTCCGCGGCAAAATGGATAACGGCAAATTCCATTTGAACGGCTCCGTTCAAATTGATGTTCCCGAAGGCAAAATGAAACACTTGAAAGACTATGTCGGTAAAGAAGTCATTCTCGGCATCCGTCCTGAAGACATTCACGACGAACCTGTCTTTATTGAGGCGGTCCCGGGTGCTTCCATCCGTGCTGTCATTGAAGTTTCCGAACTGCACGGCGCCGAAACGATGCTTTATTCGAACATTAACGGCCAAGATTTTATTTCCCGGATTGATTCAAGAACCATTGTTAAACCCGGCGATGAGATCACCCTCGGTCTTGATATGAATAAATCCCATTTCTTTGATGCTGAAACTGAATTGAGAATCGGTTAATGCCCTAAAAGCCAGCCGTCTGATTGCGGCTGGCTTTAAACTTTTCTATATGCGATTTCTTTCTTTTCTTCATAGCCGCAGTGCACACAATAGTAAAGATGGACGCACGTTTCTTTTTTTGTGCTGGCAGGGTCGCCATCCTCAAGCTTTTCCAAATCAATCTCCATATACGGGCTGTAATCATCAAAATAATCATACAGCTTTCCGCCGTCCGCCAGCGCTTTCCGGCAATTCGGACACTCCTCCTGCAATTCACCCAGCCCATTGCATATCAGGCAAATTTTCATCTTGTTCACCAACATTCCCGGACATTCTTAGGGGCTGTGTTATATTTGTTAACCACGGAAACAGCCCATGTTTCAATTTTAAAATGTACGGAAAACCAAAAGCTTATTCAAAGGGTGGTACTTAATTTTTACCAGTACGAAAAAAGAATAACTGCACCGCAATTCCGCATAATACATAGTACATAGAACAAGTTCCCGCTGGGTTAAACCGAGAAGGTGGCGGGCGAACAGTCCGCTTGCTGGTGCAATTCCAGCCGACCCAACCATAAACCATACAACGAGGAGATGACACCTTATGGCAAACAACAATAGTTCAAACCAATTGTTAGTAGATGGAGCTGAACAAGCGCTTGAGCAAATGAAATATGAAATTGCGCAGGAATTTGGCGTGAAACTCGGCGCAGATACAACTTCCCGCGCGAACGGGTCTGTCGGGGGAGAAATTACGAAACGCCTTGTCCAAATGGCCGAACAGCAGCTTGGCGGCACTATCCATCACTGACAATCTTAATAAAGAATGGATAAAAAGGGAGTCCTGCGCCTCCCTTCTTCGATGTTATTGTTTCAGATTTACCATTTTTTCCGGAACAATCCATTTATCATACTGTTCTTCTGTCACATAACCCGTTTTAATGGCGGCTTCTTTTAACGTGGTCCCTTCTTTAAAGGCTAGTTTTGCGATTTGCGCCGCTTTTTCATAACCGATATGCGGGTTTAAAGCGGTAACAAGCATGAGCGAACGGTTGACGTTTTCACGTAGCGTTTCAACATTCGGCTCAATGCCGCGGACGCATCTTTCATCAAACGACTTCATCGCATCGCCGAGCAGATGGACCGATTGCAGAAAGTTATAAATGATCACTGGTTTAAACACGTTTAATTCAAAGTTGCCCTGGCTTGCCGCAAACCCGATCGCGGCATCGTTCCCGAATACTTGTACCGCTACCATCGTTACCGCTTCACATTGGGTCGGGTTGACTTTTCCCGGCATGATTGAGCTACCCGGTTCATTGGCCGGGATTGTGATTTCCCCGATTCCACTTCTCGGGCCGCTTGCAAGCCATCTCACGTCATTGGCAATTTTCAACAAGTCGGCAGCAAGCCCCTTCAAAGCTCCGTGCACATGGACAAGCTCATCGTGGCTTGTAAGTGCATGGAATTTATTGTCCGAAGAACGGAATGGGTAGCCAGTCTGCTTTTCCAATTCTTCAGCAACTTTGTCCCCGAAAGTCGGATCGGCATTGATGCCCGTACCGACGGCAGTGCCACCGATAGCCAAGTTCAAAATATGTTTGGCGCTTTCTCTGATCATTTGTTCGCTTTTCTCCAGCATCGCCCGCCAGCCGCTAATTTCCTGGCCCAAAGTAAGCGGAGTGGCATCCTGGAGATGGGTGCGCCCAATTTTAATGATTTCCATATATGCTTTTTCTTTTTCAATAAGTGTTTGCTTTAACTGTTCAAGCGGCGGCAGCAGCCTCGTTTGCAGTTCGTGATAGGCGGCAATATGCATTGCGGTAGGGAACGTATCGTTCGAACTTTGCGACATATTGATATCGTCGTTCGGATGGACATGTTCCTGGCTGTTTTGTTCCGCAAGAATTTCATTCGCACGTCTTGCAACAACTTCATTGACGTTCATGTTCGATTGGGTGCCGCTACCCGTCTGCCATACGACAAGCGGAAAATGGCCGTCAAATTTCCCATCCAGCACTTCTTCGCACGCCTGCACAATCGCATCCTTTTTGGCATCCGACAATTTGCCGAGACGGTTATTGCCGATTGCGGCCGCTTTTTTCAAATGCGCAAAAGCGCGGATCACTTCCATCGGCATTTTTTCCCCGCCGATCGGGAAGTTCTCCTTACTCCGCTGCGTCTGCGCCCCCCAATATTTGTCTGCCGGTACCTTCATTTCTCCGAGAGTGTCTTTTTCAATGCGGTATTCCACTTTCTTCCCCTCCTGTATGTGCTTTCATTTTCTTTTTTGCAAAATGGCGGCCACTGTGCCATTATGTATTTGCAAATCTATTTTACTATAAATTCTTACAAAGAAACACCTGCAAGCTTCCAAAATGTGCAGGTGTTTCCTGTTTACTGCCCTAAAATGCCTTTTAACTGCTCCTTGATTTTATCGGCGGCGTCTTTCCAGAAGCCTTTGTTCTCTTCAATCGTTTCTTTTAGTTTATCCGCCTGCTCCTTAATCGTCTCATCGATATTTTGCAGTTTTTCTTTTAGCGGGCTGCCGTTTTTCTTTTGCTCGTTAATCGATTCCACGCCGAAATCGCCGGGCTTCGTATATTTTAATGTGGCATTCATGACTGCATTAAAAACCGGTACGATTCCCTGTTCACTTAAACCATACAAATAATGGTTGCGGTTGGTTTTATCATATCCCATCCATACAACACCAACGAGGTTTGGCGTGTAGCCGGCAAACCACTGGTCCATTGTCCCTTCTGCGCCACTGAAGGGAAGCTGCGTAGAACCTGTCTTGCCGGCAATCTTGTATCCCGGCACGCTCACGCCTTTGCCCGTCCCGGATTCGACAACATTCAACAGCATGGAAGTCATTTCCTGGGAAACTTTTTTCGAAGTCACCCTTTCCTGCTTGTCTTTATGTTCAACGATAACTTGTCCTGTCGGGCTGACAATTTTTTTAATGATGTGTACATCGGACCGATTTCCATTATTTGGAAAAGTCGTGTACGCTTGGGCGATTTCTTCCGGGGATACGCCATTTTGAATATTCCCGAGCGCAATTCCGAGCTGTTTATCACCTTTTGTCAACGGGATGCCGAATTTTTTGGCCGATTCATATCCCTTTTCCACACCGATTTTGTTCAGGAGCCATACAGCCGGAAGGTTCAGCGATTTTTCCACCGCCTCATACATCGGTACTTCGCCCAAATACTGGTTGTTATAGTTTTTCGGTGCATAGCCGCCCCTAAACGTCATTTCTTTGTCTTTTAACATGGAATCGGGAGTATATCCTTCTTCGAGCGCCGGGGTATACACGGTGATCGGCTTCATAATCGACCCTGGCTGGCGCTTCAGCTGCGTCGCCCTGTTAAAGCCGCGGAACACTTTCTCTCCTCTCCCCCCGACAAGGCCGCGCACGCCGCCGGTTTTAGGGTCAACAAGAATGGCCCCGCTTTGGATCATTTGGTCGGATTTTCCAGCCGGAAAAAGTGAATTTTGCTGGTAAACATTTTCTAAAGAAGATTGGATGTTTTGGTCCATTTCCGTATAAATTTTATATCCCCTTGTCAAAATCTCTTCCTGTGTAAGGCCGTACTGATTGATCGCCTCATCCAAAACCGCATCGACATAATACGGGTATTTGCCTTTCAGCGCATCGGTCTTTTTGTCTTTCAGCACGAGCTTTTCGCTTTTTGCGGCTTTATACTCTGCTTCGGTTATCATTCCGTACTGTTTCATTACGCTAAGTACAACATTGCGGCGCTGGATGGCGCGGTCGTAATGGTGGTAAGGGTCCAGTGCACTCGGGGAATTGACGAGCCCCGCCAATGTTGCCGATTCGGATAAATCAAGGTCCTGGATGTCCTTGCCAAAATATTTATTGGCCGCTTTTTGGACGCCCCATGCCCCTTCGCCGAAATACACCTGGTTCAAATACATTTCCAGTATCTCTTTTTTTGTATAATGTTTTTCAATTTCAATTGCCAAGAAGAGCTCCTGTATTTTCCTTTTTAACGTCCGTTCCGGGGAAAGGAGCGCATTTTTCGTTAACTGCTGGGTGATGGTGCTCCCCCCGGCGGCCGCCCCTCCTGCTTTGATATCTTTCAAAAGGGCACTCATTGTGCCGATAATATCAAAACCGTGGTGTTTGTAAAAACGGTGGTCTTCAATCGCTACAATCGCATTTTGAAGATCTTCGGGCATTTTTTTAATGGAGACTCCTTCCGAGCGATTCGCCGAGATTTTACTTGCGACGTCCCCATCCTTGTCATAGATGATGGTTGCCTGCTCGAGCCCTTTTTTCAGCTGCCCGACATTCGCGCTTTTTGCGTAGTAAGCAAAAAAAGCCAAAAAGGCAAGCAGCGAGACGGAGGCCAGTAAAATAACGATCTGGGTCATATGTGCCTTTTTCCAATATTCTTTTATAATATTCCAAAAAGGTTTGATTCTGTCCATTTATGATCCTGCCTCATCTTTCCACAATCTGAAAAACTCCTACTCAAGCATCTTTTTTTGTGCTCTTATGCAAAAGCATAGTATGAATGCAGGGAAAAATCAATGCAATCTGTGGAGTGCGACTTAAAACAGCGGATATTTTTTGCATTTCCCGCAAAAACGTTATTTTTGATGCCAATTTCGGTTAAAGAATAAAAAGGGTGATGAAAGCCATATACGAGAGGATGATGGTGAATGTACAAGCATATTGTCATTGCATACGATGATTCGGATGGGTGCAGAAAAGCGCTGGAAAGGGCTGCAGAATTTGTGCTAGCTGTAATGGGGTTAAATTAACCGTTATCCATGTCAATCTGGGAAGCGAAGAAACAGCTCCGGTGCCGGATGAAAATATTAGCGTTCCTCCAACGGTTTCCGTCCCCGGTCTCGATGAAAGGGTATACCCGATTGATGCGGCAATACACGCCACACAGCAGATCATCATGAACGATGCCGAAGAAACGATTCATCATGCCAGAGAATTTTTGGAAGTGATCGTAATCCAGGCCGACTATCATATTTTGAAGGGGAAAGTTACCGAAAGTATTTGTGATTTTATCCGTAAACATTATTGCCGGCAACAGCGGAAAAATCGGCGTAAAAAGCCCGCTTCTCGGAAATGTCAGCCAAAGCCTTGTTAAAAGCGCGGAAGTTCTTGTTGTAAAATAGGGCGACTTGTCTGCCGAAATGAAAGGAACTTGACACAAAAGCTTTTTTGCGTTTCTTTCCGCTATAAGTCCAAACCTCCTACAGCATTTCCGCATACATTAACAATGCATTATGGAAAGACGGAGGTGAAGAAAATGGGCTTCTGGGGCTGCGGTTATGGTTACGGCGGCTACGGATTTGGCGGTTACGGCCACAACAACTTCGCTCTGATCGTTGTGCTGTTTATCCTGCTGATCATTGTTGGCTCTGCTTTTATGTTCTAAGTGATAAAGAATGGGCGGGCCCGGCGCTCAGTTAAAAAGCCCGGGCTTAAGCCCTTTGACTCTAGGTAAGGAGCGCTTCCTCCAATATTTTCACATACTTGCAAGCAAATGCCGATCCTCATAAATGGATCTTGCCTTTTCTTCCAGTTATGCTGCATACATACGATACTTTTTCCATAAAAAATGCCGGCATCTTTCTCCACGCCGACCAATTCTATATGTTTTACTGATAATTTCCATTTCTTAATAGCGAACCAGTGCCGGCAGTTTTTCGCGGAACTGCTGCGCCTTCAACCCGTTCCATCGGTTTGCCTTTCCTATCATAAAGGTGGCATGCGACATAATGGAGTTCTTCCACTTCCAGCCACTGCGGTTTCACACTTGCACATATGTCCATCGCTTTCGGGCATCTTGTCCGGAACACGCATCCGCTTGGGGGATTGATCGGGCTCGGGATTTCCCCTTTTAAAATGATCCGTTCCCTTTTATCTTCAATTTTCGGATCAGGGATTGGAATCGCCGACAGCAGCGCTTCGGTGTAAGGATGAAGCGGTTTGCGGTACAAGTTTTTGCTCCCCGTCAATTCGACTAGATGGCCGAGGTACATCACGCCGATCCGGTCGCTGATATGCTTGACCATCGATAAATCATGGGCAATAAATAAGTAAGTTAAGTTTTTGTCTCTTTGCAGTTTTTTCAATACGTTGACAACCTGCGCCTGAACGGAAACATCCAGTGCGGAAATCGGCTCATCGCAAATGATGAATTCCGGGTCAAGCGCCAGCGCCCTAGCAATGCCGATCCTTTGCCGCTGCCCTCCGCTGAATTCATGCGGGTAACGGCTTGCATGTTCTTTGTTTAGCCCGACTTCTTTCAGCAATTCATAAATTCTTTCGAGCTCTTCCCGTTTATTTTTATAAATGCCGTGGACTTCAAGCGGTTCAGCAATAATTTCACGGACTGTCGCCCGGGGATTCAGGGAAGCATAAGGGTCCTGAAAAATCATTTGGACGTTCCTTTTCATTCGGAAACTTTCATGTTCGTCCAGTGCATGGATGTCTTTTCCATTGTAGAGGATTTGCCCGCCGGTCGGCGTATAGATCCCCATGATGAGCCTGCCTGCAGTTGATTTCCCGCACCCGGATTCGCCGACAAGACCAAACGTTTCCCCTTTATAAATATCAAAATTGAGATCATCCACGGCTTTTAAAAATTGTTTCTTTCCCATATCAAAATATTTTTTCACATGTTTAACTTCCAGCAGTTTTTCCATCATGGTGCACTCCTTTCATCCCGGCTGTTTTATTTCCAGTACCGCCTTGCACGGCAAAGTTCCTTTTCATAAATGGTTCCTTCCAGTGCCAGCAGTTCAACGGACTTTCCCGTTTTCGGGGAGTGGAGCAGTTTCCCGTCCCCCGCATAAATACCGACGTGGTGGATGGCACCTTTTCCTTCTTCATGCGCGAAAAACAAAAGGTCCCCCGGCGTAATCCTTTCAAGTGGGACATCTTCACCGCTTTCCGCCTGTTCACAGGCATCCCGCGGTATAATCATTCCGGTTGCCGCCCTCACCATCGTATAGGAAAATCCCGAGCAGTCATAACCAAATCCACTCATGCCTCCCCATAAATACGGAAGGCCGAGAAACATTTTTCCTGCTTTCAAAATATGCCGGTTTTGCTGCCCCGGACTACTGCCGCCGAACTGTACATCACTTTTTTTGAAAAATCCGGTGCCCGAAACCGTCCTGACTTTTACCCAGCTCGTGTTTTCATCCATTACCGGCAGGCAGGTTTGGAAACTTGCTTCAAATACAGGCATTTGATTTTCATCGTATAAAGGGGAGGTCGGCTTGTTGACAGCAGCGAAACCGGAGCCTGCAAGCGGCCCTTCCGCTCTTTTCAGCTGTCGGAGGGGCATCCAGCCGGGGTAGCCGTCTAAGTGTTTGACGGAAGGCTGTTCAGGAATCGAAACGTATGCCCATTCCCCTTCTATCTGATGGACCACTGCTTTCTGCCCGTAAAGCGCCTGCGTCTGGATTTTATTTTTACGCCAAAATTCAAGCCGCTGTTCCACAGTGAGGTTCCTAAGCCATTTTTTCATATTAGCCGGATTTTGGAGCGCTTCAGCATCCCATTCATCTGGAGATTGTTTTGATGTCCAAAGTGTCGCAACAGCGGTACTGATCAAATAAACCTGCCTTGCGTCCATGTTTGCCCCCCATTTAGGTTGAATGGCCGTACAAAGTTTTTTATGCGAAATCCCCTTGCATAGAGGATACTTCGTAAATGCAAATCATGATTAAAAACATTCAACGTGGAAAAGCCTGGTGCCCCGCTGAATGCCGGTTAATTTATTTAACATCTGCCCATTTCAACTCAAGATAGCCGACAGGGTGCCGGACGATGCCGGTCACATTGTCATTTTGCAAATACACCTGGTTATAAAAGTACAATGGGAAAATTGGCATATCGTCAAACAGGATCTTTTCCGCTTCATGCATCAATTCGTATCGTTTCGTTTCGTTTGTTTCGTTTTTCGCTTCTTTTATCAATTGGTCATACTTTTTGTCGCTCCAGCCGGTTCTATTCATCGTATGCCCGGTCTGGAAATTTTCCAGGAAGTTGATCGGATCCCCGTAGTCGGCGAGGAACGAACTGCGGGACAATTGGAATTTCAGTTTTTTCTGTTCGTCCTGGAATACATTCCATTCCATATTGGCTAGCTTTACATGGACCCCTAGATTTTCTTTCAGCATTTGCTGGATCGTTTCGGCGATTTTTTTATGGACAGGATCCGTGCTGTAAGTAAGCGTCACTTGCGGAAGTTTCGTGTAGCTTTCTTCCTGCATCCCTTTTTTCAAGAGCGCTTTTGCTTCTTTCACATTCGTGGAGTACAGGTTGCCGCCTTTTTTCCTGAAGTCGCTGCCGTCCGGCTCGGTAAAGCCGTAAGAAACAAAGCCGTAAGCCGGTTTTTCTTTATTTTTCGTAACATATTTGACGATTTGTTTCTGGTCGATGGCCATGGCGAATGCTTTCCGGATATTTTTATTCTGGAACGGTTCTTTTGTGACATTAAAACGGTAAAAGTATGTGCCCGCCTGGTCCTCAACTTTAACTTTTCCTTCTTTAAACAGTTGTTCTGCCAGGTCGGACGGTACATCCGAAACGTCAAGTTCGCCGTTTTGGTACATTTGGTATTCGGTATTCGGGTCGTCAACCTCGGCCCAGTTGATTTTGTCAATTTTTACATTTTTAGCATCCCAGTAATTTTCGTTCTTCACCATCGTAAAATGGTCATCATGTTTCCAATCCGATAACTTAAACGGGCCGTCAGAAACATATGTCTTGGCTTCGGCATACCATTTCGAGTTCTTTTGTGCCACTTTTTCGTTAATCGGGAAAAAGGCCGGGTTGGCAATGACGTTCAGGAAATAAGCCTGCGTACCTGTTAAGGTGACTTCAAAAGTTTTGTCATCCAACGCTTCGACTTTTACATTATCTTTTGACCCTTTTCCGGTGTTGTATGCTTCCCCTCCTTCAATAAAATAGCCTAAAAATGCTGCAGGGGATGCGGTTTTCGGATCAAGCAGCCTTTTCCATGCGTACTCAAAATCGCCTGCCGTGACCGGGTCGCCGTTTGACCATTTTGCGTTTTCGCGGAGATGGAACGTATACGTTTTGCCGCCGTTTGATACATCCCAGTTTTTTGCGATTGCCGGATGCGGCTTATTGTCTTTGCCGAGCCGGACAAGCCCTTCCATCAAATTATTCAGGGCGTTCCAGGAAACCGAATCAAACCCGATAGGCGGATCAAATGAAGTCGGTTCGGCACCGTTGTTTAAATTCAATACCTTTTCTTTGCTATTGCCGCTTGAACTGTTTTTTGAGCTGGATTGGCTTGTCGTACACCCGGCGAGCGAGACAACAAGCGCAATCATGGCGAGAATGCCCCAAAACTTTTTCATACTTTTCCCCCTTTTCTTTTTCCGCATTACGGAAAGCTTTCTCCCTGAAGATCGTCTGGTGCATCGGCTGCCCGTAAATGCATATATATGGTCATTTATTTCATCTACAGGCGTCCGCCCATAGTTAAAAACGCATATTTCGCCCGTTCATCCTGGAGCCAGCAGTAAACAGAATGGGACGCTGATTTCTTGGAATGGAAAGGTTCAACGCGGCTGCACACTTCCATCGCCATCGGGCATCTCGCCGTAAACGGGCAGCCCGGAGGAGGCGCAAACAAATCGGGCGGCGTGCCGGGAATCGGGATGAGCTCCCCTTCTTCCATATCAAGCCTCGGCACCGAATTCAGCAAGCCTCTCGTATAAGGATGCTCAGCATTGTAAAAAATTTCTTCCCTCGTACCGGTTTCAACAATTTTTCCGGCATACATGACAGCGATGCGGTCAGCAACCTGGGCAACCACCCCCAGATCGTGGGTAATCAAAATGATCGAGACACCCGTCTCCCTTTGGATTTTCTTAAACAGTTCAAAAATCTGCGCCTGAATAGTCACATCCAAAGCGGTTGTTGGTTCATCCGCAATGATGATTTCCGGGTTGCAGATCAATGCCATAGCGATCATAATACGCTGGCGCATGCCGCCGCTGAATTGATGGGGATACTGTTTCATCCGTTCATGCGGGCTTGGGATGCCGACTGTATGTAAAATGTCCACCACCATTTGAACGGCCTCCTCGTGGAAAAGCTTTTGGTGCTCCTTTACCACTTCAAGCAATTGGTTCCCGATCGTAAGCGTCGGGTTCAGCCCTGTCATCGGATCTTGGGAAATCATCGAAATTTCGGATCCGCGGATTTTCCGCATTTGCTTTTCACTGTATTTTAAAATATCCGTGCCTTTAAAACGTACGGATCCGCTTAAGCGCTTTACATTTGAAGCCGGCAGAAGCTGCATAATCGATTGGGAAGTCACGCTTTTGCCGCATCCGGATTCTCCGACAATCGCCAGCGTCTCCCCCTTGTTTAATTGAAAACTGACCCCGCGCACGGCCTGTACGGTTCCGCCATGGGTGGAAAAAGAAACTTGCAGGTCTTCCACTTCCAAAATCTTTTCCAAATCCCTCACCTCCTCAGCTTTGGATCGAGCGCATCCTGCAGGCCGTCGCCAAGCACATTAAAGGCAAACATTGTCAGCGAAATAAAGAAGGCAGGGAAAAACAGGCGCCACCACTGTCCCGTCAAGATGGCCGACAAACCGTCATCCGCCATTACGCCCCAGCTCGCATGGGGTGCCTGGACGCCCAATCCTAAAAAGCTGAGGAAGGCTTCGCTAAAAATCGCGCTCGGCACCGTCAAGGTCATTTGTACGATGATCGGCCCCATTGTATTTGGCAGAAGATGTTTGCGTATGATCCGCGGAGTTTTGGTCCCAAATGTCCTAGACGCCATAACAAATTCATAGTTTTTAATTTGCAAAACCTGGCCCCGCACAATCCTTGCCATGCCGACCCAGCCCGTTACCGTAAGAGCTACGATGATGGTCCCGAGACCTGGCCCCATGACGACCATCAGCAGAATGACGACAAGCAAGTAAGGAAGACCGTACAGCACCTCAATAATCCTCATCATAATCTGGTCGGTCCTGCCGCCTTTATAGCCGGCAATTCCCCCGTATATGATGCCGATAAAAAATTCGATGATTGCCGCCATAAAGCCGACAAACAGCGAAATGCGAGCGCCGTACCATGTTCTCGAAAACATGTCGCGCCCGAGCTGATCGGTTCCGAACCAATGCTCTTTTGAAGGCGGAAGATTTTGGTTTGTTAATGAAAGTTTCGTTACACTTTGCGGCGCAATCATCGGGCCGAAAATCGCCATGATAATGAGAAAAATAAGCACAGCAAGCCCGAGCATGGCCAGCTTGTTTTTCGAGAGCCGATACCAGACGTCGCGCCAGTAAGAAATGCTCGGCCTGACTACGGCTTCCTGCATGTGGCCGTCCTTCTTTTTCGGGACAAACCATTCATCGGGAATCTCTGAAGCGGTTCGGATTTTTTCTTGATTGGCTGCTTGCATACCGACCACCCCCTATTGCTCTTTTTTATGTAATTTAATCCGCGGATCAAGGATTCCGTATGCGATATCGACCAAAAACAGCATGATGATCAAAAAAATGCTGTAAAATACGGTTGTCCCCATGATAACCGGATAATCCCGGTTGTTAATGCTTTCGACAAAATATTTTCCCATGCCCGGAATGGCGAATATTTTCTCAATGACAAAGCTGCCCGTCAATATGCTTGCCGCAAGCGTCCCCAAAATCGTAACGACCGGCATCAGCGCATTTCTCAGGGCATGTTTGATGACAATTTTTACGGGGGAGAGCCCTTTCGCACGGGCGGTTTTCATATAATCCTGTGTCAGCACTTCCAGCATGCTGGACCTTGTTAAACGGGCAATGATGGCCATGGGGCTGACCGCCAAGGCGGCTGTCGGCAGGATCATATGGGATGGGGATGTCCATGTTGCGGCGGGAAGAATTTTTAAATTGACGGCAAACTCCTGGATCAACAATGTCGCAAGGATAAAGTTCGGTATGGAAATGCCAAGCACGGCGAAGGTCATGGCCAAATAGTCAATGACGCCGTTATGTTTCAGCGCTGCAAAAACCCCGAGCAGGATGCCGGAAAAAATGGCAACAATGAGCGCAGTCATGCCAAGCTCAAGCGAAACAGGAAACCCTCTGCCAAGCATGTCATTCACTGTCTGGGACGGTTGCTTAATGGACGGGCCAAAGTCAAAAAGCACAATCGACTTTAAGTAGTACAAATACTGTACATACATCGGCTTATCCAAATGGTATTGCGCTTTCAAGTTTTGCTGCACCGCTTCTGACGTATTGCGTTCCTGGTTAAAAGGCGAACCAGGGATCGCATGCATTAAAATAAAAGTCAGCGTCGTAATCACCCATAATGTGACAACCATGGCAGCCAATCTTTTGAGTATGTACCTTGCCATTTGCGAACACCTTCTTATGGAAAATACGTGTACTATAGCTTCCAATTTTGCATTATATTTTCTTTTATATAATAAAAATGCAAAAAATTCAATACCATCTAATTTTTATTTCTATTTAATGATGTTTTTATTATTTGATATAATGAGCGTTTTTACATTTGAAATAGGTTTAATTCCCACGGCAGGCACGGATAAAAGCAGAAAAAATATTTTTTGACACAAGGTCGTTTTTTCCGATCAGCGCTTCCGGATGCCACTGCACACCGATCGCAAAACGGGCGGCGCAATTTTCCACAGCTTCAATGATCCCGTCAGACGCTCGGCCGCAAACTTCAAACGGTTTTGGCACCGTTCGGACGGCTTGGTGATGGAAAGAATTGACTTTAATAAAGTGGCATCCCGCCAGTTTTTCCAACAGGCTGCCGGGCGATAGCTTGACAGTATGGGACAAATGAGTACGGGCCGCCTGCTGCCTATGCTGCAACAGCTTGGCATCCATTTGGCTGTAAATATCCTGGAACATATCCCCCCCTGCCGCCACTGTTAACACCTGCATCCCCCTGCAGATAGCAAGGAGCGGCATGTCTTTTATAAGCACCTGCCTGCACAACTTGATTTCAAAAGCATCCCGCCCCGGTTCGATCTCCCCAAGTCCGGGCACCGGCTCTTCCCCAAACCAAAACGGATCGATATCCCCTCCTCCCGAAAGCAGAATTCCGTCCACTTTGGACAATAATAAAGGTATGTCTTCTTCTCCCCCTACAGGCAGCAGAACCGGGACGCCGCCGGCATAGCGGATGGCCAACACATAATCATCCGCCAAATAGTGTGACTTGTGATTTACACTACATGTAACGCCAATCACCGGCTTCATTTTGCAATCCGCCCTTTCATTATGGATGGCAGCATAAGCAATGCCATAGTAAAATAGTGTAAAATATTGATTTGCCGCTCCCTGCTTGACAGGTGCTTGCGGCAAACACCATGAAAAAAGGAAGTGTCTTTTCATGATACATATTATGGCAATGACAAAAGAAAATGAGCTGAAAATGGCCAAAAGCATTGAGGAACTTCTGGAAGGCGATTGGAAGTGGTATTGGATCGATTTTGACCGGCCGTCGGAAGAAGAAATATTAAAACTGCGCGAACCGCTTCATTTCCATCCGCTTGCGATTGAAGACTGCATCCATAAATTACAGAGGCCGAAACTGAACTATTATGAGGACCATGTTTTTTTTGTATTCCAAAGCCTTAATCCGCATAAGCTGCACAAAGAAGAATTGAATATGTTTTTAGGGGACCATTTTGTTGTTTCCTTCCACCACCTGCCATCAAAGGAAATCAGCGAGGTACGGGATAAGCTGGAAAAAACGGAGCAGTTTGAAAGATGGGGGCCGGCGGTTATTTTATATGAAGTGCTGGATAAAATCGTGGATGATTATTTTCCTTATTTATATAAAATCGAAGACCGCCTGAATGAAATTGAGGACAATTCCAAGAACGAAACGATGGAAGCTTTGCTGGAAAGCCTTTATTCGACACGGCATGATTTGCTTGTTTTAAGGAATACGATTACGCCAATGACCGATTTAGTTTACCGGATGTTGAATTCCCACCGGCTTCCCGGGATTCAGGAAAAAATGGCTTATTTTCACGACATCCATGACCACTTAATAAAACTTTCCGGCATGGTCGAATCGAATCGCGAATTTACGGCTGATATCAGGGACAGTTATTTGTCTTTAAACTCGCACCAGACGAACAGGGTTATGAAAATCCTGACCATTTTTACCACCATTTTTATGCCGCTGACATTTATTGCCGGCGTCTACGGTATGAATTTTGAATACATGCCCGAGCTGAAATGGAAATACGGCTATTTCGCCACCCTGATCGTCATGTTCCTCATCGGCTCCGGCATGACGTACTGGTTTATCAAAAAAGGTTGGCTGAAATAAGAAAAGCGGAGGACATTTGACAAACAGCGCAAAGGCTTGTCGAAAATCCCGGGCAGGTTTACAATAAAAATGGTTAAATCGTTCTAATTTTTTGAATTATTACATGAATTCCAGGGAGGCCCACATATGAAAATTGTCTGTTTCGGGGATAGTATTACAAGAGGTGTAACATGCATTAGGGGAAGGCTCCGCATCATTAAGGAAAATTATCCTGCGGTGCTTCAACATTTTTTTGCCCAGAAAGATACGGAAATCGTCAATAGAGGTGTCTTTAATGACAATTCCGACCTGCTCATCAAACGCCTGGATAAAGATGTGATCAGCGAGCATCCCGACGCCGTGCTCATCTGCATCGGGGGAAACGACTGCAATTTTAAATGGAACGAAGTCGTGGAAAGACCGGATGAACCGCATGTTCCGATTGTACCGCTTGAACGTTACATCAACAATATCAAGCAGATTGTAAAAGCAATAAAGGATCATGGCATTACTCCTGTTTTGCTGACGCTGCCCCCTCTTGATCCGAAACGCTATTACCAGTCCATCAGTACACGGTTCGGCAAGAATATCAGCCATTGGATCGGAATGACGGGCGGAATTGAGCATTGGCACGGCAATTATAACCGCAGCCTAAAAAAATTGATGAAACAGCTGAGTGTGCCCAGCATTGACGTCCGCACCGCGATCAAAGGGGCAGGGAACTTAAGGGAATTCATCAGCGATGACGGGATCCACTTAACTGCCGAAGGATACATAGTCATGGCAAAAAAAATTTTTAACGATTTAACTGCATTACAGTTCACGAGCCAAAAAGCTGGAAACGGAATTTGAATTCAGTGGATCCGGCCGAATATACCGTATGCAAACGGATCTTCTTTCTGAAGCAGGTGGTTCTTTTCCGCCTGCTTCAGAAGGTTGTGGGCGATGGGACCAGCACGAATTCGATGTTTACCTTGGCCAACACCCGCAATGAAAATCTGCGGAACGACCGATTGCTTCGATATGACTGAACACGCTTTCTACCTCGATTTTTCTCCGAGCATAAATTTGCGCGTCCTCGTCAGACCAAAGGCTCTTTTTGGCTTTTGCTTTCGTACACCTCTCTTTTACAGCCTGTACAGTCTTCACACTCATCAATTTTAAAGCCACGTGTTAACCCATACTGGAGTCAGGCGAGACCCCTCGTGCTGAGAGAGGAGCGAGGAGGCTCGCGACGCGTGCGGAAAGCGAGTGAATTTCGCGATCATCAACATTCTCAGATAACATTACCTTACATAAAGAAAGGGGGTGCCCCCACGTCAATCTACCGACTTTTTGACAGCACCCTTGCATGTGCTTTGTCCTTTATCAAAATTCCTTAAAATCATTTTTACAAATCTGTAACAAAAAAATTGTATAATGTAAATCGCTAATAATACACCCATAAACCGGCCTTTACACCGGAAAAAGGGTAATTCATTGATCGGAATAAACATGCTTTACGGAGGTTAAGGATGTCCGCTTCACGAAGAAGTTCTTACTTTGATAACGCAAAATTTATTTTGATTTATCTTGTTGTTCTCGGGCATCTGATCAGCCCGTTCAAAAGCCAGGACAATTTTCTTTTTACTTTGTATACCGTTATTTTCCTGTTCCACATGCCCGCTTTTATTTTGATTTCGGGCTATTTTTCAAAAGGATACAAAAAGAAAGGCCATCTTTTAAAATCGTTCAAAAAAATCCTTGTCCCGTATTTTATTTTCCAAAGCATTTATTCCATTTATTATTACTGTACGGGGGAAGAATCTAAACTGACATTTAATTACTTAGAACCGCACTGGACATTATGGTTTTTGCTCAGCCTGTTCTTTTGTAACCTTTTGCTGCACCTGTTTGCCCGATTCCGCTGGGCAGGCTTGGCGGCGGCATCGGTAATCGGGATCGGGATCGGATATTGGGATGATGCCGGAAGTTACCTCAGCCTGTCCCGGACTTTCGTTTTTTTCCCGTATTTTCTCCTAGGGCATTTGCTTGAGCCGCAGCATCTGCAAAAAATCAGAAATATTCCACATGGCTCGGTGATCGGTATTTTCATCCTGAGTGCCGCGCTGCTGGCCGCCGGATTCTCTTTTCCGAAAGACGCTGTGCCATGGCTCCTTGGCGATACTTCTTATGCCGGCATGGGCGCGGAACATTGGTTTGACGGGCTAATTAGGCTTGGGCAGTATGGCTTAACGATTATTGTTATTCTTGGATTTTTCCTTTTAATTCCGAGCAAAGGCTACAAATGGACCAATATCGGCGAGCGAACGCTGTATGTGTATTTGCTCCACGGATTCATCATTAAAACGATGGAGGTATTCGCCTCCGACAATGTCCTTGAATGGCTTGCAGGCAACTACCTGCTGCTGATCGCCGTTCCCCTCGGCATCTGCCTGTTTCTCGGCAGCTATTATATCCGGAAATTTACCAAACCGATTATTGAACTCCGGTTTTAAGGGAGGATTTATTGCCGGATCTGTTTGATGATTGCGGAATCCGCTCCATGCGTCCTTGGGATCTCGCCTGGACCGCTTGACCCGTGGGAGTACCGCAAACAATAAATTAAACACGTTCTCAAGGAAAAAGCATTCCTGGCTCATGACCCGGGATGCTTTTTTACAAATATTTCCGCTGTACACTTCTCCCGTCATAGCTGAACAGCATCGGTTTTTCTTCCACAACCGTTTCGACGTGAACGTTTCTTCCCCACAACTGGTAAAGATAAGGCAAAACCTTTTCTAAATATTTTAAATCCAGTTCAATTCCTTCATACCAGTTCTTGATATATAGTTCCCCGTTTTTCTGGTAATCGCCGTCCGTTACGGTTAAATACGGGAAGCCGCCGTTAACGCGCATGTTGACCAGCTGATCGCGGACATTTTTCCATTCTTTATCGACCACTTTATAATCCCTGCCCTGTTTCTGGAACAAATACATGTCTTCCCTCGTAACCAATTCTTTCGTCAAATAATTGCGCAAAAATGAAATATCGGATTCAATTTCGCGCACTTCAAAGATTTTTTCACGGCCCGTCCCCGGTTTTACGCCGCGCTTCTTCATCTCTTCCGTTGGGTTGTTCCAGCGTTCTTCAATATCTTCAAAAATTTTGATCCCCAGATAATACGGGTTAATGCCGGTCCTTGATGGCTGCACGACACCTGCGTTTAATTTGGCATATTCAATCGCCTCGTCCGTCGTCAAATCGAGTTCGCGCATAATGCGCTGGTGCCAGAACGATGCCCAGCCTTCGTTCATGATTTTCGTTTCAAGCTGCGGCCAGAAATACAGCATTTCTTCGCGGATCATCGTCATAATGTCACGCTGCCATTCCGTCAGTTCCCGGCTGTACTGCTCAATAAACAGCACGATATCTTTTTCCGGATGTGGCGGGAACTTTTTGGCTTTTTTCGCCGGTTTCTTTTCCGGCTTTTTCTCATCGAGCGCCCATAATTCTTCATACGGTCCCGGCGCCCGCTTTGGTTCCTCTTCTTCCCATTCCTCTTCATCTTCCATCGTCCAACTCAGCTTCGGGCGTATCAGAGAAGGATCAATGTGCTCTTCAATAGCCAGCACCGCATCGATAAATTTTTCCACTTCTCTCTTGCCGTATTTGAGTTCGTAAGCCCGGATTCTTTCCGCCGTCGCCGCCATGCTTTCTACCATATCCCTTTTCGTATTTTGGAAACGGACATTGTTTTTAAAGAAATCGCAGTGCGCGAGTACATGCGCCACAATCAATTTATTTTGGACGAGCGTATTGGAATCAAGCAAAAATGCATAACATGGATTGGAGTTGATGACCAGTTCGTATATTTTGCTCAAACCCAGGTCGTACTGCAGTTTCATTTTGTAGTACTGTTTGCCGAAACTCCAATGCGAAAACCGTGTCGGCATCCCGTAAGCGCCAAATGTATAAATGATGTCGGCCGGGCAGATTTCGTAGCGCATCGGATAAAAATCAAGCCCAAACCCGGACGCGATTTCTGTAATTTCTTCAATCGCATATTGCAGGCTTTCATGATCATTCATGAAATTTTCCTCCCCTTCAAAGTTCACCCTTTTTTCCAATGTATGAACGAAAAGGAAAAAACATGAGGACGTAAAAAAGGATTTTTACTTCAAATAGCTTTGTGAACGTAATTTTCATTCCCGCAAATTCCGCGATCATCAACAGATAAACTTTTTACGGAAAGGAAGCACCATTTAGACAACGCTTTTTACCAATTTTTCAAATGGTCTTGCAATGCATCTAAAGGCCGTTCCAAAGCATTTTTGTGTCCCCTTACAATGCTTCTAAGAACCGTTTCCTTGCAATAATCATATTTAAGCGGCCGTTTTATAAAAATCAGCGTCGGAGCATGTATTTGCCTAAAATACGTTCCAAATGATAACAATCTTATATTTTCCGCCAGCCAACTTTTTCAGCGGGCAAAAACAAAAAAAACACATACACTAATGGTACTCCTTTATGAAATTTGCTTAAACAGAAGCAAATGCATAAGAAAGGGGGAACCGGGATGAATCCCGTTGACTATGACCGCGCCTTATATTATACGCATCGTTCCCAATGGGATAATTTGCTGATCCTCATGGTGCGGACGAAGGATGATTTCCTTTCCAAAAAAATCGAGCATGTCTTGCATGCTTATCATTTTTCACGTGATTATACGGTGATTGAAAGTTGTCTATACGCCTTATTACGGTATATCGACCACGCGAACGAAATGGTGAAATGGAGCGGGGCGGATCCCCTGTTTCATTCCGATGGATGGTAAGCGGAGAGCGGGCCTGTGCGCGCCCTCCGCTTTTCTATTTGTCCAGCTGCGGGCGCTCAGCTGGCGGATTTTACTCCCTCTTCCATGCGATCAGTCAACATCGGTTCGCCTTAAAAGATCACCGTGTTTCCTTTATCTGAGTCAGAGGACTAAAATATCTGTACGCCGATAATCGAGCGCCCTCGCTTTTCTCATTTACATTTTACCCGGCTGGATACTATAATTTACAAAGAAGTATTTTATCAAAAGGAGGCAAAAATTTGAAAGCAACTCAGAGGGAGAATGTTTGGTTTTTTGCCTGGGCCGTTTCCGTGATCGCAATGTTCGGGAGCCTCTATTTTTCGGAAATCAAGGGTTATGAACCATGCGAATTATGTTGGTACCAGCGCATTTTAATGTACCCGATGACCGTATTGATCGGCATCGCGGTTGCCAGAAAAGATTACCGGTTATCCCTGTATACGGCTGTTTTATCCGGAATTGGCATGTTTGTTTCGCTTTACCATTACTGCCTGCAAAAAATTTCCTTTTTTTCGGATAGGCTGCCTGCTTGTGGCCGCATCCCGTGCACAGCGGAATACATCAATTGGTTCGGATTCATTACCATTCCCTTTCTCGCGTTAACCGCTTTTATCCTCATTTTTATCTCAAGTCTTCTCGTTTGGAAGTGGACAAAAACTTCCAGATGAATACTTTTCAATTATGCCGACAGGAGGGCCATCATGAAAAAAATTATACTTTTTTTAGCCATCATCATCGTATTATTTGCTGGAATTGCAGGCATCACAAAGTACCAGCAAAACAAACAGAAAAAGCATAACCCGTATGCAGGCGCAAAAAGCGTCAGCGAATTATCGACCGCGACAAGGGACCAATTGGATAATCCTTTGTACCAAAATATCATTTTGCCGAAGCAGCTGCAAAGCGATTTAAAAGCAGGGAAAGACGTTACGGTCTATTTTTTCATGCCGACATGCCCGCACTGCAAACGGACAACCCCGGTTGTTTCCCCGGTTGCAAAAGATATGGGGATCGATTTGAAAGAATTTAACCTGACTGAATTTGAAAGCGGCTGGGATGAATATAAAATCAAAGCGACACCGACAATTGTGTACTATAAAGACGGCAAAGAAGCCGCCCGTATCGTAGGGGAACATACGAAGCAGGAATTCCGGCAGTGGTTCAGCAAATATGTTAAAAAATAATGCCCGGCACTTCCGGGCATTATTTTTTCAGACGAGCAGGCGGTTGTATGCTTTTTTAAAAATACTGAATGAATCCGTTCTCTTTTCGGCAAACCGGGAGTATGAAAACGGAAAGTGCAAACCGTATTGTTCAAGGGTAAATTTATTAAATTCGAACAGGTTAGCATAATGAAGATCCCGGTTACGGCTATCCGTTTCCAATATGGAAATGATCGTCTGCAGACTGGAAATAATCTGGTATCCTGCTTTTAACGTTCCGATTTGATCAGCCGGGGCGTTCAGGGCAAGTACATGATCCCGCTGAAATCCCATGATTTCCTCATCGGAAAAATAATCAGGAAAAACTTCCGTGAACATATGCTGCACCAATTCCTCAATCTTATCCATTTGGTCTTCCGTAGACGCATAAACAACCTTCACAACAGTCCCACCCTTTTAAAAAAATACGCACTATGTTATGTATGCCAAAAAACGCACCGTATGTGTATTTTTAGAATAACATATGCAAATAGAAAAAAAGCATGGTAAATGTGACCATGCTTGGTTGAAGTCGGCTTGCCGCACCAACGAAAGAGCTTCCCCCCACATGCTTTTCCTGAAATGGGGTAATGTAATAAAAACAAAATGGAACCGGATACATCTATTTATTTTCGACATTCTTCTTTTATATTCGCCTGAAATCAGATAAAATAAAGACGTTTGATAATTTAAAGCATATTAGGAGGCTCAAACATGGTATTTAA
>Ga0207747_1000061_pt1 | contig 115859 bp, 112 predicted proteins | sample HigsolmetaGSP11D_FD_184839 | JGI IMG/M metagenome (GOLD analysis project Ga0207747, IMG submission 184839) | High solid enriched microbial communities from the Joint BioEnergy Institute, USA - SP1-1-D (SPAdes) | ecosystem: Engineered > Bioreactor > SSF (Solid state fermentation) > Aerobic >... | reverse complement strand
AAGACTGCACTCTTTTCCTCCACCTATCTGCCTCATTTACTCTGTATCACCTTTGGCAGTATGGACTTTACTTTGTTCGGCAAGCTCATCCAATGATACCTAGCCTTGTATGAGGTTCGTGTTCCTCGAGAATCGGAGGTTTGCCGCTCGCTTCCTTCAGATTCCGCATCACTACGGACACCCTTGCGTTAGGCTATCGCTACTACTGCCTTCGCGTTTCGGGACTTTCACCTTATAGCGTGCAGCCATGCTAGGCGCACCCCAAAAAGCGTGGGCGATTCAATGATAATCGCCCACGCTTTTTTGCGCTCCGGTCCTCCCGTACGCCTTCAATTCTTTTTATAAACCGGATGCAGCTTGCTCCCTTCCAGCACTTCGAATAGTTCTAAACGGGATTTGGTGCAGGCCGTTTTGATACCCATCTCCGAAAAACTGGATACGACCTTTTTTAAATGATCATGATTTTTTTTCATATGATCACCCCATGTATATATTTTACTTCCGACATTTTTCCTTACTTATGTATTACCCTTTATCCAATATCTTACACGAAATACCTTACGATTTTATTAAAATTCTCAGTTTTTTTCGTGAGAGGCCTGTGGATTTGACAAAAGGTATGATCATCATGATTCATTTCTAATATAACAAAAAATCAGGAAAATTGTAAGGGGTTTCATAGATATTTTTCTATCGCTATCATCAACGGACAGCACCTTGTAAATATTTTCGTACCAAAAGATTATACTGGACATCACAACGGATATATATTACGATAAATAGTTGAATTATATTTCGGATGCACGGGAGAAAAATGCAGCCACCATTTACCGCTTTCTCCCATACTCATATTCTCTGGATGCAAGGAAGTGTGCCTACCAAAATGTCCGGCCTGTTGAACGATTTTGCCATGAAACTTCAAAGCTATCTTCAGCCTGAAAGAGAGTCCCACCAAAATCTTGTCCAAAAAGGGCTGTTGTTGTACCGCCAGCATCTTGTCTATGGAAAACGGGTTTCGGGGCGGTTTTTAACCGGGAAAGTCCAGGACGTTTCGCCGGTGGAGTGCCGGCTGGATCTGGAAAACCCGCTGGATTGCGAATGTTCCTGCCCGCAGGACGGTTTTTGCCGCCATCAGCTCGCTTTATTTTTCTCTGCGTACAGTGAAGAAAACAGCGTGTTTGATTGGGTGCAGCAGTGGAAAAGCCGGAGTGCTGCCGGGCAGATTCTGCAATCCGTCAAACGGGCAAGCGAGCTTCTGAAACAGAAAAAGGATGCCTACTCCCAACCAAGCATCACGCAATGGCTGGCTGACTTTCATGCCGCTTTTCAGGAAATAAACAACCGCCATGAATACTTGATGGATATTTCTGCAAGGCAGGTATACCGCCGGCTGACCGGTTTTTTGCCGGTTGAACAGGAATGGGAGCCAATGTACCGGTTAATCGCCGCTTATGAAATGTTTAAATATCTCAACCGGATCTGCCGGGAAAACGAATTTTTTTCATCAGCTTCCTTGCTGCGCTTTTTTGTTGAGGAAGCAGAAGACTCACTCGTCCGGCTGTCGTCCGGTTCCATTCCGTTTGCTTATGATCCGTTTATCGGTTATTTGCGCGATGACTGCTGGTGGCTTGCGGACGGGGAATCCGTATATGAATTCGATTCAGTTGACTTTTACCGGATGCTCTGGTCCCGACTGCTTAAAAATGCCAATTGGAGAAAGCAGGAAGCCGAACGTTTAAGGGCGAAAATTGTAAACGGAATTGACACAGGAGAAAAGCTTTCTTCTGCTGCGGTGCTCTGCTTCATCCACCAGGCATTTTTGTCCGGGAATGACGATACGGCCCTGAACACATTGGAACAGCTGGCAAATAGCGGGATGATGACGGCCGTTTATATACCTTATTGGCTGGCGGAATTGAACATGCATCATTCGGAAGGCAGGCTGTACCGCTATATTTCCGCTTCACTTCCGATGGTTTCGGCCTTCTTACAAACATGCAGGGATGCTTACGACAGGCTTTCCTATATGCGCCTTTATTTCCGGTCTGTGGATGAAAAGGCTTTGGCGGAGCATCAACCGAGATTGCTGGAAAAACTGTACCGGACGTTTTTGCCCTCCAGCTCCGCGAAATACGGCGATCATTTGTTTTCCAAAGAGCGGTACCACAAATGGGTTGAGCTCCAGCTTTTGATCGGCAATCAGATTGAAGACATTGAAAAAGAAAAACTCAATTTGATTGCAAAGCAAGAACCAGAAGCCCTCCTCCCGCTCTACCATAGGGCGGTAAATGCCTGTATCGCAGAAAAAAACCGCAGTTCTTACAAAAAAGCGGTCCGGTATTTAAAAAAATTAAGGGCGGTTTATCGGAAGAAAAAAGAGGAAGACAAGTGGGATTCGTTCTTTTATGTTTTAACGCAGCAGACAAAAAGGCTGCGCGCTTTTCAGGAAGAATGCAGGAAGGGAAAACTAACCGATGCGGATGGAATATGATGTAAAAATTAATATAGAACCATTGCAGAAAGGACGCTATTTTTTGTTTGCCGAGGATGAATCAGGCAAAGAGATTGCTCCCCTTTATTGGAAGCCATCTCTTTTTATTTGGCATGAGGAAAGCTATTACGGCTCTTTCATATCGTTTACGTCTCACGGCGGGCATCATGGCATCGGGATCGACAGCTATATGCTCATGTCCCTTCTTGGAAAAGAAAGCTTCAGTTCAATGCTGCGGTGGGATTGGGATGAGCGGGGACAAATCTATTTGGCCGCCGCCCCTGTTCTGCTCGAGTCCGTTTTAAGCGGCGGATGGCTTGCGGAAGCCGCATCCCTTCCAGAAGAAGATCAGCCTATTTTTGAACTCCCGCAAGCGGTGATGGATGAATTCGGCCCGCTTTTTTGGAGTCGGAAGCTTGGCGGGAAACCTTTGAAAACCGTGTTGGCCGAATGGTACGGGGAAGCCGTGCGTTCTTTTATCGATAGCCGGCCGGGGATCAAGCCGCAGCTGGGCATGTTGCGGAAATCCGGTTTTACAAAACAGGAACTTGGCTTGTATTTCGACGAAAAGCGCTTCTCTATTTGGACCGGTGATGCCGGCCTCCCTTTTTCGATTGGCATCCGGCTTTCTGAACCCGCCCATGATGGTGGCCAATGGAAATTGGAAACGGTGTTGAGGGATCGGGCCAAACCGGATCGGATGCTCGTCTATCCGAGGCAGAAACTTTACAAAAAATGGAAGGAATATGAAAATGCTATCCGACTTGAGCAGGCAAGGTGGATCAAACTGTTCCCTTGGCTTAAAGACGAAAACGGAAATTTGGCAGAACAGCTGGAAGAAAAGCTGGCATGGGAATTTTTAATCCATGCCAGCGAAAAGCTGCTCTCGCTCGGTGTCGATATTCTGCTGCCCCCGTGGTGGTCTTCCGTCAAAGATGCCAATATGCGGCTGAAAGCGAAAATGAAACAACACGCCAGTTACCGGTCCTTCCTCGGCCTCAATACCGTACTCGATTTTGATTGGCGCATCTCGTTAAACGGGACGGAATTGAGTGAAGAAGAATTCCGGAACCTTGTAAACGGGGGGCGGCGCCTTGTAAAAGCCGGCGGGGAATGGATCAAACTTGATCCGGCGATGATCAAATCGCTGCAGGCGCTCATGGAAAAAGCCAAAAAAGAAGGCTTGCGCATCCAGGATCTGCTCGGGCAGGAATTAGCGCCCGAAGAAGAGGAACCACCCGGTGAGGGGGATGCGCGCGCATTTACCCAGATTCAAATTGAGCTGAACCAGTCATTAAAAAAATTTGTACGGACATTATCAACCCTGTCGGAAATCCCTGCCGTCAAAATTCCGGATGGGTTTAAAGGGCATTTAAGGCCGTATCAGCAGCTCGGGTTGAATTGGCTAGTATTTTTGCGGAACTGCCGCTTCGGGGCCATTTTAGCGGATGATATGGGGCTTGGCAAAACCGTGCAGCTCATCTCCTACCTTCTCCATGTGAAACATGCGGAAAAACCGGAAGTACCGGCGCTGATCATTTGCCCTACGTCTGTTTTAGGCAACTGGCAAAAAGAATTTGAAAAATTTGCCCCTGATTTAAACGTTGCCCTCCATTACGGAGCGGGCAGGGAAAAAGAACAATTGGACAAGTATTACGGAAATGCTGATGTCGTTTTAACCAGCTACGGGCTGGCGCATATTGATTTTGAAGAACTGTCTTGTGTTGAATGGAGCACGGTTGCCCTTGACGAGGCGCAAAATATCAAAAATGCGCAAACGAAGCAGTCAAGGGCAATCCGGAAACTGAAAGGGCGGCACTATATCGCTTTAACTGGCACGCCGATGGAAAACCGCTTATCGGAACTGTGGACGATTTTTGATTTTACCAATAAAGGCTATTTGGGGAGTCTTCCGCAATTCCAAAAGCGTTTCATTGCCCCGATCGAAAAAGACGGGTCTAAAGAAAAAATCCGCGAGCTGCAGGCGCTCATCAAGCCGTTCCTGCTGCGGCGGACGAAAAAAGACCCGGAAGTCGAGCTGAATTTGCCTGAAAAACTGGAGCAGAAAGAATATTGTCCGCTGACGGCAGAGCAGGCGGCATTGTACGAAGAAACGGTACAGAGCGCGCTTCAGCAACTCGATACATTAAGCGGATTTGGCAGAAAGGCCCTGATTTTGCAGATGCTGAACCGCCTGAAGCAACTGTGCAACCATCCGGCCCTTTTCCTGAAAGAAGAAAAGCCTTCCCTTCTCTTGGAAAGGTCGTATAAATTGGAAAAACTGGCCGAATTGGTGAATTCAATTTTAAACACGGAAGAATCGTGTTTGATTTTTACACAGTATATCGGCATGGGCGAAATCATCCGGCAAATGATCAGACAGCAATTCGGGCTCAAAGTCCCGTTTCTGAACGGGAGTATGCCGAAAGCAAAGCGCGATTACTATATCCGGGAATTTCAAAACCAGGCGTTCCCTATTTTCCTACTCTCGCTAAAAGCCGGGGGAACAGGATTAAATTTAACGGCAGCCAATCATGTGATCCACTATGACCGCTGGTGGAACCCGGCTGTAGAAAACCAGGCAACCGACAGGGCGCATCGCATCGGGCAGCGGAAATTTGTCCATGTCCATAAATTCATTGCTACCGGCACTTTAGAAGAAAAAATCGATGAAATGCTCAAGAAAAAGCAGGCATTGAATGACGAAATCATCCAAAGCGACGACTGGATCACGGAACTGTCCAATGCCGAGCTGAAACATTTGGTCATGCTTGAAGGATAATGGGCAGCCGCCCGCATCTTCTATGATGTGGAGCGGCTTTTTCCATTTAATCTTGCTTTAAATTCCTCGATTAACGCCTCGCCCTCATACCCTTTCTGAACCAGATCCCGTAATACCTTTTCTGCAAGCGCAATCCTCCTCGAACGCATTGTCCCTTCCAGCAAAACGCTGACCGTTCCGCCAAATTCTTTGATGCCGCGGACATGGGTCGTCAGCGGGGCCGGGTCGTTGTTCTCATAAGTGATGACGACTTCCGTTTCCAGTTCTTGCTGATTTTTTTCGGCTTCGGCAAAAAACGGGGCCTGCCCGCTGTCCATATAAGCCTCAATCAGCCATGTGCCTCTGCCGTCTTCTTTATTGATAATCAACCCGTCAATAAAAGGGATTTTCTTCCGTTCGCCGGATTTTACAATGGAAAGCGATACAATTTTAAACGTTTTCATCGTTTCCCTCCCTGTCCATTTGGCAAAATTATACCATACTTTTTCTAAAGCTTCCCTGCCGCAAACCCTTTATAAATTTTCCGGATTTGCGGTTTTTGGCTGTTTTTCATGCCGAAAAATGCAAAAATTGCCCGGGAAAAATTGAATTTTGCCGGATCAGCATGCCCAATTTTTGAAAAATGCCGATTTTACACAAAATTGTAAAGCCATTAAGATAGAAATAGAAAGGGGGTGGCACAGTTGATCAACCAGGTCACTTTGGTCGGGAGGCTTACAAAGGACCCGGAACTCCATTATACCGCGGACGGAAAACCCGTTTTAAATATCACTTTAGCTTTAAATCGCCATTACCGCAATCAGTTTGGCGAAACACTGACGGATTTTGTCCAGTGTACGCTTTGGAATAAAATTGCCGAAAATACAAGCAAATATTGCGGGAAAGGTTCGATACTCGGCGTTATCGGCAGAATCCAGACCCGCCATTATGACAATAAAGAAGGGAAAAGGGTGTACGTCACGGAAGTCATTGCCGATACAGTCCAATTTTTAAGCAGACGGCCGGAAAACAAACCGTTGCAGGAAGCCGGCCAAGGAGGGTAAGATGTTTTGGAAGAAGCTGCGAAAAGGTTGGATGCGCTCGAACGGGTACTGGCGGACATGATTGTCAAACAAGGATTGATCAATCAGCAGTTTACCATCTTGATGGCTGAAATGAAAAGGATCGATAAGCAGCTCCGCAGTATGTCCGTCCAAGTGCAGTACAAAAACTAAGTTTTTTTACTTTCCTTTTTCATTTTCCTTTCTTATCGAATGATTCCCCAAATTTCCCCATCAGAAAGATTTTTTCAAAGACTCCCCAACGATCCCCAAAATATTTTCAGTCAGCTGTTCGCACAGCTGATTTTTTTATGTAAAAAAAGCGATTAGGCAAACGACCCTCCGCTTTTCTATTTTCCCAGGGCAAACATAATTTCAGCTTCGCAAGCGAGCTCGCCGTCGACTGTGGCAACGGCTTTGCCTTTTCCGACCGGTCCTTTCAGGCGGATGATTTCCACTTCAAGACGAAGCTGGTCCCCCGGCCTTACCTGCCGTTTAAACCGGCATTTGTCGATTCCGGCAAACAGCGCCAGTTTGCCGCGGTTTTCTTCTTTTTTCAAAATGGCGACCGCCCCCACCTGCGCAAGGGCTTCAACAATCAAAACGCCCGGCATAACCGGGTACTCGGGAAAATGCCCGTTAAAAAATTCTTCATTGCCCGATACATTTTTAATGCCTACCGCACGTTTCCCTTCTTCGACTTCAAGAACTTTATCGATCAGCAAAAAAGGGTAACGGTGCGGAATAATTTCTTTAATCTGTTGCAAATCAAGCATTGGCAAATCCTCCATCATTTAAAAATCGGCCGTTAAGAACGGATGCTGTTCACAAGACCCATCATCTGGTCCGATATTGTAATGGCCCTCGACTGCAGCTGATAAGAACGCTCAGCTTTGATCAAGTCCGTCATTTCCATCCCAAGATCCACGTTCGATTTTTCAAGGGCGCCCTGCTGCATGGAGATCTGGCCGCGGTTTGCACCCGACAAGTCTGTATAAATTTGTGCGGCATTTACATTTTGCGGCAGCTTCAGCAGATTATTCCCGTCCTGTTCCAGCACTTGCGGGTTATTCATTTGGACAACGCCAAGGTTAAAACTTCCTGTTGTGCCGTTTGCGTATGTAACCTGCAGCCTCCCATTCTGATTGATGGCATAATTTTTAACGTTACCTTGAATCATGATCATGTTGTCATACTCATCTAAAACCGGATTTCCGTTCCCATCTGTAAGCATGCTTGTATGATTCCCAACCGGGGTAACTTCCAATGCACCGGCCCGGGTAAATTCCACTTCGCTCATGCCGTTCGTTTGCACGAGCACTTTCAAATACTGGTTTTCTTTTGTAAAAGCGATATCAAGGGCGCGGCCAGTATTCTCCAATAGCCCTTGCGAAGTGTTGTAAGCCGTCTGGGCCAGTTTTGCACCAGTGCCGATCCGGATGCCGTCCGGCGTTTTCCTTCCTACTTCTTTTGAAACAACCGGCTGGTTATTGATCTGCTGGACAAGCAGATCCGTAAATGTCGCCTGTTTGCTTTTATAGCCTGTTGTATCGGCGTTTGCGACATTGCTGCTGATGATATCAATTTTATTCTGCAACTGCCTGAGCGAATTTGTTGCTGTGATCATGGATTGATTCATGGCGGCACCTCATTTCCGATTAAACTTTGCCGACGTCATTGACCGCTTTGCCCAAGCTTGAATCATAAGCCTGCAGCACTTTTTGGTTGGCTTCGAAAGAGCGGTACGCACTGATCATGTCCGTCATTGTTTGTGTTTCATCCACATTGGAAGCCTCCAAATAGCCCTGTTTGATCTGGAAGCCGATCCGCTGGGCGTAAGCATTTGGAAGCTGTGCGTTATTTTGGAGCGTGTATAAACCGTCCCCTGTTTTTACGAGCAAATCCGGATTTTGGGCATACGCCAACCCTACTGTATCCACATATTGGCCATTTTCCGTAATGGCGCCGGTTGGATCAACAGAAAAATCGGTACTGTTGACTTGAATGCGGCCACCCGCAGTATTCAGGACGTAATTTCCGGAAGCAGTCGTTAAATATCCTTGTGAATCGACCGTAAAGTTTCCGTTCCGCGTATATTTTATATTGCCACCGCTGTCTTCAACAGGAAAGAATAAACGGCCTGTAGATGCAGGATTATCAACAATGGCCAGATCGGTTTTGTTGTTTGTTTCTTCAAGGGAGCCCTGCGTAAACAGCGGGATGGTCTCCTGCATGTAAACGCCGGTTGCCAGCGACCCGACCGAATGCTCAATCTCGCCTGTTGTCCCGTTTTTATTCATATAGCTGAGCAGCATCTTTGGAAACGACCGCATCGATGATTGGTCTGCTTTATAACCGGGTGTATCTGCATTGGATAAATTATTGACGAGCATATCCGTTTTCCGCTGTTGTGCAATCATTCCGGAAGCCGCTGTATAGAGACCTCTTAACATCGCCATCCACCTCACTGGAAAAGTGTAACGGGTGCTTTTCCGTTTTCATCAAACGTTTGATTAAACAAGCCTTCTTTTTGAAATCTTATCAATGTTTTCAAGCATTAAGCCTGTCCCAATTGCCACTGAACTCATCGGGTTATCCGCCACCAATACCGGCACTTTGATTTCTTCGGCGAGCAGCTGGTCGATGCCGTGCAGGAGGGCGCCGCCGCCGGTTAAAATCACGCCGCGGTCGATGATATCAGCAGAAAGTTCAGGCGGAGTTTTCTCCAATACATTTTTGGTTGCATGCACAATCACGGATACCGATTCGCGCAATGCTTTTTCAATTTCGGAAGATTTGACGGTAATTGTGCGCGGAAGGCCGGAAACCATATCCCTCCCCCTGATGTCCATTTCTTCATTACGGGCACCCGGGAATACCGTACCGATATTGATTTTGATGTTTTCCGCCGTGCGTTCACCGATCAGGAGCTTGTATTCCCTCTTGATATATTGCAAAATCTCATTATCAAACTTGTCGCCAGCCATTTTAATGGATGAGCTTGTCACAATGTCGCCCATCGATAATACGGCAATATCCGTTGTTCCTCCACCAATGTCTACAACCATATTGCCGCTCGGCTGGAAAATATCCATTCCGGCACCGATTGCCGCCACTTTCGGTTCTTCCTCCAGATAAACGTTTTTCCCGCCGCTTTTTTCTGCCGCTTCACGGATTGCTTTTTGTTCAACGCTTGTGATATTCGTCGGGCAGCAAATCAGAATGCGCGGTTTGGATAAAAAGCCCTTGACATTCAGCTTGTTGATAAAGTGCCGCAGCATCGTTTCCGTCACATCAAAATCGGCAATGACACCGTCTTTCAGCGGACGGATCGCCACAATATTCCCCGGCGTCCTTCCCACCATGCGGCGCGCTTCCTCCCCGACAGCAAGCACTTTATTGGCCGTTTTGTCAATTGCCACAACAGACGGCTCATTTAACACGATGCCCTGGCCTTTAACATGGATCAATACGTTAGCGGTGCCCAAATCAATTCCAATATCCTTTGCAAACATGAATGTGCTCCTTCCTCATTTTCCATACTTTATAGGACGATTTATCTATAAGCAGTCTATGAATGTCTGTTTTCTCTAAGTAACTATTTTACCACATTCTTGTCGAGTTTCGGGAGGATTTGTCAAATTTTATTTTCCGCATTTTGCTGCTGTTGCAGCCTCGGAAATCACCGGGGACATGTTTAGAGGGACTTTCTAAGAAGCGGACTTTTTGTCCCATCAAAAAGAAGCAACCGCCTGTTTCGGTTGCTTCTTTTTGAACGTGGAAACCGGCTGCCTCTGGTGGGCTTATGCAACCGTTTTGCTATTCTGTAACTTGGTATTCTTCCTTTTTATACTTCTGCTTCGTTGCTTCCCCTCCGCGCAAGTGGCGGACCGATTTATGGTAATCCAATATATTCTTTACTTCATTTGCCAGTTCCGGGTTGATTTCCGGCAGTCTTTCCGTCAAATCTTTATGGACAGTACTTTTGGATACGCCAAACTCTTTCGCAATCACGCGAACCGTTTTTCTCGTCTCCACGATATACTTTCCAATCTTGATAGTCCTCTCTTTGATGTAATCGTGCACACTACTCGCCCTCCCCAAAATTGGATGTGAGGAGTGTGAAATGAGACTCGCTGACCTCAGATTCGTACTGTATCCCGCAGTCGTTCCTGTCAAGGGCAGCTTCTGCGGCAGAAAGTCAATTCCTTTCTGATGCTGCAAGAAATAAACAAGTCTGTAACGAAAACGCTCCCGTATTTAACGATTCCTCACCTCAAACACTCTCGCTTTTTGTCAAGTTTGTAACAGTTTATTAGCTTGGATTACATTTTATGCAAAAAAACAAAAGAAAGGGCCGGCCGGACGGCTACTTGCACGCATAAAAAAAGGATAGAGCCTTTCTGTCCTCTATCCCTTAGGGAAAGTTGTTATTTGCTTCCCTGGCCCGCAGACGTGTCTTCAGAAGCCTGGTTTTGTTTGGATTGGCTGTTGCCGGAGGTTGCATCCGGAAGTTGGACATCGCTGACTGGTTTATTGAAATAGTTTTCCGGATTGACTGCAACATCGTCTTTGCGGATTTCAAAGTGGAGATGCGTGCCTGCTGCTTTGTTCAGTTCGCTTTGGCCGGCTTTTGCAAGTAGTTGGCCTTGTTTTACTGCATCCCCTTCTTTAACGGCAATGTCTTTCACCGATTGATATTCGGTGACGACACCTTTATCATGTTCCACTTCAATGACATTCCCTAAAACTGCATCTTCCTGCACTTTTGTTACCGTTCCGCTCATTGCCGCGACAACATCAAAAGATTTGCCGTTTGTCATCGTAATGTCAATGCCCTGGTTCGGCTGGTAAGTGTTTTCGTATACGACAAGTGCAGCTTCCTGATCTTTCACCGATGCGTTCGGATCGTAAAATTTCTTCTCGATTTTAGCCATTTCAGGATGTTTCACCGGCATTTTGAAATTTTCAACCGCTTTATTGACTTCTATTGCCCGGTTTTCGGAATTCTTCTGGCTGATGGATGTGTCACTCGAGAATTTTTCTTTCGCCGAATTGCTTCCCAGCGATTGGTACCAAATAATCCCGGCAATTAACAGCGCCGCGCTGGCTAAGTAGAGCGCAGGATATACCCAGCGTTTTTTTAAGAAATTTTTTATGTTCTTTGGTTGAGAAGGCCGTTTCTTTTCTTCCTCTCTCATTTTCATCACCTCAGCAACCATTCTGAACATTTCTTTATTTGTTTATACATAGATTTTAAAAAATTTTTAAGACGCTGCTCCCCGGGTTATTTTTCCGCCAGCATGCGGGGATTGACAATGGCATCAATCGGTACGATCTCCACTCCTTTATAATAATACGTAACAATGGCTTTATAATCCTTTCCTTCCTTCGCCATACCGTTTGCGCCATATTGGCTCATGCCGACACCGTGCCCGTAACCTTTCGTGGTGACCACAATTTCATTGCCTTTTCTGACCCATGTAAAATCCGACGAAGGAAGGCTGAGTTTATCCCTGACCTGCCTGCCGGTAAAGACATTGCCGGCGATTTGGATTTTTGCAACCCTTTTCCCTTTTGTCCTGGATAAAACGGTGCCCATATCGTTGGAAGAAAGTTTGATCCCGAGCTTTTGTTCAAAAACAGGCACAGATATGACCGTTTCTTTTTTAAATTTTGGTGAAGTTTTATCCCACGGGCTTTTAACGCTTTTTAAATAAGGAACCGGGTTTGTCCAGTAATCTTCCGCATTTTCCGTATAGCCGTTGCTTGTGGAAAAGAAGGCCGCGTCAATCGGCTTGTTGTGGTAGGTGATAATTTCCCCTTTTGTGGCTGAAACTGCTTTTTTGATCTTATTTAATTTTGCCCGGTACTGTTTTCCCCAAATCTTTTTCAGCTCATCATTGCTTAAATATACTTGGTCATTTACCGTATCTGTTACATCGGCATTTTGCGGTAAATCGCTGTTGCCGCCGTATAACAGCCGGTTCACAATGAATGTGCGCGCCGTCAATGCCTGAGCTTTCAACGCTTCCATCCTGAACTGTGCCGGCATTTCCGCAGCGACAACACCTGCTACATAGTCTTCCATCGGCATTCGGTCAATCTTTTTTTCCATGCTTCTATACACTGACACTTGGATTGAATCCGTTTCTTTCTCTCCCTTTGGCTGTTTTTTTTCATTTAATTTCCCGCTGGCTTTTTCGTTCTGGAACGGAAGAACAACAAGGGCGGGGATGAGAAAGGAAAAGGCGAGAACGAGGATGGATGCAATGATAACGGGTTTGATTGGTTTCATGCCTGATGCCTCCATATGTTTAGGTGGTGGAAAACCTATACTCCAACTTATGGCTTTGGACAAGCATTTATGAATAAAAAGTCAGGAGGCGGCAGGGTTTAAAATTTGCCTAAGGCGTCCATACTGGAAATATGGCTTCAGGTAAAAAAAAACCCTGCACATGGGGAATATGTACAGAGATTTTTATCCAAACTAGAGATTGGCGTCGGCAACCATTTGATTTTGATTAGCCAGCATAACTTCCGCTTCATCGTCGACTCTTTCAATGTCTGCCCCAAGTGCAGCCAGTTTGAGATGGAAGTCCAAATATCCGCGGTCAAGGTGTTTTAATTCTGTTACACGGGTAATGCCTTTTGCAGCCAGACCCGCAATAATCAAAGCAGCAGCAGCCCTTAAATCGGTGGCAGCAACTTCAGCGCCCTGCAAATTGCAAGGACCGTTCACAATGACGGATCGCCCTTCTATTTTCAAATCAGCATTCATGCGCCGGAATTCTTCCACGTGCATGAAGCGGTTTTCAAATACGGTTTCCGTAATGACGCTTGTTCCTTTGGCACACAAAAGTAATGCCATCATTTGCGATTGCATATCAGTCGGAAAACCCGGATACGGCATCGTTTTAATATCTACAGCTTTCAGTTCTTCAGGGCCGATCACCCTGACCCCGTTTTCTTCTTCAATCACCGTTACGCCCATTTCCTCGAGCTTCGCAATTAAGGAAGAAATATGTTCCGGCACTGCCCCTTTTACCAATACATTCCCTTTTGTGATTGCAGCAGCAACCATGAACGTCCCTGCTTCAATCCGGTCAGGTATGATGGTATGATCAGCAGCGTATAGCTTCTTTACACCTTCTATTTTAATGGTTCCTGTGCCGGCGCCTTTTACATTTGCGCCCATTTCATTTAAAAAGTTGGCCAGGTCGACAATTTCAGGTTCTTTAGCGCAATTCTCTATGATTGTCTGCCCGTCGGCCAACGATGCAGCCATCATAATGTTCTGGGTCGCACCGACACTTGGAAAATCAAGGTAAATTTTTGCTCCATGCAAACGGTCGGGCACGGTGGCTTCAATAAAGCCGTTTCCTACATTTACTTTTGCCCCCATCGCTTCAAAACCTTTTAAGTGCAGGTCAATAGGGCGGGAGCCGATTGCACAGCCTCCCGGCAATGCCACTCTCGCCTTTCCGGTTCTCGCCAATAATGGGCCCAACACTAAAAAAGATGCGCGCATTTTGCGGACATATTCAAACGGTGTTTCAACCGATAACTCCCTTGATGCATCTACAGTGATTTTATTTTCATGAAACGATACACCAGCATTCAGGTGGCGCAGTACTTCGCTGATTGTAAATACATCGGAGAGTTTTGGTACATCACGTATAATGCTTTTTCCTTCACTTGCCAATAATGATGCAGCGATCACAGGCAGTACGGCATTCTTTGCGCCCTCTACTTGTACGGTGCCTTGAAGCCTGTTCCCGCCGCGGACGATGATCTTTTCCAAGAGTATTCCCCTCCGCGTCCATATTCTCTATATTAATATTCAATCGTAATGATAGGTGTGCCAATTACGACTGTTGTCTTACCGCCCAAACCGCTGTTTCTTAAGCCGATTTGCACATTCATTTCCCTTTTTTTTACAGCTAAGTCTTCCGAAAACTTCGGCGAGTATCCGGAAACCGCATAAAAATTTTTTTCTTCCATTGTTTCAATTTCTGTAGCATCAAGACGTTTCAGCAATGCCTTTTTTTCATACAACAAAACATTATCAATTTTATCACTGAATTCGCCTTTGATACAAGAGAAAACCATGGGTTTTTCCGCATAAAGTATACCTGTCCGGTCTGACACAAGTTGATTGATTTTGCGCATTTCTGCTTCGTCCCAGCCTTGCCCTTCCACTTCGTAAATTAAATACGAACCGGATTTGCGATTTGTAAGGGTCGACATGAATTTTACGGTTTCGACATAATGGCTTTTTGCCAACTTGCCCACAAGCATCTTTGAATGCCTGTCCTTTTCGAATTGCCATTGCATTTCAGGGAAATGTCTTTGCAATTCCCGCACCTTTTCATTCCAACCTTCCGGCGAAAGCTGGCCAAGGGTTTCTCTCGTATATAAAGACCATCCAGTCACTTTGCCACCCATCTGTTCAACGGACTGCTGAAACAGCTGTAATTGACCTGTAAAATGGGCTGCATTTGTCTTATTCCCCATTACAATCAGTGCCAAACTAACCGCAACAATTACCGGCCAAATGATTCCTAATTTTCTCATCTTCTTTCCCCCTCTCCCTTATTAAAAGTGTTAACAAGAGAGCATGGGGACATACGAGGTAAATGTCGTCAAGTTTTGACACTCTATACATTAGTATAATGAATTTTGTCTAAAAAAGCATAACTAAATTGTAGACAATATATGATTTTTTGGGAACAGGAAAAATGAACCATTTATTGGCCTTGTTAAAGGGGTTATCCTGCAAAAATAAAATGAAATAATAAGGGTAGGTGTTGCGCCCAAAGTAAATAATCGAGAAAAAAATTGCTGACGCTGTACCCGATTGCGACTGAAAGAAAAATATACAGCAGTTTTGCCTGGATCACGCGGTTTTTCTTCAAAATCTTTTCAATGTTGATAGCTTGAAGGATCCAAAAAGTCATACCGATGAAAAATAAATTGGTAATGATGCTGATTACGGCCTGTGTCCCGAAACCGGCTGTCATCGGCACCCACTCCTTTCCCGAAAAATGGGCCGTATCTGGTTGACTTTTCCCGGCCACCAATACGTGCCGCCTTGCACACAGGGCTTTTTTTCATAAAAGCCCCGCAAATTTTGCACTCAAATAAAAACACCTTCCGAAAAAAAACAGAAGGTGTTTTTATTTTTTATGCAGCTTATATGACTGCCTGCATCAAGCAGAACAGTTCTTATCTTGAATGATGATAAACATCAATACGGTTTATTGCGCGTTTTAACGCCAATTCCGCCCGTTTGAAATCAATATCATCCTGATGGGACTGCAACCTGCGCTCTGCACGTTGTTTCGCTTCTTCAGCACGCCGGATATCAATTTGTTCCGGTGTTTCGGCAGCCTGGGCCAAAATGGTCACCTGGTCCGACCGTACTTCCAAAATGCCGCCGCTGACTGCGACCAAGTCCTCTTGTTCGCCTTTTTTAAATCGGACGGCCCCGATTTCAAGCGGCGCAACCAATGGAATATGCCCATACAATATTCCGAGCTCGCCGCTTTTGGCCTTTGCAATTACCATTTCCACTTCACCATGGTATACCGGGCCGTCTGGAGTGACAACACTGGCTTCATATGTCCTCATTTTGCTTCCTCCTGGTCCCGTATTATACTTTTACTCCCATGGCTTCCGCTTTTTTCACAACATCCTCGATCGGGCCTACGAGGCGGAAGGCATCTTCAGGAAGATGGTCATATTTCCCTTCCAAAATTTCTTTAAAGCCGCGTACTGTTTCTTTAACCGGCACATAAGAACCCGGCTGGCCGGTAAATTGTTCCGCGACGTGGAAGTTTTGCGACAGGAAGAACTGGATCCGGCGTGCACGGTGAACGACCAGTTTGTCGTCTTCACTCAATTCGTCCATACCCAAAATGGCGATAATATCCTGCAGTTCACGGTAACGCTGCAGCGTCGCCTGAACCTGACGGGCGACTTTGTAGTGCTCTTCACCGACAATTTCAGGGGCTAAAGCGCGGGAAGTGGAAGCGAGCGGATCCACTGCCGGATAAATCCCCATTTCCGATAACCGGCGTTCAAGGTTTGTTGTTGCATCCAAGTGTGCGAATGTTGTCGCCGGAGCCGGGTCTGTATAGTCGTCAGCCGGTACATAAATCGCCTGAATGGATGTGATGGAACCTTTTGTCGTCGAAGTAATCCGTTCCTGCAATTGGCCCATTTCCGTTGCAAGCGTCGGCTGGTAACCAACAGCGGAAGGCATGCGTCCGAGAAGCGCGGAAACTTCAGAACCGGCCTGTGTGAAACGGAAAATGTTATCAATAAACAGCAATACGTCCTGCCCTTGTTCATCACGGAAATATTCAGCCATTGTTAAACCGGTTAAAGCAACCCGCATACGTGCACCAGGCGGCTCGTTCATTTGCCCGAACACCATGGCGGTTTTGTTGATAACGCCGGAGTCTTTCATTTCATAGTAAAGATCGTTTCCTTCACGTGTGCGTTCCCCTACGCCGGCAAATACGGAAATACCGCCGTGCTCCTGGGCAACGTTATGGATCAATTCCTGAATCAAAACGGTTTTGCCGACACCGGCACCACCGAATAACCCGATTTTTCCGCCTTTGATGTAAGGGGCCAAAAGGTCAACGACTTTAATGCCGGTTTCAAGAATTTCAACTTGCGTTGACAACTGTTCAAATGAAGGCGCCGGTTTTTGGATCGGATCGCGGCGGACGTCACCTTTAAGTTCTCCATCAAGGTCAATGACTTCACCGAGTACGTTAAATACACGGCCAAGCGTTGCTTCCCCTACCGGCACAGAAATAGGGGCACCCGTATCCACCACTTCCATGCCGCGCCTGATGCCATCTGTTGAAGACATCGCAACCGTACGGACGGCATCATCGCCCAAGTGTAATGCAACTTCCAGCGTGACATTGATATCGACTTCATCGGAACTTTTTGCTTTATAGTTAATTTTTAATGCGTTATAAATGTCAGGGAGCTGACCGTTTTCAAACTTTACGTCAACTACCGGACCCATTACTTGCAGAACATGTCCAATGCTCATACTGTTCCCTCCTAACTTGCGTGATGGGGCATGCCGGATCCGTCTTGGCAAAAGAGCGGTTTGCCAAAGCGGAAATTATTCCAGTGCTGCTGCTCCACCGACGATTTCCGTAATTTCCTGTGTAATCGATGCCTGGCGGGCACGGTTATAGGTCAATGTCAACGTATCGATTAATTCTGTTGCATTATCCGTAGCATTTCTCATTGCCGTCATGCGCGCCGCATGCTCACTCGCCTTACTGTCCAAAAGCGCCCCGTAAATCAGGCTTTCAGCATATTGCGGCAACAGGACATTCAGGATCTCCTTTGGAGACGGTTCAAATTCGTAGGAAATTAAGCGGTTTGTAGTCGTTACATCTGTAAGCGGCAATAGCTTTTTCTCCATAACTTTCTGGGTAATCGTATTGACAAAATGGTTGTAATATAAGTACAATTCGTCAAATGTCCCGTCTTCATACATTGCTACTGTTTTCTTTGTAATATTTTCAATATCCGCAAATGTCGGATGGTCCGCCAAGCCAACAATATGCAGCACAACATTCATCTTTAAACGCCTGAAAAATTCATATCCTGTACGCCCAACAACGATAATCGCATACTCGTCATCGGATTGATGGCGTTCCCGTATGGTTTGGGTAACAAGCCTTAAAACATTGCTGTTAAATGCACCGGCCAGTCCCCGGTCTGACGTGATGACGAAATAACCTGTCTTTTTAACAGGGCGGGAAACAAGCATCGGGTGCTGGGCGCCGCTTGTCCCCTTTGAAATGCTGACAACCACATCCTGCATTTTTTCCATATATGGGACAAACGACTTGGCAGACATTTCGGCACGGTTCAGTTTTGCGGCCGACACCATCTGCATTGCCTTCGTAATTTGGCTTGTTTTTTGCGTTGAGTTAATTCGGGTTTTGATATCGCGTAAGGATGCCACTTGAGCTTCACCACCCTTGTGAGTTAATCAGGATTTCAATATTGCTGATTGAAATCCTTCATCTATGTGTTTACCCTTTAAGATTGCTGCACGGAAACGACGAACGTCTTCTTGAACTCCGTGATCGCGTTTTCCATGTCTTCATCAGCAGGAAGATTTCCGGTTGTACGGATTTCCTCCAGCAGAGAAGCGCGGTTTTGGTCGAGCCAAGCATAGAATTCGGATTCAAAACGGAGAATATCTTCAACCGGAATGTCATCCAGGAATCCTTTTGTCAAAGCATAGAGAATGCATACTTGTTTTTCGACTTTAATTGGCTTGTTCAAATCCTGTTTCAACACTTCAACGGTGCGCTGTCCGCGTGCCAGTTTTGCCTGGGTTGCTTTATCCAGATCCGAACCAAATTGGGCGAATGATTCAAGTTCACGGTAGGAAGCCAAGTCAAGGCGCAAAGTACCGGAAACTTTTTTCATTGCCTTAATTTGCGCAGCGCCGCCGACACGGGATACGGACAAACCTGCGTTAATCGCCGGGCGCACACCGGAGAAGAACAGGTCGGACTGCAGGAAGATCTGGCCGTCTGTAATGGAAATGACGTTTGTCGGAATATATGCCGAAATATCACCGGCCTGTGTTTCAACAAACGGCAGCGCAGTCAACGAACCTCCGCCCAGCCGGTCACTCAATTTTGCAGCACGCTCAAGCAGGCGGGAGTGCAAATAGAATACATCACCAGGATACGCTTCACGGCCCGGCGGACGACGCAGCAGCAGGGAAAGTTCGCGGTATGCGACAGCCTGCTTGGATAAGTCATCATAGACAACCAATACGTGTTTGCCGTTATACATGAATTCTTCACCCATCGCAACACCGGCGTACGGCGCCAGGTATTGCAGCGGAGCCGGCTGGGACGCGGAAGCTGTAACAACAATCGTATAATCCAAAGCACCGAATTTGCGGAAGGTTTCAACTGTACTGCGGACCGTCGATTCTTTTTGCCCGATCGCAACATAAATACAAATCATATTTTGGTCTTTTTGGTTCAAAATCGTATCCACCGCAATGGTCGTTTTACCGGTTTGGCGGTCTCCGATGATCAATTCCCGCTGGCCGCGGCCAATCGGTACAAGCGCATCGATCGCCTTAATCCCCGTTTGGAGCGGTTCGCTTACCGATTTCCGATCCATAACGCCAGGCGCTTTTGCCTCAATCGGGCGTGTTTTCGTTGTATTAATCGGGCCAAGGCCGTCAACCGGCTGGCCGAGCGGGTTTACAACGCGGCCGATCAGCTCTTCGCCTACCGGAACCTGCATAATCCGCCCGGTCCTTCTCACTTCATCGCCTTCATGTATCTCGCGGTAAGGCCCCAAAATAATGATCCCGACATTGCTTTCTTCAAGGTTTTGGGCAAGCCCCATTACCCCGTTTGAAAACTCCAGCAGTTCTCCGGACATTGCATTGTCAAGTCCGTGAGCACGTGCAATCCCGTCACCAACTTCGATAACGGTACCGACATCGCTAACTTCAATTTCAGACTGGTAATTTTCAATCTGTTTTTTGATCAGCAAGCTGATTTCTTCAGCTTTTATGCTCATAAATCCAGCACCTCATTTCCCACTTAACTGATTAATGTTCTTTCAAGACGTTCCAATTTTCCGCGCAAACTGCTGTCAAAAATGGAATTTCCGATTCTGATCTTTAATCCGCCCAATAATCCGCTGTCTACAACATTTTCAATATTCAAGGACCGCTTTCCGACTTTTTCTGCAAACACGCCGGATATGGCCTTGCTCTCCTCGGCAGTAAGCGGCCGTGCTGAGTAGACAACAGCTTCGGAAATGCCGCGCTCTTCATTCATCCGCTCGATAAAAGAACGGCAAACGTCAGCAATCAAATCGTCACGGTGGCGCTCTGTCAAAAGCAGCAGCGTATTCAATGTGAAAGTGGATAATCCGGAAAAAATATCTTTAAGGATTTCTTGTTTTTTTTCTAGTGTCACTTTCGGAGATTTAAGGAGTTTTCTGAACGGTTCATTTCCTTCAAAAACCTCTTTAACCACGCGCACCTCTTTTTCAATTGTTTCCAGCTGCCCGTGCTCTTTCGCAAGTTCGAAAAGCGCCGAAGCGTACCGTTTTTCTACCGCGTCATGACTCATCGCATTTCTCCTGCCTCTTTAATAGATTCCATAATCAGTTTTTCGTGATCTTTTTCCGATATTTCTTTTTCAATCACTTTCGAGGCAATCATAACAGACAGGGATGCAACCTGTTCACGCAAAGCAGCGACAGCTTTTGCTTTTTCCTGTTCGATTTCCAGCTTTGCGGCATTTTTTAATCTTTCCGCTTCCGCACGAGCTGTCGAAATGATTTCTTCCCGTTGCGCATCCGCTTGTTTTTTCGCATTTTCGATTAAAGCCTGGCCTTCCTGCCTTGCCTGGCTAAGCAAAGCGCGCTGCTCCTCAAGAAGCCTGTTTGTTTCAGCGCGGTTTTTTTCCGCCAATTCAATTTCTTTTGCGATATGTTCTTCACGCTTTTGCATGATGCCCATTAAAGGCTTCCAGGCATACCGTTTCAACAGGAGCATTAAAATGATAAACATGACAAGCTGAAAGACGATATCGCCTGTATTTAAATGTCCTTCAACGAATCCTAGTACAAAACTGTTTTCAAACACCCAGGTTCACTCCTTTCCAAAGCCGCTTCCATCGTTACCAAGCGCCGTTAAAACACCATCATAAAGGAATGGCGAAGTTTCCGTTAGATGATCTTCGCCATTGATAAAAACCGTTTCCTATCTGTTAAGAACCATAAACCCGATAACAACCGCGATGATTGGCAGAGCCTCAACCAACGCAATACCAACGAACATCATTGTTTGCAGTAATCCGCGTGCTTCAGGCTGGCGGGCAATCCCTTCTACAGTGCGGCCGACTACAAGACCGTTCCCGATACCAGCGCCTACTGCTGCCAAACCACATGCAATTGCTGCTCCAATAACACCCAAACTCATGAATATTTCCTCCTTTAAGTTATATAAAAATTGGCTTGTCTTTTCAAAAAGAAAAATTATATGAAATGGCTATGCCTCGTGTGAAACTTTATGAGACATGTAAACCATTGTCAGCATGGTAAAAATATATGCCTGGATTGTTCCGACAAAGATGGAAAAAGCCTGCCATGCCAATGTAGGCACGATGGCCGCAATGGTCCCTCCGACATGTGTCGCCAAACTCCCGGCAAGAAGCGTCAGCAGAATTTCACCGGCATAAATGTTTCCGTAAAGCCGGAGACCCATTGTCAAAGTGTTCGCGAATTCTTCTATCAGTTTAATAGGGAGCAGGAATACCATCGGCTGGACATAGCTTTTTAAATAGCCGCCGACTCCCCTTTCTTTGACGCCGTAATAATGGGTTAAACCTACAATCATAACCGCCAAAGTCAATGTGATGATCGGATCAGACGTAGGCGACTTCCACCATAAGTAATGGTTGAACACTACCATGAACGGCAGGCCGAGCATATTGGAAACAAAAATATACATGATCAAAGTGATCCCAAGAATATGGAATCTTCCACCTGTTTTCCAATCCATATTGCTTTTAATAATATCCTTGACAAAGTCCATGACCCATTCAAGGAAGTTTTGCATGCCTGTGGGTTTCAACGCCAGCTTTCTTGTGGAGACGACCGCTATAATGAAAACGATCAAAGAAGAAACCGTAATCATCATGACATTGGCCAGGTTAAAGTACAATCCCATGAATTCTACGATTGGAGCCTTATGTTCCATTAGAACTCACCTCACTTTTACATTTTTCTTTGCCGCAATAAACCCACAAAAAAATCTATCATAATGACCACATAAGCAGTCATTATTCCAATAATTACACAGAGGACGTCTATATATCCCGGATAGCGCAATGCAAACAAAACCGCGATGACGGCCGCCGTCATTCTCAGGCCTGTTCCCATTGCACGCGGTTTTTTCCCCGGATCAATAGAGTTTGTTACCGAAATCGTTCTTTTTGCCAGCAGCCATAAGTTAAAAAGGCTGACGGATGTACCTAAAAGCAACCCCAGAAAAACCGGACGGTATGGGGGCAGGCCTAAACCCATTAGGTAGAACAGCAGAAGAAACACCAAATACTTGCGCTGCCTTTTATAAACCTGGATAAATTCCGGCATAAGTATCAATACACTCCCGAGTAAAAGTCCGGACCGTTAACAGCAAGGTATTTTTTCTTTATCACGCATCTGAAAAATGGATATTGCCATACTTTTACAACAGCAGGCGCTGCAAAGAGCAGAAATGCGGGACCAGCCGGCTACGGCAATACGCAAAAACTCCACCTGTTACAGGTACTGTAGCCCGCCACTGCCATTATGTTCTATTTTCTGTATGTAAATAGTAGAAAAGATTCCCCTTTCCAGTTATGAAAACCTTCTCAAAATGTACACTTTTTTAGCATACAATAGCACTAAAGCATTGTCAATGGAGTTTCTGTAAAACAACATTGAATTCCTGCCCCCTATAAAATCGTTAAAGATTTTCATAACCGCTTCAGCGCCCGGGTACGCAAAAGCTGAAAAAGGGAAGTGCCCTATCCCTGGAGACACCTTAATGGCCGCATGCCGAAAGAACAAGGCGCCTCCATCTATTTACATCGAAAATATACAGTTATTATAGACCCTTTTTATTTTTTTGCCAGTCCATTTCCCTTAGGTTAACAAATTTGTAAAACACTAAGCGGATTCATTTTGCATGGCCGGACGGAAGGAGATCAAATTATTTCGTCCCGAATAAACGGTCCCCCGCGTCCCCGAGGCCGGGTACAATATAGCCTTTCTCATTCAGTTTTTCATCGAGGGCGGCCATGAAGATATCCACATCCGGATGCGCCTTTTGCACCGCTTCCACGCCTTGGGGTGATGCAATCAGGCACATGAATTTAATATTTTTCGCGCCCCTTTGTTTTAAGGATTGGATCGCATCCACTGCGGAGCCGCCCGTTGCCAGCATCGGATCTACGATAATGAAATCCCGCTCCTCGATATCGCTCGGCAGTTTTATATAATATTCAACCGGCTTTAATGTTTTCGGATCGCGGTACAGCCCGATGTGCCCGACTTTCGCGGCCGGGATCAGTTTCCGCACACCGTCAACCATGCCCAATCCTGCACGCAGTATCGGGACAATGCCAATTTTTTTGCCAGACAGTATTTTTGATTTCGCTTTGCTGACAGGCGTTTCAATTTCGATCTCTTCAAGCGGCATATCCCGCGTAATTTCAAACGCCATCAGCGTCGCCACTTCATCCACAAGCTCGCGGAATTCCTTCGTCCCCGTATGTTTATCGCGGATATACGTTAACTTGTGCTGGATCAACGGATGGTTAATTACATGAACTGTGCTCAATGAAATTCTCTCCTTTTAGAGGTTGGTATAAAATTCGACAAACTTCTTCGCCTCAACCATTTTACACGAAAAAAGAACCCAATCTCAAGGAACGGCAAAATAAATTCTTAAGGCAGATCATGAAAAGGCCCCGCGTCTTCCGCGGGGAAGGAGATTAATTTTGATCCGGATAAAGTGGGAAACGTTCGGTCAGTTTTTTCACACGTTCGGCTTCTCCTTTTAAAATTCCCTCATCACTAGGATTTTTGAGCGCAGTGCCAATAATCGACGCAATTTCGTCCATTTCTTCAAGGCCGAAGCCCCTTGTCGTCACAGCAGGCGTACCGATTCTGAGTCCGCTTGTGATGAACGGGCTTTCCGGGTCATACGGGATCGTGTTTTTATTGGCGGTGATCCCGATGTCATCCAGTACTTTTTCGGCTGTCTTGCCCGAGATGGATAAAGAACGCAAATCAATCAGGATCAGGTGGTTGTCCGTCCCGCCTGATACAAGATCGAGACCCTCTTTTTTCAGCCCTTCGGCAAGGCGTTTGGCATTATCAACCACTTTTTGCGAATAAACTTTAAACTTGTCTGTGAGTGCTTCGCCGAACGCCACGGCTTTGGCCGCAATCACATGCATCAGCGGGCCGCCCTGGATTCCCGGGAAAATGGACTTATCCAATTTCTTCGCAAATTCCTCTTTGCACAAAATCATGCCGCCGCGCGGCCCCCGTAATGTTTTATGGGTTGTTGTCGTTACAAAATCCGCATAAGGAACCGGATTCGGGTGGAGACCGGCCGCAACGAGTCCGGCGATATGCGCCATATCGACCATCAAATAAGCGCCAACTTCATCCGCAATTTCCCTGAACTTTTTGAAATCGATCGTACGGGGGTATGCACTTGCGCCTGCAACGATCAGTTTTGGTTTATGTATGCGCGCCTTTTCCAGTACATCATCATAGTCAATATACTGGGTTTCTTTGTCAACGCCGTATTCCACAAAATTGTATTGGATGCCACTGAAATTCACAGGGCTCCCGTGCGTCAAATGGCCGCCATGCGACAAATTCATACCCAGCACCGTGTCACCGTGTTCCAAAATAGTGAAGTAAACCGCCATGTTCGCCTGCGCACCGGAATGGGGCTGGACATTTACATGCTCTGCGCCGAAAAGCTGCTTTGCCCGGTCACGCGCAAGATTTTCCACGATATCGACATACTCGCACCCGCCGTAATACCGGTGGGCCGGATAGCCTTCAGCATATTTATTTGTCATGACGGATCCCTGCGCTTCCATAACGGCTTCGCTAACAAAGTTTTCGCTGGCAATCAGCTCAATTTTACTCCTTTGCCGGTTCAGTTCCTTCCGGATGGCTTGATAAACTTCCTGGTCTTGTCTTGCAATATGGCTCAAATTGAAACCCCCTCATACGGTCATTTTTCATATTCTTTTTTATTTTACCATAACTTTTTGTGAAATCATGCCCTTTTTTTGGGACAAACATCAAAAAGGAAGCCCGCCCCCGCGTGGAAACTGCCGGGACTCGGCTTCTTTCTTGCGGATTGCTTAGCACGTGCCGCCTTTTTCATATACTGCCCGGGCACCCCCGATCAGTTTCGGGCGCGTCCTGGCAAATGTGACATGGGCCGCGCCCAGTTCCCTTTCCGATATCCGGACAGGAACGGCAACATGCTTTAAATGCATGCCGATAAAAGTATCCCCGATGTCAATCCCGGCATCTGCCCGGATAAATTCAACAACAACAGGATCTTCCATATGGCCGTATGCAAAAGCAGCCATAGCACCACCTGCCTTTCGGACAGGCACCACTGTTACTTCTTCCCAGCCCTTCTGCAAAGCAAGCGTTCGATCCACGACAAGCGCCCTGTTCAAATGTTCGCAGCATTGAAACGCCGAATAAAACCCAAGCTTCCGGGAAAATTTCCGCACGCCGTTAAAAATGATTTCAGCGATTTCCGCTGCACCCGCCGTGCCAATTTTTTCCCCGATCACTTCCGATGTCGAACATCCGACGACAAAAACCTGCCCCTTTTTCACGGGGACTTGCCGGAAAAATTCATCCAGCATCCGGTTAAACTGTTCTTCCAACTGGCTAAAATCTGATTTCAACGCTTCACACCTCTATTATGATCATGCGTTTTTTTCTTCGTATTGCGATATTTTTTCAATCCTGCGCGCATGGCGGCCACCTTCAAACGATGTCCCGAGCCAAGTTTTCACAATTTCACGCGCAAGCCCGGGCCCGATTACCCTTTCCCCCATGGCGAGCACATTGCTATCATTATGCTCCCTCGTGGCTTTTGCACTGAAAACATCGTGGACGAGCGCGCAGCGGATGCCTTTTACTTTGTTGGCTGAAATGCACATGCCAATCCCGGTGCCGCAGATAAGAATCCCCCGGTCAAATTCACCTTCTGCCACTTTCTCGGCCACCGGCAACGCATAATCGGGATAATCTACAGAACCTTCACACTCACAGCCAAAATCTTCGTATTCCACGCCCAATGAATCGAGCAAACTTGCAATTTCCCTTCGTAGATTCATTCCACCATGGTCTGATGCCAATGCAACTTTCATGTTTTTCCCCCTCGTTTTATTTCCGCCTTCCCTAGTATTATGAGGCTGTGTTACATTTTATGGTTGATGGCCGCGAAATCCGCCTCCGTGAGACTCCCGCAGCGCCCTAGCCGATGGATCCTGCCCGGCCCGTCCAGGCACCCTGCAAATTTTGCGGCCGTCATTGTCGGTTAACATAGTCTCCAACAAAATCAACTAATTCTATTCTGGCATATCGCCATAAAAAAGAAAACGGAACAAAGCCTAAAATCTTATTCACCGGATTTGAAAGCGGCCGATATTTCCCTTTAATTTCTCCGCATCCCGTTCCAGCTGGCCGACTAATTTTTCGATGGACTCCATTACATGGGCCTGTTCATTTGTGATCGATGTGACTTCTTTCGCCCCGGCGGAAGTCTGTTCGGCGATTGCCGCAACTTCCTGCGACTGCCGGGCGGCCTCCTGAATGGACTCCATTTGGTTTTTAGCCAATGAAGCGATATTGTCCACCGCCCCGGCCACGAGCAGGATGGAGTCCGTCATTTGCCCCATCGCCTCATTGGCCTGTTTCCCTTTCACCGCTTCATCATTCGCATTTTGCACCTGGACGGTGATTTGTCCCACGACATGGCTGACTTCCTCCTCAATATGCTGAATCAGGCCGGCAATGCCTTGTACCGCTTGGGCGCTTTCATCTGCCAGCTTCCTGACCTCATTGGCCACAACAGCAAACCCCTTACCGTGTTCGCCCGCGCGTGCCGCTTCAATGGAAGCATTTAACGCCAGCAAATTGGTTTGCGCCGCCACTTCCCCGACAAAAGAAACAATATCTTCCACTTTTTTCGTATCTTCAGCGAGACGGTGGACAGCCTCAAGGGAAGCCGCATTTTCTTTCGCCATTTCCTCGACGCCCGTAACCAATGAATCAATCGCCTCTTTGCTGGCTTTTACCTCCCCAAGCATGTGGTCTGACGAATGTTTGCAAGTATCCGCTTTTTCGCGGACTTCTGTAGCCAGCCGGTATATTTCCTCCACCAAATCGGCTGCGGATTGAGTCGCCGCTGCAGATTGTTCCGCCCCAAGGGAAATTTCTTCAACCGTCTGGTTAATATTTTCGGCCTGGTTTGTGGCCACCCCCGTTTTTTTGGAGATTTCTGACACTTTTTCTTTTGTATGTTCCACATTTCCGTTAATTTGCGCGACCATCTCCCGCAAATTGGCAATCATCCGATTGAAAGCGGACGCCAACGATTCGATTTCATCCCCGGATTTCGGCACCGGAACTTCATGCTGCAAATTCCCGCTGCTCGCTTTGATCGCCGCACTTTCCAGCCTGCGCATCGGCTTAACAATCAAACGCGCCACAAAATAACTCAAAATCCCGGACCAGATAATGCCTAAAGCAAGCGTCAGCACAATAAACCAAGATTGGCTGATCGAATTTGAAAAGAACGGAAACACCACATAAATAAAAATGCCGCTGGACGTATACGTAATAAAAGACAAAATGGTGACAAACAAAACGATTTTTTTCGTCAAACTGAATCTGTAATTTCTTTCTTTCAACACACTCGCCCCTAATTCCCCAGCTTTAATTTTTCAATCAAACGATTGATTAAACCGTCCAATTGCCCATATGTTGCTCTGTAAATTTGGAGGCTGCCGCCGTATGGATCCACGACATCACCTCCGATGCCGTCCGCAAATTCCAGTAGTGTAAACGTTTTATTTCGGGCCCGTGGAAACCGCCCGGCCACCGCTTCTTTATGGCCGTTTGTCATTGTAAAAATATAATCCGCCCAATCCACAAGTTCTTCCGAAAGATTTTTGGCCGCATGGCGGAATTTAATCGCGTTTTCCTTCAGCACTTCGTATGTATGGGCTGAGAGGGCGCTCCCCTCCAATGCAAAAATGCCGGCTGATTTTACTTCAACGCCCGGCAGCTGCTTCGCCTTTAGGATCGCCTCTGCCATCGGACTCCTGCATGTATTCCCTGTGCAAACAAAAAGAATATTCAACCCCCGTCCTCCTTGTCCGGTATTTTTATCTACTAATATTATAGTAAAAAAGACACCGAATACAAAGCTGAACTTCCCCGCACGAAAAAATCCCGGCATCCGTCTTGGAAACCAGGTCCTTGCCCAACGTATTAAACAGATAAAAGCAATTTAACGCCGAAAATAATTAAAATCATTCCCCCGAGCGCTTCACCGTATGCGCCGAGCCAAACATGGAATTTTCTTCCAATCAACAGGCCGAGCCAGGTTAATGCTGTTGCCGCCGCCCCGAAACAAATCATCACCACAGCCATCCGTGCACCGAAAATTCCAAGTGACAGCCCGACAGAAAAACTGTCCAAACTTACACTCAATGCAAACAGGATAATTCCCCAGCCGGAGGGGCTCATCGATTCGTTTTCTTTTTTAAATATAAACACAATCATCTGAAGGCCCATTACAACAAGCATAATGCCACCGATATACTGGGCAAACATGCCAAATGTATGGGATAAAAGTTGCCCCGCAATGATCCCGAGAAACGGCATAATCACGTGAAAAATCCCGACCGTCAAACCTATGTAAAAGATATGCCTCATCCTCGGTTTCATCATCCCCAAGCCGAGACTCACCGAAAAAGCATCCATCCCGAGTGCCAGTGCCATAATCGCTAATGTAACCACTTCTGCGATGACTGCCATACCCTTTCCCCCTTTGGACGTGCCTAATCCAGCATATGCACGTCCAAGGCGTTTTAGAATAGGCGCAGTCTATGCGTATGTTCACCTTCCCGATGGATTTTCCGATATCAAACGGTGCCCGGCAGCTTTTTCGAGCCGGTTCATAATGGCCTGCCCGATCCCTTTCCGCGGGAAAGTCTCACAAAAAATGACATCTACGTCCTGATCGTCAAACGAGCGCAATGAATCGTACAGATGATGTGCGACCGTCTCAAGTGAAGACCGCCTGCCGCAAACCGCAACGGTATCGGCACGGATTTCGCCGGCGGTTTCTTCTGTCACCACCGCACCGACATTTTCACCATTTTCCCGCCTTTCATCAATCAACCGCTGCATAAACGGAACCCCGCCGTCGACTAGGTAAACGGGCGCATTTGGCGCATAATGCGTATATTTCATCCCGGGCGCTTTCGGGCGGGCAACATTTTCATTTTCAAGCCCCGGATCAAGCTGAACTTCCCCGATCACCTCTTCAAGTTGTTCTTTCGTAATGCCGCCCGGGCGCAAAATGACAGGGGTATCTGCTGTGCAGTCCAGCACGGTCGACTCGACCCCAACACCCGTTTCTCCCCCGTCCACAATGCCGGCAATTTTGCCGTCCAAATCGCGGCGTACATGTCCGGCTGTTGTCGGGCTCGGTTTGCCGGAACGGTTTGCGCTCGGGGCGGCAATCGGAAACCCGGCGAGACGGATGAGCGCAAGTGCAACAGGATGGGCCGGCATGCGGATCCCGACCGTATCAAGGCCGGCCGTCACTTTTTGCGATAATTTTCCTTTTTTTACTTTCAGGATCAGTGTCAGCGGGCCGGGCCAAAAAGCTTTGATCAACGCCCGCACCATATCTGGAATTTCTTCCGCCAACATTTCCAGCTGCACCTCATCTGCAATATGGACAATCAGCGGGTTATCACTCGGCCTGCCTTTCGCCTTGTATATTTTATCGACGGCTTCATCGCTAGTCGCATCAGCTCCCAAACCGTACACCGTTTCAGTCGGAAATGCTACAGCTTGCTTCTCTTTTAACAATTGTGCTGCTTCCACAAGTTGTGGATAAGATTGGAGATTTTCCACAGTTTTATCCACAAACCAATATTTTGTATCCATACCTTTCACCTTTCTTCATCGGATCGCAAACCCCGTTAAGATATTTATTTAACAAGCTTTCTCCCCGCAAGTATACAAAAATGTGAAAAATGAAACAAGTATTATCCACATCTTGTGGATAATACTCTTCATTCTGTTGATAATTAGTCTATTTCCGGAAGCACTCCTAATTTTTCCACAGCGCAGGCCGGCAAATGTTAAAACAATTTCTTAATGATTTCCACAACCAACAATTTTTTCTTCACTTCGTCGTTCTCACTCATGTAAACGGATTGCCCGCTGCGCCCTTCGTGTTTCGTTTCTTTACGGACGGACTTCTTGTCTTCGTGATTATCTGTCTTTTCAGGCGCGGCTTCATTCCCGCTTTTGGCAGTTTTTGTTTTTTTAACCGCTGTATCGCCTGCAGGTTTTTCGGCGTGCGCCGCCGGTTCAGCTACCTTCGTATTCTTCCCTGTTTCCTTAGGTTTTTCCTCAAAACCGCCTTCCACTGCAACTCCGTTTGGAAAATCGAGGAAGCAAAGCGGCGGGTAGAGGACACACCACCAATTGGCGCCCTGCCCTTTCCCGAGCGTAATCAAAACCGCTTCATATTTTCCGGCCGGATATAAATATTGTCCGTACAGTTTCGTAGGAAAAGCCACTTTCCCGAGCTCCACCTTTACAGATTGGTTCATCCGTTCTTCCGCTATCACCCGTTTGGCGATCCTTTCAATATCCGGTAAATGGGAGCGGATGACTTTTTCGGCCTCATCCTTGGATGTTAAATTTCCCACCCATTTGGTGATTTCCGCATTCACTTCATCACGGATTTTCCTTTTTACCGCCTGGTCTTCCGGCTTGTCGCTGTTCGCCAGTATTCTCAGCCGGATCGCATCTTTCGGAATGACGACCGTATCCGTTGCGGCCGCTTTTTGTTTCGGCGCATATAAACTTAAGATCGTTGCAATGGATAACATCACAATATATAACGAAACAATCGTTTTTCTTCTCATTTTCTTCCCCCGTCCCTTCGTATCCACATTGTGGACAAGAAAATGAGATTTTAAACTATCAATCTGAAAAAAATCGGCGGGGGAGTCTGTTATTTCATGCAAAACACCATCCGCTCATGCCCGTTAATGTCGCGCACCGTCTCCACCCGGCTGCCAGGGAAAGCCGCGCGGAGGAGGCCAGAAACACGATCCCCCTGCCCCGAGCCAATTTCAAACCCTACAAGCGCACTCCCATTTAACGCCTGCGGAAGCTCTTCCATAAAACGGCGGTAATAATCAAGCCCGTCTTCTCCGCCAAACAAAGCCGTTTCGGGATCATGGTCTTTGACAACAACCGATAAAGATGTCCGGTCACGTTTCGGGATATACGGGGGATTGGATAAAATAATATCGAAAGTTTCGCCGCGCGCCAAAAAAGGCCGGAGCAGATCGCCTTGAATAAACCGGGCATCCGCTCGCAGTGCTTTTGCATTTTTTTTTGCCACCCGCAGCGCTTTTTCCGAAATATCGGAGGCGCTCACGGAAAGATTGGGGCACTCCAATTTCATGGTAATCGCAATAATGCCGCTTCCCGTTCCGATATCCGCAAGTTTAAGGCACCGGTTTTTCCCGAAATGCCGCCGGATCCTTTCGATGGCGCCTTGGACCAGTTCCTCTGTTTCAGGGCGCGGGATGAGCACATCACGATTGACGATAAATTTGCGCCCGTAAAAATACTCATACCCCGTAATGTGCTGGACCGGAACCCCTTGTGCATGGGCCTCCGCCGCTTTCCGGAAATTCTCCTGCACTTCTTCCGGCAAAACCATCCTTAAGTTCGAAAGCAGGCGGGTGCGGTCCATTTGCAAAAAATGTTCCAGCAACAGTTCGCCGGCATTCGCATCGCGGCCGTTTTCCGTTAAAAAAGAAGAAGCCCACTGCAAGGCTTCATATACTTTCATCGGGCTTTCCATCAGTCATTCACACTTTCCAGCTTTTTCGACTGGTCATCGAGAATGAGAGCATCAATGATTTCATCGAGTTTCCCCTCCAGCACCTGGTCGAGCTTTTGGATCGTTAAACCGATTCTATGGTCCGTCACGCGGTTTTGCGGAAAATTATACGTGCGGATCCGTTCGGAACGGTCACCCGTCCCGACGGCGGATTTCCGGTTGGCATCATATTCCGCCTGCGCCTCCTGCTGGTATTTGTCATAAATACGGGCGCGCAGCACTTTCATCGCCTTTTCCTTGTTTTTGATCTGCGATTTTTCATCTTGGCAGGAAACGACAATCCCGGTTGGAATGTGGGTCAGGCGGACAGCCGACATCGTCGTGTTGACGCTCTGCCCGCCCGGACCGCTCGATGCAAACGTATCAACCCGGACATCTTTTTCGTTAATTTCCACTTCAACTTCTTCGGCTTCCGGTAAAACCGCAACCGTTGCGGTCGATGTGTGGATGCGGCCTCCCGATTCCGTTTCCGGCACACGCTGCACCCTGTGCGCGCCGTTTTCAAATTTCAGCTTGGAGTAAGCCCCTTTTCCGTTCACCATAAAAATAATTTCTTTATAGCCGCCGATCCCTGTTACATTGGCTTCAATCACATCGATTTTCCAACCTTGCGACTCGGCATAGCGGGTATACATGCGGTACAGGTCACCCGCAAACAATGCCGCTTCATCCCCGCCGGCCGCCCCGCGGATTTCCACAATCACGTTCTTTTCGTCATTCGGGTCTTTCGGCAGGAGAAGAATTTTTAGGCGTTCTTCGTATTCTGAAATTTTATGCTCCAGATCATTGATTTCTTCCTTCACCATATCCTTCATTTCGGGGTCGAGTTTTTCCTTCAGAAGGGACTTGGCATCCCGGAGCTGCTTTTTCACTTCTTTATATTCACGGTAAACTTGCACGGTTTCCTGTATATCCGACTGTTCTTTCGAATACTCTCTTAATTTTTTTGGGTCATTCACGATATCAGGATCGCTTAAAAGCTCATTCAGCTTTTCGTACCGATTTTCCACGGTCTGCAGCCGATCGAACATCGAACCCCACCTCATTTCACTACTTTTTCCGTTTCCGCCCGACGGCCCGTTTAGAGCCGGCTAACAGCATACCAAATTTATTATAGTATACGCAATGGAAAACTTAAAGCGAAACCCGGTGGGGGAAAACCGGGAAAAGCTACTTCACATCGATTTTGACATGGATGTCATACCGGGGCAGAATTTTCAAAAGCCTGTCCCGGATTTCACTTTCTTTTTCCATCCTCTCCCGGTGGTTCAGTGTGTATTCGGTGTGGACGTTCACCCACATATCTTTCCCGTTAATGAAAACGGAATGCGGTATGTATCCGTTCATTTTCCATACGGCTTCCTTGGCCTTTTGAATATCGGCAGTAACGGAAGATCTATCATCATTTTGATTCACATGCCCGCCCTTTTCCGTTGTGCTTAGTTGTCTCGTTTCAATCGGGTGCGGCTTGGCATCATCCCTGCTTTCCTCGAAACAGCCTGCAAGTGAGGCAATCAGGAACAGGCAAATTAGCCGTTTTGCCATAAAAAAACACCTCCCTGCCAGATAGGTTTCCCGCATGGGAGGCGGTTTATTTACAAAACGGCAAAACTAAATCGGCGGATGCTCGTGGCATTTGCGGCAGACCGGATAATACGTGTCATTTCCCCCGATCTGGATCTGATCCCCCGTATACACCGGTTTCCCGTTTTCATCAACACGCAGATTCATCGTTGCTTTTCTCTCGCAAAACCAGCAGATCGTCTTCATTTCTTCGATCTTGTCCGCGTATAAAAGCATATATTTGCTTCCTTCAAATAGCTCATTTTGAAAATCGTTTTTCAGACCGAAGCCCATAACCGGTATATTCAGCTCATCGACAATCCGGGCAAGCTGCAGCACATGGCCTTTTTTCAAAAACTGCACTTCATCAATTAAAACACAGTAAGGCTGCGGCCGGTATTGTTTCACCGTATCAAAAATATCCGTATCATTGAAAATCGGAATGGCCTTACGCCGCAAGCCGATCCTGCTTGAAACATACCCGACTTCATCACGCGTGTCGATTCCCGATGTAAAAATCAGGACAGTTTTGTTCTGTTCTTCATAGTTATGGGCCACTTTCAAAATTTCAATCGATTTCCCGCTGTTCATTGCACCGTATTTGAAAAATAATTGCGCCATCGTTCTCGCTCCTTATTCTTTGAACAATGTTGTCCGCTCAGGGCGCCGGCATACCTCTCCCGACCGATCCCCCACTTATTCGCGAATATCCACAGAGCTTGTTCCATAAAAAAAACAGGCAAACGTTCATCGCCTGTTTTTCATTGAATTGCTTATTTAAGGCCGTATTTTTTATTGAAGCGGTCAACGCGTCCGGCAGCAGTCGCGAATTTTTGGCGTCCTGTATAGAATGGATGGCATTCGGAACATACTTCCACGCGGAGCTCATCTTTTACAGAACCACTTTCAAATTCATTTCCGCATGCGCATTTGACCATTACTTTTTTGTATTCCGGATGAATTCCAGCTTTCATTCTTTTCATCTCCTTCAGCCCTGAGTCATTACGAAACAGAGTTCTATGGTTTTTACGGGCCAAAAACCCGGAAAATCCCACAAACAAACTGTGATTATTATAGCAATTCCAAGAATGAAATGCAACATTGCAAATCAAAAAACGTTTTCCTTATTTTCCCTATTGCCCCGCGGGTGGCCGGCAGCAATAGGATTATAAAATTTTCTTGGCGGGGGCAGCTTTCAATTCCGACTTAATCATATCCACAAACTCCTCGTTTGATTTCGATTGTTTCAGCCTGCGCAGGAATTTCTCAACAAAATCCGGAGAATCGGACATCGATTTGCGGATCGCCCACAATACTTCCAAATGGTCTTTCGGCAGTAGCAGCTCTTCTTTCCGTGTCCCGGAACGCCGGATGTCGATCGCCGGGAATATGCGTTTTTCCGCCAGCGAGCGGTCAAGATGAAGTTCCATATTCCCCGTCCCTTTAAATTCTTCGTAAATGACATCATCCATGCGCGATCCGGTATCGACAAGGGCGGTGGCCAAAATCGTCAGGCTGCCCCCTTCTTCGATATTGCGGGCCGCACCGAAGAACCGTTTCGGGCGGTGGAACGCAGCAGGGTCAATCCCCCCTGAGAGCGTGCGCCCGCTCGGCGGGATTACGAGGTTATAGGCGCGTGCCAAGCGCGTAATGCTGTCCATCAAAATCACGACATCCCGCTTGTGCTCGACAAGACGCATTGCCCTCTCCAGCACAAGTTCCGCGACTTTAATATGGTTTTCCGGCACTTCATCAAAAGTGGAGCTGACCACATCCGCCTGCACGGAACGTTCAATATCTGTCACTTCTTCCGGCCGTTCATCGATCAAAAGGACAATCAATTCCGTTTCAGGATGGTTGATCGTGATGGAGTTGGCAATTTCCTTTAAAAGCATCGTTTTCCCGGCTTTCGGAGGCGCAACAATTAATCCGCGCTGCCCGAAACCGACCGGTGTAATTAAATCCATAATCCGGGTGGACAGCTTTTCGGGAGACGTTTCAAGGACAATCTGCCGGTTCGGGTATAACGGTGTTAATGCCGGAAAATGGACCCGTTCCTTGGCCGTCTCAGGGTTTTCCCCGTTTACCGCTTCGACATGCAACAGGCCGTAATAACGTTCGTTTTCTTTAGGAGGCCGGACTTTTCCCGAAACTTTATCTCCGTTTCTTAAATCGAAGCGGCGGATTTGCGATGCGGAAATGTAGATGTCTTCCGAGCTGGGGGAGTAATTAATCGGCCGCAAGAACCCAAAGCCTTCCGATTGGATGATTTCCAGCACGCCTTCCATAAAAAAATAGCCTTCTTGCTCTGCCCGGGCTTTTAAAATTGCAAAAATTAATTCTTTCTTCGTCAGTTTGCTATAGTAGGAAACTTTATACTCCCTTGCCAGAGCATAAAGCTCTTTTAACGTCATATTCTCCAAACTTGAAATCGATAAACCTTCCATATAAACACCACACTTTTTAAATTTCCGTACGGGTAGAGCAATGCAGCGCATTTCTTCCGCTTCTTTAATATTGCCTGTATTCAAACGAAATCATACGAAATCCGTGTTTTGTCCCCAACGTCTTATAGATGAACGTAATACAAATGGAAATGAACATACCTACCGATAAAGGAATGTGAAGGCAAGATGAGTATCCACAGTTTTGCTCTTAATAGAAGACATGAGCCGGCTGCAAAGAGGCCGTTTTGCAGCACTTATATCTATGGAGCCGCACCGTGTACGGAAGAAATAGAAGACGAATCATTTTGAATAATACATGAATAAAAATGCATGAATTAAGCCGCATTTATTGTAACCCTACCAGCGGGGAAAATCAACAAAAAAGGAGGGAGATGTTGAAAATCTTTTGGCAGAAAGCGGGGCGCGCTCCTTTGATAAAAAAGGCGCTTTAATGGCCGCAATTCCGTGCCTGTAAAATAGGGGAATGGCGATCCATAAGGCCCCGGCTTGTCCCGTTTTTTCGGGTGCACGCCCTTAAAGTTTCCTGAAACCCGCTATCCGCCCAGGGTTACGCTTTAATGACGAGATTCGGTTTCTTTTTCAAGCTGTGCTGGCCATCAATAAAACGCACCGTCCCGGACTTGGCGCGCATGACGACAGAATGCGTCGATCCATACGGGCCCTTGAACTGGACGCCGCGCAGCAGTTCCCCGTCCGTGACGCCCGTTGCCGCAAAAATGGCATCATCGCCGCAAACAAGGTCGTCCATCCTTAACACTTTGTTTACATCAAGCCCCATGCTGAGACAGCGCTCATATTCCGCATCATTTTGCGGCAAGAGCCGTCCCTGGATTTCACCGCCGAGGCATTTCAGCGCAACAGCCGCAATGACCCCCTCAGGCGCCCCACCGGATCCAAATAAGATGTCAACGCCCGTATGATCAAAGGCGGTATTAATGGCAGCCGCCACGTCCCCGTCATTGATCAGTTTAATGCGGGCTCCGGCCGCACGCAGCTGCGCAATAATTTCTTCATGGCGCGGCCTGTTCAAAACAGTTGCCACCACATCCTCAATGTCCTTGTTTTTCGCTTTTGCCACAGCCTTCAAGTTATCGATGATCGGTGCATCAATATCGATCATCCCAACCGCTTCCGGACCTACCGCGATTTTATCCATATACATATCCGGCGCATGGAGCAGATGCCCGTGGTCTGCAACCGCAAGCACACTAAGCGCATTCCAGCCGCCGGATGCGAGGATATTGGTTCCTTCCAAAGGGTCTACTGCAATATCCACACGGGGGCCGTATCCATTTCCAAGTTTTTCACCGATATACAGCATCGGCGCTTCATCCATCTCCCCTTCCCCAATGACGACTGTCCCTTTCATTGGAATGGTGTCGAATACATCGCGCATTGCGGAAGTTGCAGCATCATCCGCTTCATCTTTCAATCCGCGTCCCATCCATCTGGCTGATGCCAGCGCCGCCGCTTCTGTAACGCGAACCAATTCCATTGACAAACTTCTTTCCATTTTACTACCCCCATAAATAGATGTTTGTAATTAGTATATCACATTTACAAAATTATTGTGTCACAATTTACCCAGTATACGGTATATTTATCAATTTTATGGGGATGGAAAAACCGGCGGCTCAGGAATTTTCCAGATGTTCAATCTCCTTTTGCGACATACCCTCCCGCCAAATGGTGGCGCCAAGGCCATTTAGTTTTTCAACGAGATGGCTGTAACCCCGGTCGATATGGTCCACACCGGTAACTTCCGTGATCCCGTCTGCCATCAGGCCGGCAATGACAAGGGCGGCTCCGGCGCGCAAATCGCTTGCTTTTACTTTTGCACCCTGCAGGCGGACAGGGCCGTTCACAATCGCCGAGCGCCCTTCGACTTTAATATTCGCGCTCATTCGGCGCAGCTCGTCAATATGTTTAAACCGGGCGGAATAGATCGTATCGGTCACAATAGAACTGCCCTCTGCTTTTGTCAGAAGTGCCGTAAAAGGCTGCTGCAGATCGGTCGGAAATCCCGGGTAAACAAGCGTTTTAATGTCGACGGCTTTCAACTTGTCCGGCTTTCCGATAAAAATCTGCTCATCTCCCGTTTCAACCGGGACGCCCATTTCCCTGAGCTTGGCTGTGAGCGATTCGAGGTGCTGCGGGATGACATTGTCAATCAGCACCCCTTCGCCCGTTGCCGCCGCCAAAATCATAAAGGTGCCAGCTTCAATGCGGTCCGGGATAATTGTATGCCGGCAGCCGCTCAAATGCTCAACCCCTTCTATCCGGATCACATCCGTCCCAGCCCCTTTTATTTTTGCCCCCATATTGGTCAGGAGCGTTGCCACATCAATAATTTCCGGTTCTTTCGCCGCGTTTTCGATCACTGTTCTGCCTTTTGCCTTCACCGCCGCGAGCATAATGTTAATCGTCGCACCGACGCTTACAACATCCAAATAAATGCGCGCACCAACAAGCTCATCCGCCCGCAGGTAAATCGCGCCCTGTTCGTTGGTCACTTTTGCGCCCAATGCTTCGAAACCTTTGATATGCTGGTCGATCGGGCGCGGTCCCAGGTGACATCCGCCCGGCAGCCCGATGACCGCCTTTTTGAACCTTCCAAGCATGGCCCCCATCAAGTAATAAGAAGCCCGAAGTTTTTTGACTTTACCGTTCGGCAACGGCATGGAAATCATACGGCGGGGGTCAACCGTAATTTTCCCATCCCGTGCCATCACCTTTCCCCCGATTTCTTCCAGTAAACCGGTTAAAGTCCGGACATCGGAAATTTCAGGCAAGCCTTCTATTGTTACAGGGGATTCCGCCAGTATTGTTGCGGGAATAAGGGCAACAGCACTGTTTTTTGCACCGCTGACTTTAATTGTGCCTTTCAGGGGATATCCACCTGCAATTTTTAGCTTTTCCATGTTAAGCTCCCTTCCTTAACGGGTATAGAAGTCGTTCCCAAACGTTGTCGATATTTCGCATATTCAATTCAACATAAACCATTTCCCAAAAAACTTGCCGGGAATTGTGCATATCCCAGCATCAGCATATCCTATAAGGCTAGAAATCAAACCGTTGCGGAGAAAGCAAGAAATCATGGACAATTTCAAATATTTACTACAACACGTCCTTATTTTTGCGTACGGTTGTTCCAATCGCGCGTAAATTGTTCAATCCCTTTATCTGTCAGCGGGTGTTTGAACAGCTGCACGAGCACTTTATACGGTACCGTTGCGATATGCGCCCCTGCCAGCGCCGCCTGTGTGATGTGCTGCGGATGCCGGATGGAAGCGGCGATGATTTCCGTATCGATATGGTGGATGGAAAAGATTTCTGCAATTTCAGAGATCAGGCGTATGCCGTCATGCCCAATGTCGTCCAGCCTGCCAAGGAACGGCGAAACATAGGAAGCGCCGGCTCTTGCCGCCAGCAATGCCTGGTTGCTGCTGAAAATGAGGGTCACGTTTGTACGGATGCCTTCCTGCGAAAACTGGTGGACCGCTTTCAGCCCTTCTGGCGTCATCGGAACTTTGATGGTAATATTCGGGGCAATCGCCGAAAGCTCTCTCCCTTCTTTTAACATCCCTTCCGCATCCTCGGAGACGACTTCAGCGCTTACAGAACCGGGCACCAAAGCCGTGATTTCTCTTAAACGTTCGTGGAAAGAAACATTCTCTTTTGCGACAAGCGATGGGTTGGTCGTTACACCGGATAAAATCCCCCATTCATTTGCAGCTTTAATTTCCTCGAAATTGGCGGTGTCGATAAAAAATTTCATGTTTCCTCACAGCTCCTTTGATCAGTTCTTATGTACCCAATACAAATATACCACGAAACTAAAAGAAAGTTCAGAAAAACAAACCCGTTTTTTCCACACCGGTATGTATTGGACACGGATGCACCGTTTCCCTGCAAAAAGGGATAAAAATTCGGATGGGTGCTGTTCATTTTCATAACGGCATTACCAAGAAATCTGAGGGAAACACAGGCAAATTCCGCGATGATTCACCATACCCTGCCTTTTAACATAAAGCAAAAAAGGCCCGGCACGCTTGGACAGCGCCAGACCTTCTTTTCCTCAAAGCATTATGCTTTTTGGTTAGAACCGAATTCGCGGATTTTGCCGATAACGGTCTGTTTAATGGTTTCACGTGCAGGCCCGAGATATTTACGCGGATCGTACAAATCCGGATTAGCAGCCAATACTTCGCGGACTGTTTTTGCGGAAGCAATTTGGTTTTCCGTGTTTACGTTGATTTTCGCAGTTCCTAAAGAAATGGCTTTTTTGATGTCGTCTTCAGGAATGCCTGTCCCGCCGTGGAGCACTAACGGCATACCGGTGATTTTGCTGATTTCTTCCATTTCTTTGAAGCCGAGGTTTGGTTCTCCATGGTAAGGGCCGTGTACAGAACCAAGCGCAGGAGCCAAGGCATCAATTTTTGTTGCTTCTACTAATTTCCGGCATTCTTCCGGATCTGCATAGATGATGCCTTTGCCGACAACATCGTCTTCCTGGCCGCCGACAGTACCTAATTCCGCTTCAACGGATACGCCGTGGGCATGGGCATATTCAACCACTTCGGAAGTGATTTTGACGTTTTCTTCAAATGGATGGTGGGAAGCGTCGATCATAACGGAAGTGAAACCTGCATCAATCGCTTTTTTGCAGTTTTCAACAGTGGAACCGTGGTCAAGATGGATCGCAACCGGAACAGTGATGTTCAGGTCTTCCATTAAGCCCTCAACCATTTTTACTACGGTTTTGAAGCCGCTCATGTAACGGCCCGCTCCTTCGGAAACCCCGAGAATCACTGGAGATTTTTCTTCTTCTGCTGCTTGAAGAATAGCTTGGGCATATTCAAGGTTGTTTACGTTGAATTGGCCTACTGCATATTTCCCTTCTTTTGCTTTATTGAGCATTTCAGTCATCGAAACTAAAGGCATGGGTTTTCCTCCTTATCATTTGAGTTAAAAAGATTGCCGGGATAATAATTCATTTTTATAATAAACAATCTTTTTAACTTCATACTTGTATATTGATAATTTCTTATCCATCATATCAAACAAAACTAGGATTTACCAATGAACTTTATTTGTCCGGGAAAAGAAATAAAATTATCAAAATTTTTTGGTTTGAGACTTTTTTCACATTATCCGCTTACATAGCCAAATATTTTTGCACAGCTTCCCGGATATCATCAATGTCAAAAGGCTTCGCAAAGTGATTCAACGCCCCAAAGTCTTTCGCTTCCTCTATCATGTCCAATTCCCCGTAAGCCGTCATGATAATCACGCGGATATCCGGTTTCATTTCTTTCAGCCTTTTTAAAATTTCAATGCCGTTCATGCCGGGGATTTTCATATCCAAAAGGACCAAATCAATTTCCCGATTTGCGGCGAGGTCAAGCGCCTGGGCACCGTTTGCCGCCTGAAAAGTCTCATACCCCTCTTTCTGCAGTACTTCCGTCAGCAAAATCCGGATCCCAAATTGATCGTCGACGATTAAAATATTAGGCTTTCTCATTTTTCCCCTCCGTCACATGACATTTAAACAAAATCTTTATGTATTTTTGGCTCTCAGAAAAATTTTTCCCCTTGTCTTTATGATATAACAAATTATTTCTCTTTCGGATTGTTTTTTTCCTTCTTTTACAAGTGGTAAAATAAAGAAATGACCATATACCGGGTGATGGTGCTGCATTTATTTACCCATTGGAGGGAATGGCAAAACATGTTAAAAATGTTCTCAACGCAATGTGCAGGAATTTTTCAAAAAATACAGCAATCGGAAGAATATGCGCTGGAAGACGGCGCACGCCTGCTCGCACAGGCGGCGGTCGGGGAAGGAAATATTTATATAAAAGGTTGGAAGGAAATGCAGGCGGTGGAAGTGCTTGCATTGGAAGGCCCTGAACCGTTGCGGTGCGCGAAAAAACTTGAAAAACTGGAAGAACTCATCGATGCCGACCGGGTTTTGCTGCTTACCCGTTTTTCCAATGACAAGGAAGCAGCAGAAATGGCAAAACAGCTGAACGACAGCGGCATTCCGTTTATCGCTGTTGCCGGAAAAACGGAAACAGACGGCGAAGATTTGGAGTCCCTTTCCGATGTGTTTATCCAAACGCACGTGGCAAGAGGGCTGATTCCAGGGGAAAACGGCGGTAGGGTCGGCTTTGCTGATACAATGGCGGCGACGTTTATTTATTACGGGCTGCAGTTTGCGATTGACGAAATGATGGCGGATTACGAGGATTAAAAGAATGGCGGAGGAACCGTGAAGAGTCCCTCCGTTTATTCACCTAAATCAAAATCAATTGCATCGATATTCCAGTCTTCGTTTGATTTTGGCGGCTGACCGATTTTTCCACTGTAAAGCAATTTCCCGCTTGCAATTCCATAGGCGGAAAAGTATACCGGGCCCCCGGATTTTCGTGCCAAAACAAGCACATACAGTTTTCCTCCCCTAATCTTTATAGCCGTATTTGGGCCCTGCTCTGCCGGGAAGGTGATATCACGCTTTTTTGCAATGTACGGATATCATATTCAAGCAGCCGTACCCCTTTTGGCAAAACAGCTGCTGTATAAACACTTGATTTTCCGTAAAAATAGCTGCTTTCTGCAGACGTGTTTCCGGAAAAATATTTTGGAAGCCGTATGTTCCTGCTTGTACTAGTCTGATAGTCATAAACTTCAAGTGCCTGATCCACCGTTTTTCCTTTGTCCAACTTTTGTTTCAGCAGGACAATTCCATTATGCGGCTTTTGTGGATTCAGTTCTGTTACCTTGGAATGTTGACCGATTCTGTATTGGTTGTAACGTGCTCTTCTCCCACGAGTTTCTTTAAACGCAGATCTATTGTGTAAAGATGGGGTTCCGGAGAATCGCCGTTTGCCAGAACCTTCAGCTTATGTCCGAATAATTGCACGTCATCTACATATACATAACCTAAACTTTTGAATCCAGGCACTTCCACCTCCATCGTTGATTGATGAAGACTTTTCTTCCGGATGATATCAATCTTCAAATCATATAGACGTGAGAAAGTAAGTCGGGAAAGCGGCCGTCAAATTTTTTAAAAGAAAGCTATATTATTGGTCATTGTTGATTCTCGTAAAATCTGCGGGAAGGCGAGCCTGGACCCGGGAGAGTGGTTCCTGACTGAAGAAACTCGCAACACGGGATGAGCAAAGCAAATTTCGCGAGAATCAACGGTAAAATTTGACAAAGCGCCTAAAAAAAACCCCCGCCGGGAATTTTTATTTCCCAAGCGAGGGTTTTTTTATTGTTTTGCTTTGATCGACGCTTCAATAAACCCTTTAAATAACGGCTGCGGGCGCGTCGGGCGCGATGTGAATTCCGGATGGAACTGGGATGCGACAAACCAAGGATGGTCCTCAAGTTCAATAATTTCAATCAAACGGCCGTCCGGGCTTGTTCCGGAGAAGACGAAACCGGCATGTTCCATTTGCTCGCGGAATTGGTTATTAAATTCATAACGGTGGCGGTGCCGTTCATAAATGACTTCATCCTGGTATGCTTCATACGCTTTGGAGTTTTTTGCCAGCCTGCAAGGATAAAGCCCGAGGCGCAAAGTACCGCCAAGATCTTCAATTTCTTTTTGCTCCGGCAAAAGGTCAATAATCGGATAAGGCGTATCCGGGTTGATTTCAGAAGAATGCGCACCTTTCAAACCAAGCACATTGCGGGCATATTCAATCGAAGCCAACTGCATACCGAGGCAAATGCCGAGGAACGGGATTTTGTTTTCGCGCGCATACTTAATCGCAAGGATTTTCCCTTCGATCCCGCGATCGCCGAAACCACCCGGCACCAAAATGCCATCCGCGTCTTTTAACAGTTCGTCCACATTTCTCTCATTGACATCTTCGGCATTGATCCAGTTGATATCAATGTCCGCATCAAACTGGTAACCGGCATGTTTGAGCGCCTCAGCGACGGAGAGATACGCATCCTGCAGGGTGACATATTTGCCGACAAGCGCAATTTTCACCGTCTTCGAAAGATTCCTTACGCGGTTGACAAGGGCTTTCCACTCGGACATATCCGCTTCAGGGCACTGTAGTTTTAAATGGTCGCAAACAAGCTGGTCCAATTTTTGTTCCTGCAGCATTAGCGGAACGGCATACAAAGTATCGGCATCAATGCACTCTACAACTTCATTCGGCTGAATATCGCAGAACAGCGCAAGTTTATCCTTCATTTCCTGCGAAATCGGCTTTTCCGTCCGCACGACGATAACATTCGGCTGAATCCCGAGGCTCCGCAGTTCTTTCACGCTGTGCTGGGTCGGCTTCGTTTTCAGTTCGCCCGAAGCTTTCAAGTACGGGATTAACGTGCAGTGGATATACATGACATTTTCGATGCCGACATCCGTTTTGATTTGGCGGATCGCTTCCAGGAACGGGAGCGACTCAATATCGCCGACCGTACCGCCGATTTCGGTAATCACTACATCCGCGTTGGTCACTTTGCCGGCGCGGAATACGCGTTCTTTTATTTCATTTGTAATATGCGGGATAACCTGCACGGTTCCGCCGAGATACTCGCCGCGGCGTTCTTTCCGGATGACTTCCGAGTAAACCTTCCCGGTTGTCACGCTGCTGTACTTCGTTAAATTAATATCAATAAAACGTTCATAATGGCCGAGGTCAAGGTCTGTTTCCGCTCCGTCATCCGTTACGAACACTTCACCGTGCTGGTACGGACTCATCGTTCCCGGATCGACGTTGATATACGGATCAAATTTTTGAATCGTAATATTCAGCCCCCGGTTTTTCAAAAGCCGCCCCAATGACGCAGCGGTAATCCCTTTTCCCAACGAGGAAACGACCCCGCCTGTTACAAATATATATTTTGTCACGTGTTGTCCCCTCCTGTAATGTAACTTTATTGTTCACCACAACCTATCGCTTCATCCGCCATCGCCGCGAATTCCGCGCTTTCAACACACGCGGTCCTTCCCTCCAAGCGCTTTCCCGGGAGTCCCGCAACATAAACAAAACCTTTAAAGAGAGCGCCTCCCCGCTTTTTGAAGGGCGGGTTTGCAGTTTTATAAAAAACAAAAAGCCCCTCTTGCAAACAAATTGCAAGGGGGAGCTTATTGATTTGCGATATTCCGTCCTTTTCAAAGGAGCCCAAATAACATACTACCGTTGTCCCGAAAAGAAGTCAAGCCTAATCTCTGTCTTTATCATCAAAGTCTTCATCTTCTTCGTCTTCATCGGCAATTCCGTAATCGTCATCGGAAAGCAACGCTTCGTCCTCAAAGACCTCTTTATCCTCATCAATATCGAAATCATCCGAATCGACAAGGTCTTCTTCATCGATCAAGTCTTCATCTTCCTCTTCTTCATCGGCATACTCATCGTCTTCATCTTCAACGATATCATCGAGATCATCGAAGTCGAGGTCTTCTTCATCGATATAATCATCGTCTTCATCAGGATCTTTTGCCTTTTTCCGTTTTGTTTTGACGGTGTGGGTCACTTCTTCATCAATTTGGTCGACCGGGTACCAGGCGCGGAGCCCCCAATTGTTGTCCCCAAGACTAATAAATTTGCCGTCAATATTTAAATCGGTGTAAAACTGGATCATTTTACTGCGCAATTCTTCATCTGGCAAGCCTAAAATTCCGCCGATTTCAGCAAGCAAATCTTGAAAGGAGATGGTTTGTTTTTTTTCTTCCAATATTTGTTCCGCCAACTCGATAAAAGACATTTCCTTCAGCTCTTCTTTTGGCAACTGTCGCAAGCTCAAGCGTCGCACACCCTTTCTAATTGATCAAACTGGTATATGGCAGGCAAAATGGCAATGCCTTTGCATGATTTTAAAAAAACATACTTACCATTATATACAAAATACAGGCATTTATGCTAGCCCCGCGTCCCTTTCCGGCTGTTTTTATTCCGTGCTTTCATATGGCCGGGGCTCCTGATCAGCCGGTATGCAAGATAAAATAATAAAAAAGACAGAATAAGAAAAGGGATGGCACCAAGATCTTTATTATATAAAAAATACCCAATCGGAAGAAATAATACAAGACCGGTGCATGTTAAAACGATTTTCACTAAAGGAGACAAACAGTCCACATCCCTTTGAAAAAAATAAGCGATGTGATTGGCCCGCTTCCATCGCATCCGCCTTTTGGCAAAAAATCTCTTTTTACCCCTGTCCATTGTACATCCATCCTGCTGAAGGACACAATAAAATTATAGACAGAAAGCTAAATAATTTTCGCAGAAGTGCATCCGGCCTTTGAAACTTGCAAAAAAATCGGCATTGGTCTGCCTAATTTTTTGTGTAGGGGCTATCCCAAAAGCCCGCTTACGCTTAAATAAAAAACACATCGGAATAATCATTGTTCTTAACAAGTTTTCTCTGTTTCTTGTTTACTTTTGATGATCGCGATCCGCGAGCCTCTTCGCACGATGCCGTACTGCGTGCCTCGCCTGGCCCGCTTTTCCCACAGGAATCTCGTAAATATCGTGGTTCAATTATAGCCTTGCATTAAAAAAGGGCTGCCCTCAGGTCAGTTGCTGACTTTTGGACAGTCCATTACGTATCGCCCTCCGCTTTTCTTATTGTCCAGCTCCGGGCGCTATCGGCTAGCGGATTTTACGGCCTCTTCCCTACGATAAGTCAACATCGGCTCGTTACCTCGCCGTGTTTCCTTTATCTCAGTCAGAGGTAAAAAAATCCGTACGCCGATGGGCGAGCGCCCTCCGCTTTTCTCATCACATATTTCTTCTGTACTGGCCGCCGATTTCATAGAGGGTGTTGGTGATTTGTCCGAGGCTTGCGGATTTTACGGCTTCCATGAGCTCCGCGAAAATATTGCCGCCTTCCACAGCCGTTTGTTTTAATTTTTCCAGTGCCGCTTCAGCCTCTCCCTTGTGGCGCGCCTGAAAATCCCGCAAATTTTTAATCTGGAGATCCTTTTCTTCCTTCGTTGCGCGCGCCAGCTGCATATTGTTCACCTCATCTTCGCTTGGCGGGTTCGGATTCAGGAAAGTATTCACGCCGATAATCGGTAGAGTTCCCGAATGCTTCCTGACTTCATACTCCATCGATTCCTCCTGGATTTTCCCCCTTTGATACTGGGTTTCCATGGCGCCGAGCACGCCGCCGCGGTCATTGATCCGCTCAAATTCTTCCAGCACTGCCGCTTCAACAAGATCCGTCAACTCTTCAATAATAAAAGACCCCTGGAGCGGGTTTTCGTTTTTGGACAAACCGTGCTCTTTCGTGATGATCAACTGGATTGCCATTGCGCGGCGCACCGATTCTTCCGTCGGCGTCGTAATCGCTTCATCGTACGCATTCGTATGGAGCGAATTGCAATGGTCCTGAAGCGCCATCAAAGCCTGCAGCGTTGTGCGGATGTCGTTAAAATCAATCTCCTGTGCGTGCAGCGACCGGCCCGAGGTCTGAATATGGTATTTTAGTTTCTGGCTCCGTTCGTTCGCCCCGTATAAATCGCGCATCACAATCGCCCATATTCTCCTGGCGACTCGGCCAATGACCGTATATTCCGGGTCAAGTCCGTTGGAAAAAAAGAAGGACAGGTTCGGGGCAAAGTCGTCAACTTTCATCCCTCTGCTCAAATAATACTCCACATAGGTGAAACCGTTTGCGAGCGTAAAAGCGAGTTGGGAAATCGGATTGGCACCGGCTTCCGCAATATGGTAGCCGGAAATCGACACAGAATAATAATTGCGCACTTTATGTTCGATGAAATATTGCTGGATATCGCCCATCATCCGGAGCGCAAACTCGGTTGAAAAAATACATGTATTCTGGCCCTGGTCTTCTTTTAAAATATCCGCCTGCACTGTGCCTCTGACCGTTTGCAGCGTTTTCCTGCGCACTTCGGAAAATTCCTCCACTGTCAAGGTGCGCCCGAGTTCCGCTTTCTTCTTTTTCACCTGCTGGTCGATCGCCGTATTCATAAACATTGCCAAAATGATCGGCGCCGGACCGTTGATCGTCATCGATACAGAGGTGGAAGGAGCGCAGAGGTCAAAGCCCTCATATAATTTTTTCATATCATCCAATGTGCAGACACTGACGCCCGACTCGCCGACTTTCCCGTAAATATCCGGTCGTTCGTCCGGATCCTCTCCGTACAGCGTCACTGAATCAAAAGCCGTGCTGAGCCGTTTGGCAGGATCATCTTTCGATAAATAATGGAAGCGCCGGTTCGTCCGTTCCGGTGTCCCTTCCCCCGCAAACTGCCGCTTCGGGTCTTCCTCCCGGCGCTTAAACGGGAAAACGCCTGCCGTAAACGGAAATGCCCCGGGCACATTTTCTTTATACGCCCATTTTAAGATTTCGCCTTTATCTTCCCATTTCGGCAGCGCCACTTTCGGAATGGCAAGACCGGATAAACTCGTTGTCCTGATCGCGGTTGTGATTTCTTTATCCCTGATTTTAACCGTAAAGGTCTCACCGCTGTATTTTTCTTTCAGCGCCGGCCAATTTTCGAGGATCGCTTTCGATTCTTCCGTTAACCCTTTTTCCGCTTCGTTGCACAGCGTTTCAAGAGACTCGATGACATCACGTGCCGCCCCGCTTTCTTTTGCAGCTGCAATTGCCCCTTCCAGCTGGAACAGTTTTCTCGCAAGACGGACCTGCTCTTCCGTTTTTTTGTGGTAACGGCGGACCGTCTCCGCAATTTCCCGCAAGTAATGTACGCGGCTTCCCGGGATGATGACATGCTGTTTTCCCGGCGCCTGCTCTTTTGAAAAAGAAGAATGGAAATCTGTTCCTGCTTTCCCGTTGATTTTTTCAATGAGGGCGGCAAACAATGCGTTCGTTCCTGCATCGTTAAACCGGCTGGCAATGGTGCCATATACAGGCATATCGTCAAGCTTTTGGTCAAACAGCATATGGCTGCGCTGGTACTGCTTTTGCACCTGCTTTTTCGCATCTTCAGAACCATTCCGCTCAAATTTGTTGATCACAATCAAATCGGCATAATCAATCATATCGATTTTTTCAAGCTGGGACGGAGCGCCGAATTCGCTTGTCATGACATACATGGCAACATCGGAAACATTAGTGATTTCCGCATCCCCCTGTCCGATTCCGCTCGTTTCGACAAAAATCAAGTCAAATCCAGCCGCTTTGACAATCCGGATCGCATCTTCAATGGCAAGGGAGAGTTCGGAACGGGATGCCCTTGTCGCCAAACTCCGCATATACACGTTCGGGTGGAAAATGGCATTCATCCGGATCCTGTCACCGAGCAATGCCCCGCCCGTTTTTTGTTTCGTAGGGTCAATCGATAAGACGGCAATTTTTTTATCCGGATTATCACGGAGAAAACGGCGGATCAGTTCATCGGTCAATGAGCTTTTCCCTGCGCCGCCGGTTCCGGTAATGCCCACGACCGGCGCTTCCCGGACAGCTGACGCAACGGATTCAAGTCCGGCGAGCGCTTCCTGGTGGTTTAAGTGATTTTCCGCATACGAAATCAGCCTGGCAACGGATTTAATCCGCCCTTCTTTTAAACGTCTGGCTTCTTTTTCGAAATCCTCTTCCGTAATCGTAGGTCGGTCGCACTCCCGGAGCATAATATTGATCATCCCTTGGAGGCCGAGCTTTCTGCCGTCCTCGGGTGAAAAGATACGTGCGATGCCGTATTCGTGTAGCTCTTTGATCTCGCGCGGAATGATCACGCCCCCGCCGCCGCCGTATATGCAGATATGGGAAGCGTCATTTTCCTGCAGTAGATCATACATATACTTAAAAAATTCGAGATGGCCTCCCTGGTAAGACGAAACGGCGATGCCCTGGGCGTCTTCCTGGATTGCTGCCTGGACGATTTCGCGGGCTGAGCGGTTATGCCCCAGATGGATCACTTCGGCACCGCTCGCCTGCAGGATCCTCCGCATAATATTGATGGAAGCATCATGACCGTCAAACAGACTGGAAGCCGTAACAAACCGGACCGCATGTTTCGGGTGGTATACTTCTACAGCAGCCATAGAATCCCCCTATCTTTTAGAGATTGGAAAACAACAGGTTCGTTTGCAGCTCAATATAATCATCAATCGTAAACTTCTTTTTAAATGCCCAACGGCGGAAAGCCCACATCTCGCCCTGGACAAAAATATTATGGGCGAGCATCTCCACGTGTTTTTCATCCAAATTAAGTTCGCCGTTTTCGACGCATTTTCGGATCATCGTTTCAAACATGCCGACCATTTCCAGTTCTTTTTTCAGGACATAAGGCAGCGCTTCTTTCGTCAGCGATTTTGCTTCCTGGTACATGACGAGCACTTCATCCTGCAGTTCATCGACAATCCGGAAATAATGGGCAATGCCAAGCTTCAGACTTTCAAGCGTCCCCTGCCCGGCATCCATGCCGAGCAGCCTTTCGCGCACTTCATCGTAAATCCGGTCGCACACCAAATACAGCACATCTTCTTTTGCACGGATATATTCATAAAGCGTACCGATGCTAAAACCTGACTTATTTGCAATTTCCCGTGTTGTCGTCCGGTGGAATCCTTTTTCTTTAAAAAGCGATACAGCCGCATTGATCATTTGGTTTCTGCGCAGTTCAACCAATTTTTCATCCCTTACTGATGCCGGAACAATTTTCTTTTGGCTCACAAACGGTCTCCCTTCTTCAACAAGCGGTCCATTCCGTCAGTCTCTTATCAGCATTCTAGAAATGACAAGTCTTTGGATTTCCTGCGTCCCTTCATAGATTTGCGTTATTTTGGCATCGCGCATAAACCGCTCAACCGGATAGTCTTTCGTATAGCCGTAGCCCCCGAAAATCTGGACAGCTTCCGTCGTTACTTTCATCGCGGTGTCTCCGGCAAACAGTTTCGACATAGCTGATTCTTTCCCGTACGGCAGGCCGTTCGATTCAAGCCAGGCAGCTTGATATGTTAACAGTCTTGCAGCTTCCACAGCGGTTGCCATATCGGCAAGTTTGAAGGATATGCCCTGGTTGGCCGCAATCGGTTTGCCGAACTGCTTCCGTTCTTTCGCATAGGCAACGGCCGCATCGAGCGCGCCCTGGGCAATGCCGACTGCCTGCGCCGCGATGCCGTTGCGCCCGCCGTCAAGCGTCATCATGGCGATTTTAAAACCTTGCCCTTCTTCCCCTAACAAATTTTCTTCCGGCACAATGCAATCTTCAAAAATAATTTCCGTTGTCGTAGAAGAACGGATGCCCATTTTCTTTTCTTTTTTGCCTGTTGAAAAACCCGGAAAAATTTTTTCTATAATGAAGGCACTTGTTCCGTGGTGTTTGCTTGAAGGATCCGTCAGGGCAAACACAATATAAATATCTGCCACACCGCCGTTTGTTATAAAAATCTTTGAACCGTTTAAAACATAATGGTCCCCTTCACGCCGTGCCGTTGTCACCATCGAGCCCGCATCTGAACCCGATCCCGGTTCGGTCAAGCCGTAAGCACCAATTTTTTCACCGCGGGCAAGCGGAGTAAGGTATTTCTGTTTTTGTTCTTCAGTCCCGAATTTAAACAGCGGCCAGCTGGCAAGCGAAGTATGCGCCGACAATGTGACGCCGGTCGAGGCACACACGCGCGACAGCTCCTCCACCGCAATGCAGTAGGCCAAAAAATCGCTCCCGATCCCCCCGTACTGTTCCGGCCAGGGGATGCCCGTCAAGCCGAGTTCCGCCATTTTATCAAAGATTGAACGGTCAAATCGTTCATTTTCATCGCGTTCCGCCGCTGTCGGCGCCACTTCTTTCACCGCAAAGTCGCGCACCATTTTCCGAATCATTTGATGTTCTTCATTCAGACGAAAGTCCATTTATTCTCCCCCCCATTGATGATTTGCGGAACCAGAATAGCCCCTTTTACCGTAAGAACTGATTGCTGATCACCATTTTTTGGATTTCACTTGTGCCTTCGTAAATTTGTGTAATTTTTGCATCACGGAAGTACCGTTCAAGCGGATAATCTTCCGTATAACCGTTTCCGCCGAAAATCTGCATCGCTGCAATTGCCGTATCGACCGCCGTTTGAGAAGCAAACAGTTTGGCCATCGATGCTTCTTTTTTGCAGTCCAAGCCCCTGCTCCGTAAATGCGATGCCCGGTAGACAAGCAGTTTACTTGCTTCGATGCGTGTAGCTATATCGGCCAGTTTAAACCCGACCCCTTGAAACTCATGAACCGGGCGGCCGAACTGCCAGCGGTTTTTCGCATATTGAAGCGAAAGCCCGTAAGCGCCTTCCGCAATGCCCAATGCCTGCGCCGCAATCCCGATCCGGCCCGCGTCCAGGTTGGCCATGGCAATTTTTAAGCCTTCCCCTTCTTTTCCGAGCCGGTTTTCAGCCGGAACATGCAGATTTTCAAAATGAAGTTGAACCGTTTTTGACCCGTGCAGGCCCATTTTTTTCTCTTCTTTACCGACCCGGAAGCCCGGCATGTTTTTCTCAACGATAAATGCGGTAATGCTACCGTCTTCCGTCCGGGTAAATACGATGTACGTATCCGCTTCTCCCCCGTTTGTAACGAACATTTTTGAACCGTTTATCACATAAGAATCACGTTTCCTGACTGCCTTCGTTTTAAGGTTTTTCGCATCCGAACCCGCATCGGCTTCTGTCAGGCAAAAAGCGCCTAAATATTCCCCGCTTGCCAATTTCGGCAAATATTTCCCTTTTTGCGCCTCATTCCCGAAATACAAAATCGGGTTTGTGCCGACCGAAGAGTGGACGGAGAGGATCACGCCGATTGTTGCGCTGACTTTTGAAATTTCATGGATAGCCAATATATAGGATGTGAAATCCAGCCCGGCCCCGCCGTATTTTTCGGGCACCGTCATCCCCATTAGGCCGAAGGATGCCATCTTATGAAGAATCTCCCGTGGAAACCAACCTTTTTCCATCCTGCCAACGAGCGGCAAAATTTCTTTTTCCGCAAAATCACGCACCATTTTTCTCAACAAAAGCTGTTCTTCCGTAAAATGAAAGTCCATCGCGCGGCCCCCTTTTTGGGTGGTCATTCATACGTATAGAAACCTCTCCCTGTTTTTCTGCCGAGCCACCCGGCATTGACGTATTTCCGCAGGAGCGGGCAAGGGCGGTATTTATCGTCACCGAACCCTTCGTGCAAGGTTTCCATAATATACAAACAAGTGTCGAGCCCGATAAAGTCCGCCAACGTAAGCGGGCCCATTGGATGGTTCATGCCAAGTTTCATCACTTCATCAATTGCTTCTTTTGTGGCGACCCCTTCATAAAGGGTGTAAACCGCTTCATTGATCATCGGCATTAAAACCCGGTTGGAAACGAAGCCCGGAAAATCATTGACTTCAACCGCCGTCTTCCCGAGCGCCGCGGCGGTATCATACACTTTTTCGTACACCTGGTCGCTTGTTACGAGCCCGCGGATAATTTCCACTAGCTTCATCACCGGAACAGGATTCATAAAATGCATACCGATCACATTTTCCGGCCTGTCTGTCACAGCAGCCAGCTCCGTAATCGGCAAGGATGAAGTGTTGGTCGCAAGCACGACATCCTTTGGCGCAATCCCGCTCAGCTGCTTAAAAATCTCTTTTTTTACTTTCATATTTTCGGTTGCCGCTTCAACAACCATTTCGGCCCCGGCAGCGTCCTCCAGGCTTGTGGAAGGGGTGAGGCGGGATAAAACCGCGTCCCTTTCTTCACTGGAAAGTTTTTGTTTTTCCACTTGGTGTGCCAAATTTTTCCGGATGGCTGCCAGACCCCTCTCAATCAGTTCCGTTTGAAGGTCATTTAAATATACGTGCCAACCCGCCTGCGCAAAAACCTGGGCAATCCCGGACCCCATCTGCCCAGCCCCGATCACTATGACAGTCTGTTTTTCCATTCTGATCACCTCTCACTGTACTTCAATCATGACGGCATCACCCTGCCCGCCGCCGGAGCAGATCGCCGCGATGCCAATTCCCCCACCGCGCCGTTTCAGCTCGTGGGCAAGGGTCAAAATGATGCGCGTGCCGCTTGCCCCGATCGGGTGTCCTAAAGCTACCGCACCCCCGTTTACATTGACTTTTTCGAGATCAAGCTGTGCAATTTTACTGCTGGCAAGCGCAACTGCGGCAAATGCTTCATTGATTTCAAACAAATTAATTTCTTCCAGCTTTCTCCCGGTCTTCTCTAGAATTTCATTGATTACAAGCCCAGGTGTTTGTGGAAAGTGCTGCGCCTCGACCGCCACTTCCGCATGGGCGATAATTGTGGCAAGCGGTTTCAATCCTTCTTTTGCGGCGCGCTCCCCGCTCATCAGCACTAGTGCGGCTGCGCCGTCATTGACCCCCGGCGCATTGCCCGCTGTAATGGTGCCGTCTTGATCAAAGGCAGGCGGCAGCTGCGACAGCTTTTCCAGTGTCGTATCCGGGCGCGGCGGCTCGTCATGTTCCACCAGCAGAGCAGGCCCTTTTCTTTGCGGCACTTCGACCGGTACGATTTCTTCGGCAAATTTCCCGGCCTGGATCGCTTCCAATGCTTTTTGGTGGCTCCTTAATGCCCAACGGTCCTGGAATTCCCTTGAAAGTTCGAATGCTTCCGCTGTCCGGTTTCCATATGTGCCCATATGTACACCTGAAAAAGCACAGGTCAAGCCGTCATGCGTCATCATATCTTTAAGCTGCACATCACCCATTTTCAATCCCCATCTTCCTTTCGGCAGGAAGTATGGGGCGTTCGACATCGATTCCATGCCGCCGGCCACGATCACTTCCCCATCCCCGGAGCGGATAATCTGGTCCGCGAGCGTTACGCTTCTCATCCCGGAAGCACACACTTTGTTAATCGTTTCCGTTTTGACTTCCCACGGGATCCCGGCGTATCTCGCCGCCTGCCTGGACGGGAGTTGGCCCTGGCCGCCCTGCAGGACATTTCCCATAATGACTTCATCCACATCGCCGCTTTGGACACCTGCCTTTTCCAAAACGCTTTTGATGGCAATCCCGCCAAGCTGGGATGCCGTCAAACTGCTCAATTTTCCCCCGAATTTGCCAAAGGGCGTACGTGCCCCGCTCACAATGACCGTTTTCAACCATCTTCTCCCCTTTAATTAAAATATTTTGTAAGCGCCCAAAAATGAACGAACGCTCGGTCAACCGAAACGCGGAGGCGCCTCAAACCAAGGTTCAAATAAAACGGCGGAGAAACTTCCCCAAACTTTTGCATGCTGCCTCCCAAGTTTGCCATTCTCCGCCGTTATCGTATGATGTTGCTCGATTAAGATACTGCAGTTGCCCGCCCCGGCACGCCGCAAACCGAAAGTTCAAGAATTTCCGCCACATCAAGCGTTTTGACCTTGTCTTCCACTTCTTTTGCTTTCGTGCCGTCGGACAGCATCGTCAGACAGTACGGGCATTCCGTGCTGATGACGGTTGGATTGACGGCAAGCGCCTGCTCCGTGCGTGCCACATTAATCCGGTGCCCGGTATCTTCTTCCATCCACATTAAGCCGCCGCCGGCCCCGCAGCACATCGCCGTTTCACGGTTCCGTTCCATTTCCACCAGCTTTACGCCCGGAATCATTTTTAAGATTTCGCGCGGCTGGTTATAAATATCATTGTATCTGCCAAGATAGCAGGAATCATGGAACGTTACAGCCTCATTCACTTCATATTTCGGTTTTAAGCGTCCTTCCTTAAGCAGCTGGTACAGCACCTCGGTATGGTGGTACACTTCCCCTTCAAACCCGAAATCCTTATATTCCTTCTTAAACGTATTGTATGCGTGCGGGTCAATCGTTACGATTTTTTTCACACCGTTTTTTTCAAACTCGGCAATATTCTGGCCGGCCAGCTCCTGGAATAAAAATTCATTTCCAAGCCTGCGAGCCGTATCCCCGGAGTTTTTCTCCTTATTGCCGAGGATGGCAAATTTGACGCCTGCTTCATTGAGCAGCTTCGCAAACGACTGTGCGATTTTCTGGCTGCGGCTGTCATAGGAGCCCATCGAACCGACCCAGAATAAATATTCAAATTCCTCACCGGATTTTTTCATTTCTTTTACGGTCGGCACTTGGATATCCTCCCGCCCTTCGCGCCATGTTTCCCGCTCTTTCCGGTTCAGCCCCCAAGGGTTGCCCTGCCGCTCAATGTTCTGCATCGCCCGCTGCGCATCCGGGTTCACTTTCCCTTCCGTCAGCACAAGATAGCGCCTGAGGTCGATAATCTTTTCGACATGCTCGTTCATTACCGGGCACTGGTCTTCACAGTTCCGGCATGTCGTGCACGCCCAGATCTCTTCTTCCGTAATAACATCGCCGATTAGGCTTGGCCGGTAAGAAAGAGCAGCTGCCGCCTCTTCAGCCCCCCGGGTTGCGCTTGCCATTGCGAGCTGGTTCCCTTTCGTATGCGAAAAAGCGAAGGCCGGAACCCACGGCTGCTTGGACGTGACAGCCGCACCGTAATTCGTTAAATGATCCCTTAATTTAATGATCAGATCCATCGGCGAAAGCATCTTGCCTGTCCCGGTCGCCGGGCACATATTCGTGCAACGCCCGCATTCGACGCACGCATACAGATCGACAAGCTGCAGCTGCGTGAAGTCCTGGATTTTGCCGACCCCGAAGCTTTCCTGCGACTCATCCTCAAAATCGATCGGGCGGAGCTTGCCGACATCATCAAGCCGGTTCAGGTACACATTCGCCGGCCCAGCAATCAAGTGGGCATGCTTCGACTGCGGAATGTAGACGAGGAACGTCAAAAGCAGCAGCAGGTGCATCCACCATGCAATGTAAAAGACAACAGCCGCTGCTCGGGGCCCGATCCAGTCGAAAGCCGCGGCAAGTGCTGATGCGACCGGTTCCGTCCATGACAGTTCCTCCTGGTGCCAGATGAGACCCATGCCGCCTCCGACAAGGACGGAAACCATCAACCCGCCGATAAAAATAAGCACAAGCCCCGCTTTAAAATCCCGTTTCAGGCGCACGAGCTTTTCAATATAGCGGCGGTAATACGCCCAGCCGACCGCAAATAAAATGACGAGCGTGACGATTTCCTGGAAAAAGGTAAATCCAGGATAAAGCAGCCCGAGCGGCAAGTGCGTGCCCGGCGCAAGCCCCTTCCAAATAAAATCGATGGCGCCGAATTGGACGAGAATGAACCCGTAAAACATCATGACGTGGATGGCGCCGCTTTTTTTATCTTTGAGCAGCTTTTTCTGCCCGAAGACATACACCCAGATTTTCTTGAGCCGCTCCTTTACGTTATTGTCAAATTCCTGCTTCTTCCCCAATTTGATATACTGCACCCTTGTCCTCACCAAATAAACAAACAGGCCAATACCGTAAGCGGTTACAGACAGGAATGCAATCCAGTTCAACCATAATAAAATGTGCATCTTTCCCCCGACACTCCCTTCGATCATTCGTGCTGCACGTTAAGGAAAACAGGAAATTTTCCGAATCTTGCTTACTCCTATTATATAATGAATGAGCATTCAGTCAATCCTTTTTTTGATTTTTTTAAGATTTTCTGAAAAGACGTTTCCCATTTTGTGTGTTATCCATATGTAAAATCGGCGCCTTTTGGGTAGACTAACGGATATGAACATCTGTGAAACGGGGAAAATGATATGATCTTGCTTTTGTCTCTCTCAGCGGCAGCAGCACTCGTCATCTGGCTCATTACCGATTACACGCTCGGAAAAAAACATTTTTGCAGCATTTGCCATAAGCGGGAATATCCCATCCGGGCAGGCGACTTTACCATTTTTACGTCCGGGGAAGATTTATTTCCGCAATATTTTTCCGATATCGGAAACGCAAAAGAAAGCATCTATGTCCTTTTTTATATTGTGAATAATGACGGCATCAGCCGGGATCTATTCAACCTTTTGGCAAAAAAAGCGCGGGAAGATATTGATGTCAAGGTGCTGCTCGATTGGGCGGGCAGCCGCCGGGTCACGAAAAAAATGATCTCGCAGCTCGAACAAGCGGGCGCATCTTTTGCCGTCAGCCACCGGCCAACATTCCCGTTTTTCTTTTTTTCGCTCCAGCAGCGGAACCATAGGAAAATCACCGTGATTGACGGAAAGATTGGCTATATCGGCGGATTTAATGTCGGAAAAGAATACATTGGTGAAAATCCGGCACTTTCTCCTTGGCGGGATTATCATTTCCGCTTGACAGGTGGGAGCATCGGCGATTTGCAGCAGGAATTTATCTTAAATTGGAACGAAGCCGCCAAAGAGAAAATGTCCGCTGCAATGGCGGTAACACCCCGTGCCGAAACGGAGGGATTGCGCCACCAAATCATTCCGACAGAAGGGATTGACCTTGAGGATTTGTTGTGCGGGCTGATTGACCGGGCGCGCTCCTCCATTTTTATCGGCTCGCCTTATTTTATTCCGACCGCGAAAATCCAAAAAAAACTGGTCAGGGCGTTGGAGCGCGGCGTAAAATTGGTGGTGCTCGCGCCCGGAAAAGCCGACCATATGCTTGTAAAAGAGGCCGCTTTCCGGTTTTTCCGCGAACTGCTCAAAAAAGGGGCGGAAATTTATTTATTCAACCCCGGTTTTTATCATGCCAAAATTGTGATCATAGACGAAGCCGTCTGCGATATCGGGACTGCCAATTTCGACCGACGCAGCGTACTTTTGAACCTTGAAATCAACTGCCTCGTTTATGATGCCGGCTTTATTCAAAAAATGCGCGAGGTGTTCATGGAAGATACCAGGCACGCCATCCCGCTCACACTTGAAGATATCAACCACCCCGGCTGGTTTTCAAAAGCAAAAGAGTGGGGCGCACGGGCAATTGAAGAATTTTTATAAAATCCATCAACATCATCATAAAAAAGAAACCCCCCGTCGGTATCTGGACGGGGGATTGATGTGCTGTTTACATTTTTTCCGGTGCTGAAACGCCGATCATCCGCAAAGCGTTTTTCAGCGTGGTTTGGACGGCTTTGATCAAAGCAAGGCGCGCTTTTGTGGCGGCTTCATGCTCCGGATCGAGCACTTTTACCGCATTATAAAAGCTGTGGAACGCGGACGCCAGCTCGTTGATATATTTGGTGATGCGGTGCGGGATCCGCTTTTCTGCCGCTTCGGCAATCACCTGCGGGAATTCGCCCAATTTTTTCAGGACATCCATTTCCTTTTCAGAGCGGATCGCGGAAAAATCCCCCCTCGTATCCGGACCGAGCCCTTTCTCTTCTGCCTGCCGCAAAATGCTGCAAATGCGGGCATGGGCATACTGCGCATAATAAACCGGGTTTTCATTGGACTGCGAAACGGCAAGATCAAGGTCGAAGTCCAAGTGTGTATCCGAACTTCTCATCGCAAAGAAATAACGGGTTGCATCGAGGCCGACTTCTTCGATCAAATCGCGCATTGTCACCGCTTTTCCCGTCCGTTTGCTCATCTTCATTTTTTCGCCGTTTTTATAAAGATGGACAAGCTGGATAATCTCGACTTCAAGATGGTCCTTATCATATCCGAGGGCTTCCATTGCCGCTTTCATGCGCGGGATATAACCGTGGTGGTCGGCGCCCCAAATATTAATCACTGTATTGAATCCGCGGTCAAATTTATCTTTATGGTACGCTATATCAGGGGTCAAATAGGTGTAGGTCCCGTCTTTTTTGATCAGCACGCGGTCTTTGTCGTCGCCGAAAGTTGTCGAACGGAACCAGGTCGCCCCGTCTTTTTCATAAATATGCCCTTTTTCGCGCATAATTTTCAGCATATCGTCAATTTTCCCGCTCTTATATAGGGAAGTTTCCGAATACCAGACGTCAAAACGCACGCGGAAGTCTTCGAGGTCCTTTTTCAGTTTATCCATTTCATAATCAAGGCCATACCGGCGGAAAAATTCATAACGTTCGTTTTCATCTGCATCTACAAACTTTTTCCCGTATTCTTTTGCCAGTTTCTGCCCCAAATCAATGATATCCTGGCCGTAGTAGCCGTCTGCCGGCATTTCTTTCTCGATGCCGAGCGCCTGGAAGTAACGCGCTTCGACCGACAATGCCAGGTTGTGGATCTGATTTCCGGCATCATTGATGTAGTATTCACGGGTCACATCATAGCCCGCTTTTTCCAGGATATTGCAAAGAGAATCGCCGACTGCCGCCCCGCGCGCATGCCCGAGGTGAAGGTCGCCAGTCGGGTTGGCCGATACGAATTCAACCTGAATTTTTTCCCCTTTTCCGGCATCCGAGCGGCCGTAATCATCGCCTTCCTGCAAAATCGTTGGAATAAGCTGCGTCAAATATGCATTGTCCAAGTAAAAATTGATGAAGCCCGGCCCCGCGATTTCCACTTTTTCAATGGACGCTTTCGATTTGTCAAGCTGCCCCACAACGGCTTCCGCGATGACACGCGGTGCTTTTTTCGCCGCGCGCGCCAGTTGCATCGCAATGTTTGCGGCATAATCGCCGTACGCCTTTTCTTTCGGTTTTTCCAGCACAATTGACGGAATGTCTTCTTCCGGTACAAGGCCGGTTTTTATGACAGCTTCTTTGATTTCCGCTTTTAATATTTCCTGAATTTGTTCCGTTATGTTCATTTTGCCTCTTGTACCTCCTCGTAATGGATCGTCATCTTGTATGTACCGACCTGTCTCTCCTGTATAAAAAGCCTGTAACCAAGGGAAAACTGCCCATGCATATACCCTGTACGGCGGTGTGCCACATCATCTGCCATTACTTCAAGCGGAAAAGTGCCGTACCCGCTGCCATAAGAACCCGGCCGCTTTTCGCCGGGTCGCAGATCAAGCCGCATAGAAACCGCTCCGCTTCTTAAAATCAGTGCTCTTTCACCGCCCACTTTTACAACCGTATGGATTTCGCCCGTTTCCTGCATTTCATTGTATTTTAGATAAGCCGCACCGCCTTTTTCGTAATAACGGCCGAATAAAACAAGTTCTTCTTCTTGGAAAAATTCCGTCACCATATGTATTTTTACGGGGCAAGAAACGGTTTCTTCCGCCATTTTCCCACATCCTTAGAGAAACTTTCCGTTTGTTGTCTATCCATTATAACCTTTCCACTGGAAGAATAACATCGCCTGTATCTTTATTTTATCATACAAAACAACCGCGGCATTCCACAAGAGGAACTTTAAAAGCCCGGCGCCGGCCTCAAGTAAGGCTGCAGCACCGGGCCATAGCGTTTCCTATTTCACCCAGCCAAGCATCATTTCGCGCACCAGTTTGCTTGCCGTATTGGCGGTTTGTTCGGAATGGTCGTAAACCGGCGCCACTTCGACAAGATCGCAGCCGACGACATTTACTTTCGAATTTGAGATCGCATGGATCGATGCGAGCAGTTCTTTCGAAGTAATCCCGCCGGCATCCACCGTACCCGTCCCCGGCGCAAATGCCGGATCAAGCACGTCGATGTCAATCGTCACATATACCGGGCGGCCGGAAAGTTCCGGCAGCACTTTTTTGAGCGGCCCGAACACTTCGAATTTCGAGATGTGCATGCCATTTTTTTCTGCCCAATCAAACTCTTCTTTCATGCCGGAACGGATGCCGAAAGAGTAGACGTTTTTCGGCCCGATCAGCTCAGCCACTTTGCGGATCGGCGTCGAATGCGAAAGCGGCTCTCCTTCATATTCCGTCCGGAGATCGGTATGGGCATCAAAATGGATCACCGCCAAATCCGGATATTTTTGATAGACGGCACGGATCACCGGCCATGAAACAAGATGCTCCCCTCCAAGGCCGAACGGGAATTTTCCGTCTTTCAGCAAAATCTTCACATAATCCTCAATCATATCGAGGCTTCTTTGCGGATTGCCGAATGGGAGCGGAATATCGCCGGCATCGAAATATTTTACTTCGGCCAGTTCGCGGTCGAGGTACGGGCTGTATTCTTCAAGCCCGATCGATACTTCGCGGATGCGCGTCGGGCCGAACCTGGACCCCGGCCGGTAGCTGACCGTCCAGTCCATCGGCATGCCGTAAATGACAACCCGGCTTGTCTCATAATCGGGATTGGCGCCGATAAAAACATTGCCTGAATATGCTTCGTCAAATCTCATGTCTGTTCTCCTCTTCTTACTTTGCTTACTTTGTCAAGTCTTCTACAAATTTCGGTAGCACAAACGCCGCTTTATGCAGTTCTTTTGTATAGTATTTCGTTTCAATCTCATGGAACCGTCCTTCACTGACTTCAAGCGGATCATATTTTTTCGAACCAATTGTAAACGTCCACATACCGCTCGGGTACGTCGGGACATTGGCTGTATACAGCCTTGTAATCGGGAAAATTTCTTTCACGTCGCGCTGCACTTCACGGATCAGGTTCGCTTTAAACCACGGGTTGTCCGTCTGCGCGACAAAAAGCCCGTCTTCTTTTAAAGCTTTTGCAATGCCGGCGTAAAACCCTTTTGTAAACAGGTTGACAGCAGGGCCGACCGGTTCGGTGGAATCAACCATGATCACATCATACGCATTCTCACTTTTTGCGATATGCATAAACCCGTCATCGACTTTTACCTCGACGCGCGGGTTATCCAGTTCACCTGCGATTTCAGGCAGAAACTTTTTCGAATACTCAATGACCTTGCCGTCAATTTCGACAAGCGTTGCTTTTTTCACTTCAGGGTGCTTCAAAATTTCGCGGATCACGCCGCCGTCCCCGCCGCCGACAACGAGCACATTTTCCGGATTCGGATGGGTAAAAAGCGGAACATGCGCGATCATTTCATGGTAAACAAATTCATCTTTGATCGATGTCATCACCATGCCGTCCAAGATGAGCATATTGCCCCATTCGGCCGTTTCCACCATATCGAGTTTCTGGAATTCGGTCTGTTCGGTATGTAAAGTTTGGTTCACCCGCATCGTGATCCCGAAATCTTTCGTTTGTTTTTCTGTAAACCACAGTCCGCCCATGATCATGTCCTCCTCTAATCGCGTAATATCTAGTTTCTATTATGTCTTCCCTTATAGGAATGATTCATCCCAAACACATGAAAAAAAGTATAGTAGATTTCCGGAAAAAAGCAAGAATTTTTTTGCTTCCTTTCATTTTTCTTGCTTCTGTGTTTAAAATTTCCTTTCTTACTAAATACTAAGGAAATAAGAATAAAAAAGAGGTGTGGATGATGGAGACACTTACAACACCAAAGATCCAGAAAGCAAAATGGGGCCTGCGCATTTTGCTTCTTGCCTTTTTTGCTTTCGCCATCCTGCTGTCCGCCTTGGCAGCGGCTGTCTATTTCTATGCAAAAATCCTCGGGCCGCCGCCGCTTTCCGTCCCGCAATCCACCCTTTATTACGCAAAAGGCGGCAAACTGATCGGGGAAACAAACAGCGGCCAGCAACGGTATTGGGTTCCGTTGAAGGACATATCCAAAGATGCCGTTGACGCCACCATCTCAATCGAAGACCGCAACTTTTACCACCACCACGGTTTTGACTACCGGCGCATGGCCGGAGCCCTGGTTGCCGATATGAAGGCAATGGGAAAAGTGCAAGGGGCGAGCACCATTACCCAGCAGTACGCACGTAACCTATTTTTAACGATGGATAAGACATGGGAAAGGAAATTAAAAGAAGCTTTCTATACGGTCAGGCTTGAATCGAATTACAGTAAAGACCAGATTTTGGAGGGCTATTTAAATACAATCAACTATGGGCATGGGAAGTACGGGATACAGGCCGCAAGCCAATACTATTTCGGAAAAGACGTCAAAAACCTGACACTTGCCGAAGCTGCGATGCTTGCCGGAATCCCGAACGGCCCGGGGATCTACTCACCCGTCATTTCCCCCGAAAAAGCAAAACAACGGCAGCTTGCCGTATTGCAATCAATGGTGAAAAACGGCTATATTACGGAAAAACAGGCGACGGAAGCAGCCAATGAACCATTAACGATCGTCCGGAAAGCCGAACCGGACACAACCCGGACCGCCCCATATTTCCAGGATATTGTCAAAAAACTATTGAAAACGAAACTGGGATTTGATGACCAAACGATCGCGCTTGGCGGGCTGAGAGTATATACCACTTTAGACATCCGGCAGCAAAAGATCGCTGAAGAAACGGTGAAGGAAACCATCCCGGATTCTTCACAGGTCCAGCTCGGTTTTGCGGCCATCAACCCGAAAAACGGCTTTGTGACCGCGCTCGTCGGGGGCCGGGATTACGGGGAAAGCCCTTATAACCGGGTAACACAGGCGACGCGGCAGCCCGGATCCACAATGAAGCCGCTCCTATATTATGCCGCGCTGAACCACGGTTTCACCCCGGTAACGATGCTGAAAAGCGAACCGACCGTTTTCCGGTTCGATGGCGGCAAGTCCGTATACAGACCGCATAATTTTAACAGCCAGTATGCGGACGGGAACATTACGATGCTACAGGCGCTCGCCGTTTCGGATAATATTTATGCGGTCAAAACCCATTTGCTGCTCGGGGAAAATGTACTCGTCCATACCGCAAAGCAATTCGGTCTGACGACGCCGATGGAAAAAGTGCCTTCGCTTGCATTGGGCACTTCCGGCGTGCACCTGCTTGATATGGTACATGCATACAGCCTGCTTGCCAACAACGGAATCGAAAACGGGCCCGTTTTTATCACAAAAGTCGAAGATTACAAAGGCCATGTTTTATACGAGTACAAACCGGAGAAAAAACGGGTGTTAAATCAGGATGCGGCTTTTGTCACCTCGCAAATGATGACAGGTATGTTTGACAAGCGTTTAAACGGATATGCAAGTGTAACCGGCGCCTCCATTGTCAAAGACATCACCCGCCCGTATGCCGGAAAATCCGGTTCCACCAACACCGACAGCTGGATGATCGGATTTTCGCCCCAGCTCGTTTCAGGCGTGTGGGTCGGCTATGACAACGGGCAGGAAATCACTTTGGCCGCCGATAAAATGTACGCCAAAAAAATTTGGGCCCACTTTATGGAAAAAGCACTGGCTCATCAGCCGGTAGAGGAATTTAAACCGCCAAAAGGAGTCACCGCCGTGGAAATCGACCCCTCAACCGGCAAACTGGCGACGCCCAACTGCCCGGTGGCGAGGCTCACCTATTTTATTTCCGGCACCGAACCGGTTGAACCGTGCAGCAAACACCCTGATACGGCAGAAAATGACCTATATCCACACAAGCACCACAACTGGCTGCAAAAACTATTTCCGTTTTTTAAATAATCGGCACACTAAAAAGCAAAGGGTCTGGCTCAAAGGCGGTCAGACCCTTAATGCTTCCTTCAGTTCGTCGCTTGATAAATCCCACATTTCCCTACTGTGTCCCTTTAAGAAATCCGCCAACACTTTTTTCGATTTGTCATCCATATGGTCGACGATAATATGGCCTTTCATCGATTTGTCGAGGCGGTTGACATGTTCCGGCAGCGATTTATAGCCGCGGCGTTTTTCTTTGTTGACCACCATTTCGCAAGCCGTCACCCCATGATAATAAGGCCCTTTTTCGCCGCGTTCAATCGTCACCCACACAAGCCAGTAAGGTTTTGCCCCTTCTTCCGGCACTTCCGAACGGTCATGGGAAAATTTGACCCTTTTTTCCACGGCGCTCCTAGCATGCATCGCTCCGATATCGACAACGGCCGTGCCTTCATTGATATCAATAATAACCGGGGACACATTCTCCAGATTCAGCGCCCCGACACCAAAACCCCGGTGCCCGTCGGTCGGCGCATTTTTAATGATATTAAACTCTGCTTTTTTCTTTTGTTCAGCCATTTTTTACATCCCCTTTCTCAAATGATGGCCCTAGACTTTAGCCCTGAAATGCAAACGCCGGGCACCGCGGCACCCTCCGCTGTTTTTGACCGGCTCCGGCGGCCGGCGTACTGTTTCGCAGTATGGGGGCCGGCCCGTATTTTTTTGATATTCCGTGTGACCCGGCGCCATATCCTGCTAAGCGGGGCGCACCGCTTTTTAACTAAAAACAGAAACAATGGTTTGAAAGCCCCTCATAATCGACGGCACCGCGCTGTTGATGAGCGGCGAAATCGTATACTGGTCTAGCGGCGTCACGAGAAAAACCAAAAAGACCAGAATGCTGTACTGCTCATACTGCGTCATTTTCGCGCGTACCGATGGCGAAACCAAGTCTTCAATGATCCGGTAGCCGTCCAATGGCGGCAGCGGGATTAAGTTAAAAATAAATAAAACGAGATTCAGCCAGACAAAATAATTGAAAAACGAAAGCACAAACCACGGCAGGCCGGCGCCGATCCCGGTCGCAATCAATATATACAGGATAATGTTCCCTAGAAAAGCCAACAAAAAATTGCTGGCCGGGCCCATGAAAGACACGAGCACACCGGCAAGGCGCGGATTTTGGAAATGGAATCGGTTCACCGGGACAGGGCGCGCCCAGCCAAAACCGGCTACAAAAATCAGCAGCGCCCCAAGCGGGTCAATATGCTGCACCGGGTTCAGCGTCACCCTCCCCTCTCGCTTGGCGGTTGGGTCGCCAAGCAGGTAAGCTGTATAAGCATGGGCAAACTCATGGATGGTAAAGGCAATGATCAGCACCGCTGCGACAATCGGGATATCCCTTAACGGATATGCCAAAAAATGTTGTAATGGTTCCACAAACCGGTCCCCTTTTAAAATGATATTATTAATAGTATACAAAATTTGCGCAGTATATTCATTTGATTGCCACCGGTAGGCACTTGCGGGCGGGCAAAAAAATCTTTACAATTTTAAACGGAAACGATCAACAAAAAGGAGATGCAGCCATATGCCATATGTAACGGTAAAAATGCTGGAAGGCCGTACTGACGAGCAAAAGAAAGCATTGGTTGAAAAAGTGACCGCCGCTGTCAGCGAAACGGTGAACGCCCCGAAAGAAAACATCACGGTTTTCATTGAAGAAATGTCGAAAAACCACTATGCCGTAGGCGGCGTCCGTAAAAGCGACGAATAAAGAGGGAAATCGCTAAGCCCTTTGCACAGGCTTAGCGATTTTTTTTAATTTTTCGATGTAGTCATACGCCTGGCTGATTTCTTCCTCCGTATAGTGCTGCTTTGCTTTTAACGTAAAGATTTTTTCTTTCACTTCGTCCTTCGGGAGCGCATCAAAGTACATGACCGTTGAAACGAGTTCGAGAAAACGCGCGTTTTGCCCGTTCATTTCTATCAGGCAGGCATCAAGCCCGGGCAGCTCCTGCTCGTACATATTTAAAAATTCATGGCCTTCATCAGTAACCGTATAACGGTATTGGACATATCCGCCTTTTTTCTCCTTGACTTCTTTCACAAAGCCGAGATTGGTCAGTTCTTCTATCCTCAGCGTCAGTTCTTCCGAGTACGGGCCGTAAAAATGGAATTCAAACTTTTCCTGGAACGGAAACGACAATTTTTTCGCAATGTAAATCATTTTTTGCAGTTTTTTGCGCCCGACAATCTCCCCCGAAACGGCAAGCGCACCCATTAATTTCACATGATCTTCTAACACAAACCATTCATCTCCTGATTAAATTTCCGGATTCTGGGACAGCTTTAACAAAGCGGCAATTTCCCTTTTCTTTTCGCCGTATTCCGTCTCGTCTTTGATCAAATCAAGCGGAAAATACAATTTATGGTCGGTTCTTCTTTTCCCCGAAATCGCATCTACAATATCGGATTCCCTAGACAATTCTTTCAAGTCCCCGTTCCGCATCAGCAAATTGATCGGAAGCCGTTCCCCCTCCTCGCCTGGCCGGTAAAAATCATAAGGAAGATCAGACGACGAATCAATCACCAAATAATAATTCGGATCGATCCCGGCTTCCTGGAAAAGTTTCTCCAACCGGCTATGTACTTTAAACTCTTTTGCTGGATCAAATTCAACATACTTAAACAAATTCCGGTTCACAAAGCGTGAGCAAAGATCCCGCAAAATCGAATCGTCTTCTTCCTGCCACACTTCAATATAATACAGCATCACATGTTCATCCATCTTCAAATAATCTTCAAGGGAAAGGTGATCTTCAAAAAGCGAGCGGAAATGCCTGGGCTCGTGTTTGAAATCATACGACGCATCATACAAGGCTTTTGCCCGCTGCAAAATTTTCGTTAAGATGACTTCCGCGCTCCTTGTGACCGGGTGGAAATACACCTGCCAATACATTTGGTAGCGGCTCATAATATAGTCTTCCACCGCGTGCATGCCGCTGTATTTAAAAACGGCCTGGTCCTCATGAGGGCGCATGACGCGGAGCAGCCGTTCAATGTCGAAATGGCCGTAGCTGACCCCGGTATAATAGGCATCGCGCAGCAAGTAATCCATCCGGTCCGCATCGAGCTGGCTCGAGATCAGGCTGACAACAAGCTTATTTTCGGAAGTTTTGGCTATGACTTCCGCCACTTTTTTCGGAAAGTTCCTGCCGACCCGCCGCAACACCTCGTTTACTTCCGTTTTTCCTAAAATGATTTGCTTTGTAAATTCTTCATGGTCCATGCCGAAGACTTTTTCGAACGAGTGGGAAAATGGCCCGTGGCCAAGATCATGCAAAAGCGCGGCGCAAAGCGATAAAAGCCTGTCCTTCCCGTTCCAGTTCGGCCTGTTTTTAAATACATCATCCGTAATTCTCCTGACAATTTCATATACGCCGAGCGAATGGCTGAACCGGCTGTGTTCTGCCCCGTGAAAGGTCAGGAAAGTCGTGCCGAGCTGCCGGATCCTGCGCAGCCTTTGGAACTCTTTTGTCCCGATCAAGTCCCATATCACCTGGTCGCGCACATGAACATAACGGTGGACAGGGTCTTTAAATACCTTTTCCTCGCTGAGTTTAAGTTTGGCGTATTCCATGATTTACCCTCTTCCTACTGTCGTAATTCTATTATACCGGGATCAAAAGAAGAAAAAAAGCGCCTGTACGCAAACCGAAAAAAGGGATTTTTCCACCGCCGCGCACTAAAACTCTATTATTTTTTTACCATATTGGTATAAAAAATGCATTTTTTGTCCATTCTCTTAGTATCAAAACAAAAATTCAAATTGGGGGTAATGAGAATGAAATCACGTCAAGACGCGTGGAGCGAAGAAGATGATTTGTTGCTTGCCGAAACGGTGCTGCGCCATGTGCGCGAAGGCAGCACACAGCTGAATGCTTTTGAGGAAGTCGGCGATAAGCTGAACCGCACTTCGGCCGCCTGTGGTTTCCGCTGGAATGCGGTCGTCCGCCACAACTACGAACAAGCTTTGCAACTTGCCAAAAAACAGCGAAAGCAGCGCCAGCGCCTGCTTGGAAAAGAACAGGGTGGGAAAAAGAAACTACTTTACCAGCCGCCAGTACCGACGCTTGAAGAACTTGGTGAAATACCGTTGGTTACGGACCAAGCGGAGGCGGAAGGGCAGGCCGGAGAAGGTGCACAAGGCACGGACAATGGGGAAATGAACTTGGTCAAAGTCATCAGCTATCTGCAATACTTAAACAATACGCAATTCCAGACAACGGTTTTAAAAAGCGAGAATGCAAGATTGAAACATGAAAACCAGGAACTAAAAAAAGAAACGGAAGAGCTGAAAAAACGCATCAAAGAGCTGGAAGAAGGCTCCGTCACGATGCAGGAAGATTACGAAACATTGATGAAAATCATGAATCGCGCCAGAAAATATGTCCTCTTTGAAGAAGACGACACCGGCACAACCAAATTCAAAATGGACCGGAACGGGAACCTGGAGAAAATGGCGGAGTGACATTGCCATTGCAAAACGCGATCCCAAAAGCTCTTTTAAACAAGGAAACCCATTGAGAAACATGATCTCGATGGGTTTCCGCCTGTTTAGTGACTTTGGGGATAGATGCTTCAATTCTTCCCTTGAAGAACGTTTATCTGAGTTGCGAACGGCATTTGTCCTCCATGATGCTTATGAAAGACTTTTCGCTGTCCCAAGGCTATGCTTTTGTCCCTTACAACACTCCTAAAAGACTTTTCCCATTATAGGGCCGGCGCTCTGTCCTTCAATAATGCTTCTAAGGGACATTTCGATACTCCACGAACCTGCTTCTGTCCTTTATAACGCTCCTAAAAGACTTTTTGCCGCCCCAAGGACACCATTTTGTACTTTATAAGGCTGCTAAAAGTCTTTTCTCTGCTTGCAGATCAAAGTTTTGTCTTTATAATCCAAGTTTGGTAAAGCAAGTGCCAAACCATGCTTTCCTACCCAATCATACCTGCAAACCTTATAAAAATCGCGCATTGCGTTCGAGCATGCGTTCATAATATTGGCCGTACCATTCCGTTTCCTGCTCCGTCAGCGGCCGGGACACAAGCCGGCTTCCGAGCTCCTGCAGCGTTTGCAGCAGCCGCATAAAAACGTCCTGTACCGCCAAATTTTCCTGCAGGAGCTCTGACAGCGACGCCATCACTTCAGGCTGTATCATCGGGTATTGAAATTTTGTCGCAGCACCCTGCTTTGCCTGTTCGTAAAATCCCCGGACGAGCCGCGCCCTGCCCGCACCACTGCCTGTGATGCATAAATAAATCTGGACAGCCACCCCTTTTCGGACACGCCGCTGCGAGATGCCGGCAAATTTTTTCCCTTCAATGCTTAAGTCATAGCTACCTGGGCAGTACGAGCCGGCAATTTCGCCTGCCTCAATCTGCACGGGGAAATCGGCAAACATCATTTGGATAAGCTTCCACATCGCCTCATATCCGCGGTTGATGTCCATCCCTTTTTCCGTGTCCGGCACAACAAGCGAAACGTTCAGCACACCATCATCCAAAACAACCGCAAGACCGCCTGAATTGCGGACAAGATACCGGTAACCCATGCTTTCAAGAAATTTAAGCCCCTGTTCCAGAAAAGGCAGCTTCGTATCCTGAATGCCGAGGCTGATTGTTTGGTGGTGCACCCATGTCCGCACAACCGCCGGAGACAGGTGTGACCCAACCGATGTGCATAATGTATCGTCCATTGCAAAAGACTGGGCCGCTTCAAACTGCGGGCCGAGGCAGGACTGGTCGATTATCCTCCACTCCGGCTGCTTCAGCAATTGCAGCGCTTCTTCCATATCCGTCCATTCCTCCATTTGCTTTTTCCAAAAACATAAAAAGGATTTGGCCATTGTGCAGGATGCAGCCAAGCCAAACCGGAACTAAATTCCAACGGTAAATCCCGGCATTCAGGAATAGGGACATTACAAACTTTGCGCCGCTGAAATCAAGGCCAAATTGTAAACATCCTCAGCATTGCAGCCCCGCGATAAGTCGTTGACAGGCGCATTCAGCCCCTGCAGGATCGGGCCGACCGCTTCGAAGCCGCCGAGCCGCTGCGCCATTTTATAGCCGATATTGCCGGCTTCAAGGCTCGGAAAAATAAACACAGTCGCATTCCCCTGGATGACGGAATCCGGCGCTTTCCTTTGCGCGACAGCCGGAACATATGCTGCATCAAACTGGAGCTCACCGTCCAGCACAATATCCGGATCGAGTTCTTTTGCCATTTTTACAGCCTGCACCACTTTTTCCGTCTCATCAGAATGGGCCGAACCTTTTGTTGAAAAGCTCAGCATGGCGACTCTCGGCTCGATATCAAACGTTCTTGCCGTCTTGGCGCTTTCCACAGCCGTTTCCGCCAAATCCTGGCTGTCCGGCGCGATATTAATGGCGCAGTCGGCAAATACATATTTCTCTTTATCCCTTACCATAATGAAGATACCCGACGTTTTTTTGACCCCCGGTTTTGTTTTAATGATCTGCAGTGCAGGCCGTACCGTGTCCGCCGTGGAATGGATGGCGCCGCTTACAAGTCCGTCCGCTTTCTTCAAATAGACAAGCATTGTGCCGAAATAATTAACATCTTTTAAAATCTTGCGCGCATCTTCTTCCGTCGCTTTTCCTTTTCTCCGTTCAACAAAAGCCTGCACCATCTCTTCAAAACCCTCATAGTTTTCCGGATCATATGTAGGGATTCCTTCAACCGAAACGCTGATTTCCCGTGCTTTTGCTTCGATTTCATTCCGGTTCCCGATTAACACCGGGCGGATGACTTCTTCAGAGGCAAGCCGGGAAGCAGCGGTTAAAATCCTTTCATCCAGGCCTTCAGGAAAAACAATGGTTTTATTGTGCCCCCGCACTTTTTGTTTAACGGTGTCGAAAAACTCGCTCATGTCGATCACTCCTTTTATGACTATGTCCTTTTTTAGGATAATCCATTCTCCCCAAAAATCAAAGGCAAAAGATGAAATTGTTCTGAACATTTCACACAGCGCGTATTATTTTTTCCTTTATCCAACCTATGTTATAGTAAGGTAAGAAAAAAAGCTTGGAGGGAAAAAGATGAGCGAAGCAGCAGAAACATTGGATGGCTGGTACTCGTTGCATAATTTTCGTTCTATCGACTGGGCGGGCTGGAGGGCACTGCCGGGCGCGGAAAGGGAAGCTGCAATTGAAGAGTTCCAGCAGTTCCTTAAAAAATTAGAAGCCATTCAAAACGAACATGAAGGAGCTTATGCTTTATACACGATCACAGGCCAAAAAGCCGATTTTGTCTTATGGACGCTGCGGCCGGCTTTAGAAGACCTTGAGAAAATTGAAACGGCCTTTAATAAATTAAAAATTGCTGACTATACCATCCCGGCTTACTCTTATGTCGCCGTTGTCGAGTTAAGCAACTATGTGCGCGGCGGCAAGGCGGATGAAAACGCATATGAAAATCCGCAGGTCAGAGAGCGCCTGTATCCGACCCTGCCAAAATCCAAATATTTCTGCTTCTACCCGATGGATAAACGGCGCCAAGGCGATGACAACTGGTATATGCTGCCGATGGAAAAACGCCGTGAATTGATGAAAAGCCACGGCATGATCGGGCGCAAATACGCCGGAAAAGTGAAACAGTATATTCTCGGCTCTACAGGGCTTGACGACTATGAATGGGGTGTCACTTTATTATCCGATGATGCCCTGCAGTTCAAAAAAATCGTCTACGAAATGCGTTTTGATGAAGCAAGCGCCAGATATGGCGAATTCGGCTCTTTCTATGTCGGAAGCCTGCTTGATGAAGAGAAATTAAAATCATTGTTACATATCGGGTAACCAAAATCCTTCCAGAATGCTGGAAGGATTTTTTAGCATATCCCGTTTTCCGGCGGCATACACATGAATGTAGTGAGGGCCCTACTTATACTGCCGCGCGAAAGCACGGCAGGAGCCGCGTTCAGGCTTCAGATATGTAAAAATGGAGGGGGAAATCAATTGGAAAACGGGAATTACACACCGCCTGTTTACGGGTATCCTTATTACTATTACTACCGGCAGTCCACCCAGCCTTACTACGGGACTTATTTTCCGCAGTACCAAGTTCCGATGGGGCCGCAAACCCAAATTTCGCCTACGCAAAATTTGCCTGGACAGCTGCCGCTCGAACAGTCTTATATTGAAAATATTTTGCGGCTGAATAAAGGAAAAATGATCACGCTGTACGCCACTTTTGAAAACAACCGCGAATGGAACGCAAAAGTATTCAACGGGATTATCGAAGCGGCCGGGCGCGACCATGTCATCCTCAGCGATCCGCAAACCGGACAACGTTATTTAATTCCGATGGTGTATGTCGATTACATTACATTCTCTGAGGAAATCGAGTACGAATATCCTTTCGGGACACCGCAGGCAGGCCAGCAATTGGCCACCTATCCGCCACGGGGATAACTTTACAAAAATTCCATAACTCGGAAAACCCGCCGGAAAAATGATGTTATTCCGGCGGGTTTTCTTGTTTACGGGCAGCCTCTTTCTTTTACATCCATTTCACCGCTGCCGTCCCGAGCAGTACCCAAGCGGCGAGGAACGCGATGCCCCCGATCGGTGTAATTGCACCGAGTACATTGATTTTCGTTAAACATAAAACATACAGGCTGCCGGAGAAAAGGACAATACCGATAAACATCAGCCATCCGGACCAGTTCAGCAATGCCGATGATTTGATCATACCCGACAAAATACCGATTGCCATTAAACCTAGCGCATGGTACATCTCATAGCGCACGCCGGTTTCCCAAATGTCCAAATATTTCTGCTCCATTCTGCCCTGAAGCCCGTGGGCGCCGAATGCCCCTAATGCTACGGACAAAAACGCATTGATGGCGCCGAGCAAAACAAATATTTTCATCTTCACGCACTCCCGCTCATATATAATCTTTTATTCTTATTCTATCGGAACGGCCTGCTAAAAATCAAAAATAGAGTCGCCATTTGCACCATCTTCCATTTTCAGCGGCTCCGTCTTCAGCACTGTTTGAGGCATGGATACGGAAGAAGAAATGGCCTTTTCCTCCTCCCCGCTTTCCAGAAGAATTTCGCACAACGCTTTTATTGCATAGACATGCTCCCTGATTTTCTTCGTCGACTCCCCCTGTTTTGCCTTTGCCAGTTCCTGCTCGATTTTTGCTAAAAGCGTTTTCGTTGTGATAGCCATTTCCGCACCTCAATCGCATTTTCTTTAGGATTATTGTAGCAAAGGCAATAATATCGAACAATGTTGATGATCTGATATATCCGTACGTACAAACATTTCAAAAAACCGACAATGTTCCACGTGAAACATTGTCGGTTTTGATCGGAGCGGCGTATTTTATGCCTTTTCCTGTTCCGGCAGCTGCCATTGGATTTCTTTTTCCCCTAAATCCCGCAAAATCCGGTTTACTTTTGAAAAATGGCGGCTCCCGAAAAAACCGCGGTTTGCGGACAATGGGCTCGGATGGGCAGCGGTCAAAACATAATGTTTGTTCGTGTCGATTAAAGCTTTTTTGCTTTGTGCCGGCCTGCCCCATAAAAGAAAAATAACCGGTTTTTCCTTTGCATTGATTTTTTTAATAACTTCATCCGTAAAGATTTCCCAGCCCATTCCCTGATGTGAGTGGGCCTGCCCTTCCCGCACTGTCAGCACTGTGTTTAGCAGCATGACGCCCTGCTTCGCCCAGCTGACAAGACAGCCATGGTTCGGGATCGGACACCCTAAATCATCATGCAGTTCTTTAAAAATATTCTGGAGCGATGGCGGGATATCCACGCCCGGCTTGACGGAAAAACTGAGCCCGTGCGCCTGGTTCGGGCCGTGATACGGGTCCTGCCCGAGCAGTACGACTTTGACATCGCGGTAAGGCGTATAATGGAACGCGTTGTAAATATCATACATATCCGGATGGATCCGCTTTGTCGCATATTCTTTTTTCAGGAATTCCCTCAATTTTAAATAATACGGTTTTTGGAACTCTTCGTTTAAAAGCGGGCCCCAGTCATTTTTCAAAATAGCTTTCACTCGTTAACAGCCCCTTTCTTTCCATACTATTATTCTACCAGTTTCCCCCGTGGGCGGACGAAAAACTTTTTTGTTTAGGGACACCCGGAAGCGGATATATAGTACACAAAGTCTTGCAACAGCCTGATAAAAGGGGGCTGTTCATGTATAAAGTGGAAGTGGTTGATAACGGCTTGGAAGAATGTTGTGACCAAGTTTGAAAATGAAGGATTTTCGAAAGATCATCTTTATATTTTCGCGCACGACAAAACGGGTCGAAAGATTTGGCAGATGTAACAGAAACCGGATCGGCCGGCATGGGGGAGCAAGGCGTCATCGATATGGCCGGAAATGTATTCCGCAGCGCGGCGATAAATTAAGATCGAAAATGCAGGTGCCCGGGCTGACGGATATGGAACAGTACGAAAAAGGATTGGGCCAGGTCCCGTTGCCGTCATTGCTGCGGACAAAAACGAAGACCCGGGAGATATCGGGCGCCTTCTGTTAACCAGCGCAGGCCGGCTGAAGTTTAGCAGCAGGCACATTTTTTACCTATTCATCCCCCCGTCCCCCATATTTGTTTTTTTCCGGGCAGTATTATATCCTAAAATAGTGTGAAGCTATATTGAAAAAAGGAGATGGGTGCGTGATGGGTTTAAAGAAAACTTTTACGCTCGCCGGTTCTGATTCCAGCGGTGGTGCCGGGCTTCAGGCGGATTTAAAAACATTCCAGGAACTGGGCGTTTACGGCATGTCCGCCATTACTTCCATCGTCACGATGGATCCGAAAAACGGATGGCACCATAATGTGTTCCCAATCGATGTGAAAATTGTCGAACCGCAGCTCGAAACGATCCTTTCTGTCGGAATTGACGCAATGAAAACCGGCATGCTCGGTTCTGTAGACATTATTGAACTGGCAGCCCGTAAAATAGATGAATACCATTTGGAAAAAGTGGTCATTGACCCTGTCATGGTTTGTAAAGGCGAAGACGAGGTTCTGCAGCCGGAAAATACGGAAGCGATACGCGAATTGCTTTTGCCACGTGCAACGATCACAACCCCGAACTTGTTCGAGGCCTGGCAGTTGGCAAAAACGGGCCCGATTAAAACCGTTGACGATATGAAAGAAGCAGCGGTAAAAATCCATGAACTGGGCGCAAAAAATGTTGTCATTAAAGGCGGAAAAGGGCTTGATACGGAAAATGCCGTCGATTTGTTCTATGACGGAAAAGATTTCGAAATCCTTGAATCGCCGAAAGTGGACACGACTTACAACCATGGCGCAGGCTGCACGTTTGCCGCGGCCATTACGGCTGAATTGGCAAAAGGCAATACTGTTCCGGGTGCTGTAAAAGTGGCGAAAGAATTCGTCCACATGGCAATCGAGCACGGCTTTAAGCTGAACGAATATGTCGGCCCTGTCATGCACGGCGCGTACACCCGTTTTTCGCATTCCAATGCATAAACCTCTAATAACCGGCCCCTCCGGCAAAAATCTTCACGGAGGAGCCGGTTTTTATTTTGACCGGACGTCCCGCCGATTTGCTATAATTGAAAAGAAACGATTGGCGGACAGAAAAAAGGAGGAAGACGATGGAACCGATACGTACGCATGAAGCACAAAAATGGCTCAATGAATTTGCCAATCAGCCGCTGTATATCCATTTGGAAACGACAAACGGCGCCTATGCCTCCCATGTCAATGAGTCTTTTTTTTCCGCCGGCGCCTACATCCGCAATGCGCAAATTTCATACGAACACGGAAAAATTGCCGGAGATGGCCCTTACCGGATCGGATTGAAAATGAAAATCGGCTGGGTCTACGCTGAAGGCTTGACGCATTTTGAAAAAGACGAGTTCGGCCGCCTGCTGTTTGCCGGCCATGGTTATGACGGAAAACTTGCGGTTGCACTTGAATTGAGCAAAACACCTTTTGAATAAGGAGATGAAAGAAATGGAAAAAGAGCGCCATGTTCTGGTGATTTTCCCACACCCGGATGACGAGGCATTCGGCGTTTCTGGAACGATTGCAACCCATGTCAAAAACGGCACGCCGGTCACGTATGCCTGCCTGACGCTCGGGGAAATGGCGAGAAACCTTGGGTACCCCCCTTTTGCCACAAGAGAATCGCTCCCGCATATCCGCAAAAAAGAATTGCAAAAAGCGGCGGAAATCATGGGGATCAAGGACTTACGCATGATGGGGCTGCGCGATAAAACGGTGGAATTTGAAGATGATGAGAAAATGGTAAAAATGGTGCTGAACCTCGTCAATGAATTGAATCCATCACTTGTGATTACATTCTATCCCGGCTACTCCGTCCATCCCGACCATGAAGCAACAGGAAGGGCCGTTGTCCGCGCACTCAGGCAGATCCCGGACGAAAAACGCCCGAAACTCCACTGCGTCGCATTTTCGAAAAACCATGAGGCAGAAATCGGAAAACCGGATATCGTCAATGATGTAAGCGGTGCATCCGAGCAAAAACTTGGAGCCATGAAAGCCCACCTCTCCCAAACCGGCTGGATGATGAGGGAACGGGAAGAAAAACTGAAACGAAAAGACCCGGAAACGCTCCGCTGGCTCCATTACGAACACTTTTGGACGTATGACTGGGACAATGACCGGGTCGAATAAAGGTCAATAAAAAACCCCGTTGAGAAATTCATTTTTCCCGGCGGGGTTTTTGTTGCTCTGATGGTCGCGAAATTCACGGCATCTCGAGCACCCTGTATATGGCCTTTGCCACGCCGTCGTCATCATTCCTTTCCGTCCGGTAGCGGCAAAGTTCCAGCACTTCTTTTTCGGCATTTCCCATTGCAAAAGGATATCCGACCCGTTCTAGCATCGAGATATCATTTAAATTATCGCCGATCGCCATTGTTTTTTTCATGGACAGCCCGTGTTTTTTCACATACTCCTCCAACGCAATTCCTTTTTGGGCTGAAACATGGTTCACTTCTATATTCCGGAAACCCGACGAAGTGACTTTAATATCCGGGAAGTCCTTTTCCAGGCTTTTTCCGATTTTCCGCAGCCGGTGTTCGTCTTCATTAAACGCCAAGATTTTATAAAAGAGAATGGACGGGTTGTGGAAAATATCCCTTGTTTCGCCCTTATTATGGATGTAGCGCCGAATGCCGCGCTGTTGGATATGGGCGCGCACTTCTTCGACCGGCACTTCCGGATTGGCGGAATGGAACAGATCGACAAGCATATCCATGTTTTCCTCGTAATCTTCGGTAAAAGTGCCTTCATTTGTAAAAAATTCATAATAAATGCCGAGATTGTCGAATACGGTTGCAATCCGGGCAGCCGTTTTTGGATTGAGGACACTTGTTTTGAGCAGTCTTCCTTCCTCATCCCTTACTTCCGCCCCGTTTAATCCGATCACTGTACAATCAATGCCGGCCGGATCCAGCACCAGCCTTGCTTCTTCATAAGAACGCCCGGTCGTAACGACAAAATGGATGCCCTTTTTTTGCGCCAGTTTGATCGCTTCGGCATTTGCCGGGCTGACTTCCTGTTTAGAATTTAACAACGTTCCATCCATATCGGATGCGATGCATTCGATCATGCTGCCTTCCCCCTCCAATAGCACCAGTCCTCAAGCAAAACTTGCCTTTATTATATCAGATTTTTTGGGCGCAGTAACGGCGGGCATGTCCGAAAACGGAAACCGGGCCTTCAAAACTTGCACGGCCCGGCACATTTTTTTAGAATTTATTTTCCCAAACCCATTGCTTTTAACAAAGCATCATGGATATACGTATTCTCATAGGTCCCTTCAAACAAGGAAGCCCCGCGGCCCATAGCCGTCAAAGGAATGTCGGCTGCCGTATGGCCGGATGTTGTCCAGTCCACCATAAATTGCTGGTCGGAACCGGCTACCTGGAACGGGCCATCTTCTTTTGAAATGCCGTCACCGGATTCATCGCTGTTATCTACGCCCTCAATCGCCATCCCGCCGCAATCATGGTCGGCCAGCACAAGCACTAAAGTGTCAGGGTGTTTTTTCGCGTAATCTTTTGCCACATCTACCGCGTTATCCAATTGCTGCCCCGCTTTGATCAGCTGGGTTGCGTTGTTTTCATGGGCCATTTCATCGATCGCTTCTTCTTCCACCATCAGAAAGAAACCTTTTTTATTTTTCGACAGTGTGCCGATCGCTTTTTCGACCATCGTTGGAAGCGAAACAACCGGGTCATACTGGTCGCCGTCCCCTTCAGGGCGCTGCTCAAACATTTCTTCATTGGCAAACAGGCCCAAAAGCTTATTCCCGTTTGCTTTTTGCAGCCCGGAAGCGTTCATTACATATTGGTAGCCGCGTTTTTTTGCTTCCTCCACTAGATTACCTTCCGTCCCCTTACTTGCCTCTGACGGATCTTTTGCCGGATGGTCTTCGTATGCGCCTGCATTGCCGGCAGGATACCAGTAATCTTCCCCGCCCCCAAGCAGGACGTCCACCTTGCTGTTTTCCAAATACTGCTTCGCGATTTTGCTCTGCTCGGAGCGGTTTGCAACATGGGCGCCGAATGCTGCCGGCGTTGCGTCCGTAATCTGGCTGGTCGTTACAAGGCCGGTTGACTTGCCGGCTTCTTCCGCTTCTTCCAAAACTGTCTTTTTGCTTACTTTATTGGCATCCATCCCGATGGCCCCGTTATACGTTTTGACACCCGATGCCATGGCTGTTGCGGCGGCTGCCGAATCGGTCACAGTTGACGTTGAGCTTGTATGTACAATCCCCGCATACGGCATTTTATTCATTTCAAGGTCCCCGTTTAAGCCGACCGTTGCCAGCCGGATGGCATCCCGCTGCACGGCCCCCATGCCGTCCCCGACAAACAGGATGACGCTTTTCGCCTTTTCGTGCGATGGGGTGTGCATGTGTTGTGAAGGCTGATAAGATTTTGCACTTGCGATGCCGGACACCCCCAATGCCGCAATAGTCGTCAATGCCATTGCCGCTTTCACCAAACCGTTTCTTTTGCCCTTTTCCAACTCGCTTCCTCCCCTTCCCTTGATTTCTCATTACACGAATGATTGTAAAAAAAGAGTTTAAAGGAAGTATGTTGGAATTGTAAAAGAAATATAAATATTAGGTTTACAAAGCAATGTTCACCTGCGCAGTTTGATATATTCGTTTCTCGCTTCATAATAGTATTCCAGAATTTTTTCGCCCCTCCGCTGAAAAACACTTAAATAAAGGGCATCTATAATATTCAGCTGCGCCATTCTGGAAGAAGTCGTCCCAATCCGGAAATCCTGCTCAGCGACCGGCGTGCACAGCTTAATATCGGCTTCTTTATAGAGGGGGGATTTTTCCATATTCGTAATCGCAATGATTTTTGCCCCTTTCCTTTTTGCAAAACCGGACAATTCCAGCACATCTTTTGTTCTGCCGGAAATGCTGATCGCAACAAGCACATCCTTTTCATTTAAATATGGAATGATGGATAGCAAATAATGGAAATCTTGTGAAAATATCGTATGGTAACCCATCCTGGAAAATTTATAATGGGCATCCACTGCGGCCGTCACGGACCCACCGACGCCACAAAACACCACTTTTCCCGCCTTCTCCATTACATCCGCGGCTTTTTCCAGCTCCCTCCTGTCAAGTGTCGAAATGCACGATTCAATGGCTTTTTTATTGCCGTAAGTAACTTTCTGGAATAAATCATACGGGGAATCTTTTTGCTGTAAAATGGAAAAATCGGTCATATTGATTTCCGACAACGTTAAGTTCTTCACGAGTTCCAGTTTAAACGCCTTAAAGCTTGCCACACCAATGGATTTGCAAAATCTCACAACAGTCGACTCGCTTACCCCGGTTTTTTCCGACAAATCTTTGGTGGTCATATTCGGAACCATTTCCGGATGTTGCACAATATAAGCGCCGACTTTCTTTTCGGCACAGGTCAAATGATGCAGCTCCTTCTGAATTCTATCCAATAATGAATCCACACATTTTCCTCCATTACAACCATCATAGTAAAAACAGGTATACTGGGGACGGATTCCCCTCCATTACAGTTATTCCAGCCCCAGTGCAGCGTTTTCTTTAATCATAGAATGGTTGCGGCAAGCCGTCAACGCCATGCCACATAAATCAGTCGGATTTGCGTGTTCTTCTATTCACAGCGGCCGTTTTATATGGTAAAATAAACATCATTTCGCAGGAATTTCACATCAGGTATTTCATCAAGGAGTGTTAAGATGCCTTATTCACAACATCGGCATGCGATCCTTATCAGCATTTGCTTTTTCCTCGCCATGAGCCTGTCCGCCGTATGGTTTTTCCAGAACCACCTTACAGCAAAAGGAAATGCCGCTGCAGCCCGCCCTGCAGCCGATCCGATTCCGACCGTTTTCGTGCATGGCTATAAGGGTACAGCCAATTCGCTGGGCGGCATGCTCAACCGTTTAGAGGAAAGCGGGGTGGCTGAAAAAGCAATGGTCATTCATGTGACCGCAGACGGGCTGATCGTTGCCAATGGGCAAGTATCAAAGCAAGACCGGCATCCGATGATCCAGGTGATTTTGTCGCAAAACCGGTCCAGCTTCCGGCAAACAGCGGAATGGCTTGAAAAAGTCATGCATATTCTTTACACCAAATACGATGTGAAAGAGGCATATCTTGTCGGGCATTCGATGGGCGGTTTGATTTGTACAAAATATATTGAGGAAACGTCCCATCAGCCAAACTATCCGGTGATCCGCAAACTGGTGACGATCGGCAGCCCATATCACGGCGTCCTTGTCCAAAGGTTTAAGCAAAATCCAAACAATACCGGCGCCGCCGCCCGCGATCTGCTTCCGGGCTCAAACGCGTTGAAAGCTCTTTTTGCCAATAAAAACCGGTTCGGCGGAAAGATCGAAGTCCTTGCGATTGCAGGTGTGGTAAAAAATCCGGCTTCCGGGGACACGCTTGTTTCCCTTGACAGCGCGCTCGGCGGCAAATCAATTGTTCCGGCCGGCCGGTACACTTCCAAAATTGTTTACGGCAAAAATGCGCAGCACAGCCGCCTACATGAAAACAAAAAGGTGGACCATATGGTTGGGAACTTCCTCTGGAAAGAGAAATAAGACTTTTTAAAGCGGCGGGCACAGCAACAGGCAGTATCCGCCGCTTTTTGCGTTCCCTATTCATCAAACTGGTCAAACTTTTCGTACAATTTCCGGAGCTCCTGTTCAATGTCGGCCAGCTGTTTTTCAAGCGGATGGAGGTTCCCTTTTACATACTCCAGCTTTTCAAGATCATGCTGTAAACGGACATAATCCGCTTTTAAATCGGCAATTTGGTACTCCACATCCCGTTTATTCATGTTTCTTCCCCCTTTAATGGAATAAAGACCTTAAAAACAGTGCCTTCCCCCACTTTGCTTTTGACTTCAATCCTGCCGCGGTGCTTTTCGGTAATGGCCTCGGCGATCGACAAACCGAGCCCGGTCCCGTCCCGTACCCTTGCTTTATCGCCGCGGTAAAACCGTTCGAAAATATGGGGCAAGTCATGCTCATCAATGCCGCTTCCGCTGTCTTCAATTTCAATGACGGCAAAATTGTCCTTCCGGTACAATGACAGTTTTATAAACCCATTTTCCGTGTACTGCTTGGCATTCTCAAGAAAAATATAAATGAGCTCCTGCAACCTTGTCGGATCCCCCCAAACAACAGGGCGTTCCAGCAAATTATTGATGAGCAGGATATTTTTCGGCAGCCCGGCTTGAAATCGCCGTGCAATGGAGGCACACAAATCATACAACTGCACCTCTTCAAAACGGTACTGCTGGACTTCCTGGTCGCTTCTTGCTAAAAACAGCAAATCTTCCAGCATCTCTGCCATTAATTTTGCTTCCGTTTTTAAATCGGCCACGACTTCTTTTCCAAACGTGCTTAAATGTTCCCCCTCTTCTTTTTCCAGCAACTCGATCGAACTGTAAAACACGCTGATCGGCGTCCGGAGTTCATGGGAAGCATCCGAAACGAATTTTCGCTGTTTCTCTAAAGCCACATGGATCGGGACAATGGCTTTTCCGGCGAGAAAATAACTTAAGAGCGCCAGGATTGCCGTAAAAACGGCCGAGAGGAGCAGAAACAACACGAGAAGCTTTTGCATCACATGATGTGCGCCTGTCGTCTCAATCCCAAACACAACATACACGGTTCCGGAAGTTTCCGCATGTACCGCTTCAACATGATACATGGCGTTGCGCTCATTATATTCAATTTCATGGTAACCAGAACGGAGATTGCCCTCCGCTGCCAGTTTCCTCATTTCCGAATGCAGCCCCGGGATCAATTCCTCCCCTTCAAGCAGCTTGCCGCCCGGTTTTAAAATATAATAAAAATAAGGGTGGCCGGCTTCCTGCACTTTACTTCCGGATGCATTTTCCTTCAAACGCGCCAGGCCGGCTTTGCTGATGGCTTTTTCCTGTTTCATATACTGGCTGATTTCTTTCATTTGTTCCCTTTCCGCCACTTTTTGGACGGTAAAATACATAATCACCAATATAAATACTAGAAACAGGAAAAATGTAAGGATATACAGTATCGTTAAATTTCTGCGGATCGGCTTAAACATGGCGACCATCATTCATCCTATACCCGATACCCCGTACTGTTTCAATCAAGGAACTATCCCCTTTCCTGTCGATTTTCTTTCTCAAAAGCTTAACGAGCGCATCGAGCGCATTATCGGAAACATCCTCTTCCGGGCCCCAAATTTGCTCCACTATTTTTTCGCGCGGAACCACGAGATTTTTATTCCTCATTAAGTACTCGCAAAGCTGATATTCTTTTCTCGTCAATGGGATCATTTCACCGTGTGCTTCGGCCTGTTTGGATTCCAAATGCAGCGTCAAGTATCCGCATGACAACGTCTCTTTATAAGTTTTCCATTCTCTCCGCTGCAGTGCATAAATCCTTGCCAGCAGCTCCTCAAACGCAAACGGTTTAACAATATAATCATCCGCCCCCGCCCGAAGGCCCGCCACAACATCGTTCACAGCATCCCTCGCCGTAACCATGATAATGCCGCCCTGAAAACCTTGTTCCCTCAGCTTCCGGCAGATTTCTAGCCCGTCCAGCCTGGGCATCATCCAGTCCAGTATAAGCATGTCATAAGGCACAAATAACGCCTCATCGTAAGCGCGCACGCCGTCCTGTTCCCAAGCTACCTGGTGTTTTTCTTTCTCCAGCATATGGCAAAGCAGATTACCGAATCTCTTGTCATCTTCTGCCAGTAAAATTTTCACGCTTATCCCCTCACAGGTGTTTGATAAGGAGGTAAAAACATTCACATTTTTATCATACCATGGACGCAAAACAAATGATGTGAAGTAAATTCAATTTGCCGGTGATTTTTCAGATTCATTTCAGATACAGCCGCTATACTAAGCTTGAAGTAAAAAAGAAAGGAATGGACATGATGAATACACCAATCCACCCGCTGTTGGTGCACTTTCCAATTGCCCTACTGATATTCGGGGTAATCTTCCAATTTATTGCGCTCTGGAAAAAAGATTTTTTTAATAAAATGGCGCTGTACTTATTTGGCAGCGGTTTTGTGATGGGAATTGTAAGTTATATGACAGGGGATTCCGCCATCCCGGATGCACGGGAAAAATGGGGACAAGCCACACGTTCAATGGTCGAAACGCATGAACATTATGCCTTGATCACGATGATCATTTTCGGGGCAATCTTATTTTTAAAACTGCTTATGTACTTTAAACCGTTTAAATGGATGATGCCGCTCATCATTGTTCTGTGCACAGCCGGCACCACAACTTTAACTTTGACCGGCCATTACGGCGGCAAGATGGTCTATAACAGCCCGGCGAAAACATCTGCACAGACTTCAGCAAAATAATTGCGGCCGGCCGCTTTGGCGCAAAAAGGGAACTCACCTTAATGCGTTAAAGCGGCTAATTTTGCATTTGCGGCTTTTAAGAGATGATGCGGGGACAGAACGATTTGTGTCCCTATTCTGCCTGCACTCACAATGATTTCGTCAAGTGGAGCGGCACTTTCATCCACGAATGTCGGATAGTTTTTTTTCATGCCGATGGGTGAACAGCCGCCGCGGATATAACCGGTATATTTTTGAATATCTTTTACATGGATCATTTCGATCTTTTTCTCGCCGGCCGCTTTGGCCGCTTTTTTCAAATCGAGTTCCGCTGCAACCGGGATGACAAACACATAAAGGTTCCGGCTGTGCCCCTGCGTGACCAATGTTTTAAATACTTTTTCAAGCGGCTTCCCGATTTTCTCCGCAACGGAAACGCCGTCTATCTTCCCGTCCTTTGCCTCATACGACAGCATGCCATATGGAATATTTTGGGCATCCAGCAGCCGCATTGCATTCGTTTTCGCGATTTTCGCCATTTGACCACATCCTTTAAAACGCTTCTAATAAAAGTGTAACGGTTTTGGATGGAATTTTCCATAAAAAGCAAAAAGCCGACCCGCACAGGCAGGTCAGTCGGATCACATCTATTTACGTACTCCCTTTTTCTTTTTTTGGTTCATATCACCACGGCTGCCGGTTGAAAACTCCACCAGTTCTTCCGCGATTTCATTACCGAGTTTCGCATTTTTATTTCTTTCGGCATTCTGGTTGCCGTATTTTTGCCTTCCCATCTGCATGCTCCTTTCCTATTTACAGCTATATTTTGCTGTTAAAAAGAAAGGAATATGCAGAGACGGTTAATGAATGATGTGGGAAACCATCCACGGCGTGGCAAAAATGGAGATAGCAGCGACGATAATCATGCTGACGCTTGAGATCGCGCCGGATTTAGAACTTAATTCAAACGCTTTTGAGGTGCCTATTCCGTTCGCATGCGTTCCAAGCAGGACGCCATGGGCAATTTCATTCTTGATGCGAAGGCTCTTAATGATCCACGGCGCAACGGTTGAACCGATGATCGCGTTAATGATCACGAAAACGGCCGTAACGGACGGTACGCCGCCGATTTTTTCAGAAACCCCCATTGCAATCGGCGTTGTGATCGTAAACGGAATTAAGCTGTGCACAAGGCTTTTATTAAAATGAAAAAGCGCTGCGATACTGGACGAAACAAAAATCGCCATCATCCAGCCGGCCGCAATCCCGATCAAAATTTCCGCCGCATTTTTCCGGATAACGTTGAAGTTGCGGTAGAGCGGCACGGCAAATGCAACAATGGCCGGCTGCAGCAGATCCGTCAAAACCGCTGTGCCTTTTTGGTAATCTTTGTACGGAATATTTTCTCCGAGCAAAAACGCGCTTAATAAAACTGGCGTCACGAGCAGCGGGGACATAAACACTTTTTTGTATTTCGCATACAGTTTCTTAAAAACCCAATAGCTTACAACAGTAAACATCAGGCATACTACTTTAATGGCCACGCATCTTCACGCTCCTCCGGTTAGCAATTTTATCCGCGATCCACCCTGAACAGGCCATGGCGGTGACCAAACTGATGATGATCACAATGATGATTTCCGGGCCGTTTTTCAAAAGCAGGCTTTTATACTTGATCATCCCGACAGCGGACGGAATAAAAAAAAGCAGCAGCTCCGCCAATAAAAAATTTACCCCGATTTCGATCCAACTCATTTTGACAATACCGAATTGCAAAAGGAGAAAGAGTGCAATCATCGCAAGCATGCTTCCCGGCAGCGGAATGTGCAGAAGCTTTGCCGCAAAGCCCATGACCTCAGCGAACAAATAAAGTCCTGCAACCTGCAAAATGCCTATCCCAATCTTTTTCAATATTTTCACCTTCTAAAACCAGTTTACCGCGCAAACATTTATAGGTAAAATGAATATATAGTATGCTGAGCATGCATTTTATCTATCACAGGGAGGGATAAAGTTGGACATCCAGCATCTGCAGTACTTTGTTTCCGTTGCCATCCACGGCAGCTTCACAAAGGCCGCCCAGGAACTTTATGTGTCGCAGCCTACGATCAGCAAAATGATTAAAAGCATTGAAGATGAACTCGGGGTCCAGCTGTTTGACCGCTCAGGGAAAAAAGTCGTTTTGACCGATACCGGACGAGCTGTTTTTTATCAGGCGCAAAAAACATTAAAAGCTTTCCGGCAGCTGACGGAAGAAATCAATGATGTCGCCAACCTGAAAAAAGGCACGATCCGGATCGGGCTCCCGCCGATGATCGGATCGCGCTATTTTCCCCGGGTGATTGATGAGTTCCACCATACATACCCGAACATCAAAATCCAGCTTGTGGAGGATGTCACAAGAAAAGTAATCCATGATGTCGAGAACGGTACATTGGATCTTGGCGCCGTCGTCATGCCGGTCAATCATGAATTGCTCAGCTATTTTTCTTTTGTCCATGACCAGCTTGTTCTTCTTGTGCACCCGTCCCATCCGCTTGCGGACCAGAACCGTGTAGGGCTTGCGCAGTTAAAAGATGAGGAGTTCATTTTTTTCCATAAAGATTTTGCCCTGCATGACCAGATTATCCAGGAATGCCTGAAACTCGGGTTTATGCCGAAAATCATTTACGAAAGCACCCAGTGGGACCTGATCTGTGAACTCGTTGCATCCAACCTTGGGATTGCCCTGCTGCCGAATACAATCTGCCATGCATTCAACCCGGAACGCGTAAAAATCATCAGCTTGGTCGACCCGGTCATTCCATGGAATTTGGCGATCATTTGGCCGAAGCACCAATACCTTTCTTTTGCTGTAAAAGAATGGATCCGGTTTACAAAAACTTTATTCGGCTGATGATGCAGAAAAACCGGCTGACAGGGCCGGTTATGGTTTGATATCAATCCTGTATGCCTCAAACCAGTAATGGATCTGGGCAAGATACGCAAGCAGCTGTGGGCCGGTCATGAGCTGGCCGAACCACGGCGTCTGGAACGCTTCCCCGTTTGTGTTCACCAATTCCATTAATTGATCGCGGAGCAGAAACTCATACAAAATGGAATCCTTCTTCTCCAAAATTTCACTGAGCCATTGTTTTACCGCCGCCGTGTAAGCCGGGTGGTGCGTTTTCGGGTACGGGCTTTTTTTCCGGTATAAAATTTCTTCCGGCAAAATGCCCTCCAACGCTTTCCGCAAAATGCCTTTTTCCCTGCCGCCGTACATTTTCATGTCCCAAGGAATATTCCATACATATTCGACAATCCGGTGGTCGGCAAACGGCACGCGCACCTCAAGGCTTGCCCCCATGCTCATCCGGTCTTTCCGGTCAAGGAGCGTCGTCATAAACCAAAGCATATTGATGTAAAACAGCTTCCGGCGCTTTGCCTCCAGCGGCGTTTCCCCGTTCAGGAGCGGGGTTTCCGCAACAGATGCTTCGTATTTTGACATCACATAATCTTTCAATTGCAATTTTTCCTGCCAGCCTTCTTTTAACAGGCTGACGCGCTCATCCAAAGACCGCATCCACGGGAAGCCTTCACGGTTCAAATCATCTTCACGCCGGAACCACGGGTAGCCGCCGAAAATCTCATCCGCGCACTCACCGGAAAGGCTGACGGTAAAATCTTTTTTGATTTCGCGGCAGAACCAGAGAAGCGAGGAGTCCACATCCGCCATCCCCGGCACATCGCGGACAATGACGGCTTCTTTTAAGTACTCGGCAAGGTCTTCCTGCCTGATCACGCAATTGTGGTGAACCGTATCAAACGCTTCCGACATTTTCCGGATCCACAGCCCGTCGGCATTCGGCTGGAAATCGCTCACCTTAAAATAGCGCTCATTTTCTTCATAATCGATGGAAAAAGTGTGCAGCCTGCCCTTTCCCTCTTGTTTAAAATGATTGGCACTAATAGCGGTAATGGCGCTCGAATCGACGCCGCCCGACAGGAACGTGCAAACGGGGACATCTGAAACCAGTTGCCTGACAACAGCATCCTGAATAAGCGCGCGGATGTTTTCAGCCGTTTCTTCCACCGTATCCGTATGCGGCGCGCTTTTCACATTCCAATAACGCCAAACTTTCAACCCGTCCCTGGAGAAAGTAAGCGCATGGGCCGGGCGCAGTTCTTCCATGCCGCGGAAAACACCCGTCCCCGGCGTCCGGGATGGCCCGAGCCCCCAAACTTCAGCGAGCCCTGCGTAGTCAACTTCTGCTTTGACGTTCGGATGTGCGAGCATCGCTTTTAATTCCGAGCCAAACAAAAAGCCGCTTTCATGTTCTTTATAAAAGAACGGCTTTACTCCGAGGCGGTCGCGCGCGGCAAATAATTGTTCTTTGTTCCTGTCCCAGACTGTAAAGGCAAAAATCCCGTTCAGGCGTTCAACACATGCTTCTCCCCATTCGATATAAGCAGTCAAAAGTACTTCCGTATCAGAATGCCCCCGGTAGGTGTAACCTTTTTTCAAAAGCTCCGCACGCAAATCTTCCGTATTATACAATTCGCCGTTATAACAAATCGTATACGTGTTTCCGCCCTTTTGGCGCGTCATCGGCTGGACGCCGCATAAAGGATCAACGACGACAAGCCGCTTATGGCCGAATGCCGCATGCGGTGAAAGCCATATATTGGTGTCATCCGGACCCCGTTTGCTTAATGTTTCCGTCATTTTTTTTACCGTTTCGATTTCACTCCGCAAATCTTTTTGAAAATCGACCCATCCGGTTATTCCGCACATTCCGGCTCACCCTTCCTGAATTTCTCCGGTTTTGCGGCATTGATGCTTATAAGCCGCTATACCGTGCAATTTTTTCTTTTCGGCTGTATTAGTATATAGGCAAATACCCCGGAATGTGAGTTGTCCTATGATGGAACATGGAATGGGGGCAAAATCGTGCCCAAATTTTTTATGGTACAATTAACATATGTTTTGGGTTATAGAAAGGGATGAGCTGATGATTGCCGCATTAATCGTCATATTGGTGCTCGTATTGTTTTTGCCTTTTTTCGCGCCGCTTGTCGAGCGCAATTTGGAAGTTTTTTTATTTATTATGGGATGGGTCGCGGCCATTGCCGGCGGTGTGCTGGACAAGCCGCTGATCATAAAAGCTTTGGAGGATCCCGTTAAAATTACAATTGCGGTGTTCATTGCCGGCTTATTGTTCCGCTGGCTGGAAAAGCCACTTGAAAAAATCATTTCCGCCATTAACCGTGTAATGCCGTTTCCGCTTTTGGCTGCACTGATTGTGATCATTTTAGGCCTGCTTTCAAGTGTGGTGACCGCCATTATTTCTGCTTTGATTTTAGTGGTCATCGTCAGCGTCCTGCGGCTCGACCGGAAATCGGAAACACAGCTGGTGGTGTATTCCTGCTTTTCCATCGGGCTCGGCGCCGCGCTTACCCCGATTGGCGAGCCACTTTCGACCCTTGCGATCAGCAAGTTAAACGAGGACTTTTTTTATCTAATCCGCCTGATCGGGCCGGAAGTGATTTCAGCTATTTTAATTTTCGGCATCTTGGCTGCGGTGGTGATTAAACCGGAAAGCTCGGAATTGGGGCTTCAAAGTGCGCACAACCGTGAATCGTATGTGGATATCGTTTTGCGGACGGTGAAAATTTACTTGTTTGTCATGGGGCTGACGCTGCTCGGGGCGGGGTTTGAACCGCTCATCAACCGTTTCCTGCTTGATTCAAGCCCGTTTATTTTGTACTGGATCAATATGATTTCGGCTGTGCTCGACAATGCAACATTGGCAGCTGCCGAGATCAGTTCGAAAATGGCGAATAGAACCGTCCAGGCCATTTTACTCGGACTGCTGATCAGCGGCGGGATGCTCGTGCCGGGCAATATCCCGAATATCATCTCCGCCGGAAAACTGCGGATCACAAGCCGGGAATGGGCCAGATTCGGGCTCCCGATCGGCCTTGTTGCCATGGCGGTTTATTTTGTAGTGATTTTGTTGGTGTAAGGTATGAAGGACAATTTATGGGACGGCATCGTTAGTTTTGTCCTTCAACCGACTAAGGAAAAACAATACACCAATTTTAAAACTACATTGAATCCTTTATAGACACAAAGGGTTCCCCAAAAGCCATGTGCCCAGTTTTCGGGGGACCTTTCTTTTAGTTTTGCACATAAACATTTTCCAGTTCCGCCCGCAAAAACTTGGCCAATTCAAGCATGCCGTATTTTCCCGCAGCCGCTTCGGCATCGGAATTATAATTTGTATTCGTATTGATGTCGTACGTAAAAATTTCGCCGTCCGCATTGCGGATAAACTCAATGCCCGCAACCTTGATCCCGTTGCCGCGCAGTAGTTCTTCGTATTTTTGAATAATCGGCTCGTTAAAATCGTCAATAATTTGGAACTTCGGTTTTTGTTCCGTTTCCTCGCCGGCAGGGCAGAACAGGCCGCCGATTTGGCAGGCATCGGCAGGGCAGAGTTCAAAACCTCCCGACGTATCCACCCGGACCGCGTACACAAATTTTCCGCCGATGAATTCGCAGCGGGTAATGTAATGCTCCGGTGATTCAATGTATTCCTGCACAAGTGTCACGCCGTCCCGCGGTTCTTCAAACACATCACTTTCAACATACTCCTTGAGCGCATCAACCGAATGAAAAAGCTGGACGCCGAGTCCTTTGCCCGCGCGGTTATGTTTCGTGATAAAAGCAGAGGCCCCAAGTTTTTCTGCGGCTTTGATCATTTGTTTCTTTCCGACCGCGGCAATCGTTTTCGGCGTGCGGATCCCGTATTTCTCCAGTTCCATATACTGGTTCACTTTGCTCACTTCAAGCCGGAGCGCGCTGCTACCGTTGATGACCCGGCGCCCGTGTCGCTCGAGCCAAGCCAAAACGGCCGATGTCAGTTCAGGGGCATAGGTATGTTCCCTCGTGTGTGAGGAAGCGCTCATCCGGCTGAAAAAAATCCCTTCCGGCGGCTCCGAAGTCAGATCCACCGTCCCTTCATCCAAGAACCAAAGCTCATAAGACAGGCCCAATTCTTCGAACCTCTTTACCAAATGGTCCGTCCATTCCTGATTTTCATGCAAAACATAAATCTTAGCCACGCAGTTTCCTCCTATTTTCCAGTTTTTGTTTATTCCAATAACGGCATGACTTGTTTTGAAAAACGTTCCATCTCTTCCAGTTGCGGGGAAAACTGCAACAACAGCAAATCAACACCGGCATCTTCAAATTCCTTGATGCGGGAAGCAATCTGCTCGGGCGTGCCAATTAAATTCGGCCGCAACCCGCGGTTGGAGACGGAATAATCATACAATTTTACTTGCTGCTCAAGTTGCGATTTGCTGACAAAATCTTTGTAGCCGGCATACCCGCTCGTTTCCTTTACATCCGTAATCCGGGCCAGTTCCGCCTGCGCTTCTTCTTCCGTATCGCGGCAAATCACATAAGCCGCCATGCCGAACGATTCAAACGGTTTTTTGCCTGCCGCTTCACGTCGCTTTTTCATGTCCGCAATTTTGGCGCGCAGTTCTTCCACCGTGCCGCCGTGCATCACGTAAGCATCACAACCGTTCACAATTGCCTGCTTGCCACGCTCGCTTTCCCCACCCGCATAAAGACGCGGATACGGCTTTTGCACCGGTTTTGGCGCAAGATGCGCATTTTCAATTTTGTAAAAACGGCCGTCATACGAAAACGTCTCTTCTGTCCACATTCCTTTCAGCACATCCACAAATTCTTCCGTCATGTCATAGCGCTCATCATGGGCGGTGAAAATGCCGCCGTACTGCTTCGCTTCGCCTTCCCACCATGCTGAAACAACATTTAAGGTAAAGCGGCCGTTGCTGATGCGGTCAATGTTTGCCGCCATTTTTGCGGTAACGGCCGGATTGTGGAAACCGGGGCGGACTGCTGCCATAATTTCGATTTTTTCCGTAACAGCTGCGAGTGCAGCAGCCGTCGACCATGCTTCGAGCGAATCGCTTTCAGGTCCCTTTATGTCATTTAAGTAGAGTTCTGCGATTAAAGTCGTGTCATATCCCCATTTTTCAGCAGACTGGGTCACTGTTTTCGCGTAATCAAACGTCGGCAGCATGTTTTCATCCTCAACATTCCGCAGCCATCCGCCAAAAATCGGCAGCCAAAAGCCGTATTTCATCTGTTGTTCCTCTCCTTTGTGTATGTATGAAAAAAAACTTCCCCGATAAGAAGAAGTTTTCAATCAAACGCCTCTTATCTTTCAGGAATCAATCCTGCTGGAATTAGCACCTTTCAGATAGACATCTGCGGTTGCCGGGCTTCATTGGGCCATTCCCTCCGCCACTCTTGATAAGAATTTTCAATTGTCATATTAATCATACTACAAAACTTTGAATTTGTCATCCTACACCGCTTTATGATCCGTCAGCTTAAAACGATTTACAGATTTTTAATGATAAAGTTCTTAAAAGATGTAACTGCCGGGGACATATAGCCTTCCGCTTTCCACACCATGTAAATTCTGCGGGAGCATTGGAGATTTCGTACCCGTATGACTGAGATTTTACTTTCATTCACATCGGGGATAAACGGAATAAGCGCTACACCTAAACCAGCTCCAACAAGATCTGCGACAGTTCGTTCCTCCAATCCTTCAAAGGCCACCTTTGGTTCGAAACCCGCCTCAACGCATAGTTTATCAATGACCTCTCGAAGTGCAGTGTCATCCTTAAAAAGAATAAACGGTTCGTCTGCCACCTCTATTAAATCTATTTCCTCGATCCCGGCCAGACGGTGGTTTGCCGGTACGATTAAATATAATTCTTCCTATAATGCGACCTGATCATCCATGGGAAGCAGGGGATGAAGCGGCATTAAGGAATTCCTTGGCAGCGTCAGCCATTACGTTGTCCAACATTCAGACATTCCTGTATTGATGATTAAATCATCAGATTCTGATTTTAAAGAAAGACAGCCCGGCGATGCATGTTCGTTTATGCTGTTTTTCAGACTAAAAGGGGCTGTCCCAAAGCACTGAAAAGTAGTTTGATAATGATCGCAAAATTCACGAGACTCCTGCGGGAAAAGCGAGCAAGAAGAGACCCAGTGCGCTTGAGGGACGAGCGAGGAGGCTCGCGACGCGTGAGGAAAGCGAGTGAATTTCGCGATCATCAACAATCTCTGATAATTTTTACATTGCATGAAAAAGGGATGTCCCTAAGTCAGTTAACCAACTTTTGGGACAGCCCCGTTTTCATTATATCCTGAAGTAACTTTTTAACCAATCTGCCTTCCTGCCGCAAACTGGCTGTAATAAAGATCAGCGTAAAAGCCGCCTTTTTCAAGCAGGGACTGGTGGGTACCCTGTTCGATCACATCGCCGTGGTTCATCACAAGTATCAAATCGGCATCGCGGATCGTCGACAGCCTGTGGGCGATAACAAAACTCGTGCGCCCTTTCATCAGGTGGGCCATCGCCTTTTGGATTGCGGCTTCCGTTCTCGTATCAACGCTGCTTGTTGCTTCATCCAAAACCAAAATTGCAGGGTCGGCGAGAATCGCGCGGGCAATAGTCAAAAGCTGCTTCTGCCCTTGGGAAATATTTGTTGCTTCTTCATTGAGCACCGTATCATAGCCGTCCGGCAGCACGCGGATAAAATGGTCGGCATGCGCCGCTTTTGCTGCCCGGATGATTTCCTCTTCCGTAGCATTTTCACGGCCGTAAGCGATATTGTCGCGGATCGTGCCGTTAAACAGCCACGTATCCTGAAGCACCATCCCGAATGTCGTCCGCAAATTATCCCGCTTAAGATCGCGGATATCGATCCCATCAATGGTAATTTTGCCGCCGTCCAGTTCATAAAACCGCATCAGCAGATTGATCAGTGTCGTTTTCCCTGCACCGGTCGGCCCGACGATTGCCACCATCTGGCCGGCCTTGACATTAATATTCATATTGCCGATGACCGGCTCGCCGTTTTTATAGCCGAAGCGGACATGGTCGAAAACGACATCGCCTTTTGGACGGGCAAGTATTTTCGCATCTTTTGCATCCGGCACTTCTTCCGATTCGTCCAAAATTTCAAATACGCGTTCTGCAGAAGCAATCGTCGACTGGATGATATTCGCAATGTTGGCCGTTTGTGTAATCGGCTGTGAGAACTGCCGCGAATACTGGATAAACGCCTGCACATCGCCGACTTCAATCTTGTTTTTTGTGACAAGAATGCCACCGGCAACAGCGACAAACATATAGCCGATATTGTTGACAAAATTCATTAGCGGCATCATTGTCCCGGAAATAAATTGCGCCTTCCAGCCTGATTCATACAGCTTATCATTCAGTTCTTCAAATTTGCGGATCGTTTTTTCTTCATGGCCGAAAGCGCGGATAATTTGGTGGCCCGTGTACATTTCCTCAACATGGCCGTTGACCGCTCCGAGCGCCCGCTGCTGCCTGATAAAATGTTTTTGCGATTGCTTCGCCACAAACGCCGTCGCCAAGATGCTGAGCGGGATCGTCAGCAACACAATCAGCGTCATGAGCGGGCTGATCGACAGCATCATTACAATGACACCGATAATCGTCACAAGCGATGTGATCAGCTGCGTCAAACTTTGCTGCAGCGTCGAACTGATATTATCAACATCATTGATGACGCGGCTTAAAATTTCCCCGTGCTGACGGGCGTCATAATATTTCAGCGGCAGCCGCGCCAGCTTTTCTTCGACATCTTTACGCAGCTGGTACACCGTTTTTTGCGCAACACCAGCCATCACATATTGCTGAATAAAACTAAAGACCGAGCTGATCACATAAAACCCGACCAGCCAAATAAGAATTTTGCCGATATAATCAAAATCAATATAGGCACCCGGAACGCCTTTCATTTTCATGACCATACCCTCAAACAGTTTTGTTGTCGCCTTCCCCATAATTTTCGGCCCGACAATCGTAAAAATGACGCTTAAAATTGCCGTAAAAAGCACCGTCACAAGCCGCAGCCATTGCGGTTTTAAATACGTTAAAAGCCGTTTGAGCGTACCTTTAAAATCTTTCGCCTTTTCCGCAGGCATGCCTGCCATCATGTGGCCGCCCGGGCCCCTTCTTACAGGAGGCGTTTGTTTCGTTTCCCCGCTCATGCATATTCCTCCTCTGCCAGTTGGGATGAAACAATTTCGCGGTAAACGCCGCAAGTTTCCAGCAGTTCGCGGTGCGTCCCGATCCCGGCAATTTTCCCTTCATCAAGCACAATAATCCGATCCGCATCCATTACCGTACTCACCCGTTGTGCCACGATCAAAACGCAAGATTCTCCCGTCTCCTTTTTGAGCGCCCTGCGCAAAGCGGCATCCGTTTTAAAATCGAGCGCCGAAAAGCTGTCATCAAACAAATAAAATTCCGCTTTTCTCACGAGCGCTCTGGCAATCGACAGGCGCTGCTTCTGCCCGCCGGAAACGTTCGTGCCACCCTGGGAAATCACTGATTGGAACCCGTCCGGCATTTCTTTTATAAAAGAGGCGGCCTGCGCAACTTCTGCGGCGTGCTCCACTTCGGCATCTGTTGCCTGCTGATTGCCGTAGCGAATATTTTCCGCGATCGTGCCCGAGAACAGAACCGCTTTTTGCGGAACAAACCCGATTTTTTTACGCAAATCTTCCTGCTTCATCTCGCGGATATCTGTCCCGTCGATTAAAATCCTGCCTTCTGTTACGTCATAAAACCTTGGAATCAAGTTCAGTAAAGTGGACTTCCCCGATCCTGTCCCGCCGATTATAGCCGTTACCTCACCCGGACCGGCCTGAAACGAAATATTGGATAGCACCGGCTGTTCGGCATTTTCATAACGGAACGCCACATTGTCAAACACAATCGTTCTGGACAAGTTTTCATTTGCCTGCTTTGGCTCTTTAGGATCGATGATTTTTGTATTCAAATCGAGCACTTCCCGGATCCGCCCCGCCGATACGGACGCACGAGGAATCATAATAAACATTACCGACAGCATAATGAATGAAAACATGATTTGCATTGCATATTGGATAAACGCCATCAAATCGCCGACTTCCATCGCCCCGCTGTCAATACGGTGCCCGCCGAACCAGACAATCGCAATTGTGGAAAAATTTAAGATCAGCATCATCATCGGCATCATTACGGCCATTATTTTATTGACGCGGATTGCCGTATTTGTCAAATCCACGTTTGCATGGTCAAAACGTTCTTTCTCGAAATCCGTGCGGCTGAACGCCCGGATAACGCGGATGCCGGTCAGATTTTCGCGCATGACGCGGTTTAACGCATCCAATTTTTTTTGCATCAATTGAAACAGCGGGATCGCTTTTGACTGTACGAAAAGGATGACAATTGCAATCACAGGGATCGCCACCGCCAAAACGCCTGAAAGTTTTACATCCCGCGTAAGGGCCATGATGATACCGCCGATGCACATTAAAGGCGCCATGACCATCATCCGCAGCATAATCGTCAGCACCTGCTGAACTTGGAAAATATCATTCGTTGTTCTCGTAATCAAAGAAGCAGTGCCGATTTGGTTGATTTCTTCCTGGGAAAACGTTTCGACATGGGAAAAAACTTTACTGCGCAGCACACGCCCAAATCCGGTGGCCGATTTTGCCGTAAAAAAACTTGCCCCGATCGAGCAGAGCATGCCGGCTGCCGCCACTGCGAGCATATAGCCGCCGATTTTCCAAATATACGACACATCGCCGTTTACAACGCCTTTGTCGACAATATCGGACATCAATGTCGGCAAGTACAGTTCCGACATCGTCTGCAGAAAAACAAGCACGATGACAAGCGCCACCTGCATCCAAAACGGTTTTAGATAACGAAATAACTTTATCATAGGCGAGTAGACACTTCCTTTAACAGCTTAACGTATCCAAATAATGGTAAGCCTTTTTTAAATAAGCAATAAATCTTCTTGTTTCTTCTTCCCCCAAATGGTTGACCAATCCCCGAAAAAAACGATTTGCCGCTTCTTCAACCTGGCGGATAGCATGATTACTTTTCTCTGTTAAAAAGACCCGCACCATCCGGCGGTCACGCCTATCTGTTTTTCTTACAATTAAACCGCTTTCTTCCATTTCATTGATCAGTTGCGTCACGGTCGAAGAAGTGACGTGAAGCCGCCTGCCCAATTCCGAGACGCTGATTCCGGTATCCTGGGGACCGGAATGGACGGCCAATAGCAGGCGCATTTCACTCGGTTTCATCTCTCCGGAATAAAAAAAGGCATGCGGCTTCACTTTTCTTAATTGCCACAATGTATGCATCAACTCCTGCGACAAATCCTCCTGGTCTGCCAAGGCTGCCGCTCCTTTCACATTTAATTTGTTTATTAATTAATTAATTAAGTAAACTAATTATAAAAACCGGCATTGCCCGTGTCAATGTACAAATTGTGTCGGACATTTTTAGAATGGCTCACGTTCAAGGTCTTTGTAGCCGATGATCACAAAATTTGCGGGATAGGCGAGAGCAGTAAAGGGTAGCCGGGCGGGGAGGACTGAAATGAATTTCAGCCTAAAAAAAGAAAAAGTCGTCCCGCCTTACAGCAGGATCCGGCTTATTTTACAAATTTTGACCGCCTATCCGGCATCTTTTTAATGAACTGGTTCGTGACTTCTGATGCCACAAGACCAATGGCGATCGCAACCGATAAAAGCAGCACTTTCGCGGCAAGCGATACCGCGCCGTTATAATCGTTTTGCACAAAATGCCGCATCGCATCATAAGCCAAACCGCCCGGCACAAGGGGAATAATCCCGCCGACCGTAAAAATCAGGATCGGCGTTTTATAAAGGCGGGCAAAAACCTGGCTGATGACCCCGACGAAAAAAGCCGCAATAAACGTGCCGTAAACCACGTTCAATTGGAACATATAAAACAAAAAATAAATCCCCCAGCCGATCATGCCGACAATCCCGCACTGGACAAGCGACTTTTTCGGTGCGTTAAAAATAATCCCAAATCCTGCCGAGGCAAAAAAGCTGGTCAACAATTGCTGGAACAACATACATCACCCTTTTAAAAAATCGTTAATATGATGGCAATGCCGGCGCCGATCGCAAAAGAGGTCAAAAATGCTTCAGCGCCTTTTGAGACGCCGGAGAATAAATGGCCCGCCATAAGGTCGCGCAGCGCGTTTGTGATGGCAAGCCCTGGTACAAGCGGCATGACCGAACCGATGATGATTTTATCCAATTCCCGGCCGATTCCGACCTGGACAAGGCCGTATGCCGTGATGCCGATTACGAGTGAAGCGACAAATTCCGCAAAAAACCGCACCTTTACGAAATGGTGCACATAAAGTGTGCTGAGGAAACCGAGCCCGCCAACAATACATGCCGGCAGAAAATCCGCCCAGCCGCCTAAAAATATGATCACAAAGCAGCCGCTCGCAATGGAAGCGGCAAGCAACTGCAGCCATAGAGGGTAGGCTTCTTCCTCTTTTTCAATTTTTTTTAACTGGTCATATGCTTCCCGGAGCGTGAGCGTGCGATTGCTGATCTTCCTTGAGATGCTGTTCACCTGGTCGACTTTCCTTAAGTCTGTTGACCTGTTGGAAATGCGGATCAGTTTTGTCAGTTCAGCGCCATCAAGCGAAAAAATAATGGCGGTCGGCGTGACAAAGCTGTGCGACCCGCTGATTCCGCAAGCGGCTGCGATTCTCGACATTGTATCCTCCACGCGGTAAGTTTCCGCTCCACCCATCAGCATAATTTTTCCAGCCAATAAACATACTTGCATCACTTGGTGAGCTTCTTCCTGGCTAAGTTTCATTTGTTTCTCCCCATGTTACATTTCTGCATTAATTAAACCACAGTTGGACCGGTAAATTCCAGTACAGCCCGCCATCATTAGGAAAGCCGGCCCCTTTATGCTGGGGACCGGCCCTCTCAATCTTAAAATTATTTAATTTCTAGCGTCCAGTTCAGCGGATCTTCCGTTTTCCCAAGCTGGATGCCGGTTAATGCATCGTAAAGCCGCTTGGCAATCGTATCCGGATCTTCCGCATTCGGGAGTTCCATTATAATGTCTTTCCAGCCGAGCTCGCCGACAGGGGAAATGACAGCGGCTGTCCCTGTTCCGAATACTTCTTCCAACTGGCCTTTTTGGTAAGCTTCATAAATTTCATCGATCGAAATCCGAACTTCTCTGACAGGAACATTCCAATATTGCAGCAGCTGGATGACCGAATCCCTTGTGACGCCGCCGAGGATGCTGCCGTTCAGCTTCGGCGTGACAACTTCCCCGTTGATTTTAAAGAAGATGTTCATGCTTCCGACTTCTTCAATATATTTTCTTTCAACGCCGTCCAGCCAAAGCACCTGGTCATAGCCCATCTGTTCCGCTTTTTCCTGCGCTTTCAGGCTTGCCGCATAGTTTCCGGCAGTCTTCGTAAAACCGACGCCTCCCGGAACGGCGCGGACATATTCGTCTTCAACGTAAATCCTGACAGGTTTCAATTGATCTCCGTAGTAGGACCCTACCGGAGAAAGAATGATCATTAGTTTATATTCATGTGCCGGATGCACGCCAAGGCTTGATTCCGTCGCAATGATAAACGGACGGATATAAAGCGAAGTCCCTTCTTCATTCGGGATCCAATCTTTTTCGAGTTCGACAAGCTGTTTAATCGCATCTAGTACAACATCTTCGTCTATTTGCGGGATGCTCAATCTCGCGCAAGACATATTCAGCCTGGCAACATTTTTTTCAGGCCTGAACAGCAGAACCCTTCCATCCTTTGCGCGGTAGGCTTTCAATCCTTCGAAAACAGCCTGGCCGTAATGCAGCACCATCGCCGAAGGTTCCAATACAAGCGGAGCGTAAGGTGTAATTCGTGGATGATGCCAGCCATCTTCATCATTATAGTCCATGACAAACATGTAATCCGTAAAGTGTTTGCCAAATCCCAATGATTCTACAGCCGGTTTTTCTTTTTTCACATCTGCTTTAATTAATTCGATAACCTGATTCAAACCGAAAGCATCCCTTTCCAATGTATAAAGTTATTATTTTCGATTTATTATAACAATTTTACCTCCGAATTACCAGAGGGTTAATTAAATTTTAAAAATTTTTTGATTAGCCGCTATCAGGATCAATGTCTGTACTAAATTTCTATTGCCGGTAACACGAAATTCCTTTTCCCCATACAAAAAAACCGCTCCATTAAAAGAGCGGTACGATTTTTTCAGTGGTTAAGCTTTCCTTGCCGAAGTTTCCAAATCCGGAATGGCGGGGGCTTTGATCAAATTGTACCAGTTTTTCAAAGCGGCAACCATAATGACAAGCCCGAGGATCAGCATAATGATGGACAATATGCCGTTCAGCACGTTGTACCCCGGTGCCGCATGGTTCAGGTAAACATTTTTTATCATCCAATAACCGGCATAGTTGACCGTGACATATAGATAAGCGAGCGGAATAAGGCAGGTCAACACATACCGCTTTTTGTCGGCAATTTTTAAAATCACCGTCGCCCCCACAATCAGTCCGATTGAAGCCATCAGCTGATTCGACACGCCGAACAGCGCCCAAACCGATCCGATGTCGCCGGAGTAGAGCAAATAACCCCACATGAAGCAGGCCAAAGCGCTTGTAAAAATGGTGCCCGGCTGCCAATCCGTCTTTTTCAGCGGTTTGTACAGCTCACCCAAAAAGTCCTGCAGCAAATAGCGCGCCACGCGGGTACCCGAGTCAATCGCCGTCAGGATAAACACCGCTTCAAACAAGATGACAAATTGATAGAAGAACGGCGCCAGGTTGCTGAACCAGTGGATCTTCGTGAAAATATATGTCATGCCGACAGCCAGCGTGACAGCGCCGCCTGTTCTGCCCGCCAAATCCATCCCGATTTCACTGCTCAAATGCGGGAGATTAACAACATGCATGCCGAGCGTCTTGAAGACTTCAGGCGTCGAGTTGATCGCGAAATAGTCGGCAGGCTGAAGGGCAGTCGCGGCCACCAGCGCCATCACCCCGACCAGGGACTCAACAAGCATGGCGCCGAATGCAACAGGCTTAATATCCGTCCATTTATCCAGCATTTTCGGTGTTGTCCCGGATCCGATAAAAGCGTGGAATCCCGAAATTGCGCCGCAAGCGATGGTAATTGAAATAAACGGCCAAACCGGACCTGTCATCGTCGGGCCGCCACCATGAATAAATTGCGACAGCGCGGGCATATGGATCGGCGGATTAATGATAAATACACCGATAATCAGGGCAACGAACACGCCGATTTTCATAAAACTGCTCAAATAATCGCGTGGGGCCAAAAGCAGCCATACCGGGAGCGCCGCAGCAAAAAATGCATAAGCAGGAAGAATAATAGCCAAAGTTTTCGCATCAAAGGTAAGCCACTCCCCAATGACGGAATGCTGGATCCACGGCCCGGAAAAAACGCCAGCCATAATCAGCAGGAAACCAATCGTGGAAGACAGTTTCAAATTGCCGGTTTTTTTGTACAGCAAACCGACCCCCATGGCAATCGGAATCGTAATGCCCACGGCAAACGTGCCCCATGGGTTATTTTGCAGCGCGTTCAAAACGACCATGGACAAACCCGCCATCGTAATTACGATAATAAACAGCATTGCAAGGCCCGTACAGAAGCCGGCAACCGGGCCCATTTCTTCTTTTGCCACCTCGGAAAGCGACTTCCCTTTCCGTCGCATCGAAGCAAACAGCACAACAGCGTCATGCACGGCACCTCCGATGACTGCACCGATCAACAGCCATAAAAGGCCCGGCAAATAGCCGAACTGTGCCGCCAAAATCGGGCCGACAAGCGGGCCAGCTGCCGCAATCGCCGCAAAATGGTGCCCGAACGTCACCCACTTGTTGGTCGGCACGTAGTCTTTCCCATCGTTGAATTCATGTGCTGGTGTCAGCGTATCATTATTCAGCTTTAAAACTTTTACTGCCATAAACGTGCCATATAAACGATAAGCAATGATTAAAATACAGATGGCGCCGATTACGATTGTAATCGCATTCATTTCCTTGAAGCCTCCTTTTATTCTCCTCATCGCTTATATTTTATAAGTTTATGACAGTGGATAAGTTGTTTTTTGTATAAAATGCAAGAATTTAAAGGTAGGAGGGAAAAAAAGCAGGATGAGCTGCAAGCTAAATCCGGATAAACTGCTTTAACACATGCTTGTATGTGCGGCTGACCGGGATCTTTGCCCCGTCCCGCATGATGAGATTATAAGTGGAATGGAACCATGGCCGGATTTCCACGATCGCATCCAGATTGACGAGATAGGCGCGGTGGACACGGACAATGGATGTAGATTGCAGTTTCTTTTCTACATTTACAAGCGGTTCTGTTACCGTATATTTTTCATTGTCGGTGGCAATCATCGTGCGACCTTCAACCGATTCTGCGTACAACAGTTTTTCAATCGGGATAATCACGATCCGTTCATCCACTGTAACGGCCAATTTGCCCGTATTTTTAGGCGGGGCGGAGCGGCCGTTCTCCAGCAATTTTTCCATCTTATCAACCGTTTGCGCCACCCTTTTCTCTTCAAAAGGTTTTAATATATAGTCCACTGCATTGAGTTCAAACGCTTTTACGGCATATTCATCGTATGCCGTTGCAAATACAATATACGGATGCCGCGGCCGCCGGTTGATTTCCTCAACCAGATCCATTCCATGTTCATTAGTCAGCATCATATCCACAAATAATACATCCGCTTCCGTTTCTTCAAGCTTCCGGAGCGCTTCTTTTACCGACTCCGCTTCCCCCGCTATTTCCACTTTTCCGGTTTTTTCCAGCAAATAAATCAGTTCATCCCTGGCCGGCAGCTCGTCGTCAACTACAAATGCTTTTAGCATATTCTTCCCCCCACATCTCATCAAGCGGTATGGAAATGGTCACTTTTGTCCCCGCATTCTCCCTGCTTTCAATGTGAAACATTGCCCCCCGGCCGTAAATTTCCTCCATCCTTTTCTTTATGTTCCATAGCGCTGTTCCCGTTCCATCGGATGAGTCAACTGCTACATTTCCGAGAGACCGCGCCAATTCCTCCGGGATCCCCTTACCGTTGTCTTCCGTAACCATGTAAAAATTCCCGTTTTTGACAAAAGCGCGGATCGCGACGGAAGGTTTTTGGGCACCCGGCCGGGAAAATGCATGGTGAATTGCATTCTCCACCAATGGCTGGAGAGTAAAGGGCGGCACCATCGCTGTTTTTAAAAACGGATCGATGTCAAAAACAACATCATACCGGCCCGGAAACCGCGCCTGCTCGATGGCTAGATACGCTTTCACATGCTCCAGCTCTTTTTCGAGCGGAATCAGCATTTTTCTTGACCCCTGCAAATTACTACGGAAAAAAGCGGCGAGCTGGATAAGCAAAGCCCTTGCTTTATCGGTATCCGTCCGGACAAGGCAGGTAATGGTGTTGATCGCATTGAAAAAGAAATGCGGATGGACCTGGGCCTGGAGCGCCTTAATTTCCGCATCTTTTAACAACTTTCTCTGCAGTTCCGCCTCCGCCAGTTCAAGCTGGTTTGAAAAAAGCTTGCTTAAGCCCTCGGCAAGCTCCTGTTCAACCGAACTTAACTGTCCAGCTGTTTTAAAGTACAGCTTTAATGTGCCCACCACTTGCTCACGGACTAAAAGCGGCAGAACAATGGCCGCCTGGAGCGGACACCCTTCATGCGTGCACTGGATTTCCCGGTTCGATGTTGCAACCATGATTTTTCCCTGTTCAAGCACTTTTTCCGTCAATTTCGTCGACATGCTCTGCAGCGGAATATGGTGGTCAGACGCTGCCCCGACATGTGCCAGCACCTTCTCGCGGTCCGTAATCGCCACCGCATCGGCTGATGTACGTTTTAGGATGATCTCCGCCGCCTTTTTGCACGATTCGGTGTTCAGCCCCTTCCTGAAATGGGCAAGCGTTTCCTGGGCAATCTGCAGCGCCCTGTGCGTCTGCCACGCCCTTGTCCGCTCTTCTTCAAGCAAAATCGTTTGGATAATCAAAATGAAAACGAACGTCCCGAACCCGTTAATCGTAATCATCGGCACCGCAATCAACCGGACGAGTTCAAGCGCATCTTCGTACGGTTTTGCAACCGACAAAATAATTGCCATTTGCAGCATTTCCATCAGCATTCCGGCACAAACCGCCTGCAAAGCGGCATATTTTCCCCGCACATTGTACCGTTTGCCGAGCAGACCCATGAAAATGCCCGCAATGATGGTGGACAGGCTGCACGCAATATTTGTATAGCCGCCCAATGTTAACCGGTGGATGCCCGCGAAAACTCCTGCACCGATGCCGACAACAGGGCCGCCCAATAACCCGGCGATGCCGACGCCCATGATCCTCGTGTTGGCAATGGCGCTTTCGACCGACAAATGGCTATGCCCGAAAGCTTCCGAAATTTTCCCGTGTTCAATCACAATCCCGGTGTAATTGCTGATCATGCCGAAGATGCCAAAAATAAGGATAAGCACGAGCTTTTCTTTCCGCCCGTATTCCTGATGGATGATTTGCCGGAAAGTTTTTAGGCGTGACAACAAAAAAGCAGCAATGACAAGAATGCCGGCACGTTCCAGCATGATCGGCAAAAGCGCCGCCATAAAAGATTTCCCCCTTTTCATTTTTACTCCGCACATGTCGAAAACCCTTACTTCCATTATAAGAGATTCCTTGATTTTTAGAAAGTTGCAAATAGCAGAGTAAAATGGGAAGGGACTGTCCAAAAGTCGGTAGATTGACCAAAATGGGAAAAGCCCGGCTTTTCTATGCCGGGCTTTTCAGCGGATTAGTTTTGTTTATAGTCTTTTAAGTATGATACTGGTTTAACGACCGGTACGGCTGCACCTTTATAATGTTTTTTAATAAAATCTGTCACTTCTTTGGAATGGTAGATTTTTACGATTTCCTGCAAAGTTTTGTCGTTTTTATCTTTTGTACGGGCAGCAATGATGTTAATGTATGCTTTATTGCTTGCATCTTCACGGAAGATAGAGTCATTTACCGGGCTCAAGCCTGCGTTGATCGCCATGTCGCAGTTGATGACGGCAGCTGCCGCATCATCCATGCCACGCGGCGTTTGGGCAGCGTCAACCGCAGTGATTTTCAAATGTTTCGGATTTGAAGCAATGTTTTCCAGGCCGCCTTTGCCTGTAAATCCTTTTTTCACCGTGATCAAACCGGCTTTTTGCAACAGCAATAATGCCCTGCCCAGGTTTGTCGGGTCTTTCGGAATGACGATTTGGTCTCCGTCTTTGATTTGGCTTACCTTTTTATATTTTTTCGAGTAAATGCCCATCGGCCAAATATTTGTTGTACCGATTGCAGAAAGCTTCAAGTTGCGCTGTTTAATAAAATCATCGAAATAAACAACCGTTTGGAATGCGTTAATGTCAATTTCCCCGTCGTTTAAAGCGAGGTTCGGCTGTACGTAATCATCAAAACGGACAATCTTAATATTGATGTTTTTCTTTTTCGCAAGTTTTTGGATCAATGTCCAAGTCGGCACTTCAGAAGTGGTTGTCCCCACTTTGATCGTCTTGGTGGTGGTGCTGCTACTTGAATTGTTCTTGGTTCCGCATCCTGCCAAAACAAGAATGAGGCCCAATAAAATAATGGCAAATTTTTTCATAGTGATAAATCCCCCTGAAAATATTTTTATTGAAAGGTGTAAACCTTATTCACAGTGGTCAATGCCATGCAAGCTTATTTTCTCCTAATCTTCCTGGATAAGAAATTCCCTAATGTCTGAACAAGCTGTACCAGGACGATCAGTGTAACAACCGTAATAATCATGACCCCTGTTTGGAACTGGTTGTAGCCGTACGTAATCGCCAAATCGCCGACCCCGCCAGCCCCGACAGCCCCTGCCATCGCGGATGCACCGATCAGTCCGATTGTCGCAATCGTTAAATTCAGGACAATGGATGCCAAAGCTTCCGGAAGCAAAAACCTCCAAATGATCTGCCAAGGCGTTGCCCCCATGGACTGGGCGAGTTCAATTGTGCCTTTATCGACCTCCAGGAGGGAGCTTTCAACAAGCCGCCCGATATAAAAAGCCGTATACAGGACAAGCGGGACGATTGCTGCCGTTGTTCCGATCGCCGTTCCGACAATAAGGCGGGTAAACGGGATGATCGCGACAACTAAAATGATAAAAGGAATAGATCTGAAAATATTGATAATGACGTTTAAAATATTGAAAATCCATTTATTTTCCAAAATCCCGTTTTCCCGGGTAATAACGAGAATGACGCCGACTGGAATCCCGATGATAATAGAAATGATTAAGGATACAATGACCATGTATAGTGTTTGGTTAATTGCCGTGAAAAATTCCGGCCAAAACCATGACCAATCAAATGCCATTTTGTTCCACCTCCCTGATGATCGCGTCATGTTCCCGAATGTACTGGATGGCACGCTCTATCTCTTCACGATCGCCTTTCAGCTCAACAAGCAGATTTCCGAAAGGAATGCCCTGGAGTTCGGTGATCATGCCGTGGAGCACATTCAAATCAACGGAAAAATGTTTCGCGGTATTTGACAAAAGCGGCACATTGGTGGATGCCCCTTTAAACAGAATCCGATAGATGCCGTGCGGGTTTTCCTTGCTGCTCTCATCAATCAGTTTTTGCACCGACTTCGGGATCGAGTCATTGAGAACCGTTTTGACGAAGCTTCTCGCAATCTGTGTTTTCGGTTCTGTAAAAATATCGATGACAGGACCCTGCTCGACAATTTTCCCACCATCCAGCACCGCTACTTTATCGCAAACATCGCGGATGACATTCATCTCATGCGTGATCATTAAAATGGTGATGCCGAGCTCGTCGCGGACTTTCCGCAAAAGATCGAGCACTGCTTCGGTTGTGTTCGGGTCAAGGGCCGACGTTGCTTCATCGCAGAGCAGGATGTCCGGATCGGTTGCCAATGCGCGCGCGATACCAACCCTTTGCTTTTGGCCGCCCGATAATTGTTCCGGATAATGGTTCATTCTGTCTTCCAAACCGACAAAAGATAATAACTCGGTCACTTTCGCTTTGATTTCTTCCTTCGGGCGGTGTTCAAGCACAAGCGGCATGGCCACGTTTTGGAAAATCGTCTTCGATTGGAGCAAGTTAAACTGCTGGAAAATCATCCCGATTTTTTTTCGCTGATTCCGCAGTTCTTTCGGTGAAAGGGCGAGAAGGTCAACCCCGTTAATCAGGACTTTTCCTGATGTCGGCCGTTCCAAAAGGTTCACGCATCTGATGAGCGTACTTTTTCCGGCACCGCTGTATCCGACTACGCCGAAAATTTCCCCTTTTTCAACGCGCAGGTTGATACCCTTTAAAGCCTCGACCTTTTTCTCCTTTCCTTTGCCATACACTTTATGAATATCATCTAATACCAGCATGTGAAAATCTCCTTTTGTAAGCTTCAGGCAAAAAAAAACCACTTTCATTCGAAAGAGGTTTGCCGTAAAAGTGACTTATCTTTCAGAATGAAACATTCTGCAGGAATTAGCACCTTTCAAAGCAGCTTTGAAGGTTGCTGGACGTCATTGGGCCTGTCCCTCAGTCTCTCTTGATAAGTTATTCATTTGTTATACTTTAAATATTAGTGGACGACTAGGGATTTGTCAATTCATATTTTATATTTTTTCTTTACATCATTTTTCCAAAAATCAAACGAGTTGAAATGAAGCCCGGTTCCCCCGCCATTCCACATGGATTTCATGTTCAAAGAAGCGGGAGAGCGATGTTTTTTCAATCATATCGGAAGTGTCCCCCTGTTGAAACACTTCCCCGCGCCTGAGCAGCAAAGTCTTTTGGAATACCGGCGAAATTTCCTCCGGATGGTGCGTTACGTAAATCAATGCCGGCCCGTTTGGATCACCAGCCAGCTCTTCAACGCTTTTCAGCAGGATTTCCCGGGCAAACAGATCCAGCCCGTTGCAAGGCTCGTCCAAAATCAGGATGCGCGGCTCCGCCATTAACGCGCGTGCAATCAGCAGTTTCTGCCTTTCCCCCTGCGAGCATTGTTCATACGGGCTGTCCGCAAGACCAACGCAATTTAATTTTTCCATCAGGTGGATGGCCTTGTCTTCGTCTTCTTTGGTAAATTCCTCATACAATCCAATTGAGGCATACTTCCCGCTGATGACGACATGGCGGGCAAGCTGGGTGCGCGGAATCCTTTCCTGAATCGACGAACTCACCCAGCCGATCGATTTTCTTAGCTCCGGCAGGCTTGTTTTTCCGAATGTCTGCCCGAGCACCCGGATGCTGCCGGTTGTCGGCCAGATATATCCGTTGATCATATTGAGCAAAGTCGTTTTTCCGGAACCGTTTAAACCAAGGACAGCCCAGTGTTCCCCTTTTTGGATGGTCCAGTTAATATCCGAAAGCAGTTTTTTGCCGTCCCGCATAAAACTTACCCCAGAAAGTTCAATGATGTTTTCCATCTTTGCCATCCCCTTTTTTTAATTTTCATTATAGTACTATTTCTTAAAATGAAAAGGGGCTACCCTTAAAGTCAATCATTGACTCTGGGGCGCCCTTTTTCATACAAGACAGCGTGGAAAACCCTTTTCATTTATTCATGCTGGCCAGAAAGTCTCCAAGCAGATCTTCCAGGTCCTCTTCTTTTTCCGGTTCTTCCGCGGCAGCCTGTTCCTGCACCGCCGTCCTCCAGTCGAAAGCATCGAGATCATCCTGTACCGTGCCGGGGGCAGCAGCGTTCGCTGTTTCCGTCTTATCCGGCGCCCCTATTTCCGGGAGGTCTTCCTGCAAATACAGGGCTTCGTCAATATTTGTCGATTTGCTTGCCAACGCGGCAAACAGCGACGTCACCCGTAGTGGATCCTGGATCAGCTGGTAGACGATGCTGCCCAACATCGCTTCCGAGTGTTCATGCTTGAGCCAGTCATGCTGGGCTTTCGACAGCTTCCGGGGAAGCGGGATCGTGATCGTTTCTTTTTCTTTTACCAGCGATTGGTTGATGCCTTGTACCACGTATTCGGCAATTTTTCTTGAAAAATTCCTTCTTTCTTTTTCTTTCAGCTTTTGGAGTTCCCTTAAAATATGGTCGGGTGTGTCCGAGGGGATCCGGAAAGCAATCGTCTGTCCCCTCTTCATCTCACTTTGTTTTTCCATGCCTTTTCACCTTATTTGGATTCGACAGGTTTCTTTCCTTTGTCTTCCGGTTTAATGTTTTTCCTCACATAATCCGAAATTAATTTGTAGTAGGCATTCGCCATCATCCAAATGCTTTCTTTTTCGTCTTCAAAGAAATCGATGTTGTACCCATCCAAATTGTTGTTTAACGTTTTTAAATAATCTTTAAGGACAACGGAACCGCCACCGACAAAATAGCAAATTTCCGTTTGCGAGTTTTTCTGCCAGACATTCCGGAGCAAGCGGTACTGTTTTTTGGCAAGGTCAAACAGGACGCGGTCGGTAATATCATGGACGCTTGTCCGGCTGCCTTTTACCATGATATGATTGCGGTCATGCTTTTTCGTGATAATGTCCACCACATCACGCCGGCTGTCCAATTCAACCCCGTATTTCACCCGGATTTCTTCGCGGATTTGCTCAAGCGCTTCCGAAACGCCGAGGTTAAATCCCTGCGCCCGGTCATCATCGACCGTCCTGTTTTTGATCACGGCAATATCTGTCGACAATCCGCCGATATCCTGGATTAAGATCCGTTTATCAATGAGATCCCGGTTGATAATATTTAAATCATTATCCATGACAAGGTTGATGAATGCCGCAAAACCTTCCGGGTAGACTTTTACTTCATCAAATTTAAGATTTACTTTTAATCCCTGGTACTTTGGCGTCACGAGAAACTCCACCTGATGGACAGATCCGAGCAGCTGCGACCGGTAGCCCGCATCTTTCCCTTCTTTCACTTCGCGGAGCGGCAGGCCTGTCCCGAGGGTATAACTGGCATCAATGACATTTTTGTTTTTTGTAAAAACTTTTGCATTTTCTTCCCTTACAGCATCAAGCGCCAGGCTTGTAAAGAGCATGACGAGCGTCTGGTCTTCTTCCGATTTGCTGCTGCCCGGGTCAAGTTCTGTTGCATTATCACTTTTTGTCGCAAGCTCCCCGACACGGTAAATTACATTATTTTCTTTCAAGGCAGGGGAGTGGACTTTCACATGGATGCCTTCGAGCGGATTTTTGTTGTCCAATTCCTCTATGCCGATCACCGGCCGGTCTTCAATATCTCTAGCAATTACGTTCGGAATATTGAGTTCATATTCCAGTTTTCCAAAAATCGCCTTTAAAGAATCGTTGCCCACATCAACCGCTGCAATCCGGGTCTTTCCCATTCATTTTTCCTCCCTTATAGCGCTTTCTTCTGTTACTTACTCTATAGAATATAAGAGTCTATGAAAATAATCAATAGTCTGAACTTTTTTAATAGAATTGTAAACATGTTTGCATTTTGTAAACTTTTCAAAAATCCAATCATACCGGGGTGTTTGCATGTTTGTAAACATGTTTGCATTTTTGCATGCAATTGTTTGCCTTTTCGTAAACATGCAAACAAAGCTTTTTTAAGTCTTTTTCCCGAAAAACATCCTATCTATAAAAAAGTCAAGATATTTCAGTACCTGTAGATTGACAGCGTTCTAATAAGGATTACAATGTTTCTAGTATTGAAGAGAAATACATGCCGGATGGCAACGGAACCCGGCGTATACATATAGAAAAATATCATTGATAAAAGGGGATAAAGCATTGGAAGAACAACAGCACTACAAGGACCAAACCTTGTTCCAAATTTCCTGGCCGCTTTTTATTGAACTTTCCCTGCATATGGGGATCGGGATCATTGCAACGCTCATGCTCAGCCACTATTCCGACAATGCCGCTGCCGGGGTGGGCGTTGCCAACCAGTTGTTAAATATGTTCATTCTCATCTTTAATGTGACGTCTATCGGCGCCGTCATTTTAATTGGCCAAAACCTAGGGGCCGGAAAAATCCGGGAAGCGCGCCAAGTGGCACACTCCGCATTCGGGTTGAATTTTTGGTTCGGGCTTGCCGTCGGGCTGATCGTCTTTTTCTTTGGCCGGAACCTTCTCGGGTTTTTTGATATCCACGGGAAGGTTTATGATTACGGCCTTACTTTTGTAAAAATATGCGGGGCATCACTGTTCCTGGAATCCATCTCCTTGGCATTGAGCGCCGTCTTGAGAAGCCACGGTTATACGAAGGAGTCCATGTTTGTGACGGTTTTGATGGATTTCATCAGCATTATCGGCAACATTTTGGCGATTTCGGGCATTTTCGGCCTTCCGGTAACCGGCGTGGCGGGCGTATCGTGGGCCATCGTCGTCGCGCGCGTATTTGCCGTTTCTGCGCTTCTATTTCTTGTGTACCACAGGTTGGAGCTCAAAATGGAGATCAAAGATATTGTCACTCTGAAGAAAGGGGATATCCGTGCACTGCTCGAGATCGGCGTCCCGTCTGCCGGCGAGAACTTTTCTTACCAATTTTCCCAGCTCGTTATTACAGGGTTCATAGCAGTGCTTGGCGATGCATCCCTTGCCGCTCGCGTCTATTTAACAAACATTTCCATGATCTGTTATTTATTTACGCTGGCGATCGCATCCGGCACACAGCTGCTTGTTGCCCGATACATCGGTGCGAAAGATTACGACCGGGCACTGCACCGCGGCATGAAAACATTAAAGCTCGCCATGGCGGCGTCGTTCCTCACATCACTGGCGATCGCGCTGGCCGGATCGCCTGTTATGCGCCTGTTTACGGAAAACGGAGACATCCTCGCCGTCAGCCTTCCAATCCTTTGGGCGATTGTCTTCACTGAACCGGGAAGGGCGATGAATATTGTATTAATGAGCTCGTTAAAATCGGCTGGCGATGTACGGTTCCCCGTTCTGATCGGGATTTTTTCGATGTGGCTGTTCGCTGTCGGCCTAAGTTATTTCCTCGGGGTGCATTTCGGCCTTGGGCTACTCGGCATTTGGATTGCCCAAGGAATCGATGAATGGTTCCGCGGCACATTTGCCACCCGCCGCTGGCTTTCAAAACCGTGGGAAAGATTATCCCTTCTCAGAGCTTGACCTTTTAATAGGCCGGGCTATTTTGTTAAAAAATGCCTGATTTCAAATTCCAGCGGCGAATATAAACCCGCATACGGAAAAAAATTTGTTTATGTAAACCGAAACTTGTATCATAAAAGTAAGCAGAAACTTGTCAGTCTAAAGGTGGAAATACAATGAATATCCTCGTCACGTTAAATGAAAACTATCTTTCTCCCCTGAAAGTGTTATTAAATTCTCTTTTCCAAAACAACGAAAAAGAAGCATTTTCGATCTATTTGCTCCATTCCTCCATTCCGGAAGAGAAACTTTCGCCGCTGGATACCTACATCCAAGACAAAGGACACCATTTTTTTCCGATCCGGGTTGACCCCAATATGTTCAAAGATGCCCCGGTCCTCAGGCATTACACTTCAGAAATGTATTACCGGCTGGCCGCCCATTTATTTTTGCCAGAACATGTCGAAAGAATCCTCTATCTCGATCCGGATATCGTCTGTATTAATCCGATTGCTCCTTTTTACTATACAGACTTTGAAGGCCATTTCTTTATCGCATCCGAACATGAACATTCGGCGAAAAAAGCCCGGCTGATCAACAAGCTCCGCCTGCGAACACCGAATGCAAAAGGATACTTTAACACCGGTGTGCTGCTGATGAATATGGCCTTAATCCGGCAGCATGTGAAAATGGAAGAGATCTACGAGTTTATCGAGGAGAACAAGCTGAAACTGATCCTCCCCGACCAGGACGTATTCAACGCATTATTCTGGAACAAAATAAAACCTGTCGAAAGCTGCCGATATAACTATGATGCGCGTTTTTTTGAACTCTCCAAGTATTTCAGCAAGAAGCACGACTTAAACTGGATCAAAAACTATACGATTTTTATCCATTACTGCGGAAAAGACAAGCCGTGGCACCCGAATTACAAATATACGCTCGGAACCTTTTACCAAAAATACTGCGAATAAGCTGCCCGGCCTTTCCTGTTCTGGTAAAATATACACATAATTTATCCTTAGGAGGGATTGCCGTGAAAGAAGATCTGATTAAAAGATTTACTACATATGTAAAAGTTGATACCCAGTCCAACGAAGACAGTGAAACCTGCCCTTCCACGCCGGGGCAATGGACGCTCCTCCACATGCTTGCTGATGAATGTAAAGCCATCGGCATGGATGAAGTCACCCTTGATGAAAACGGTTATCTTTTTGCGACATTGCCAAGCAACACTGACAAAAAAGTCCCAACGATCGGATTTTTGGCCCATGTCGACACCACGACAGATTTTACCGGCAAAAATGTCAACCCACAAATTATTGAAAATTATGACGGAAAAGAAATTGTCCTCAACAAAAGTCTGCGTGTTGTCCTGTCCCCTGAAGAATATCCGAACTTAAAAAATTATATCGGGCAAACTTTGATTACGACGGACGGTACAACACTGCTCGGGGCCGACGATAAAGCCGGCGTGGCCGAGATCATGACGGCTATGGATTATTTGCTGCACCATCCGGAAATCAAACACGGAAAAATCAGGGTTGCTTTTACGCCGGATGAAGAAATCGGCAGGGGTCCGCATAAATTTAATGTCGGCGCTTTCGGGGCCGATTTTGCATACACAATGGACGGTGGCCCGCTCGGTGAACTGGAATACGAAACGTTTAATGCCGCTTCCGCCAAAATTACGATCCGCGGCAACAATATCCACCCGGGCAGCGCAAAAGGAAAAATGGTCCATTCGGCAAAAATCGCCATGGAACTGCACAGCTTGCTCCCAGAAGATGAAGTGCCGGAACGGACGGAAGGATACGAAGGGTTTTATCATCTCATCTCCATTCATGGCGATGTCGAAGAAACGAAAATGTATTACATTATCCGCGACCATGACCGGGAAAAGTTTGAAGCAAAGAAAGCCAATCTCCAGTCGATCGTGAACAGCTTAAAAGAAAAATACGGACAGGATAAAATTACCATTGAACTTGCCGACCAATATTATAACATGAAAGAAAAAATCGAACCGGTGAAGGAAATTGTCGATATTGCATATGACGCCATGAAGAGCCTCGGCATCGAGCCGAAAATTTCCCCTGTACGCGGCGGAACGGACGGCTCACAGCTGTCTTTCATGGGGCTGCCGACACCGAATATTTTTGCCGGCGGGGAAAACATGCACGGCAAATATGAATATGTTTCAGTTGAAACGATGGAAAAAGCCGTTCAGGTAATTGTTGAAATTGCCAAACGGTTTGAAGAAAGGGCCTAACGAAAAGGGGCTGTCCCAAAAGCCCCTTCTTAAAATCGAGTAGGAGGAGGTGACTAGCCCCCGTCCTCTCACACCACCGTACGTACGGTTCCGTATACGGCGGTTCAACCAAATAAATGACGCTTGTCACAATACTTTTCATACAGGCTTTTCAGCCCTTGGTGATTCCATTAGGAGTTACCAAGGGTTTTGTGTAATATTGGACTTTTAGAAATTCGCCAATATGCTTTCCTTGAGTTTCCCCATTCATATGCTTTATGCGGGGCTACCCCAAGCTGAATCAGCTTCTTGACCTTCG
>Ga0207747_1000060_pt1 | contig 116151 bp, 100 predicted proteins | sample HigsolmetaGSP11D_FD_184839 | JGI IMG/M metagenome (GOLD analysis project Ga0207747, IMG submission 184839) | High solid enriched microbial communities from the Joint BioEnergy Institute, USA - SP1-1-D (SPAdes) | ecosystem: Engineered > Bioreactor > SSF (Solid state fermentation) > Aerobic >... | reverse complement strand
AACGCAGGATCACATCAGAACGTAAGAAGACTTAAAAGCCCGGCTCCAAAAACGCATTGAAACAGGCATTCCGTAGTGCGATGGCGGGTTATCCACAGGCCTGAGTTATCCACATTCCGATTTCATGATGAAACGATTAAATAATGAAGTGGATAAAATTGTGATGTTTCCAGGAGAGTAAAAAGCCAGATTTACAGCCACATAAGTTGCAATAAAAATACCATAGATATTTTTGCTTTGATTCGAAGTATTATCAAACTTCATGATAAAATATGCAATTATCCCAGGAACAAAAATACCAAGTACATTAAATAATGCTACTGATTGTGTAATAGTAGGTGAAATTTGATCAGCCCATAAAGTGTGACCATAGAATGAGTAATTGAAGAAATAAACTGTTCCATTAATATTAGATACAAACTGGTTAATAAAAATTGTATTAGCAAATATATCTTTAAATAGAGTTAGGATGCTATATTCATTCAAAAATAGTCTCAGACTACTAACTCCTATAGCGACATTTTGCTGCCCTGCAAAATAAGAATTTAATGTAATAGCTATGCGCTCAAGTGTATAATTATCGAGACCCTCTAAAATATCTCGAGTCCCGAAAAATCTAACGAAAGTTATAATGAGAAGCACAGAACCGAGCATAATTAAACATGCAATATAGATTCTATTTTTATATCTTGGAAATAATAAAACTAGTAAATATGTATAAGCTAGGGCCTCAATCAAAACCTCATTTCTAGAAGTTCCATGGAAAAAGGAAATTGAAACAAGTATAGCTAAAGTAGAAGCTACTACAGCAAAAGCATTATGTCGTGATTTATAGTTTTCAACTATTTTAGAAACAATGAAGATAGTTACTACTATTTTCGTCCATTGTAGAATTAGGACGAATATACCGTAAGAAGCATGTCCTCCCCTTTCTAGCTGACTTCTAAATATAGAATTGAAACCGTTTATTACACTGTTATCAATTGCGATTATTATTAAAGATAATACAACCATAATAACTGCTGCTGTTAAGCTTATAGAATTAAAATCATTGATGGGGGCCATCGTTATATTTTTTCTAGTTCTATTTTCTCTATCTCTACCTTTGATATAAAAATGGCAAAATATGAATATAACTATCATCTCAACTATCATAAGTAACTCAGCATAATACAAATCCTGAACGGTTACAAATCCACGATTCATAATTTGATAGCCAGAGAATCTGATAACAACAGGAGTAATACAATATCTAATTATCCATATAATATTTAATACGTAGTATCCCATGCCTACTTTGTTTTTAGATGGGTTAAATGACAAATAGAGAATAAAAAACAATGTTGGAATCAAAAATTGCCACTCATATCCATTAGGGGCAGTTGTATCAATTGTTAAACATATCGAAAGTATGCTCAATAGTATAATTATTTTCCTCATATTACCTTTCCTGTGCTAAGATTGTTTTTTGTTTTAGAAAGAACTCTTGCATATAATTTGAAGTATTTTTAATATCAAATCCGGCAACTTTAATAACGTCTACCATCTTACTCCTTTCATTAAGCGTCTTATTGATAATTTCTTTTGCCCAAAAATCAGCATCAGCTTCTAGATCTATATAATCCACTAGGCCAGTTATATTAGATTCATGAGGTACCCCTGTTGAAGCAAAACATTTTAATCCAGATGCCTGGGCTTCAATTAACGAATATGGTAATCCTTCGTACAGTGAAGGTAGAATAAATACATCCATAGCTTGCAATAATTTAGGGACATCTGTTCGCTGACCTGTTAATAGAACATTCTTATTCAAGTTATGTTTCGATATAGCTTTTTCTACATCATTTTTTAATTCCCCATCTCCTACTAAAAGAAGTACTGAATTTTTGTTATATTCGATTATTTTTTTGAATATATCAAGAATAAATAAGTGGTTTTTTACGTATGTAAACCTGCCTACATTACCAACTACAAATTGATCCTCTTTTATCCCTAATTCTTCCCTTGTTTTCTTTCTTATTTCCTCGTTATAAGTATATAAATTACAATTTATTGCATTAGGAACAATCTTCACTTTCTTCGCTCTCTTCTTTCCAAATATCCATTCTGCTGCTGGCTTTGAACATGAAAACATATAATCTGCAGTAAGAGAGACATGTAATCTATTAAGGCAATGTAAATAGTAGCGTAAATTTTTAGTTACGTTTTTAGCTCTTGCACTATGACTATGCACAACAATAACTGGGAATTTAAAAAATCTAGCTATGATATATTGAAAGTTATAATAAAGAGAACTCAAGTTAAAGTATACAATTTTATATGTGGTTCGACATTTTTTGTATAACTTTATAAGATCAATTATATTTTGGATCATGCTCTCTTTTCTTGGTGTAATAAAGTAAATTTTTCCTCCGAGAGACTTTATTTCATCGGAATAGTAACAACTATCTCCTTCTATCACAAAGTCTAATTGGAGCTTGTTTATATCCATATTACGATATAAGTTCATTAAGAACGTTTCGACTCCGCCCATCCCTGTAGACATTCCGAAAACTAATATCCGTAACATATTTTCACCTCTAATTATTGATTTTAAATTTATTTTTATGATATTTAATGTGTATAAATTTAGGAATTAGTCCCACTAATAATGGACGGTAAGCATAAATACTATATCTTAAGGGTAACCCTAAACCCTTCCGCCATCTTAATCGTAATTTATATTCCAAAACTCTATACTTATACTTTCTCTTATTATACGAGTCTCTAGATTCATAATAGTCAAATAATACCTCACCGAGGTTATATCCTATATAACCCTCTGAATATAACTTACACCATAAATCGTAGTCTTCCGCTCTTCCTATCCCTGGATCAGTGCTGTATCCGTTTACAGCTAAAATAGCTTCTCTTCTGAGCATAACCGAGGGATGAACAAATGATTTCCCTAAATATATATCTATCTTTTTCCGTTCTCCACTACGTATTGATTCTCCCCATATACCCTTATCATCAAAAAAATTGCGGCTTGTTCCGACGAGCGCATACCTTGGGTTTGAATCCAAGAATAACACTTGTTTTTCTAGTCTTTCGGGATGTGAGATATCATCGTCATCCATCCTTGCAATATAATCACCTTTAGCCAACTTCAAGCATCTATTTAGAGTTTTAGCCAAACCCTTATTCTTTGTGTTCCTAATTAGGATGATGCGAGTGTCGCATTGGGCCATTTCCTCTACTATTTTATAAGTCCTGTCAATAGAACCATCATCACATATGATTAGTTCAAAATCAGCGAATGTTTGATGCAAAATTGATTCTACTGCTCTCTTTATTCTTTTTTCGCCATTATATGTCCCCATTATCACAGATACTCTTGGCATATTTGATCTCCCGATTGGCATATTTAATCTAATCATATTATTTGATGATATATTTTATTTAATTCGCATAATACATTTTCTATATTAGGGCTTGCTGAACGATTCTTTACCAGAAGCACGGGGTCGGGCGTCTACGAGATAGCAACGAAAAAATGAAGCAAAAAAGAACGCGAAGCCTGCGCTCCAGGTTCATCACCAGAAGTTGCAGCGTAATCACGGATTCACTTGTCTTTGCGAGGCGTGCTCGAATACAGCCAAGCCCGTACTTGCGCTTGCCTTCGCCGAACTTGCCTTCTATTGCGTTTCGTTCTCCGGTATCCAATTTGGCAACTTGCCTTTCTTCGCTTGTCGAACCGTTTTTCGGCTTGCGTCCCAGTGCTGGTCCACTGAGCCGAATCCCATGCTGTTTGCAGAAGCTCCGGTTTTCGCGCGTGCGGTAGATCTGATCTGCTTGGACAACAGCCGGATAGAATCCCATGCGGCTGCGATACTTCTCGATCACGTCAATAAGCGTCGTGCTCTCGTTGAAGTTATCCCAAGAAAGCCGATCAAGGAACGCGTAGCCCTTCGTCATGCTTACAGCGATCTTGGCTCCGAACTCGACTCGCGCCTTGGCTTTCCCGCGCACGATCAGCCTGACATGCGGTTGATGGATGCTCACGATGCGGTCTTCTATCTGGTGGGAACGCTCGTTGTACATGTGAAGCTGCTGACGATACAGTTCGTGAATCACCAACAGGTCGCGATAGGCTTTGCGGCTAAGCAGCGTGAGCGGTTGCGTCTTGGCTTGCTCGGCGATAATGGAGAGATTCCGTCCAACGTAACCAAGCTGCCTCCTGATCGCTTTGCGAATCACTTTCGGCCCCGGCCTGCGCTGTTTGGACACCGCCAGAAACTGCTTGCGTGCCTTTTCACGATAGGTGCGCGGTTTTGCCGTTTGTCCGATGACCGGTTCGTGCAGCGTATCGATGATCGCTTCCAGCTTTTCCCGCGCTTCATTCAGCAGATTCAGATCGGTCGGATACGCCACATCCGCCGGGACGCAGGTGGCGTCCACCAGCACAGTTCCTTGATTCGGCCGCTCCGGGGCTTCCAATTCCGCGTCTGATTCCGGATGCGCTTCGCAAACAAGGTTATTCGTTTCAGGAACTGCTGACTCTGCAGCCATCGACTCCGCGGGAGACGCTGCTTCTGACGATGCGACTTGCGATTGTGCAAACAGGGTTTGCTGCTCGACTCCTTCATCAGAGACGCGCTTCTTCGAGCGCTTCACTTGGCCTTTACCGCCGCCGGTCGCGCTGTTGCTGTCATCATCGTCTTTCGTTTCCTTCGCACCCTCGGTGGCGACGATTTCATTCAACTCGGCCAGCACGTCCGTCAGTCGCTTGCGGAAATGCGTCATCATGGAATGATGGAACGGAGGCTTCATGACGAACCCAGACAGACCAATGAAGTATTGCATGTAAGGATTTTCGCTGATCGACTCCAACGTTTCTCTGTCGGTCAACTGCATTCGCTCTTGGATGATGAGCGCGCCAAGCCCCATCCGCAGGCTGATCGTTTGCTGTCCGCGAAAGGAATCTTTGAAAAATTGACCGTACTTTTTCTCAGCCTCAGCCCACGGCACCAACCGCGCCAGCTGAACCCAGCGGTTGTCCTCGTCCAGCTTTCCTCCGAAGGGAAGAAAGAAGTCTCCAGGCAGGATCAATTGATTGTCGAGGTGCGCGGTCGGCTTAAACATCTTCGTCACTCCAGCTGCAAGGATATTAGGCGGTCTTCGTGCATTTCCTTTGCATATGATTTCGACAAATGGGCCTTAGAATCCTTGTTGTTATGCAGGTTTTGTCGGTTTTTCCAAGCGTTCAGCAAGCCCTAATTAGCTTTCTTTTTACGTATATATCGATTCGTGTAAAATACAAAAGAACCCAAAAATAGCCAGAACATGCGAGCGTTATTTAATGAAATTGCAAATGAAGCAATTAAAAGAACCACTATTACATCCCTGATAATAAGATGATTCACTGGTATCTCTTCGTATTTCGAAAAAAAAGTCCTGCCTAACAAGTAGAACACATAAGAAAGAAACAGGATAGTTAATGGAACTCCCCACTCAACCGCTAACTGCAAGTACGTATTATGTGCAATTATGTTGCTCCCAAACATCATGTTAGCTAAACCACTGTACGTTCCTATTCCTATTCCCAAAAGCGGAGCCAAAGCAATGAGATTAATTGCATTATTCCATGCTATATCTCTCGCTGACCCTTTATCAGAAATAGCAGTTATAAAATCACTAAATAAAACTTCAATCCGTGCAAAAATCGGTATCACTGTAGCTATTTTTTCTAATGTGTTATTTATAAGGCTAGTAATGTATGGCATCAGTAAAAACAATACAGCTATTGCAGCACAAAAAAGAATTGCATCACGAATTCTTTTTTTCTTCTTCCTAACAATGATCTCAAAGTAATGGATTATTAGATAAGCAACAAATGTTATCATGCCCGTTTTTGAACCAGATATACTAACTGCTAAAAAAACAACAATCCAGACTATAGGTTTATATTTTTTATTTGTGAGTTTCCGAATTGCAATAGCAAGAGCCGTAACCTGCAATATTGCATAATAATTAGGATCATTCATTAATCCTTTAAATCTTCCCCCATAGAAAAAAACATCGCTCAATATCGCTATATTTAGAAATGTCATGATGATTCCTAGGCAACCTATGATAAGACCAAATATCGAATACCACTTTATGACATAATCGAACAACTCTTGTTTCGCTAGACAATAACCTAACACAAAATATCCAAATACAATCAATAATTTAACGAAGTTGCTGGCGATAGTATCTGCTGCTGGATAGTAGGAAATTGTTGCAGGAACTATAAAAATTGTATTAACAAGCAAATACACTGATAAAAGAAGAAAAAATAAGATATATTTTACAGGGAATACGAGTTTATCGTGGATTGCAAATAAAAAAAGAACCAAAACACAAAAAAAATCCGACAAAGATACGTTCAGTCCAAAAATAACGAATGATTGATGCAATAAAATGCTCATCAAAATGATGATACCAACCGTGGTTGTGTTACGTTTCTGAAACTCAATCGATAATAAACCTACAGAATTTGTCAAATGAAATCTCCCCTGTTTACTTCATTAATTTAACAGCCAAAAGCATTTATTTTTTTATAACATTGAATCTCCTGATAATAGCAATAACTATCAATTTCACTTCATCTATTTTTATTAGGAACGCAATAAATATGTAAGTTACTATTGCTACGCATATCGTTATCAATAATGCAATATTTTCAGAAACTATGCCACTAAACTGAATAGTTTTGAAGATAAGGACGGATATTGCTCCCATTGCAAATGAAGAAAAAACTGTCTTATAAAGCGTCATTATCATCCTGGATAGTCTTATTTCTCCTATTTTCTTACGCAAATTAACAAGTAATAATATACTACCTACAATAGCCGATATACTTGTTGCTAATGCTAATCCGCTTAAACCCATAAATGCGTGATAGAATTAGATTTAATGAAATGTTAAGCAATAAAGCAATTGCAGAATTGTACATCGGTGTTTTTGTATCTTGTAAAGCAAAGAAGACTCTTGCAAATATTTCTCTTAAACCCATTCCAATTAATCCTATTGAATAGAACATTAAGACATTTGAGGTCATTGTTACTCCTTGACTGTCAAAAGCGCCTCTCCCAAAAAGTAATGATACTATTGGATGCGAAAATATTATTATACCAACTGAACTTGGTATAATAAAGACACATATTATACTAATCGCCTTAATTACTGTGTTCTTCAAGGATTCTATATTGTTTTCAACAACCATTTTAGAAATATTGGGATATATCAAAGTTGCTAATGTTAAAGAGAAAATGCCTTGAATGAAGGCTATTATTGTAAAAGCATAAGTTAAAGAAGAAATACCTCCTATAGTTATATGTGAAGCAATAGTTCGATCTACCATTACATTTAATTCGTTTGCTGAAACCCCAACAATCACTGGTAGGGATAATAAAATCATTTCTCTGATATGAGTATCCGCGAAATTGATTTTCCAGCTCCACGAGAATGGTGTTTTCTTTAAAAAAGGGATGACTATGAGTAATTGGAGAAAAAAACCAACGGCCACACCGATAGGTAATAATAAAAGAATATTTGAGTAGAACGCTAAAATAATAGAAGTAATAATCGAGATATTGAATGGTAATCCAATAAGTGAAGGAGCTATAAAATTCCCATAAATCTGCAAGTTGCTTCGAAGAATGTATCCCACTCCCGAGAATAAAATAGCCATAACACTTATTCTTGTAAAATTAATGGCTAAATTAAATGTATCTTCATCGAATCCCGAAGCAAAAAGCTTAATAAATGGATCAGGAAATAATATAGTAATAAAAATTAACACCAAAGAAATAATGACAATAATATTTATCAAATTACTTGTGAATTGATTGGCAATAGATACACCTCTGTTACTACTAATCTTATTGTACATTGGTATGTATGAAGCAGCCAATCCTGTACCAATCATTGAAAAAACAAATGATGGAATCGTGAGAGCAATTATATATGCATCACTTACGTTCGTTGCACCAAAAAAATACGAAAGTGTAATTTCTCTCCCAAAGCCAAGTATTTTCGATATCAAAGTCAGGAGGACAACAATAATGGCTGTTTTCTTCATTCGTAACCTCTTATGTTATAGGACACTATATCAGCGTCCATAAAATCCCATTTTCGTGGTTGTGGAGTATGCAAACATACATAATCGGAATCTTATGCTTTTTTTCTAAATAAGCTTTAATGAGAGCATTATCTTACTCCATTTAAAACTAAAAATAGCGGTATTTCAATTTTGTTTATAAGATTTCCTATTTAAATTAGCTTTCTTGAAATGGTAATATTTCAGTAAGAAATTAGGTATCAGCATTGCTAACATAGGTTTTAAAGCAAATATTCTATACTTAAATGGTAGTTTTAAACTTTTACAAGCTCTTATTCTTGCTCTCGTTTCTGCAATCCTGTATCTTTTCTTTCTCCTACTGTAGGAATTCCTATCTTCTCTAAAGTATATTAATGGTTCTTGAATATTATGTAATTTGTAGTTTCGAGAGAACAATTTAACCCATAAATCATAGTCCTCTAAACGTTGCCTGGTTAACTTATTATCAGTATATCCTCCAACATCAAACAAGACTTCCCTTTTAATCATTACAGTTGGATGTATGAAAGGACTCCTGGTGGCCATGAGGTGTTTACTTGGTATTTTTTGTGGTTTCCTTTGACCCCAAACACCCATATCATCAAAAACATACGCCCCTGATCCGCACATATCACAGTCATTCTTTGTCATATAATCAACCTGGATCTGCATTCTTTCCGGAACCATGATGTCATCTCCATCATGCCTCATTATATATTCACCACAACTGACATTAAGGCATTTATTCAAGGTACTGGCCAAACCTAAATTCTGATCATTTTTCAACAACTTTATACGACTATCTTTTTTAGCAAATGTTTCAGCAATCGAAAATGTATTATCGGATGAACCATCATCACACATGATTAATTCCCAATTTTGGTATGTTTGATTAAGTATCGACTCAATGGATTCATTTAGTGTTTTTTCGCAATTATAGATACCCATTATTACAGAAACTTTCTTAGACATAAGCTTCCCTACCTTTTCATTATCCATCATCAATAGATCGATAAACACCTTCAATCTCTTTCAATACAGATACAGTACTAAAAGATTGGATCTTTTTTTTGTTATAGTTCCCCATTTGGTAACACAGCTCACGATCTCCATATAGTTTTAGAATTGCTTTTTTAAAACTATCTGAATCGTCCGGTTGCACCAAATATCCACCTTTTTCGTTATCTATTAAGTCCCTATTGCCTCTTATGTTTGAGCAAACAACAGGTAATCCGCATGTCATAGCTTCCATTAATGCCACAGATAATCCCTCTCTATAGGAAGGAAAGATAAAAAGATCTGATGTTTTTAACAACTTTCCGATTTCTTCTCGCGAAAGCAGTCCCATTAACTTAACATTATCATTTAATTTGAGATCTTTAATTAGTTGATGCAGTTTTTCATAGTTTGGGCCTGAACCACAAATTAGATAGTATATGTTCGGTGATTTAATTTTTGATAGAGCTTTAATAATCGTTTCGTGGTTCTTATTATCATTTAATTCACCTACTGATATTAACACAAAAGAATTATGTGGAATTCCGAGATTATCCATCAATGTCTCATCGGGTTCTATCCTGTCAAAATAATTGAGATCAATCCCCACACCTGGTATTTTCAAAACTGTTTTAGCTTTAAACATATTCTTTGCAATCAAATAATCTTCAGAATTTATTGTGATCAAAATATCCGTATATTTGGACAAATATTTTTCAATTGAATAGTATAACAACCAATTCCTGATAGGTGCACCTTTATAAAAGTGGAATCCATGTGCTGTGTAAATAATTTTTAAATCTTTCTTTTTTCTACAAGCAAATCTGACTAATAAAGAAGCAACTGGTGTATGGGTATGAATAACTGAATAATCCCCCTCATTGATGATTTTTTTTAATTCCCTATATGCCCTAATATTTCCCCATTTGAATGGGGACCTTTGGAAATCCAAGTTATAAATTTTACAACCTTTTTCCACTAACACTTGGTGAATAGGTAAAGTGATGTGACAAGCAATGTCCACTTGATGTCCGAGTTCTAAAAGTCTCACTATATGAGGAACTAAAAATACATTTATTGTTCCCGAAACAGTTGTAACATTCAATATTTTCATGAACGCATCTAATCCTCTTTACCATTAGAGTTGGGTATGTAATTACATATAGTTTTCTTGAATTTACCTGAAGCTAATACGGGGATGGTGTCTACAAACTGAATATCTATATCCGCATCTTCACCAACGACTTCTTTTATCGTCTTTTTAAAATCATCTTCTGTGTATATTCCGTTTGCGCCACTAACTTTCAAGGTGTAATGTTTTTCATCGTCCTGGATAAACTGATATTGCTTTAGCTTATCAAATTTCCACATAAGGACACTCCACGCATGAGCGGTCACTTTATTGCCCTTTGTATCGTAAAATGTGTCCACTCGTCTTCCTTGAATAGACTTGAGATACCTGACACTTCCGGTCGATTGTTCATATTTTATTGCCAAATCACCCGTGTCGTATCGAATCATGGGCATGGCATAATTAAACAAATCCGTAACTACGATTCGACCAAGTTCCCCTTGTTCTGCTTCTTCATCGGAATCAAGCTTTAGCAATTCAACATAATAACTGGCAGTATTAACCATAAAAATATCCGAAAGGTCGCTGGTTTGGGCAATAATTCCGTTTTCCTGGTTGGAGTATCTGTCGATGATTTTACATCCTACTACCTCTTTGATGAGTTGCTTCGCTCTCATATCTAATACTTCCGAGCTGCTTACCATCGACTTGATATTGAACATACTTGGATTATCTCCGTTTTTTTTCAAGTACTTGGCCAAATGTTCATAAGTTGATGCATAACCTAAAGTACTGACTATGTATCTATCTCTTTTCAATAAGTTTCTAATTCGCTCTAGAGATTCGTCACTTAAATTTAGGATATCAACTGGCACCAGGTTTCGAAGTAATCTACCCAGTTTTGATTTTTTGTTTTTATTAGTCCATACCCTAAAAAAAACATATCGATCTCCAAGTCTTTGATCACATAATTCATTAAAATAAATAATATCCGCAAGCGTCCGTCTTCTTTTATTCATGTTCTGATATACTGTGAAGGGAGTTCCAGTAGAACCGCTGGTTGACATTTTATGAAGGGGTTTGTTGTAGTAATATTTAGATTGAAACAGGTCAAAATTATTCTTAAAGTCAACCTTGGTCACAATCGGTAAATCTTTGAGATTGTCTCCTTTAATATCCCTATAAAACTGGGTGTATTTTTTTGCATGTTCAATCAAAGACCGGATTTGATGTTGATATTCACGGTCGATGTCTACTTTACCGTCCTCCAGTTTGCTCTTGATGTCTAAGTAGTGCCTTCTAATCTTCCCACCCTTTATGGCATCCAGAGTCCAAAAACCATATCTTCTTAACCGCGACATACTCGTTGTTTCACCTCCATATTTGGTATCCGCTTAATCCTCAATTCGTTATATTTCATCATAACGATTCCTTCTTCATAATCACCAATCATATTCTGATTTCTAAGTCCAGATAAATTGTTGATAATCATCTTTGGTACATTCATGCCAGACTCATACGCATGAGGGTACCCCCCACCAAATCTCGGATTAACTTCAGAAATATAATAATCACCATTAACAAGGAAAATATCAATATCGATAATCCCCGTAAAATCCATTGATTTCACAAACTTTGTAACCAAGTCAAAAAGTTCTGCGTCTTTTATCGATACAGACTTATCCGTCTCTCCAGCTCTCATTTTCAACTTTTTCTTAATGAAAATAGAAACTGTTTCTTTTGATATCATGTCTATATAAACATCAACACCATATTCAGTACCGTCCAAATATTCCTGAATCATTAGATTATCATACTTATCAAATAAAAGATCCACCTCATCCTTTGAGGTAACCTTATTGATGTTTATGCTTGCACTTCCGGTTATTGGTTTCACGAAAACAGGGAAACTGATTAAGCCATCATCTAAATCCTTGTAGAAAAGCTCCTTATTGACGTAGCTTTTTGCCGTTTTGAACCCATTTCGAACTAGAACTTCATACATTTTATACTTGTTAAAACAAGTTTCAATTATTTCGAAATCTGAAATGATTGGAGTTGTTCCAATATCTAAGAAGACCTCTTTATTGGCAGCGATAACATTGAGTTCTGGATCAATTAATGATATAAGGCCTTTTACTTGGTTTTCTTTGCAAATGGAAAGAATAGCCTCCAAGTAGTTTTCATCATGAATTCTCGGTACAATATAGTGTTTATCAGCTTCATAGAGTGCCGGAGACAATTCACTGCAGTCCGCCGCTATTACTGTGCCTTTGTCCGATAATTCTTTTTTGAAGTATTGAACGAGTTTGTTTCTTGTCCCGCAACTCAAAATCAAAATATTCAAATCATTTTTCATATGAAACTCCCGCCATCTGCTGTATAAATTTTTCCATTATCACTACATCTTTATATTGCCCTTTAATATACCGTTCTTCCTTTAAAACACCAACTACTCTATAACCAAGCTTTTCCCACATCGAAAGAGCCTTATCATTTTCTTTTACAACATAAAGTTTTAATTTTCGTAAATTAAGGTACTCCCTGGCAAAACTCTCAATTAAAATACACGCTTCTTTTCCAAAGCCTTTGCCTTGTTGATCTTTATTACCTATATAAACACCAATCTCACAACAGCGATGAATCCAATTAATGTTATATAATCCTACCATTCCAACAGGCAAATCTTCAAAATTGCAAATTATAAAACGTCTATTGTTACCAGTCATATCTATCATTGAATCAAGCCATTTTTCTTGTTGATCTATTGAAACTGGCATATATCCCCCGCCAAGATTTCGGAAGATATTCTCATCGTTTTTCCATCTATTTAAGTGTGTGAGATCACTTTTAAGAATAGGCCGAAGGTATACTTGATCTCCGGTAATAATACAAATCACATCCTTTTTTGTATACTGTTCAACTGCATATCTTCCGAGTAAATATGTTCTCTTTTAAATAATTTAAGCAATGTCATAAACATGATTTTAAAATCTAACCAAATATTGAACTTCTCTATATAATAAATGTCGATACGAATACGATCATCCCAACTTACAGAGTTTCTGACTCTAACCTGAGCAAGTCCTGTAATACCAGGGCGCATTTGAAATCGGGATTTAGCCCAAGTTGGATAGTTATCATAACCTTTATATGGATGATATGTAACTGGTGGTCGAGGGCCTACAAGGCTCATCTGACCAATCAAAACGTTAATTAATTGTGGAAGTTCATCTAGGCTTGTTGCACGAAGAAATTTGCCAACTTTGGTTATCCTGTTGTCGTTTTCGCTTTTTATTGAGAGACCGTCTCCTATTTTTTCAGCATTAACAATCATTGACCTGAATTTGTATATTTTGAAAACCATCCCATTCTTCCCTATGCGTTCTTGTTTGAATAAAATTGGACCCTTCGATGTTAATTTTATCAATATGGAAATGATTGCAAACAAAGGTGATAGCACAACGATTGCAACAAAACTTACAACTATATCAATCAATCTCTTTATGAAAAGATTCAGTGATCTCATATTAAATTATATCCACAACCCCTTAATGATACTCACAACGCGCTCCAGATCTTCATCCGTCATTTTCGTATCAGAAGGCAGACATACGCCGTGTTCGAACAGATACTCTGCTACACCGATTCCGATATAGTCATACTTCTCGAAGAACGGCTGCAGATGCATCGGCTTCCAGACTGGACGTGATTCGATATTCTCGGCTTCCAGGGCCAGTATCACATCGAGCGGTCTAACAGGTCCATTCAACGTAATGGTGCTTAACCAATAATTCGGCCTTTGCCAGTTGTGCTGCGGCATGAAGCCGACTCCATCCAACTTGCTGAGATGCTCGCGGTAATATTCATAGATGTATGTCTTCCTCTGAACCCGCTCCTCCAGCACTTTCAGTTGACCTCTGCCGATACCCGCTACAATATTGCTCATCCGATAGTTATATCCCAGCTCGCTATGCTGGTAATGGCGTGCCGGATCTCGGGACTGTGTCGCCCAGAATCGAACCTTGGCGATCCTCTCCTCGTCATCGGATACGAGCATACCGCCGCCCGATGTGGTGATGATCTTGTTGCCATTGAAGGAGTAGATGCCGTAATCGCCGATCGTGCCAGTGTGTTTACCTTTGTAATAGGTGCCCAGAGATTCTGCCGCATCCTCGATGACCACAATATCATGTCGCCGGCAGATCTCCATGATGCGATCCATATCCGCCGCCAATCCATAGAGATGGACGACGATCACAGCCTTAACTTGGGGATACTTCGCGAATGCTTCCTCCAGAGCATCAGGCGACATATTCCAGGTTTCGTAGTCACTGTCGATGAATACTGGGATCGCCTTCTCATAGATGATCGGATTCGCTGTGGCTGCGAACGTTAACGTCGGGCAGAAGACGATATCCCCCTCACCTATTCCTGCTGCCTTCAGCGCCATATGGATGGCTGCAGTGCCAGAAGAGAGGGCTGCTGCCGCCTTCGCGCCAACCATGGCTGCGAGCTCACGCTCGAAGCCATCCACGTTAGCGCCAAGAGGCGCGATCCAGTTCGTCTCGAACGCTTCTTGGATATATTGCATCTCGTAACCCTCCTCACTTATATGAGGAGACGATAGGTAGATTCTGTTCTTCACGTATGTACCTGCCTTTCGAGATGTCGCATATCGATAGTTTGCATCATATACATTAAGTGCAACTTGCCACATACGGTAGTAAGCTGCACTAGTCCAGTTCATGGTCGGGAAGCGGTTTCTGGATGTTATTTATATGTAGTGGCCACTTCCAACTTCGTATATTCGAGTTCAGATGCAGGAGAATCCTTAAGCGTGTAGGTAGGCAGCGAAGGTGGGGTCTCCTGGATCACATAAGATGGCACCCACTGCTTCAAGAGATGCTTAACCTCCAGCGGTGTAACCGTGTCCTGCCTGTCCACGATCGCACGGAACGCTTCGATCATCGCACTTGCTTCCGCTTGGCTTAAGTGTTCGCTGCGTGCGATGAAGATGCGGTCATGTACAGTAGAACGGGTACCTTCCTCCTTCGTCAGCAGCTCTTCGAACAGCTTCTCGCCTGGTCTGACGCCGCTGAACTGGATCGGGATCTCCTTCTCCGTGAAGCCGGACAAGCGGATCAGATCCTTCGCCAGATCCACGATCTTCACCGGCTCGCCCATGTCGAGGACGAAGATCTCTCCACCCTCAGATAAGGCACCTGCTTGGACGACGAGCTGCACTGCCTCCGGGATCGTCATGAAGTAACGCACCATGTCCGGATGCGTGACCGTAACTGGTCCTCCAGCTTCGATCTGCTTGCGGAAGAGCGGGATGACGCTGCCGCGGCTGCCCAGAACATTGCCGAATCGCACGGTAGCGAAGGAAGTTGCGCTGATCGAGTTCTTGCTCTGCACGATCATCTCAGCCGCGCGCTTGCTCGCGCCCATGACATTGGTCGGGTTGACCGCCTTGTCTGTCGAGATCATAACGAATCTCTCGACTTCATATTGATGAGCCAGTTCGACGAGATTCCAGGTGCCCAGTATGTTGTTCTTCACCGCTTCGATGGGTTGAAGCTCCATGAGCGGCACATGCTTGTGGGCAGCGGCATGGAAGACAACATGCGGGCGATACGTCTCGAACAGATGCCGGAGGCGTCTGGCGTCCTGGATATCCGCGATGACCGCATGCAGATGGATATTCAGATCCCGGAACTTGCTGCGGAGCTCGGTCTCGATCTCATAGATGCTGTTCTCGCCGCGACCGACCAATATCAGTGTGTCCGGCTGGAAATTCATGATCTGGCGGCACAGCTCCGAGCCGATCGAGCCTCCCGCACCGGTCACCATCACGACTCTGCCCTTCAGATAATCAGCAATGGAAGACAGATCGATGCTCACCGGATCCCTTCCCAGCAGATCCTCCAGTTCGACATTGCGCAGGCGGCTGATCGTGAACCTTCCGTTCACCAGGTCGTTGACGCTCGGGATGATCTTGATCACCCGGTTGGTCGTCTTGCAGATATTGATGATCTTCGTGATCTCGCTTCTGTCCACCGATGGAAGGGCGAGGATGATCTCCTGGATATCGTACTTGTCCACGACCTCCGGGATATCATAGCGGTCCCCGACGACAGGGATGCCCGCCAGATTCAGATTTTTCTTGTTCAGGTTGTCGTCGATGAAGGCGACCGGGTAATATTGCGAACGGTCGCGCTTCAGCTCCCGCGCGACGATGAACCCCGCTTCCCCGGCGCCGACGATGAGCACCCGCCGCCTCACGTCCTTGCGCTTCACATATCCGTCACGCATCAATCGCCAGATGAATCTCGCTCCGGCGATGCCCAGGAAGGAGAAGGCCGGTGTCATCAACAAGATACTGCGAGGTACAATGATCCGCTCTGCCAGCATGAAGCAGATCAACGCTGCGGTCCAGACCATAAACGTACCCTGCGCGATGCCGCGGGTGATGGAGAACATATCGCCCACGCTGGCATAGGACCAGATCCGCCGATAGATGCGGTTGACCACCAGCCAGGGCATCATCAGCAAGCAATAGATGACGGAAGTCGAGACAATGACAGGCCAATCCTGGGCATCGATTCGAAATTCAAACCTGAGCAGATAAGCTACATAAACCGATGCCATCAGAATGAATATATCCAGCAGCACAGGCAGGAAACGTTTCATTCGAAGCCACGTCATATCTCAGATCACCCGTCTTTTCTCCAAATGTCTCGACTTCAGAAATCAGGAATAATAGTAATAGTAGTAGTATTCCTTGTGCTTCGTATGCTTCTTGTTGTTGATGACCACGCCCAGCAGGTTCGCATGAGCCAGCTCCAGAAGCTGCTTCGCCTTGAGCGCGATCTCCTTCTTCACGTTGCCGTAATCGATGACCAACACGACCCCATCGCACTTCGACGCCACGATCTGCGCGTCGGTCACCGCGATGACGGGCGGGGTATCGAACAGGATGATATCAAATTCTTTTTTCAGGTTCTCGATCAGGGCGGTCATCTTGTTGGACGCCAGCATCTCCGACGGATTCGGCGGAAGAGGACCGGCAGTCAGGCACCACAGATTCTCCACATTGATATCCTGGATCGCTTGCTCGAGAGGGGCCTGTCCGACCATCACCGATGTCAGTCCCCAGCGATTCGTGAGGCCGAAGGTATGATGCAGCGTCGGTTTCCTCAGGTCCGCGTCGATGACGAGCACGCGTTTGCCGGCTTGCGCGTAGGTCACAGCCAGATTCGCGGTCGTGGTCGACTTCCCTTCGGCGGGCCCTGCGGATGTCAGCATCAGCGTCCGAATCTCGCGATCGATCGAGGAGAACTCGATGTTGCTGCGCAGAGAACGGTAGGTCTCCGAGATCGGAGATCGGGGGTTAAGATCGGTGATTAGCAGGCTTCTCTGCAATCTTGACATTATTAATCGCCCCCTTTGCTTTGCCCTCGGGCAATTCTCGCGCTTGCTCAGCGGCGCCCCCTATCTCGGCGATCTCCGGATCTGGTATTCTGACGATCTCTGCCAATACCGGCAATCCCAGCACCTGCTTCACATCTTGTTCCGTCTTGATCGTGTCATCCAGATATTCGAGCAGGAATGCCAGGCCAACAGCGAACATCAATGCCACGACGAAGGCGATGGCGGTATTCAGCGCCACATTCGGACTTACCGGCTTTGGATTATCGCGATGCTTCGCCTGGTCAAGGATCGAGACGTTATCCACCGTCATGATCGAAGGGATCACGCGCTGGAAGGTCTCGGATACAGCATTGACGATCTTGACGGCCGTCTCATGGCTGGAATGTCGGATGCTGAGCGTCATCACCTGCGAATTGTTCACGGTGCGAATGTTGATCATGTTGATCAATTGCTCCGCTGTCAGACCGAACTCCGGATGCTCCTCGGCGACCAGCTCCATGATCGCTCCGGTCTTGATGATCTCCTTGTAGGTCTCGATCAGCCGCAGGTCGAGGTTGATGCTGTTCAGATCCAGCTGCTGCGTACCTGTCCGCTCATTCGATCCATTCACGATGACTTTGGTCGATGCTTCATAGACCGGTTTCATCACATACATGCTCACAAGTCCTGCAGCCAACGTTACCGTGACGACGATGGCTGTGATGAGCAACCATCTCCTTCGCAGGATGTGCAGATAATCCTTCAGATCTAGTTCCATGCTATCCTCCATAGTTGTCAGAGATAAGCTGATCCCTGCTTCTGATGAAAGCTGAATCCCCCCTAGAACCGAGAGAGGGATTCAGCGACTCCAGGCTGCTTAGTTGACGTTGATCAGGCGATAGATGACCACTGCGGCGGCAGCACGAGTGGATTCGCCATTCGGGTTAAACTTCCCGTCGGACCCGATGACGATACCGTAACGTGCGGCAAGCGCGGTTCCTGCTCGCAGCGACGCAGCGATATCTCCGGCATCCGCGAATTTGCTGAGCGCAGCATCCACGTTCGATACGCCCTTGACTCCGTCCAGATACTGCAATGCGCGCGCGGCGATGGTCGCCATCTCAGCCCGGGTGATCGGAGCCAGCGGATCGAATCTGCCATTGCCCTTGCCATTGATCAGCCCATGCTTGACCGCGGAAGCCACATAAGGCTTGAACCAGTCGCTGTCACTCACGTCCGTAAAGTTCTCTTCGGCATTCGGATCGTACAGGTTGTATGCCAGCACGATCATCTTCGCAAACTCAGCCCGCGTGACCGATGCGGTCGGATCGAAGATGCCAGCCTGCTTGCCGTTGATGATGCCCTTGCTCGCCACGACTGCGATCTCTCTGCCTGCCCAGCCCTGAACAGGAGCCAGATCGTTGAAGGTCACCACCGTCTCCACAACCGCATACGGTTGACCTGTCAAGGAGTAAACCCATGCTTCCGCATAGCCGGTTTCTTCGTTGTATACGCCGGTAAAGTAGGTGTATTGGTTGTCGCCATCGACAGATACGATGGTGAGCAGTTCCTTGTCATATGCGTTGGCATTGCTTACAGGGATGCCGATGTAGACAGGCTCCGCGAAGCTCGTAACCTCCTGGTCGCCTACCACTACCTTCATCTCATAGGCTTCGGAAGCCATTCTGGCACGGATATAGCTGTTATCGCTCGCCGCAGCCTGTACCGATGCGGAAGCGATCGACACATCCTTCTTCGCTACGGAACCCGGGTAATGATTGATCCTGATGTTCGTCTCGCTCGTCAGATCGGCTGCCGGCACGGACAGCTTCGCGCCTTTCACGGTGATCGCCACATGAGTGATGCCCGCAGCTTTCACGGCGGTGATGATCGTCTCGCTGATCACCGCTTCAGCCTGTTCTTCCTCCACATCGCCGAGGTCGATGACCAGCTCGATCTTCAGGCTTGGCATTTCGATCTCTTCGATCTCTGCCACTTCTTCAACTCCTGCCGCGCCAGCCAGCTCGGAGATTTCCGCCAGCTTCTCGTTCGCGGTTGCCTGCAGGGCTTCCAGCTTCTTCGCCATCTCTTCGGCCAGCTGCTGGATGGCTGCGATCTGCTCGATCAAGGCCGTTTCATCGATCACCGCTTTGGCCACTCCGTTCTCGGAAACAACGGAAGCCTTCACCGTAGCAGCTTGCGTGATGGCCGTCTGTGCGATGGTGACCGCCTCTTGTACACCGCTTGTGATCGTTTCCACAGCGGACTTGACTTTCTCCGCGACTTCCGCCGGATCGTCATCCACCGCGATCTCGCCAACCTCGACTACGATCTCTTCGATTCGATCCAGGATATCAGGTGCCGCAGGCTCGGTTTCTTCAGACGGTGGCTGCTGGTTGCCGCCGGTTCCTCCGCCGCTGGTTCCGGCGCTGAGCGTGACGTTGCCCTCGAACAGCTTCAGGTCGAAGACCTTGAGGGAAGCCTTGACCTTCGCAACGCCTGTTCCCGTGCCGTTCAGCGTGATCTGTCCGTCGCTGCTCACGCTGATGTCCGTGCCGCTGACCTGATCGACCTTCGTCCAGTTCAGCATGCTGTTCGGGAACTGGTTGCCAAGCACGATCAGCTGCGCGTTGAGCGAGCTGCCGCCGCTGTCGGAAGCCAGCGCGACGTCCGTGCGCAGGTAACCGACCGATATGATGAAAGCAGCTTCATGATCCGGGTCGATAGAGGATTCCAGCTCGTCCTTCATCTTGATCAGGATAGTCCCGTCGATGCCAAGGGACTTGAAAGCCTCACCCAGCGGGTTGTCCGTTTCGTTGATCACCGTGTTGTAAGCATTGCTTACGAGGGTGTTAAACGTCTGATTGAACCCGTTACGCAGCAGGTTGCTCCAGGACAAGTTTGCCAGCTGGTCCTTCAGCTCATCCTCCAGGTCGCTCACCAGATCGGCGAGATCATCGAACGTGACCTCTTCCAGACCCGTCTTGCCGCCGAGCTTGACCAGCTGCTTGATCGTCTCGAAACGATTGTTATATGCATCTGTGAGTGCCGCTTCTGCGTCACCATACAGAACCGACAGGATGTCGATGAACAGTTCACTGACATTGGTTTCGGTGACCGCCGGGAAATCTTCCCGATCAGACCGCGCCTCGAGCTTGCTGTCGATCGCGCTCCAGGCCCACTTGGTGATCTCCTTCTTCTTCGCAGGCTGCAATGCCTTAAGGGCGTCGAGAGCATCATTGATCACTTGCTTCTCGTCAGTATCCAGCTTGGCGAGGATCGCCTCGATCTTGTCGATCACCGGCTGCGCGCTGGGTGGCAGTGGGGTCGCCTGCGCAGCCAGGGCTGTGCTCGCGAACGTCGCGCACACCATCATGACCGCCAATAACAACGCTGATAATTTTCTCAACATAAACTCATCCTTTCTCTCCTGATAAACTTGAAGATTCTATCGACACTGGCCTATGGCATAGAACCAGGCGATAATCGCGAGGTGATGTTCAATCGGTTATCTTCCAAAGAAAAAAAACTTCTTCCTCATCCGGGCATCTGCGGGCCATACCTCGATCGGCTGATCATTCATAACCGAACTCGCATTGGCGGTGTAATAGTCCCGGAAGTCTTGTCCAAGTGTGTCCACAATCGCTTCGCATGCGGTATCCAGATTAAAATTGCGCAGACTCCGATTATGAGCGTCAGAAGCCATGAGATGAATGAGACGATGTTTGCAAAGATCCATCGCGATCTGTTTGACTTTCTTGCCGGAATGGCCGATGATAGAATGCGAGGTAACCTGAGCCAATGCACCCGTTTGGACAAGCTCCAACAGCCGCCGCGGATCGCGCGCGATCTCCAGGTTGCGTTCAGGATGGGCAATGATCGGAACGATACCCATGAGTTGCAGCTCATAGATCATGTCGGCAGTTTCTCGAGGGATATGGGAATGGGGCAACTCCAGCAACAGGTATCTGCTGTCGTTCAACGTCAGGACAATCTTCTCTTCCAGATCCTCCAGCAATCGATTATAGATTCGAACCTCTTGCCCAGGATAGATCGTCAGCGGGATGTTGGCAGCCCGAAGTGCGGCGTTCGCCTCATCTGTCAGACGTCTGATGCGTTCACCCGGATTCCAATGATGTCCATCCGCATGATGCGGAGTGGCGATCACGCCCGTAATGTGCTGACTTGCGGCATCTCTCGCCATCAGGAGCATCTGCTCAAGATCTGAAGCTCCGTCATCGATTCCATGAAGAATATGAGTATGTATGTCGAACATTGTCATTCACCTTTACTACTAGTCAGTTTATCACCTTTTCGCTCATTGTCAACCATTTCCGAATAAGTCAATAATACTAGTTTTACATATTATGTCGATTATAGATTTATATGTATGATGGGTGTCCAAGCCTTGAAATAAAAGAAACGCTTTGGTCTGCAAGCCATGATCGGCTTCGCCAAAGCGTTGGTTCAACAGTCCTGTTTTCATTAAAGATTTCCAATCAATTCAATAAAAAATAACATCTATCAACCAGTAAGTTCCCATCGAGAACAGGATCGTGATCGGAATCGTGATCACCCACGCTACGACGATCCTGCCCGCCACCGACCAGTTGACTCCGGAGAAGCGCTTGGCGCTGCCGACACCGAGGATCGACGAGGTGATGACGTGCGTCGTGCTGACCGGCAGATGGATGAGCGTCGCCGAGATGATGATCGCCGCGGAGCTCATATCCGCCGCGAATCCGTTGATCGGCTCGATCTTGAAGATCTTCGTGCCCATCGTCTTGATGATCTTCCAGCCGCCCACGCTGGTGCCCAGCGCCATCGCCGTTGCCGCGGAGAGCTTGACCCAGAGCGGCACATCCATCGTATCCTGGATGCCTGCGGCCACCAGGGCGAAGACGATGATGCCCATCGCCTTCTGCGCGTCGTTCGTGCCATGGGAGAAGGCCTGGAACATCGCGGTGATGATCTGGCCGGTGCGGAAGCCCTTGTTCACGCTGTGCGGGCTCATCCGCCCGAAGATCAGCTTCAGCAGCCACATGATGCAGAAGCCGACGCCAAATGCCAGGATCGGAGACAGGATCAACGCCTTCAGGATATCGAGCAGCCCGTTGCCGTTGACATTTCCCATGCCGGCGCCTCCGATCACCGCGCCGGTCAGGGAGCCGATGAGCGCATGCGATGAGGAGGACGGGATACCGAACCACCAGGTGATCAGGTTCCAGGCGATGGCCGAGATGAGGGCGGCGATGACGATCTCCACACCATTGTCCAGCACGGACGGATCCGCCACCCCGCTGCCGATCGTTTTCGCGACTCCGGTGAAGGTGATGGCGCCGAAGAAGTTCATCAAGGCGGCCATCATGATGGCGACCCTTGGTTTCATTGCGCGGGTGGAGACGGAGGTGGCGATCGCGTTGGCCGTATCATGGAAGCCATTGATGAAGTCAAAGGACAGCGCAAGTATGACGACGATCCACAGTATATATATATCCATTCATTCTACCTCTGCTAATCAGAATAGAAGCTCAGCTGTTGCGCATGATGATTGACTCCAGCGTATTCGCCACGTCTTCGCAGGAGTCGGTCGTTTGTTCGAGTCGCTCGTAGAGCTCCTTGCGCTTGATCAGTTCGATCGGATCCTTCACGTCTGTGAACAGCGTGTTGATCGCCAGCCGCAGACGGTCGTCGGCTTCGTTCTCCAGCTCATTCACCGCGATGCAGTGCTCACGCATGGCGAGAAGCTTGCGCTGGGTGAGCAGATGAATCGCCTGCTTGATCTGGTGCACACTTCGCACGAGCACATCCGCGAAGGCGATCATATGCTCGTCCGCTTTGTGGATATGATACATCTCGAAGCGCGATGCGCATGCCTCGATGCCGTCCACCACGTCGTCAAGCGACTTCACCAGCTCCAGGATGTCCTCCCGCTCGATCGGCGTGATGAACGTCTTGTTCAGTTCCTTGAGGATCATATGCGTATATTGGTCGCAGCGGCTCTCCACTTCCTTCATCTGCCTGGCGAATGTCGAGACATCCCCGAGGTTTGCGATCCCTTGCTTGAAGAAATCCGCCGCTTCCACCAGCGCATCGGCCATTTCTTCAAAAGTCGTGAAGAATACATCCTTTTTCTTGAACATGGTCGTCTCCTTTACTGGACAGAATTCATCAATCTTCGTTCAGACAAACATAAGGATACTCCCTGAATGTTATCGCAATGTTAAATCCATCAAAAATTTTTAGCGGAGCCATAACATTATATTGGCAACGAACATCAAATTTCAAGTCTGCAAATTTCTCTATATTTCGATATTTACTGCGGTATTGACGTTGGTTCCGCACCTGGAGACCGACCATGGAGACGACGCATCAGGTGTTCATCGATTCGCTGTGCTCCGTCCGATGCCTTGCGGTGATCAGCACGCCAGCGACGCAGGTGATCAGCGCGCAGCCGGTGACGATGAACTGATGCTCGAAGGTAACCGGCAGGAGGCCGAGGCCGGACGAGCCTGCCACGGTGCCGGCGGAGAACAGCGCGTAGAAGATGCCGTAGGCTTGACCGCGGTTCTCCTTCGTCGTCGCATGCGCCAGCATGGTGTTGATCGCCGGAAACAGGAAGGCGAAGCCGACGCCGTACAGCGACATCACGGCGTACAGGACGGCCGCGCTGTCAGACTGGCTGAGCAGCAGCTGGCTGACGCCCATGAGACCGAGTCCGATGGAGAAGCTCCGGATCGGCTGCAGGCGGTCGAATATCCTGTTCGTCGGCAGGGCGAAGATCAGGACCGCGACCACGCCGAAGACACTCATCAGCATGCCGCTGAGCCGCGTGCCATAGCCCAGGCTCTCCACGTGCTGAGGCAGCAGATAGGCGATCGCGCCTTGCGAGAACATCAGGAAGAACGCCCCCAGGAACGCGCGGATCATCCCGCTGTTCAGCTCCAGCTTGCGGACCGCGCGCCTGGAGCCTGTCTGAGCACGCCGGTTCGAGCGGAGGAAGATGATGGACAGGACAAGCAGCACCGCGCCGAGCGCAGCGACCGTGGTGAACACGAACGGCACGGAAGTCCGGCTGGCCATGATGCCGCTGTAAGCAGGTCCGATGATCGCCGCGATGCCGACGAACGAACCGGTGATCGCGCTCTGGCTGCCCTGCTTCTCCGTCTTCGTCTGGTTGGCCATGTAGGTGAAGGCCGCCGGCACGATCAGCCCTCCCAGAAAGCCGTGCAGGAAGCGGACGATGAGCAGCATCGGGACGCTGTCGACGAAGTTGTACAGCAGCAGGGAGACGCTCGTCAGGAGCAGGCCCGCCTTCAGCACGACGTTGGCGCCGAGGCGATCCGTGAACACGCCGGCCAGCACATTGCCGAAGGTATTCGTCAGGGAATACATGCCGACGATGAAGCCCGCGATCATCGCACTTGCGCCAAGCGAAGTCGCGAAGGTGCTCATGACGGGAAGCTGCGTGAAGAGATCCAGGAATGTGAACAGGATGATGGCATACATCAGCCAGACGAGCGGGACCGGCTTGACGACGAACAGCCCCTGATCCTGTCTGCGCTTCAGCATCCGTTCGAGGATGAAGTTGCCGATCGGCACGAAGGCGGCCATGAGCGAGAGAAGCGTCCAGCCGAAGCGCCATTGGACGCGGATCTGGGCATAGACGATGGCTGCGATATAGACCATCACGATGTAGCCGTGTACCGTCCCGACCAGCGTAACCGCATATGGCATGCCCGCCCAATATTTGAGCGGCATGGCGATGCACAGCAGCACGAGCAGCGATGTCCCGTCGATGATGCCGGTCCACCGCACCAGGTTAATCGGATGAAGAAAGGTTCGGATCGATTGCAAGTTGATAGACTCCTTTACTATCGATGGATGGATATTCTGCATATTTAAGTATATCGCATTTTTCATCCATGCATCTGAAATATTTCGACGATTCCTTGACAGCAATGTGTTCTGGTCATTCGTCGCAGGAGATTCTGCATAGATTCCCATCGGGGAAGGCATAATACCGCATGAAAACCATTCTTCAGGAGGATAGACCAATATGCCTTCAAGAGCAGAAAGCAGCATGCAGGAGAATACGCCTCTGGCCCAGGCGCAGAATGCCGTCGATCGGCTCTCCAACGCCGTGGCCGATGCGGAGACCCATCCGAGCGAGACATTGATCAAGCAGGCTCATCAGGCGGAAGAGCGGACGAAGAACGCCCTGTCCAGCCTGGATGACGCGGAGCATCAGGAGCCGGTCGAGAGGCTGGTGGAGCGTTTCGAGGAGCAAGAGTCGCAGCTGGCACGGACGGAATCCGAGATGCCATAAACATCGCAACAACAAAACCCTCAGAACCCGTGTCATCACTGACCGGTTCCTGAGGGTTTGTTTGTACGCAGGGTAAGTGCGGATCCACTCTCAACGATCTGTTTCCCCATTGGCATCCTCCGTTGCTCTGAAGAAACTGTCACACTCCCTCGCCACGATCCCCGGACATTCATCCGCACTGGCACCCGGATCCTTGGCATGCGATCACCTCACACCACGTATTCAGCCCTCTGTTCCCGCTTCATCGGTATAGCGGATGACAACGATCCCGCCGTTAAAGAGCATGATGAAGAAAACCAGAAACGCCAATACGTTATGCGGCTTGAAATCCGTCCTGGCTGGAGAAGGAACTGAAGATCTCGATCAAGGCGATCAACGTCGCCACACCGATGACGATGTTCAACCACTGCATCGTCTACCCATCCATCCGGCGCTTCTGAAGTGGATCTCCCACGAATGATCATTCAGCCAGCGACAGGCTCCTACCGATTGCTCCGGGTCCTGGCCCGGGACCAGATTTCATTAATCGGCCATCGAATAAGTTGTCCGCAACAGGAGCGGTGCATCAGATCAAAGGGCGTCTTCCGATCTGCTTCGCCTTCTCATAGGCGAAGATCGCCATGGTGTTGTAGCGGATGTTGTTATTCTCCGGGATATAGCGAGTCCGGGACGATCTCTTGCGATCCTCCCACGGATGATTGGGCTTCTCCCGATATTCCTCGGTTTGCATATATTGATAATGCGCATCTCTGAATTGCGCCGCCCGTACGACGTCCGCCTCGGAAGCCGACTTCTTCAGCGCGTGCCGCGACGACAGCAGGACGACGTGGTCCACATCCTGCTTGGTAACCGCAGCCCGCATCCCCCATTCCACGACCTCACGTTCACGTGAGATCCGTTCGATCGTCTCGTACTCGTCCGGCGCGTGCTTGCGCAGATAGGCCATCTCGGCCGGCGTCAGCTTCTTGCCTGTCTTGAACTTGTCGATCAGGGACCTGACCTGGAGGCCGCTTCCTTCCTTGCCAGTGCGGAAGGCTTGCAGCCCCATGGCGACGCGACGGGCCTCCTCCATCCACGTCTGTCTGGCATCGGCCTTGCGCTCTGTCTTCTCGCCCTGGGCCGCGCTCCCTTGGCGTGAAGCCGGCTCCTGCCTGACATATCGGGACCAGACCGATTGGCCAGCTGATGATATGATGGTCATATTCGTTCACCCCTGATCTGCTGATTATACTTCTAATCCTTATATCGACCGACAGACGCCATTTTGGAATACATTGCTAAGAAAAATGCCAGCTGCTCCATTGAATCAATCCAGGTATAATACCGACACAAAAATAAAAACTGTCCTGTGAATCAGCTCATTGTCTGGTTCTGCAGGACAACTGTGCCATTGCATTATTGGCTTTCTTCTTGACTCACCATGATGATATATTTATTAAACGTTTCAGGAATGAGTCCGGCCTTGATTGCAATACTGCATTCTGATTTGTATAGCGAATGGTAGCTTTTCTTGTATTCCTGGCTGTTTGGATTATTAAGCCATCCCAACAGCAAAAGCTGTTCAAACCCCAGCAGTTCTATCTCTTTAAGAGATTCAACCTCTGCGATGGCTCTCATAGCTGCACCATCTCTGGCTGAAAAATATGGAATGTTCTTACTGGCCGAGTTATGATCTACTGATTGCCTGTCAACTCCGACCATGAGTACGCTGGCATCAAAGAGAACAGGACGATGCAACGCTTGATGAAGCTGCATCATTCCACTTGTGAATCCAATATTTTTCTTGACAACGATTCTTTGAGGTGGTCAGGCAACTCTTCATCGTCCTCTTCGCTCATTATTTCTTCTCTAAACGGAGTTAATATTTCGCTATTCAGTTTCAGCATTTGAATGTCCTTCTCCAGCTCAGAAAAAGAAACGTACCCATGACGGTATGCATTAATCAATAGATCATACATGGTCTCATCGATATATGGATTCTCGTTGCTGATGAGTTCCTTGGCTTGTTTTTGATCACGGACAATGGCTTGATGAAATGTCTTTTTGATAAATTCGTAGTCATCCATATAGGTTGAAACATCATCGATATAATGTTCTTCTGCCAAACGGTAGATAACAGCTTTCAATGGCAATTCATAATGAATGGTCAGCCCGTAACACAGGATTACAACATCCGTCTTGTCAGCTTCCTTAAAAGCATTTTTATGAATAATCTCCAACCATCTTTCGATGCTCTTCCTCAGTGCCTCATCAGGCAATAAAAATTCAGCTGCGAATCGACTTGCTTTTTGTTCTTCTTTATCCTTCAGGTCAGCCAAGGAACACACATGGTGATCCCTGTGAATCAGATAGTGGTAATATTCATGTGCAGCGGCAAAAATCTGGTTGACCAAAGGTTGTTGATTATTCAACACAATGAATACATTTTCGTTATGATGTGGTGGAATAAATAAAAAGGCATCGAGACAGGGATTATCGAAATGCTGGCTTTCGAAAAAAACATGCTGTTCCTTCGATGCAATATAGCGAAATATATTCCTGCCCAAAGGGGCTTCTAATCCGTAAGCAGCTCTTTTTTCACGCGCCAGTTTCTTGATCTCCCTGATCTCCGTTCGATCAAATGCATCCATTTCAAAATCATACCGTATCTGAGAGTAAGCAGCCAGAAACGCTTCAAAATTCGAACCTGCAACGTCAATCATTTGGCACACCTTTTGTTAATTGCAAGATATTTCAGACGAATGCTGATTCTGTCCAGTACCTCCATCAGGTTGTCTTTGTCGGAACCCTGCATTTTTCCCATCATCAATAAGACAGGATCCAGTTCTTCACGCTGAAAATACCTGTCTGGAGGATAACCCGTTTTTTCACAAAAAACTCGCAGGGTTTCAAGTGTTGGAATTACCTTTTCATTTTCCAGTTGTGATAAGGTCGAGCGATGGACTCCAAGTTCATCTGCCATTTCCTGTTGAGTTCGATTTGCTCGGAACTTTTTCAGATCAATCGCAAACTGATTCACATTAAATTTGATTACAGACATATCCATTCTCCTTCATCTTTGTTGTTAATTTTAACATCGACGATAATATTATTCAATATATGTTATTCATGATAACAGTTATTGTTTCCAATTTGATCTTGAACATACAAATGCCAATGGCGAAAATGACAAAAAGACACCCGGAAGTGAGGTCCTCACTTCCAGGTGTCCTTTGAACTCATGATCGATCAGGTTCGATCACGAGATTACATCATGTCCATGCCGCCGCCCATGTTCGGTCCGCCGGACTTGGTTTCCTCCGGCTTGTCGGCGATGACCGCTTCCGTCGTCAGGAACATGGCTGCAACGGATGCCGCGTTCTGCAGCGCGGAACGGGTAACCTTGGCCGGGTCAACGATGCCGGCTTCGAACATGTTCACCCATTCGCCGGTGGCAGCGTTGTAGCCGACTCCGAGCGGTTCCTTCTTCAGGCGCTCCACGATAACGGAGCCTTCTTCACCAGCGTTGCTTGCGATCGTGCGAACCGGAGCTTCGAGAGCCTTCAGCACGATGTTGACGCCGGTTCTTTCATCGTCGTCGGATACTTCAACTGCAGCAACGTCCTTGTATACGTTGATCAGAGCCGTACCGCCGCCGGATACGATACCTTCCTCGACAGCTGCGCGAGTCGAGTTCAGCGCGTCTTCGATGCGCAGCTTGCGTTCCTTCAGCTCGGTCTCCGTAGCAGCGCCAACCTTGATGACCGCTACGCCGCCGGACAGCTTCGCCAGACGCTCTTGCAGCTTCTCCTTGTCGAATTCGGAGGTTGTTTCTTCGATCTGAGCCTTGATCTGGTTGACGCGAGCCTGGATGTCTTCCTTGCTGCCTGCGCCGTCGACGATGATCGTATTTTCCTTCGTAACGCGAACTTGACGCGCGCGTCCGAGCTGATCGATCGTGGTCGATTTCAGCTCCAGACCGAGTTCTTCCGTGATCACCTGGCCGCCCGTCAGAGCAGCGATGTCGCCCAGCATAGCCTTGCGGCGGTCGCCGAAGCCAGGAGCCTTGACAGCCACGCAGGTGAAGGTGCCGCGCAGCTTGTTGAGCACCAGCGTAGCTTGCGCTTCGCCTTCAACATCTTCAGCGATGATCAGGAGCGGCTTGCCGGTTTGCACGATCTTCTCAAGAACCGGCAGGATCTCCTGGATGTTGCTGATCTTCTTGTCGGTGATCAGGATGTACGGATCTTCCAGAACAGCTTCCATCTTGTCCGTGTCAGTGACCATGTATGCGGAAGTATAGCCGCGGTCGAATTGCATACCTTCGACAACTTCCAGCTCGGTCTCGATGCCCTTGGACTCTTCGACCGTGATCACGCCGTCGTTGCCAACCTTCTCCATCGCTTCTGCGATCAGTTGGCCAACTTCCTCGTCAGCAGCGGAGATGGCTGCAACTTGCGCGATCGATTGCTTGCCTTCGATCGGCTTCGCGATCCTGGAGATGCCTTCTACAGCTGCCTTGACAGCCTTCTCGATACCCTTGCGGATCACCATCGGGTTAGCGCCGGCAGTTACGTTCTTCAGACCTTCACGGATCATGGCTTGCGCCAGCACCGTAGCCGTCGTCGTACCGTCACCGGCTACGTCGTTGGTCTTCGTAGCCACTTCCTTGACCAGTTGGGCGCCCATGTTCTCGAACGGATCTTCCAGCTCGATCTCCTTGGCGATCGTGACACCGTCATTGGTGATGAGCGGGCTGCCGAACTTCTTCTCGAGCACAACATTGCGACCCTTCGGGCCGAGAGTAACCTTAACAGCGTCTGCCAGTGCGTCCACACCGCGCAGCATCGCACGGCGCGCATCTTCGCTGAACTTGATTTGCTTTGCCATGGTTCTCTTACCTCCTGCAAATGATGATTCTCAGATTTGGAACGATTGAACGCTCTCTATGCGATACGGACTTCAAACAAGTCGGTCAGGCGCACGATCAGGAGAGAATCGCCAGAACGTCGCCTTCGCGCATGATCAGGTATTCCTTGCCCTCAATCTTCACTTCAGTACCTGCATACTTGGAGAAAATCACGCGGTCTCCCTCTTTCAGCTCGAGCGGGATGCGTTCTCCGTCTTTCAGATGGCCGCTGCCTACCGCTACTACCTTGCCTTCTTGCGGCTTCTCCTTGGCAGTCTCAGGCAGTACGATACCGCTTGCAGTCGTTTCTTCTTTCGCGATTGGTTCGATGACTACGCGATCGCCGAGTGGTCTGATCATGTGAGAATAACCTCCTTGTTACTATGTTTTCATATGGAATGTTATGTGTAGAAATCAATTGTTAGCACTCGCCCAGACCAAGTGCTAACAACAATTACTATATTAATGACTTCGATTCTGATTTTCAAGTGGTTTTGCTCAAATTTCGCAAAAAAAAATCCATTCGTTGGCCGCTTCATCTCATGCAGCTTGTCGGGCACAACCTTTACTAGGATGTCCAACCGCTTCCGGTTTATTCCTGTTCCTCCAGACACAACGAGAACGCCTCGAGATTCAGGTCTCCTGAAGGCGTTCTTCCATCGCTTGCAGCTTCAGCTGTTGCTTCCTGTATACTTTCCTGGAGAAGAAAATGCTGAGTTCATACAACAGGATAAGCGGGAAATAGACGATCAGCGCGGATACGAGGTCGGGCGGCGTGATCAGGGTGCTGACGACAACTAACACAACATATGCGGCCTTGCGGGCTTTTATTAATACATGAGGCGTCAGGATATGTACGGTCGTCAGGAACAGCACCACCACGGGCAATTCAAACACCAGCGTCACCGGGATCAGGATGTTGAACATGAACGAGAAATATTGGGCGATCCCGTAAGTCTCCGTCAGTTCCATCGATTGCGCGAGGAACAGCGTAAAGGAGAACGCCAGCGGGAAAACGACGAAATACGCAAAGGCCAATCCGAACAAACCAAGCACAACGGCCACAGGGATGTAATACAGAGCCGCCCGGCGCTCCTTGTCGTGGAGTCCCGGACTGACGAACCGCCAGATCTGGAAGATCGCGAACGGGAGCGAGATCAGGATCGCCGCCAGCATCGCGACATTAATATAGATGCGGAGGGAGTCCCAGGGCGAGAACACATTGAGCTCGAACTCGGCCACCGGCGGCCTCTCGATCAGATACTGGATGATCGGTTGAGCCACGATGAATCCGACGACAAGCGCCAAAACAAAAACGATCACGATGCGTACCGCGCGCGTGCGCAGTTCGTCCAAGTGATCGACCAAAGTCATCTCCTTATCTGACTTCAACAGCTTCACCTGCCAGTCCGTTTACTCCGGCAATCTGCGATCCTGCGCCTGGGATGAACCGGTGTCCTGCGAACCGCTGATCTCGCGGCCTTCCACTTCCTTGCGCTGCGGCTGGGGCTCATCGTCGATGAGTTCCTTGGCACCCGCCTTGAATTCGCGAAGCGTTCTGCCAAACGCGCGGCCCAGTTCAGGCAGCTTGCTCGGCCCGAACAGGAGCAGCACGACGACCAGTATGAGGATCAAACCGCCCAATCCGATATTACCAAGACCCATATCTAAACATCCTCCTCAAGGGGTTCCTGCGAAACCAATCGCATTCGATGCCTGACACATCCGTCGATTCAATGTTCCAGGCTGAATAAATTGTACAATAAGGGATAACAGAAGTCCAATTCGCGAGGCTTTCGACATAAAATTGTCGGAATTGGAGCGACCGTCGACAGACCGCGTATGGGCACCCGTTCCTCCACGATCCAGGTGAGAAGGTGAGCGGGGATATGGATCGGAATGGTTACTTCGAGACCGCGGAATGGCCGGTGATGCTCTGCAGCGCTTGCGGCAGCACATCCAGCACAGCGGCGAGGCAGATATGCACCCACTTCGGATGGTCCGGCAGATTCAGGATCAGGGTACGTCCGCGAACCCCGCAGATGCCGCGCCACAGCAGAGCCTGTCGGTTGTGTTGCAGGCCCGCCGCACGCATCGCCTCGGCCAGACCCGGCACTTCCCGGTCGATGACGCGAGACGTCGCCTCCGGCGTCACGTCACGCGCGCCAAGGCCCGTTCCCCCGGTCGTAATGATCAGATCGGCATGGTGGTAATCGGCCATCTCAATGAGCGCGGCCATGATCTCGTCCATCTCATCAGGCACCACGCGATAATCGACAACTTCTCCTTGCATGTCCTCTTCTACCAGTTCCCGGATGATCTGAGCGCTTGCGTCTTCCTTTTCCCCTCGTGCTCCCCTGTCACTGGCAGTCAGTATAGCTGCTTTCCAGCGCATATGAGCTCTCCTCCCGAACGATAACCGTATGGTTAGCCTCGATCTCGGACGACGATCTCTCTATGTTCCGTCAGGATCACATCCATCGAGATGTCATGCGGCTCAGCCGGAACGCTCGCCACGACCTGCAGATCGAAGCACGGAGCAACGAGCAGCGGCCGCTCTGCGGTGTCTGGCACAGTTGGATGTGCACCGCCTGCATATCCGATGTCTGGCGCGCACTCACGTGCCGGTTCGACCAGGCCAGCGAGATAGCGGTCATAGTATCCGCCGCCGTATCCGATGCGTCGACCCGCCGGATCGAACACCGCTCCAGGCACGAGGATCATCGCGGCCGACGAAGGATCATCCACCGCGGCGAGGCCGGGATGCGGCTCCCGGATGCCGTAAGGCGACGTTGTCTCCGTGTCTGCGAGACTCCCGATCCGATGGAAGATCATGCGGCGCTCATCAGGCAGCGTGCGGGGTACGGCGACCGCAATCCCTTCCGTCCAGCACCAATGAAGGAATGGCAGCACATCCACCTCGGAGCGGAAGGGGAGATAGGACAGCACCGTTGCCGGTTGGCCGTTATGTATGCGGAGCTTGTCCAGCTGCTGCTGCAACAACCTCCACAGCTTGTCGCAGATGATGGCGGACTTGCTCGCCCTCACTTCCGGAGGGAGCTTGTCCCGCTTCCCGATGATCTGCTTGCGCAGCGCGATCTTGCGCTGCTTCGCGTCCTGGCTGCTCATGCCGGGCTGCTTCGTCATCTCGCATACCTCGACCTTTCTTCATCCTCCACGCCGTGATCTGACTGCGATCTGATTACAGTGTGATCCGGCTTCGCCTGTAAGCCATGAACTGAATGCGATCTGCTTGCAGTGTGATCCGGCTTCACCTGTAAGCCATGATCTGAATGCGACCTGCTTGCAGTATGATCCTGTTTCGCCTGTACGTCGTGACCAGGTTACGGCTTGCACGCCTTACGATCCAGCTGACCGGCGTCTCCCGACCTTTTTCTTCTTTAGTAATAGCTATGGTCAGGTGATCCTATATCGCCCGATTTCTGGCTTGTACTGCCAGTGTATCACAATCGCAAGCAACTAACTACTCCATAAGAGAGCCTGATGGCATCGATTGCTCAACTTGCAGGCTCGTTCAGGACTTTGACTCTGTCATCAGCGGGCTAGTTATCCATGGCGATCTTGAGCTCAGCGACGACCGGCATATGATCAGATGAGGTTGTTTTGATCGTCCAGGCGTTGATCGCGCTAACGAAGGGGCCAGTGAAGATATGATCGATCTCCGCTCCGAGATAGAATGTGCCGGAGTCATGGATCAGCTCGGCCTTGCGCCATGGTTCGTTGAGGCTCTGCAACAGATCGTGAGTCCCGTCCATATTCAGATCGCCCAGGAAGATCGCCGGGCCATCCACCGCATGCAGCTTGTCAAGAATGATCGGCATCTGCATCCGCCGCTCATCCTCCAGCACGCCCAGATGGGTCGTGAACAGCGTCAGCTCGTAGTCGCCGATCTGCACTTTGGCAGACAGCAAGGCGCGATTTTCCTTGATGCCCGGAAGCGGTTCGACCTTCTGGTCAACAAGCGGGTACTTGCTCAGGATCGCATTGCCGTATTCAGCAATCCCATAATATTGAATGGAGGGAGAGAAAAAAGCATCCATATTAAGCGCTTTCTTTAAATATTTGACTTGATCGACAAACTTGCTCCGTATGTGGAATCTGTCAACTTCCTGGAGTGCGACGATATCCGGTTCACCATGCAGGATGTCGGCAACGATCCGGTTCAGATTGACGAGGCCATCCAGCCCTCTCGCATGACGAATGTTGAAGGTCATCACGCGCAGGTATTTCTCCGTTCCCACAGGAATCACCATGCTTTGCACATCGATATCTTCCGGAATCGCCTCTTCCGAAAGTGGAATAGCAGAAAACCATGCCCACGTCATCATGAAGACGACAGCAGCTAATTGAAGCAGAACAGGCCTGTTGACAACCGTCGTCCACCCCATGCTGGATGACCTCCCGTTTCCCTATTCCCCCTTTTTCTTTTATAATACTACAAGGGAAAACGGTGTGACACGTTCTAACTTCTGGAAATCGACATGGAACGCGTTGATTCGACATAAGGCTATCTGGGGTGGCTGACGCTGCCTTACATCGGTGCCAGGATCCGGTTGGCTTGAGGACGCATCAACAACCGGCTGACGTGAGGATGCAACCTGGCGCAAGTCTTTGGTGCGACGGCGATTTGTCACCGCATCCTGTGCGATCAGCCGTATCGACGACCGCCGACCTCGACCGAGTTGTACGATGTTTCATACAAAACCTTCGACCTGGCGACACTTCTCGGCCGTTTTGTACGATCTTTCGTACAAAACTTTCGACGTGGCGCCGCTTCCCGGCCGTTTTGTACGATCTTTCGTACAAAACTTTCGACGTGGCGCCGCTTCCCGGCCGTTTTGTACGATCTTTCGTACAAAACCTTCGACCTGGCGACACTTCCCGGCCGTTTTGTACGATCTTTCGTACAAAACCTTCGACCTGGCGCCGATTCCCGATCGTTTTGTACGATCTTTCGTACAAAACTTTCGACGCGACGCCGATTCCCGGCCGTTTTGTACGATCTTTCGTACAAAACCTTCGACGCGACGCTGCTTCTCGGCCGTTTTGTACGATCTTTCGTACAAAACTTTCGACGTGGCGCCGATTCCCGGCCGTTTTGTACGATCTTTCGTACAAAACCTTCGACGCGGCGCTGCTTCTCGACCGTTTTGTACGATCTTTCATACAAAGCCTTCGACGCGGCGCAACCACTGAAGCACCTATCCATATCGTATGCCGGGCGGCTTACGAACATGATTGCAGGAGGTCCAATATGCTACTTCAAGCAGTAGGTATACATAAATATTACGCGGCAGCGCCGATCCTCACCGATATCACCATGCATGTCAACGAGGGAGAGAAGATCGGACTGGTCGGCGTCAACGGCGCCGGCAAATCCACTCTTCTCCGCATACTCGCCGGCGAGGAATCCTACGACAGCGGCACGATCCACAAGCAGAAAGACCTGCGGATCGGTTACCTGGCGCAGAATGGCGGCCTGGACTCCAACCGGACGCTGCATGACGAGCTGCTCTCCGTTTTCTCGGGGCTGCTCGACATGGAATCGGAGCTGCGTCAGCTGGAGTCAGAGATGGCGTCAGCCACAGGCAGCCGATTGGAGCAGGTGATGAAGCGCTACGCCGATCTGTCCGAGCAATTCCGCGAGCAGCGCGGCTATGAAACCGAGGCGAGAGTGCGAAGCATGCTCTCCGGCATGGGCTTCGGCGCCTACCATCCGGATACAAGAGTCAGCTCGCTGAGCGGCGGTCAGAAGACTCGCCTGGCGCTTGCCAAACTGCTGCTGCAGGAACCGGATATCCTCATGCTGGACGAACCAACCAACTATCTGGATATTCCCACCTTGACCTGGCTCGAGGACTATCTGCGCAGTTATCGCGGCGCGATCATCATCATCTCCCATGACCGGTACTTTCTCGACGCGGTGGTGTCTTCGATCATCGAGCTGGACAGGACGAAGCTCACTCGCTATACGGGCAACTACACGAAATTCGTCGAACAGAAAGCGGCGGACTATGAAAATCGCATGAAACGCTACGAACAGCAGCAGGAGGAGATCGCCAGACTGGAGGATTTCGTGCAGCGCAATCTGGCCCGTGCGTCCACATCCTCACGAGCCAAGAGCCGCCGCAAGGTGCTGGAGAAGATGGAACGCCTGGAACGGCCGGCAGGGGAGATCAAGCCGTTCCAGTTCACCTTCGCGATCGACCGGGTGACGGGGCATGACGTGCTGACAGTTTCCGGTCTGAGTTATGCCTACCAGGATGGCGAGCCGATCTTCCGCAATGTCAATCTTCGGCTGACACGAGGCGACAGCGCTGCGCTTGTCGGGCCGAACGGCATCGGCAAGTCCACTTTGCTAAAGGTGCTCGTCGGCGAACTGCAGGCTAGCGAGGGTACGGTACAATGGGGATCCAATGTGAAGATCGGTTACTACGATCAGGAACACGAGAGCCTGAACCCGGACAACACGGTGCTGGAAGAAGTGTGGAGCGCCTATCCGCATCTGGAGGAAGTGCGGATCCGAAGTGTGCTTGGCGGCTTCCTGTTCAGCGGCGAGGCGGTGGAGAAGAAGATCAGCACCTTGAGCGGCGGTGAGCGCGCCAGAGTCTCGCTTGCCAAGCTGATGCTGAAGAACGCCAATGTGCTGATCTTCGACGAGCCCACGAACCATCTCGATCTGTACAGCAAGGAAGCGCTCGAAGCCGCGCTGATCGATTATGAAGGCACCCTGCTGTTCGTCTCCCACGACCGTTATTTCCTGAACAAGATGGCCGACCGGGTGCTCGAGATGAGCCGTGACGGTATTCAGTATTTCCTGGGAAATTATGATGATTATTTGGAAAAGAAAAACGAACTTGTCGAACTGCAACAACTGACGGACGCCAATCCAGCCGCAAGCAACAGCAAGGCTAGTCCTACTCCATCGCGGCAGGCGAATGCTGCTCATACGCCCGGTGGTCCCGAGCCATCAGTCAAGCCGGCGGCGCTCTCCTACGAGGAAGAGAAGCGGGCGAAGCGCGAAGAGCGCGCTCGGCAGCGCCGATTGGAGCAGCTTGAGGAGGAGATTGCCCGCTTCGAGGAACAAATCGCGGCTGCCGAGAAGCAGTTGCTGGATCCGGCGAATTTCAACGATTATATCAAGCTGCAACAGTTGAACGAATCATTGGAGAAAGACCGGCAAAGGCTGGAGGAGCTTGTCGAGGAGTGGGGATCTCTGCTCGAATAGATGACCGGTGTGCTGTAAGCAGATTTACTGGGCTTACGTTAGCTTCTACTGCCTCGGTTTCCGCTGTCAGCAAGATTGTTCCGGCTTATTCGCGCCTTGACAGATGCGCTTGCTCCTCTTCGGAGACCAGGAGCAGAATCGGCGCAGCCGCATAGACGATCATCGTGCCGGCTGCCACGATGCCGGAATCATTCAGCGCCAGAGCCACGATCGCCCCGATGATAATCGCCGTGAATCCTCCCATCCAGACGGGGCGCGTCTCCTGCCAGGCACTGAACACTCCTTTCGGCTTGAACAGCAACACCGACAGAACGAATATGCCCGTCAGCAGCACCTTTCCCCAGGCGGACACGCGGATCAGATTTAGATTCATCTGCAACTTGCGTACGATGATGCCGATGATCAGATCGATGCGTCCCGCCGTCAACAGATCCATCGCCCTCCCGATATGGCTCTTGCCCTCTGCCCCGCTTATGTTCAGCCACTGGTTCATCGCCCAGAGCAGCAGCAGGCCAACCAACAGAAGCCCAGCCACGATCCACAGGAGATGGATCGTCCTCAGCCTCCTCAACCTCTCACGTCCATATATGCCCAACCAGGCAACGCCAAATGCCGCACATGCCGTCAGCGCGCCACCCGCATTGGTGCCCCCGTTCGGCGCGGCCATGTACAAGGTGATCCCCAGCAACATTGCACCACATACGGCCGCCAGGAGTCCCGGATGGATGCGCTCGAGACCAGCCCCCCGGGTATGCCTGCTCTGTCTCGGCGGCAGCATCCGGGCTGACATCTCTGCGACCCCAGGTTCATGGCTGCCCGACAGCTTCTTGTCCGCTTCGCCCATGCCGACGATTCTCGCTTCCTGCACGATCATCGTCATGGCCAATATCGCACTGCCCACGAGCACGCCCATATACTCATTGCCAAGCCCGTAATACCGGGCGCCGATCATCGGATCATAGCCCATGATCGAATACTTCAGAAGTCTCGATCCCGCAAGTCCGTCTGTAAGCAGGACGATCACATTGGCCACGGCGATGAGGAAGATGCTCACCCGATCGGGCAGCATCACGCAGCACAGACTGAGGAGCAGCACCACGACGACGAGAACCGCCGCCTGGATGAGCGGCTTGTATCCCGGGATCAGGCCAAGCAGCAGGATCCCGAGGGGCGCCGTCAGCACCGACACAATCGGCAGACGCATCCACTTCAGTTGCCTGTGCCAGCGCATCAGCACCATCAGCAAGCCAAACAACAACACCAGCACCTCATACCCGACAAATATCGCCACGATATTCGTCCGCAGCTCATACACATGCTGCATCCTGGTCACATCCTCAAGCAACCAGGTCAGCGCATCCGGCCTGTCGGTTCGCTCCGCCGCAAACCCCAGCCAGTCCCCTTCGACCGGAATCCCGACAGCAGCAAGCAACGTCGGTCCCAGATCATGCAGGGAGATGAGCCCCGGCCTTTTCGTCGTCGGCGACGTCAGCAAGCCCGGACCACCAGCCTGCTGATCGGCCCGATGCTCGTACAGGACGAATGGCGTGACATGCAGCTTGGCGCGGGCAGCAGCAGCATGCGGCTGCGGCGACATGATCCACAGCTGGGCATGGCCCTGCGTCTCGATCAGGTCCGTCAGCTGACCGATCAGCTCATCGAGCTTCCGCAGCTCCCTCCACCTTACCTGGTCTCCATGCTCCGACGTGTAGTTGCGCCGCTCCTGATCCAGCGAATACCAATCTCCATATTCGATCAGGATGACAGCAGGAGATGCTGGATCAGCGCCTTCCTTGGCAGACAGGGCGCTTGCGGCGGCCAGCAAGCTCCCGGCGTCCGTCCTGTAGCCATATGGGCTGTCCGGGTCCTGCACCAGCCAATCATCCGAGATATTCCCGCCAGGCACCTTGCCTGTCGAGCTCAAGAGCATCAGGGGCGCATCGCTTCTCACGCCCTCGCCATCATATCGATGGCCATATACAGCCACCCGAACCCCATGCTCGTACAGCGCATCGCCCAACTTCCCGATGCTCGCGCCGTACGTCTGCGACTCGTTGACCTTCACCAGATACCCGAGCTCGGGCACGACGATCTCGCCAGTGAACGCCCTGAGCCCGGTGAAACGCTCGTAACGTTCACGAATGTCCGAAGAGCGGCCATGGGCCATCGCCCCCTCCTCATCCGCCACCCGATAAGCCTGTATCCCCGACGGGACGATGGCCGGAGCTCCGGCGTTGATGGACATATACACATCCTCGATCCCGCGTTCCGGCGTCCTGATGTTCAGCGCCGCGACCCAGCCCTGTTCCGCAAGCCGCTTCATATGCGGCATCTGCTTCAGGACAAGCGGGGTCCATTCCTGGAATGACAGACCCGGCACAGAGACGATGAGGACCATGTCCGGATGATCCCCCGGAACAGTTGTGGATAATGAGGTTGTCCCGGATTCCTCATCCACAGCCGAGGATGCCGGGATGTTCATCGCCCACGCGACCGGTGATCGGAAGGTGATGACAGAACCGCACAGCCATGCAGACAGCCCCAGGACCACGATGAAAGAGCGAAGCAATATGCGCATGATTACACGACCTCTGAATGCTGGTGATATTCACCCCATTTTCTCCAAATCCAGGCACAAACATACCCCCATAACTTGTCCACAACGAAAAACAGGATAAAATCAATATATTCACAAATCTATCCACATTATCCACAGCATTTGACAGAATCATCCACAAAGTTATTCAACATCATCCGACAAAACAAACCCGTAATTCACTTGTTTTCGCAAAAGTTACTCACATTGTCCACATGGGTTGTGGATATCTTTATAAACAGGGACTATGGAACTATGTGATCAATCGAAAACACAATCTTATCCAACGGCGATCGACGTTTATGAGCCTGACGTCTCCCGGTTCCTTGACAAACCTGGTCAAGCCAACCAAAACCAACGAGTCCATCATATGCTGTCCCAAATGGTACAGAATGTTGGGTGGAGACGAATGTTGCCGCGTCGTCGACAAACAGGAAAAACGGTCGATCTCAACGCCTGAGAGAGGATTTTTTCTTCTCTCACGCTTCTCCGATCACTTACGCAGACCTGAGAGAAGATATCTCCGCTCTTTTCCATACAAAAAGAAGAGGAGCTGCTCGTCAGCCAGCGGTCATTACTGACTTTCGAAACAGCCCCTGCTCCCTAACGCAACGTCCAACGCCATGTTCAATCAATATTTGCCGAAGTCCTGGTCGTTCAGATTGATCCTGACGGGCCTGGTTGCATCGTCATCCGCATTGGCTCCCTGAGCGGACGCCTGCCGCGCTTTCTCTCTGGACATCTTCTCGAACAGCTCCAGCAGATCGGGACGGAGGTCATCCATCGACGGATAACCGCCAGCCTGCTTCGCTCTCAGCCTGAAGCGATTCACCTGCTCCTTCAGCACCTGAGCCTGAGCGGACAGTTCCTCGCTCGTCGCTGCCCCTTCTTCCAGAGACGCCGAAGTCTTCTGCACCACCTGGGATACCTGCAGGACCCCCTGATTGATCTGGCTGATGCCAACCGCCTGCTCATTGGACGCCTTGGCGATATTGTCGATGAGCGAGGCAACCCTGGCCACGTCGTCCACGATCTGCTGCAGGGCATCGGCCGTCTCCTTCGCGATCTGCGTGCCTGTCTCCGCCTTCCTGATGGATCCTTCGATCAGATCGGTCGTTTCCTTGGCAGCGTTGGCGGAACGTGCCGCCAGATTCCGCACCTCTTCCGCCACCACCGCGAAGCCCTTGCCGTGCTGTCCGGCTCTTGCCGCTTCCACCGCGGCATTCAGCGCGAGGATATTGGTCTGGAAGGCGATCTCGTCGATCACCTTGATGATCTTCGAGATGTTCTGCGAAGCCTCGTTGATCTCGTCCATCGCGGTGAGCATTTCCTTCATCTGGTTGTTGCCCTGGATCGCCTTCTGCTTCGCCGCCTCTGCCAGCTCATTCGCCTGATTGGACGAATCGGCGTTTTGCTGCGTTTGCGCAGCGATTTCCTCGATCGAGGCGGACAGCTGCTCGACGGAGCTGGCCTGTTCGGTCGCCCCTTGCGACATCGTGGTGCTGAGCTCCGAGATCTGATAAGCGCCGGCCGCCACCTGCTCCATGGCCGTCTGAATATTCGACATCGTGTCGTTGAGATTGTCAGACATCTTCCTGAACGAAGCCGCCAGCTTCCCGATCTCGTCCCTGGAGTCGATGTCGATGACCACATTCAGATCCCCGTCGGCGATTTTGTCCGCGGCGACCACCAGCTTGTTGAGCGGCTTGCTGAACGTTCTGGCGATGATGATGCCCAGTGCGATCGACACGATCATCATCACGATGACGATCACGATCATCGATACGCCGGTGGCCTCCGTTTGTGCAGCCAGTTCAGACTCCACCCGCTTGCCGTTGGTCTTCCTTAATTCGAACATATCCTGGATCTGGCTGTTTGTCGCATTGGCATGGATGCCGCCCTCGTTCATCATCAGAGCCATCGCTTCCTCCTGCCTTCCGGCAAGCGCCAGTTCGATCACATCATCCCGGACCGCTCTGTATTGCTCCAGCGAGTCCCGCAACGAAGCAAAGGACTCCCTGGTGGCGTCGCTCTGGATCGAGTCGTAGAATGCATCCAGGTTCGCGTCGATCTTCTCGTCCAGCTCATTGATTTCAGTCCTAAGCTGCTGCATCTTCTCCCGGTCCGTGATCAGCACGATGTTCGTCAGTTTGACCCGCATGGCGTTAAAGTCGATGCCGGCCGACCCCAGATCACCGAGCGATATCCCGTAGTTGGCGTACAGATTCTGATAATCCTTGTCCACGCTGTTCATGTTCATATATCCGTACAGCCCCATCAAACCGCCGATGATGGATACGATCACAAACGAGGAGATCAATTTCGTGGAGATTCTCAAATTATTGAACCATTTCATACTCATGCCCCCAATTGGTTAATGGTGATTCGATACTTCCGATACGATTCTTCCGATACCATGAAGCTCCATCCATGCCTCACACCTGTCATCTGAACCAGGCGAATCATTATCTTACTCCCCTTCTGCGAGTCTTGTCCGTCACACCAGCCCTGCCGCAAACGCTCATCCTCATCGCCTTAACCTCACCTCGATCTATGTATCTGCCCTGTCGAATCCACTCGTCCTGTCGTTTCTGATCCCCCCTCGAGATGTCTGAACTGCAGACAGGATCTATGAGAATAAAAAAAGAGATTCCCTCGCGCATGCGATTAGGCTTAGTTACTGTGGAGGCAAAATCATTGTAATATAGGACTTTCCGCGCATCCCGGACTCGAATCCTGCCGCGAATATGCAGAGCCGGATCCCCTCTCCCAACGAAAAAGGCCAGGAAGAAAACCATGCCGCTTTCTTCCTGACCTCGTATGAATCATCTGCGGATGGCATGCGCACCATTGCCGCACATCCTCCACCCGAACCTCGCTGCGGGCATCAGCCCGCCATCCACTCCTCCAAGGTGAACAGCGGCTTCGCCATGATATCGAGCGGCGAGAACTCGCCCCGCTCCCACTTGAGATACGCGGCGGCGGCGATCATCGCCGCGTTGTCCGTGCACAGCTCGAGCGGCGGCACGACAAGCTGCAGGCCCGCCTGCGCACAGCGCTCCGCGAGGACTGTGCGCAGCCCCCGGTTGGCAGCGACGCCGCCGGCGAGCACGAGCTGCCGCGCGCCGAACTCGCGCACGGCGCGCAGCGCCTTTTCCGCCAGAACGTCGCACACGGAGTCCTGGAATCCGCGCGCGACTCTGGCTGGCGGGATGGCGTCGCCACGCATTTTCGTCTGGTTGAGCACGTTCAGCACCGCCGATTTCAGCCCGCTGAAACTGAAATCGTACGAATCCTGCTCCAGCCAGGCGCGCGGCAGTTCCAGCGGATCATCGGTCATGTGGGCGAGACGGTCGATGTGGGGGCCGCCCGGATACGGCAAGCCGAGGGCGCGAGCGACCTTGTCGTAGGCCTCTCCCACAGCGTCGTCCCGCGTCTCCCCGATGATCCGGAACTGCCCCCGGGCGGGCATATGCACCAGCTCGGTATGTCCGCCCGATACGACCAGCGCCACGAGCGGATACTCCAGTTCCTGCACCAGCTCGTTGGCGTAGATATGCCCGGCGATATGATGCGTGCCGATCAGCGGCACATCGAGCGCCAGCGCCAGCGCCTTCGCCGCCACGAGTCCGACGAGCAGCGATCCGACGAGGCCCGGCCCCTGCGTCACCGCCACCGCGGACACATCATCCAGGCTGATCCCGGCCTTGCGGAGCGCCTCCTCCTGCATGATGGTGATCGTCTCCACATGCTTGCGCGAGGCGATCTCCGGCACGACGCCGCCGTATTGCTCATGGATGTTCACCTGGCTCGACACGACATTCGCCAGGATGCGGCGCCCGTTCTCCACGATCGCCACCGACGTCTCATCACAGCTCGTCTCGATCGCCAGGATGCGCACCGCTGATCCGTTTGCGCCTTGTTCCGTGCTGTTCGTACCTGTCTGTGCAGCGCTCCGGTGAGATGCCGGCCCGCCTTTGTCTCTGTCACTATGCATCAACTTCCGTCATGACTCCTTTCCTGCCATGCAAGCTCCGCAGGCAGCGACCCAAGCATCGCCCGCGCCTGCAGCCTTCCTCTGCTTCGTCTGCTCCTGCTTATTCCTGATCGCGGACTTCAGCCCACATGATCAGCGCATCCTCATGATTGTCCGAATAATACCCTTTGCGCAGCCCGACCGGCCGGAATCCGAACTTCGCGTACAGATTCTGCGCCACCTGATTGGAGACGCGCACCTCCAGCGTCATCTTGTCCGCCCCAAGCGTCCGCGCCGCCCGGACCAACTCCCTGAGCAACCTGTAGCCCAGCTTCTTGCCGCGATATTTCTCGCGTACCGCGATGTTCGTGATGTGCGCCTCGTCGAAGATCAGCCACATGCCGGCGTAGCCGATGATCAGATCCTCCTGCTCCATCACGATATAATGCGCATATTGGTTGTGCATCAGCTCATTGCGGAAAGCCTCCGCCGTCCACGGAACGGTAAACGACTCATGCTCCACTTCGATAATCTGCGGAATATCCTCCAGCTTCATCTCGCGAAAGGTGACCGCCTCCTCCCCCTGATGAAGCACCGATCTCGCCGTATCCATACGTGAAGCGTCCTGACCTGTCATGTCCCCGCCCCCTGCCTGGTTCTCGCAAGCAGCTTCTGCTCCGCCTCTGCCAGCTGCGTGTAATTGGGCACCAGGCCGTGAACATCGTCATGCGCGCCCCTGATGAGCCTGTCCCACGCCAGCCATGCGATATCCCGGCCATGCACGACCTGCTCTGCGCAGCTGACGGTGAGACCGATGCGCTCGGACAGCCGCTCCGCGTATGGCGCGAACGGCTCCGACTCGCCCGCGAATACGATGCGCCGAGGCCGCCGGTCCTCCGGCGTCCGGGCATACAGCTCCGCCAGATGGTCTGTCCACTCAGCGGCCAGCGCGATGCGGTCAGGGGCCAGCTGCCTAAAGATGCCGGACAATCCCGGCTCCGCGAAATGCCAGACCTCGACGGCGCCGTCCGAGTCCGTCGATGCCTCCTCACGGGCCGCCTCGCCAGAGGCGGCTTCCCAGCTGTACAGCGCCGTGAAGGCCTGTTTCCGCCTCGCATCCAGCATCGGGACGAGCCAGGTCACCCCATGGTCCGCCTCCTGGCTCATCAGGCGAGCTTGTCCGAATGCCAGCGCTCCGATGCTCGAGACGCCGATTAGCGGCAGCTTCAGCGACCAGGCGAACGTCTTCGCCACCGTCACCCCGATGCGCACGCCGGTATAGGAGCCTGGGCCCCGGCCTGCGGCGATCGCCCGGATGTCCTTCATGCGGATGCCGACGGCGGCCAACAGGGCCTCGATCTCCGGCAGGAGACGGACGGAATGATTGCGCTCCACGGTCGATTCGTTCGTCGCCACCGCTTCCAGCCCTTTCATGATGGCGATGGTCATGTTGGCCGTGGCGGTATCAAGCGCCAGCCAGTATTGCTCTCTCAACGATTGTTCCGTCAATGCGCCTTCTTCTCTCGTATGCGTCACCTTTACACTTCCTATCGTCATTTCGATTGATGTCTGAACCCTCGTGCTCCGCAACCGCCTGCGGTCAGACGTTCCAGTCCTTCAGCCAGGTCTCGTAGGGCTCCCCGATCCCCGTCAGCTTAAACAGCCTCGACTGCTCACCCGTCACCTCTATGTAGATCTGCAGACGCTCCTCCGGCATCAACGACTCGATCAGGCTGGCCCATTCCACGATCGTGACGCCTCTGCCCTCGAAATATTCCTCCAGCCCCAGCTCCGCAGCTTCGTCCTCGCTGATGCGATACACGTCCATATGATAGAGCGGCAGCTCCCGCCCTTCGTATTCCTTGATGATCGTGAACGTCGGGCTGTTCACGTGACCCGGCACACCCAGCGATCGGGCGATCGCCTGCGTCAGCCTGGTCTTGCCCGCTCCGAGGTCGCCATCCAGCGCGATCACCGTGCCAGGCTGGCAACACGCAGCGATCCGTTCAGCCAGACGCTCCGTATCCTGTTCGTCCGCAGCGGGGATCGTGATTTGATGCATGGCATCTGCCCCTCCTTCTTTTTCATTTCATTATATCGACCTTGTGTCACGCGGGCAACTTCGCTTCCTGCCAGTCGCCTCCCACGAAACCGCACCTGGCCACAGGCGTATGCTCTATTACAAAGCTGAGTCTCGCTCGAGGAGTCCCACAATCATATGACGTAATTTGTCGGTCAAAAATTCACATACAGGAGAGATCATGGATGGAAATATTGCGTGCGGATATTCGCCAGGCCGGATACAGCCCGGACAGCGTGGTGATCCGGGATATTCAGTTCACCGTCGCGCCGGGCGAGCTGATCGGCATCATCGGACCGAACGGCGCGGGCAAAAGCACGACGATCAAGGCCATCATGGGCCTGATCGAACATGTGGACGGCACGATCGAATTCATCGGACCGCAGGGCAACTATGCCTATATCCCGGAGCAGCCGGTGCTGTATGAGCGACTGACGCTCCAGGAGCACCTCGAGCTGGCGGCCGCCGCCCATGAGCTGTCCATGGAGGAGTTCCAACAAACGGCGGGCAGCCTGATCGATCGCTTCTATCTGAAGCATGTCATCCACCATTACCCTACGAGCTTCTCCAAGGGCATGCAGCAGAAGGTGATGCTGATCGCCGGCTTCATGGCCAGGCCCGATCTGTATATCATCGACGAGCCGTTCATCGGCCTCGATCCGCATGCGATGAAGGATCTGCTGGAGTTGTTGCAGGAGGAACGCAGGCGCGGCGCCGGGGTGATCATGTCCACCCACATGCTGGATACGGCGGAGCGTATATGCGACTCGTTCCTGCTCATCCACGAGGGTTCGATCGCGGCAGCCGGCAGCCTGTCCGATCTGCGGGAACGCAGCGGACTGGCGGACGGCAGCCTGCTGGATTGCTACACCAAACTTTGCGTAAGGTCGTGATTCCTTTGCATCCCTTACAGAGTCATACTCCGACAACTCGCGCCGATCCCACGTCATACCCGACTCCCGGCGGCGATGCCCCGGCACCGGCGAACGACCGACAGCCGCGCCTAACCATCACCGGCAACCGCCTGTTCTTCCGACGGCTGATCGCCTTCTGCCAGGAGCAATGGCGCGTGCTGAGAACGGCGGTAGACTGGGTCGTCGCCCTCTACTTCATCGTCCCGCTGCTGATCGCTGCCGGCGTCATCTATACCTCCTGGTGGCAGGAACCACCGCTGTGGTTCGACCGGGTTCCGGTCCCTCTGCTGGCCATCGCCCTGTTCCTGTGGTCGTTGACCTTCCGCCTGCGAACGTTCCTGGAGCCTGCGGACCAGGTGTTTCTGCTTCAGCATCGCAGCCTGACCCGCGCGATCCGGCGCGGGGGGTTCGCCTATTCCTGCTCGCTGGCCTTCCTGGCCACCGCGCTCCTCTTCATCGTGCTGTGCCCGCTGCTGGTGATCGGGCAGGGCTGGCAGTGGCCCTGGATCCCTGTGCTGGCGCTGTTCACGCTGGCTTCCAGGCTGTCTGTTCCGGTCATCCTGGAGCTTCTGGGGCAGCGTCTGGCGGGCATTCGCAGGCTTGCTGCCCGATCCGGCGTCGTCATCGCCTGCGGCTTCCTGTTCGTCAGCCTGTGGGACCTGCTTTGGAGGCTGCAGACCTTTCCCCATGGCCTGGTGCACGGATCACTGATCGTCGTATTCGCTCTGCTCGCCGCCTGGTTGACGCTCCGTCACAGGTTGCATGCGCGGGGCCTGTTTCTCCATGAGATCAGTCAGGAACGACACGTCCGCCTCAGACTGACCGCGCTGCTCTTGTCCCAGGCAGGCGTCAGGATGTCGAAGAGCGAGCTGGAGGAGCGCAGGCCGCCGATCTGGCGCCGTTCCCAGGCGATCACGAAGAAGCGGGACAAGGTGTCGCTGCTGATGGCCGCGATCGTCAAGTCGTTCTTCCGCTCTTCCGATCAATGGTTCTTTCTCGTGCGGTACCTGTCCGTCTCCGCCTATGCGCTGATCCAGACGTCCGGCTGGGTGACGCTCATCGTCTACCCGGGGCTTCTCTACCTGCTGTACAAAGGTGTTCATTCCTACTGCGTCATGGCGTTGAAGAGTCCCTATCTCCAGTTGTTCCAATGGACGGATGAGGAGCGGAGAGAGGCCATGGAGCAGGCGATCTTCCGCATCCTGTTGCCCATCGCCCTGCTCCTGCTGCTCGTCGCCATCCTCGTCTGAAGGGCGGCGCGTCATAGGCGACGCCCGACGGGTCCTGCCAACAAATCAGGCGACAGTCCTGTTCTGGGCTGCCGCCTGATCACGTCTGCGCGACTATATTAGGTACAACTACACCGTTGCCTGATTCGGAACGGAAGGCCCTTGGGGAAGATGCCCGCTGTCGCAACGGAACGACGTTCCACTATTTGTGGCCATATGGCCGTGTCCCCGCAGCTAACGGAACGACAGTGCGGTATGGCTCGATGATGGGCCGATTTTCCACTCCGAACAGCCTAATAACGAATCCACGTTCCGTTTGGCACCATCCCCGAACCATCCCATGCCAGACGGAAGCCGACTGAATCTTTCTACTGCAATTCCTGCAGCTGATCCGGAGAAACTGTCCTGCGCTCGCGGGGATTCTGCTGCAGATGTACCTGCACCTCTTGCTTGTTGGCATCGACACTTTCGATCCAGACGGGCTCGCCGTTCAGCACGACGGGAATCGTCTCTTCCGCCTGCAGGATCTGCTTCGCGCGTTCCAGCTCCATGTTGCTCACCTCACTTGTCCCTTATGGGGTTCATCCACCTTGAAGGCCGTCCTTCGAGTCGCCCTCTATTCCCTCTCTTCCGGCTTCACGGATTCCGGATCATCCATCGTATCCGTCGTGGTCTCCTCGATCAGCCCGTTGTGGATCGTCACCATGCCGCCACCGAGCCCCTCATTGACCATGCGGTCGATATCCATGAATTGGTCATCTCGCCCCTCCACATTGGGGTCATCCGGCAACCAGTTCTCCGCCATGCCATGTTTGCCTCCTTCAGTTTGCTGTCCGGCCGCTTCGCCTGCAACTCTTCCCGATCAGTTGCGGACCCGCACCTGATCCTCGCTTAACACCATCGCAAATCTGCATCAGGATCCTCGCACAACCTCCCTGCCCACATCCGACCTTTCCGCATCCTCCATCGCGTGCCTGCGACTAATCCAAGCTCGACTCCATCGCAAATCTGCATCAGGATCCTCGCGCAACCTCCCTGCCCACATCCGACCTTTCCGCATCCCCCATCGCATGCCTGCGACTAATCCCAGCTCGACTCCATCGCAAATCTGCATCAGGATCCTCGCGCAACCTCCCTGCCCACATCCGACCTTTCCGCGTCCTCCATCGCGTGCCTGCCCCAGATCCTTGCGCTGCATACTGCTTTTAATGTGTCCCATTCCTGGAGATTCATGCGAATCCCATCCATGATGCAGTTTCATGCGAATCCCCCTTTCGCCCAAGATGCAGATTCATGCGCCTGTCCGGTTATGATCGCCTGAGGCCTGGCATATACTAGTGAATATTGGACTGACTTGATATGGCTGATATCTGACAGTGATGACGGCAGTCTATTCAGCAAGCAAAGGAGATGGTTATCCGTGCACACCATCTGGAAAGGCGCGATCAGCTTCGGGCTCGTGAACATCCCGGTCAAGATGTACGCAGCGACGGAAGAGAAGGACATCTCGCTGCGCTATCTGCACGACAAGTGCGGGTCACCGCTGACCTATGTGCGCAAATGTCCCGTATGCAATGAGGAAGTCGCCTGGGAAGAGATCAGGAAAGGCTATGAATATGAGAAGGGCCGTTTCGTCCTGATCGACAAGGAGGAACTGGAGCAGCTCAAGACCGATTCGTCGCGCGAGATCCAGATCCTCGACTTCGTCCACCTGTCGGAGATCGACCCGATCTACTTCCAGAAAACCTACTATCTCGGCCCGGGCGACACCGGTCATGGCGCGTACAATCTGCTCATGCGGGCGCTGCAGAACACCGGCAAGATCGGCATCGCCAAGGTGACGATGCGCAGCAAGACGACGCTGGCGGCGATCCGCATCATCGACGGATGCATCGCCATGGAGACGATCTTCTATCCGGACGAGATACGCCCCGTGCAGCAGGTGCCGAACCTGCCCGAGCGGGTCGAGGTATCGGAGAAGGAGCTGGCGATGGCGGAGATGCTGATCGAGCAGCTGACCACTCCCTTCGATCCGGGCAAGTACCACGACGACTATCGTGAACAGCTGATGCAGCTCATCGAGACCAAGATGAAGGGCGAGGAGTTCAAGGTTGCGCCCGAGGCGCCTCAGACGAATGTGGTCGACCTGATGGCCGCCTTGCAGGCCAGTCTGGAGGCGGTCAAGCCGAAGCTCGATCCCGTGGCTGCCGCTGATCCGGGCACCGCTAACGAGCCCGCCGGCGCCGCGACCAAGAAAACGGCCAAAGGCCGATCCACCCGCAAGAAAGCAGCTGACAAAGTCACGTCATGACGAGCAGCATCCTGCCGCTTGAGCCGATGACGCCGATCCGCTGTGAACGGCTGCCGACTGGCGAGGAATGGGGCTACCAGCTGAAATGGGATGGCGTCAGGATCATCAGCCACATCGACACGAGCGGCTCGGTCCATCTTTACTCCCGTAAGATGCTGGGCAAAAATGACGTCTACCCGGAGATCGTCGCGCTGCTTCAGGAGCATCTGCCCGCAGAAGTCCGTCGGGGCGGTCTCGTGCTGGACGGCGAAGCGGTCGTCTTCGACCCGCAGCTGCAACGTCCCGTCTTCCAACTGGTCCTGCAGCGCGAGCGTTCGCAGGCAAGTCGGATCGTTCGCCAGCGCTGGCCGGCCGCCTACGTGCTCTTCGACATCCTGTACATCGACGGCGAGGACCTGCGCAGCCTGCCCTACCTGGAACGGCACCGCAGATTGTCCGGACTGTTGCCGGAGCGCAAGCCGAGCCTGTTCGTCAGCGATCTGTTCACGGACGGAGAGGCGTTGTGGCGCTGGGTGGAGGAGCACGACTGGGAAGGCGTCGTGGCGAAACGGCTGACCAGCCCGTACCGTTCAGGCAAGAAACACTCGGACTGGTACAAGAAGAAAACGGCCCTGTTGCTGGACGTGTCCATCGTGGGCATCGTCATGCGGAGCGGCCAGCCGGCGAGCATGGTGATGATGAACGAGCATGGCTACCTCGGGCGCGTATCCCTGGGATTAAGCGACCGGGACAAGCAGATGCTGCTGCGATATGCGGAGCAATACGGCGGGGCTTCCATGCCGTTTGCGTCCCTGCCCGCAGAGCTTGCGCGCGAACGGCTCGTCTGGCTGAGCCGTCCTTTCTCCTGTCGCGTCACCGGCCTGGAGATAACGGCGGCCGGGCTGCTTCGCCACCCGAAGCTGATGGACTTCCGCCTGCCGACCGTGCGGTAGCCGGGCCTTGCTCGCGGCGCATGGATCGCAGCCCGGGCGTCCAGCCGCAAGTTTCCTGAAGGAGGATGATCCCTATGCCCGCAGGTATCCAGGGAACCGTCGTCGTGGACGGTCACGAGATCACGATCACCAACCCGGACAAGCCGCTGTGGCCGGACATCGGGCTGACGAAGCTGCAGTATCTGGAGTGCCTGATCAAGCTCTCGCCGTACCTCCTGACCTATTGCCGCAATCGCTATCTGACGACGATCCGCTGGCCGCACGGGGTCGGGGACAAATCCTTCTACCAGAAAAATGCCCCCGAGCCAACGCCGGACTTCGTGCGCACCGAACAGCTGAACGGCATCCGCTACGTGGTCGCCGACAATCTCCCCACACTGCTCTGGCTGGGGAATCTCGCCTGCCTCGAGTTTCACCCTTCGCTCCATTATGTCGGCAGCGACCGGCCGGTGGAGTGGCTGATCGACCTCGATCCCTCACGCGAAGCGGAACCGCGCATCGGCCATGCCGCCTGGCTCGTCGGCCAGGCCCTGCGCGCCATCGGCATCGAATCGGTGCCGAAAACCTCCGGCGCCACCGGCGTGCAGATCTATGTGCCGATCGAGCCGCGCTACACCTTCGAGCAGCTCAGGATGATCGGCCGCTTCCTTGGCGAATACGTCACCCAGCGCTATCCCGAGCTGTTCACGCTGGAGCGGCTCAAGAAGCATCGAGGCGACCGGATCTACTTCGACTACCTGCAGCATTGGCACGGGAAGACGCTGTCCGCTCCTTACACGCCGCGCGCGCGTCCCGGAGCTCCGCTGTCCACTCCGCTCACCTGGGAGGAATGCCGGTCACTGGACCATCCCGCCCGCTACAACCTGCTCAATATCCAGCCTCGCCTCGATCGTGTGGGCGACCTGATCCAACAGGTGCCGCCGCAGAATCTCGATCATGCGCTGGACTTTATCTCCCGGTCCAGGCGCGGCCCTGCGAGGCCATAGCCCTGGCAGCTTGACTCGCCCGCGAAGGGAAATCTGCCCTCCACCGGCAACTGCCCGCACCTTCCCCGCAACCACCGCAGCTTCACCCGGTTCAGGCCAAAAGCGCCCTTTCCCGCAACCCATTCCGAGGTCAGCGCCGTCCCCTCCCGCTCAGAAAAATGGTGACAGCATGCGCGCTCCCGTCTCCAAAGCTTTCTCCCATCTTGTCCGACGTCTGAAGCGTTCATCGGTCATCTCCTTGCTGCAACGAAGATCATTCATGAACTGCCTCTCCAGTTCCTCGACGACCGACCGCGTATAGATCAGGGCGTTCAGCTCGAAGTTGCTGAAGAAGCTGCGCATATCCATGTTCGCCGTCCCGACGGTCGCGATCCGCGAATCGATGATGACGGACTTCGCGTGAATGAATCCCCGCTGATACTCGTACACGCGCACCCCTGCCGCGAGCAGTTCCTCGATGTGGGCGAGCGTCGCCAGCTTGGCGAGCCGCGTATCGGAGACGCCCGGGATGAGGAGCCGAACATCCAGTCCGCTCTGCGCGGCTGCCTTGAGCGCCATCATGATGCTCTCCTCCGGAACGAAATACGGCGTCGTGATATAGATCCGGCTCGCAGCAACGGACAGCATGCCATAGAACAGCGCGAACATCGCCTGTTCCGCCTGATCGGGTCCGCTGGGGATGAGCTGCAGGATGGTTCGCCCGTGATCTTCTGCCTCCCCGTTGCCTCGCGGGTAATACTTCACCTGGCTGGACAGGTCCTCGCCGGACACGAGCCGCCAATCCCGCAGGAACGTATGCTGCAGCGCATAGACCGCCTCTCCCTCGATTCGCAGCTGCGTGTCGCGCCATGGTCCGATCCTCTCGTCCAGGCCCCGATGCTCGTCCCCGATGTTCATCCCGCCGAAATACCCGCACCTCCCGTCACAGACGACGATCTTGCGATGGTTGCGATAATTGATGCGCTTGTGAAGGATCGACATCATCGTCGGCAGGAAGATATGGACCTGCACCCCGCTTCCGGTCAGTTCGCTGAGCCTTGCGCGCGGGAAGCGAAGGCTGCCGATGCCGTCGAGGATCATCCTGACCTCCACGCCCTGTGCCGCCTTGGCCTTGAGCAGTTCCATCACCTGCCGACCGATCCCGTCATCGCGGAAAATATAAAACTGCACATGAATATGCTCCTCCGCCCGCCCCATATCCTCCAGCAGATCCCGATAAAACTCCCCCGCCTCCGAATAAATCCTGGCGCTCTTCGCCTCACACGGCGGATAAACGGATATTCGCCCGATCATTTGACGCAACTTGCCGTAACCTCTCAGTCGCTCCGCCTCCGTCCGCCAAGGATCCGAAGGCGCCAGGAGCACGGGCAAGCCGTTGAACTCCTTCCTGATCAGACGGGACATGCGCCTCGCTCCATAGTCATGCTCGGCGATCCAATAGGCGAGGATGGCGACAAAGGGAAACATGAACGTGAGCAGCAGCCATGCGGTCAGCTTCCTGGGCTCCCCGGATTCTCGCAGCAGGATGATCAAGATGTGCAGGATGAAGACAAGCAGCAGGAATGATAACCAGGTCAAACATTCGTCCTCCCGTCATTGCATTTCCTTGAACCGGCAGTGACATTCATTTCCATAGCAACATCTAGCATGACATGTTGGAAGTCCAAATATACTGATGAAATTTCATTGGAAGAAATTTTGATTTGACGGAAGGGTTTTTTGATTTTTTGGAGAATAGTAAGACTTATGATTCTGTGGACTGAGTCTTTTGCATTAATTTTTCATTTACATAGTTATAGAGAGGTTAGGTAATGAAGCTTAATTGGGGGACCAAGAAGCTGACCTTCATGGTCATCCGTGAAGCCAATCAATCGGTGATCCGGTTCAGCTTGCGCAGCTTCGTCCTGTATCTGATCCCGATCATTCTCCTGCTCTCCGCTGCGGCGATCTATATCCTGTATCAGCTGTATACGGAATCCTACTCCCAGAGCCGGAATCTGGAGATCCAATTGCAGGAAGAGAATATCGAGCACTACTCCATCCTTCAGGAGAAGGACCAGACCATCGAGAAGCTGATGTCCGACATCGTGAATCTGACGAACCAGACCGAACTGATCCAGGAGAAGCTGAACGAATTGCAGGATCTCGGCGATCAGATCAGGATCATCAACGGCGAGTCGACCTCTGCCGCCGACCCTGACACGATCGTCGCGCTGTCTGGGACCAAAGGTCCAGTAACAGCCGCTTCACTGTCCGGATCGCATGCGTCAGCTTACCTGGATGAAGATGAGGATGAGACGACAGCGGCGGACAAGAAGGCGTTGCTTCGGGATATGCTGATGAGCTACCTGTATCCGTATGACGTCGCCAATGGTCAGGGAGGCTCCTACAACCGCGTCACCGCCGACGAGGTGCTCTCGCTTGCGCAGGACACCCTGGCTGAACTTGAGTGGCTCTCCCGGAAGATGGATGAGTTGAAGACCGAGCTGGAGGAAGCCCGGAATCTGGCGATCGAGTATCAGCACAAGCTGCGCATCACGCCCTCGATCTGGCCGACGACCTCCCAGAAGATCACATCCACCTTCGGATACCGTCGGGATCCGTTCACGCGACGCCTCAGCTATCATTCGGGCATCGACATCGGCGGCAAGAAGGGAGATCCGGTCTATGTCACGGCGGACGGCAAGGTGATCGAATCCAGCTACGACCGATCGCTGGGCCATCACATCGTCGTCGATCACACAGGCGGGGTGCGAACGGTTTACGCCCACCTCTCCAAGCGGCTGGTCAATGTCGGCGATGTCGTGGAGAAGGGCGACCTCATCGGCAACCTCGGTTCCACCGGCAGAAGCACCGGCCCGCACCTGCATTATGAGGTGTATCTGAACGGCACGGCTGTGAATCCGAAGACCTATCTGCCTTAGTCGCTTCGGTGCGACGAGGGATTGCAGATGGGTCTGTCTGCATATTTGGAGTGAATATACGGGTGAGACAAATGGTCACTCGCCCCTTCAGCGCGCTTATCGCACGCCATCGCGCTCAACCGCATATCTGACAAGAGGATGTGTACAGGATGTTCAAAAGCAAGGTCAACGTGTCCAAGACAGACACCCTGCTCGGTGAACACACCGTCACCGAAGGCACGATCCGTTCCCAGGCCAGCATGCGGATCGAAGGCAAGATCATCGGCGAGATCCGGTGCGACGGGGATCTGACCATTGGGGAGAAGGCCGTCATCGAGGCCAATATACACGCGCGCAACGTCATCATCGCCGGCAAAGTTGAAGGCGATGTGATCGCCTCCGGCAAGCTCGCGATCACCTCAACCGGGAAGCTGTTCGGCAATGTATCCTCCGCCTCCCTGTCCATCGAGGAAGGGGCCGTCTTCTCCGGCACCAGCATGATGTCGGCCGCGGCAGGGGAGCAGGCCCGGAAACGACAGGAGCTCTCCGAGGCACAAGGGCAGTAAGACCAGCGCATGAACGAGCAACCGATCAGGTTCGATCCACACTCGACCCTTCAGGGTCGAGTGTTTTCATTTCGCGGGGTCGTCTGCAAGCGGATGGTTTCGGCTCGCGGCATCAAACGCAGCGAGCGGAGCATCCGCAAGCAGATGGATTCTGCTTGCAGGCGCTCCGCCCGCTGGCACAGCATATTCCGATCAATAGGGCAGCTCCGTTGAGCCCATCAGGTATTCGTCCACTGCACGAGCCGCGCCTCGGCCTTCGTTGATCGCCCAGACGACGAGGCTCTGTCCGCGGCGATTGTCGCCGGCAGCGAACACGCCCGGGATATTGGTCGCGTACTTGCCGTACTCGGCCTTCACGTTCGAGCGCTCGTCGCGCTCGATGTTCAGCTCGCTCAGGATCGTATCCTCCGGTCCGAGGAAGCCCATGGCGAGCAGCACGAGCTGCGCCGGCCATACCTTCTCCGTGCCCGGGATCGGCCTTGCGATCCGCTTGCCGTCGATGTACTCGAACTCGATCTGCACCGTGTGCAGCTCTTTCACATGGCCGTTCTCGTCGCCGACGAACTTCACCGTCGAGGTCGAGAAGCTGCGCGGATCATGGCCGAAGATCGAACGCGCTTCTTCCTGGCCGTAATCCACCGTGTACACCCTCGGGAACAGCGGCCACGGATTGTCCGCCGTGCGTTCCGGCGGGTTGCTCTTGTTGTGCTGGAACTGCGTCACGCTGGCGCAGCCCTGACGGATCGCCGTCGCCACGCAGTCGGTGCCGGTGTCCCCGCCGCCGATGATGATCACGTCCTTGCCCTTCGCCGAGATCGGCTCATCCGCGTATCCGGAGCCGAGCAGATCCTTGGTGCTCTTCGTCAGATACTCCATCGCGAAGTGGATGCCCTTCAGCCCGCGGCCTTCGATCTGCAGATCGCGCGGCTTCGTGGCGCCGGTGCAGAGCACGACCGCATCATATTCCTTCACGAGCTGCTCTGCCGGGATATCCCTGCCGATCTCGGTGCCCGTGACGAACCGGATGCCCTCCGCCTCGAGCAGATCGACGCGCCGCTGCACGATCTTCCGCTTATCCAGCTTCATGTTCGGGATTCCGTACATCAGCAGCCCGCCGATGCGGTCATCGCGCTCGAACACCGTCACCGTGTGGCCCGCCTTGTTCAGCTGCGCCGCCGCAGCCAGTCCGGCAGGGCCGGAGCCGACGATTGCCACCTTCTTGCCGGTGCGCACCTTAGGCGGACGAGGCTTGATCCAGCCTTCCTTGAAGCCGCGCTCCACGATCTCGAACTCGATCTGCTTGATCGTGATCGGCGAGCCGTTCAGGCCAGCCGTGCAAGAACCCTCGCATGGAGCCGGGCAGACGCGACCTGTAAACTCGGGGAAGTTATTCGTCTTCTCGAGCCTCTCCAGCGCCTCTTTCCACCTGCCGCGATAGACCAGGTCGTTCCACTCCGGAATCAGGTTGTGGATCGGACAGCCCACCACCGCACCGTTCAGCATCTGCCCTGTCTGGCAGAACGGGATGCCGCAGTCCATGCAGCGCGCCCCCTGGAGGCGCAGCTGCTCTTCGTCCAAATGGGTGTGGAATTCCTGCCAATCCTTCACGCGTGTCAGCGGATCGCGGTCAGCGGGAAGTACGCGGCTATATTCCATAAATCCTGTAGGTTTTCCCATAAACGGTTCCTCCACATCTGCATCATCACCATCACACGCGCTCCTGCATGAAGCCCGACGAGGTGAAGCAATCTATTACCTAATGACCACCATGGCTTCTCCGCCATCGCAATGAATGAACATGATATCAGGCCGACTTCGCAACAACGTGTTTCCTGCCTTACGGGATCCACGAGAGGATGCTTCATCGAGGCTATCGCGTCAATCCGACACGTTCGATGCAAATGCCACCAGTTCCGCTTCCTTCTCACTGCGGCCTGCGGCCTTCTCCCGTTCGATCGCCTCGATCATCCGCTTGTAGTCCTTCGGAATGACCTTGACGAAGCGCGGCAGCATCTCTTCCCACCGGTTCAGGATGCGCTGCGCATGCTTGCTTCCCGTATATTTCACATGGCGGATGATCAGGTTCTTGACCTCGTTGATCTCCACATCATCCTCGATCTCCTCGAGCAGGATCATCTCCTTGTTGACGTTCCGCTCGAACTTGCCGTCCAGATCGAGGACATAGGCGATGCCGCCGGACATGCCTGCCGCAAAGTTGCGGCCTGTCGGCCCGAGGATCACGGCCCTGCCGCCGGTCATATATTCACAGCCATGATCGCCGACCCCTTCGACAACCGCCCGCACGCCGGAGTTCCGCACGCAGAAGCGCTCGCCGGCGATGCCGTTGATGTACGCTTCCCCGCTCGTTGCGCCATAGAAGGCAACGTTGCCGATGATGATGTTCTCCTCCGGCGCAAACTTCGCCTTCTCCGGCGGATAGACGATGATGCGCCCACCGGATAAGCCTTTGCCGATGTAGTCGTTGGCATCGCCCTCAAGCGACAGCGTCATGCCTTTCGGGATGAAGGCCCCGAAGCTTTGCCCCGCCGAGCCGCGGAAGTGCAGTCTGATCGTGCCGTCCGGCAGCCCCTCCAGGCCGTATCGGCGGGTGATCTCGCTGCCCAGCAGCGTGCCGACGACGCGGTTGATATTCTTGATCGGCAGCACTGCGTGCACCGGCTGCTTGTTCTCCAGGGCCGGCTTGCAGATCGTCAGCAGCTCCTGCGCGTCCAGCGAACGCTCGATGCCGTGATCCTGCTCCGTGCGGCAGTATCTGCCCACCTCAGGCGGCATGTTCGGTTGATACAGGAGCGGGCTGAGATCGACGCCCTTCGCCTTCCAGTGGTCGATCGCCTTCTTCGGCTCGAGCAGGTCGGTGCGGCCCACCAGCTCGTTGATCGTGCGCACGCCCAGCTCCGCCATCAGCTCGCGCACCTCCTGCGCGATGAAGCGCATGAAGTTCGCCACGTGCTCCGGATCGCCGGCGAATTTCTTGCGCAGCTCCGGATTCTGCGTCGCCACGCCAACCGGGCAGGTGTCCAGATTGCACACGCGCATCATGACGCAGCCGAGCACCACGAGCGGCGCCGTCGAGAATCCGAACTCTTCCGCGCCGAGCAGCGCCGCGATGACGACGTCGCGTCCGGTCATGAGCTTGCCGTCCGTCTCCAGCATGACGCGGTCGCGCAGCTTGTTCAGGACGAGCGTCTGGTGCGCCTCGGCCAGGCCCAGCTCCCAGGGCAGCCCGGCATGCTTGATGCTCGTGCGCGGCGATGCGCCGGTGCCTCCGTCATAGCCGCTGATCAGGATGACGTCCGCATGTCCCTTGGCCACGCCGGCTGCGATCGTGCCGACGCCAACCTCGGATACGAGCTTCACGTTGATGCGGGCGCGCGGGTTGGCATTCTTCAGGTCGTGGATCAGCTCCGCCAGGTCCTCGATCGAGTAGATGTCATGGTGCGGCGGCGGAGAGATGAGTCCGACGCCCGGCGTCGAGCCGCGCACCTCGGCAACCCACGGATACACCTTCTTGCCCGGAAGCTGTCCGCCTTCCCCAGGCTTGGCGCCCTGCGCCATCTTGATCTGGATCTCGTCGGCATTGACGAGATAGGCGCTCGTTACGCCGAAGCGTCCGGACGCCACCTGCTTGATGGCGCTGCGGCGCTCATCATGGTAACGCGATGGATGCTCGCCGCCTTCCCCGGTGTTCGACTTGCCGCCGACCCGGTTCATCGCGATCGCCAGCGCCTCATGCGCTTCCTGGCTGATCGATCCGTAGGACATGGCGCCGGTCTTGAACCGCCGGATGATCGACTCCACGGACTCCACTTCGTCCAGCGGAATCGGCTGCGGCGCCTTCCTGAGTTCGAGCAGGCTGCGCAGCGTGATATGCTGCTTATCCTGATCGTTGATCATCTGGCTGTATTGCTTGAACAATGCATAATCTCCGCGGCGGCAGGCCTGCTGCAGCGTATGAATCGTCTTCGGATTGTACAGATGGGCTTCGCCGTCGCTCCGCCACTGGTACTCGCCGCCGCTGTCGAGCGTCGGTTCGGCGCCGCGCTCCGCGAACGCCCGCTCATGGCGCAGCCTTACCTCTTCGTGGATCGTCTCCATGTCGATACCGCCGATGCGCGAAGGCGTCCATGTGAAGTAGCGGTCGATGACTTCCTGGGCGATGCCGATCGCTTCGAAGATCTGCGCTCCGCGATAGGACTGGATCGTCGAGATGCCCATCTTGGACAGCACCTTGACGATGCCCTTCTCCGCCGCCTTCACGTAGTTCTTGACAGCCTTGTCATAGGCGATGCCCGTCAGCAGCTGGTCCGCGATCATCTTGTCGATCGTCTCGAAAGCCAGGTACGGGTTGATGACACTTGCGCCATAACCGAGCAGGAGTGCGAAATGATGGACTTCGCGCGCTTCTCCTGTCTCCACGATCAGGCTCACCTTCGTCCGCGTGCCCTGGCGGATCAGATGGTGGTGCAGACCGGCTACCGCCAGCAGCGAAGGAATCGCCGCCATCTCGCGATTCAGGCCGCGGTCGGACAGGATGAGCAGATTCACGCCCTCTGCCACCAGCCTGTCAGCCTGCGCGAACAGCTCCTCGAGCGCCTGCTCGAGCGCGGCCTTGCCGCCTGTGATCGGGTACAGGATCGCCAGCTCCGCCGACCTGAAGCCTGGGCGGTCGATCTGACGAAGCTTGGCAAGCTCCTCGTTGGTGATGACCGGATGCTCCACGCGGATCATCCGGCAGCTCTCGGGCTTCGGCGCGAGCAGATTGCCCTCCGAACCGAGCGTCGTGATCGTCGAGGTGACGATCTCCTCGCGGATCGCGTCGATCGGCGGATTGGTGACCTGGGCGAACAGCTGCTTGAAGTAGTTGAACAGGTTCTGCGGCTTGCCGGACAAGACCGCCAGCGGCGAGTCCATGCCCATCGCGCCCAGCGCCTCGGCGCCGTCGGCCGCCATCGGCTCGATCAGCTTGTTCAGCTCCTCGTACGTATAGCCGAACGCATGCTGCCTTGCGGTCACCGTCTCCCGGTCGCCCTGTGCAGGCTCTGCTGCCGGCAGATCCTCAAGATCGATCATGTTGTCCTTCAGCCACTGGGCATAAGGCTGTTCCGTGGCGATCTGATGTTTCAGCTCCTCGTCCGAGATGATCCGGCCAGCCGTTGTGTCCACGAGCAGCATGCGGCCCGGATAGAGGCGGTCCTTCTTCACGACCTTCTCCGGCGGCACCTCCAGCACGCCCACCTCGGAAGCGAGGATGATCATGTCGTCATTCGTCATGTAATATCTGGACGGGCGCAGTCCGTTGCGATCGAGGATCGCGCCGATGATCCTGCCATCGGTGAACGCCATCGCCGCCGGACCGTCCCATGGTTCCATGAGGGTGCTGTGGTATTCGTAGAACGCTTTCTTCTCCGGAGACATCGTCTCGTGCTTCGCCCAGGGCTCCGGCACCATCATCATCGCCGCATGCGGCAGCGAACGGCCTGCGAGGTACAGGAATTCCAGCGTGTTGTCGAACATCGACGAGTCGCTGCCTTCCTGGTCGATGATCGGGAGAATTTTCTTCAGGTCATCGCCGAACAGCTCCGATTCGCACAGCGCCTGTCTGGCGCGCATCCAGTTCACGTTGCCGCGCAGGGTGTTGATCTCGCCGTTATGGATCAGATAGCGGTACGGATGGGCACGGTCCCAGCTCGGGAAGGTGTTCGTGCTGAAGCGCGAGTGAACGAGCGCAAGCGCGGACTCGATGAGCGGGTCGCGAAGATCCAGATAGTACGTGTCCACCTGGTCGGTCGTCAGCATGCCCTTGTAGACGATCGTGCTGGACGACAAGCTGCAGAAGTAGAACTGCTCCCGACCTGCGCCCAGCTCCTCCCGAATCCGGTTCTCCGCCACCTTGCGGATCACGTACAGCTTGCGCTCGAAGGCGAGCTGATCCGGGAACTCTCCCTTCGCTCCGATGAAGATCTGACGGATGAACGGCTGAGCCGCCTTGGCCGTCTCGCCGAGCAGAGCATCATCCGTAGGCACCGTGCGCCAGCCGATCACGTCCTGGCCTTCCTGGCGGATGACCTCCTCCACGATCTCCTCACAAGCCTTGCGTTCCTCCGGCACAGGCGGCAGGAACACCATGCCGACACCGTACTTGCCTGCGGATGGCAGCTTGATGTTGCGCTTCTCCAGCTCCTTCCTGAAGAAGGCATGGGGGATCTGGAACAGGATGCCCGCTCCGTCCCCTGTATTGGTTTCCGCCCCCTGACCGCCACGGTGATCAAGGTTGGTGAGTATCGTCAACGCCTGGCGAATGATCTCGTGTGATTTTTTCCCCTTGATATGAGCGACAAAACCCATGCCGCAAGCATCGTGTTCAAACTGCGGATCATATAAGCCTTGACTTTTGGGCAATCCAATTTTCGTCATGTCGAGCAACCTCTCTGCTAAAAATTCGCATATAAAACTGCCATTAAATGGACAATCCGTCTGCACGATACATTTCCAAGCATCTGCATCCATTTGGTGTACTCATTGTATCACCGGCCTTGCAGGCTCGCTAATTCAATTCTTTTATATCCCCGATAAGGTTTTGATTGCCTTTTTATGCTATCGAAGCAAAGAAAAGTATGTGTAATATTACATGACATATAATGTAGAAATAAATTAACACAAAGGATGCCGGTCGCGCGGTTGATGCGGTCTCCTTCAGCCGCAAGCCCGACCTGCAACTTCCTGGCCGCTGCCGTCGTCTCCTATCAATAAACTGGAAATCTTCCTTGCAAACGATTAAGATGTATAATGCAACAGACATGGACAGCCGTGCTGTAACCCAGGTCATGCTTCCGGACCGGAATTTCAACGGTTGTTGTGAATCAGCCGACGGGCGCCATGCGGAACATGTTTGCTCCACATCCCCGGAACCTGCATCCGTCATCAGCAACCATGAAACCAGACACAACCTTGCAATATACAGAAATGGAGAGACACATCTTGAGTTGGATAGAGTGGTTCAAGCAATTGTCGGTTGAGGATGTGCTCAGCCTGCTCGACTACATAAGCGCGTACGGCCCTTTGCCAGGCATCGCGTTGACCTTCATCGAGGCGCTGCTGCCGTTCCTGCCGCTCGTGGTCATCCTGGTCGCCAATGCCAATGCCTATGGCATGTGGCAAGGCTTCCTGCTGTCCTGGATCGGCACCACCGTCGGCGCGCTGGTCGTGTTCCTGTTCTTCCGGCTGCTCGGCCGGCGATTCAGCGCCGCCCTGCAGAGACGCTATCCGAAGACGAAGGCGATGTTTCATTGGCTTCAGCACCGCGGCTTCACGCCGCTCCTGATCGCCTACAGCCTGCCCTTCACGCCGTCCGCGCTCGTCAACGCCATATCCGGCATCAGCAGGATCCCGATCCCGACCTATGTGATCGCGCTTGCGCTCGGCAAGGGACTGCTCGTGCTGGTCATCACGTTCCTGGGACAGGATCTGGTCTCCCTCATCCACTCCCCCGGGAAGATCGCGCTGATCATCATCGTGTTCTTCCTCCTGTGGTGGCTCGGCAAGAAATGGGAAGCCAGGTATCACCGCGAACCGGACAAGCCTGAGGAGCACCTGCCCAGCTGACCGCAGGCGCGCTCATCAGCCATTCGAAGGGCTCCGTCTTGCGACGACCTCCGCTTGCTCGCATCGCGATCCTGCCTGCATCCTGCATGCGCCTGCAACCAGCGGATGCACAGAAATATTCGCCCTGCATTTTGCTTGCATGGCGGGACATCTATCCAATCGTAATGCGTACGCCCTCCATATGATGTATTGTTCCAATAAAGAAAGGAGGTCGCACGCAACATGAATATGCCCAATGCTAACATGGGTCCTTCGTATGTAAGCCCGGCGAGCAACGTGAGCCCGTACGCCAGCAATATGGGGCCATATGCCAGCAATATGGGACCGTATGCCAGCAACATGGGGCCGTATGCCAGCAACATGGGGCCGTATGCCAGCAACATCAGCCCACTGGCCAGCAATGTCAGCCCACTGGCCAGCAATGTCAGCCCGCTCGCCAGCAACGTCAGCCCGCACGCCCACGCCAACGCAGCACCGGTAGCCAAGAAGCCGTTCGTCGCAGGAGCCTATACATCGGCTGGCGTCATACTGGTGCTTTATATCCTGCTCGTCATCATCACGCGCAAATTCTGACCTCATCTGATATGCCCTCGAACTGCCTCAGTTCGAGGGCATACTGCTCAGAAGAAGCTTCCAGGGTACGGGTATCCGCCGTAATAAGGGCCATACCCGCCATACCCGCCATACCCGCCATACCCGCCATACCCGCCATACCCGCCATACCCGCCATACCCTCCATATCCGCCATATCCCCCGTAACCACCGTAGGGATAGTAACCGCCAAAATACGGTTCGGAACCGATCGCCAACAGATCAAACAGGGCAAGCGGCAGTATCGCCTTCGTGTGTGCTCGCTTGCCGCCTGCAGGACGCAAGGCATATCTGTCCTTGCCGAGACGGACCAGCTTGCCCGAGAGAACCTTGCCGCTCTTCGTGAGCGCATAGACGTGCTTGCCCTCCAGTTTCGACAGCTTCCTTGCAATAGCAGAAGCGTTCATGAGATGCACCTCCCTTGGCATTGTCCCTTTATTTTATGTTCGTTCGTTGCTCCGAGAGTGGTTGTCCGTCCAGAAACTCGAATTTATGCGTTTTTCCCTGAACTTTCGAGAACTTTCGGACATACCAAGCGGAAAGGCGCAATATATATAACGAACGAGGGAGGATACCTGCATGAGGAACAACAAGCTGACGGTGATCGTCGTGCCGAACTTCGAGCGCAAGGTTCGAAGGTTCCGAACGACGAAAGCGACGATCTGTATCGTCCTGATCGCCATCATCTGCGCGATGTGCGCCTTGTACCTCTGGCGTGAATGGACGAAGCAGATCTATGATGAGCAGGTGGTTCGGCTTGCCAACCAGTTGACGGACGAGCGGATATCCCACAACGATGCGTTAACCGAGAAAGAAGCGACGATCGAGGCGCTGCAACAGAAGATCATCCAGCTGACCGAACAGACGGAGGAAGTGCGAAGCAAGCTGGCTGAACTGCAGCAGTTGGAGTTGACACTTATATCACTCACTGGCGTTAGTTTATCTGACATTTATTTTGATGAAGAAATGAACGAACAAGAAGCGGCGGACAGCTCCTTGCGGGCATCGGGGGGAGCGTACATTCCGGCGGAAGAGGAGGGCATCATGGAGCTCGCCGCGGAGACCGGCACCGCCTTAAGCCAGTTGTCCATATCCCTGTCCCGGATGTCTGACAAGCTGGCGGCGCTGATCGAGGAGATCGAACATCTCAGGTACCTGTCCAGCATCACCCCCACGATCTGGCCAACCTCAGGCAGACGGATCAGCTCCGGTTATGGCTACAGGATCGATCCATTCACCCGACGCTCGGCTTTCCACAGCGGCATCGATATTGAAGGCAAGCTGAATGATGACGTCTATGCCACAGCGGCCGGCACCGTGGCGGAAACCGGATACAACAGCACGCTCGGCAACTACATCATCATCGACCATACACTCGGCATCCGTACCTTGTATGGTCATCTCCGGAAGATCCTCGTGGACGAGAACGCCAGCGTGGACAAAGGCGATCGGATCGGCCTCATGGGTTCCACCGGCAGAAGCACAGGGCCGCATCTCCATTATGAAGTGCACAGGAATGGCGAAACCGTTGATCCAGGACCATATCTCCAAGAAACCCCCAGGGAGGGATGAGCGATGAGCAAAATCACCCGTTTCAAGGACAGGAAGACCCATACAACCGACACGCTGATCGGCCATGATACGGTCATCGAGGGCAAGCTGCATTGCAGCGCCAGTCTCCGGATCGATGGCACGGTGCGCGGCGACATCGTCTGTCTGGGGAACCTGCACGTGGGAACGAAGGGAGTGCTGCATTCGGATATTCAGGCGGCCAACGTCTATCTGGCGGGCAAGATTCACGGCACGGTCACGACTCCCGGAACGTTGTACATAGCGAAGACGGGCAAGCTGTATGGCGATCTGGACATCGCCAGGCTCGAGGTCGCCGAGGGCGCGATCTTCGAAGGCACGATCATCATGAAGCAACAGGAAGCCAAAGCCGCAGCCGCCCAGCAGAAAAACCAGAAGGTCAAGGCGGTCAAATAGTTCAGGCGGCACCGCACATGCAGGTGGGATCAGGCCTTCGTCTCGTCCTCCAGCCCCGCGTAACCCAGCGCGTGGGCCGCTTCCGCCATCGTCCGGTAGCCAAGGGCGTTCGGATGCACCATGTCCTCGCCGATCAGGTCATCGGTCCGATATTGGAAGGCTTCATAGACATGAACCACGCGGACATACGGCGTCTCATAGGGCAGCCATTCCCGGTTGAATCGTTCGATCCAATACTCCGTCTCTTCGATGATCGGAAACGGATTGTACAGGTTCAGGATGCGCATCACCAGCGGCTTGTTCCCGTCCCCGCCGGAGGCTGAGCGGATATGCCCGATGCTCTCGAAGATGCGCCTGATATTGATCGTGAACAGTCGCAGCGCTGCTTTCAGCACCTGCGGATCGCGATTCAGGAGAAACTCTCGCGCCGCCCCCAGCAGGTCGTTGCCGCCCGCTGTCAGACTGATCAGATCCGCCTGGCGAATCGCCTGCCGGAGGTCGTCATTCGTCGACATTCGATGTAAAATGTCGGAGGTCGTGTCGCCGGTGACACCGGCGTTCAGGACCACCGCCTGCCTGCCCAGGGCGGATTCCATCAGCCTGCTGTACGCCGCCACGAAGCTGTCCTCGGCAGCAACGCCATACCCTTCCGTCAGCGAATCGCCCAGAGCCACATAATACAAAGGCGGTTTCACCGTCTGTCACCCCATTTCTGTCCGTTTGCGGATATTTTCGGTGTATTCCCAATATATGAGGGGACAGCTAATTTACATTCATAGGTATGACAGCAGGACGGAGGTTTTGTCGCGTCGCGCCATGGATGCGCGGCATCACCTCCGTCTCCCTGCCTGCTGCCGCTTGATCGTTTGATGCTGTGCCTGAGCTTCATGACAATCATCAAGCGAATATGTCCATTTTTGTTGACGCCAGACTCCAAACATGGTATATAATGTATAAAAATACTGGATGCGGAAGAACCGTCTCATGCAACTCAGGTTGTGGATGGCGGTTTTTTTGTGCCAATCGACGCGGTTCCGGTTGCGATCCAGGAATGTCAAGGGGAGAGGATAACGATGATCAAGATTTGGAAATGGTTGGTCGTCATGATGGTCTTGGCGATTGTTCCAACGGTACAAGCAGCGGAAGGGGTGCCTCAGGATCTTGCTGATGTTGGAGAGGCATCGGCAGACAGCAGCAACAACCAGGCTATGGGAGCGAAAGAGAACACCATTGCCTCCTTCACGGATATTTCAGCTTCTCACTGGGCCTACGCTGACGTGATGGCCGGCGTGCAGAAGGGGTACATCAACGGTCTGCCGAACGGCACCATTGCGCCGGATCAGACGGTCAGCCGGGCGGAGTTTATCAAGATGGCGGTGGCGGCATTGGGGCTGCCAATCGAAGAACAGCAATCTGGCGAAGCCTGGTATGTGCCGTATGCCAGAGCGGCGCTGGAGCATGGCCTGATCGATCCCGCTGAATATGAGGACGGGGATTATGCCCGATTCATGAGCCGCATGGAAATGGTGCGCGTGGCGGTGAAGGCGATCGACGAGTCCACCCGAAACGCTGGCCTGCTGGATGAGGAGCTGATGCTGAAAGCGGTGGAGAACGGCATCATCCGCGGCATCAACGGCAAGACCGTCCCGCAAGGGACGAGCACCCGCGCCCAGGCGGTCACGGTCATCGAGCGTATGCTGAAGGTGCGTGATGGGGGCGAGCTGCCGGTGGACGAGGAGGTTCTCGAAATCGCAAGGATCGAATACCGCATCGCCATCGGGGATATATGGGAAGTGGATGGAGAATACAGGAGGGTTTATAACGATATCGCCAGCTATTTCGAAATGAAGCTGCTCGATTCCATTTATATCGAAGACGGCCATTTAAAGGGTTACCTCCCTGTTACTCCGGAGGGAACATTCTACCATATGGGGTTTCAAGTTTGGTATGATCCCAAAGACAAAGTGGTAGCCAGTTCCACTGGCGTACAACATTTAATCACTCGAAGCACAATACTGACGCCAGGTGAGTATTTCTCATTGCCGATCAAGGCGGTGGATAAGGCGAAAGAAATTACTTTAAGTGTTTCCCTTGAAAATGCAGCTATGCCATCTAACAGACACCATACGATCATGTACTACCTGGATAACAAGCGAATCGTGGAGATCATCAACTATTAATTCAGAAGGTGATCATGCATGCGAATCATCAAGTGCATTGTCCAACTGATGATGCTGGCCGTTATCCTGTTCACTGTCACTTCCATAACAGAAGGGGGAACCCCTTCTGTTATGGCTTCCACCTCCATTCAAGGAGATATTTCTTTCACTTCAATTGACACTACGGGATATATCTATGCAGGTACCGTTCATCCCCTACACAGTTTTCAGCTGTGGCACTACAGCGGAGGATACTGGGGAAACGAAACATATGGTCTCCGGATCGACGATGCAGACATGATCGTTCTTGCTAACGGGGCACTTTTAACTGAGAAACTTATGCAACAACGTTTCAAAAGAACATTGGATCTGCCACCGCAGGTCATGGAATACCTGAGCCAAGCTGGCCCCAATGGGCTTCAAAATGTAAAGATGCGATTTAGATCTACTGGTACAGTTGACCCGCAAAGTATATTTGACATCCCAAAATATATCCTGACCTATTCACCCCCAGCAGGTACGAACCCTGCAAAAGGGACCATCTATGTTGAATTCAGGCCTAAATATTTTATCGATAAGAAAACGTTTGTATCTCCGGAGGAGATTGGTGGACTTAACGTCGAAATTTGGCAACCATTGACTCGCGATCACGGTTACGTCACCTTTTCCATCTACACGCGCGGCGGAGCGCATCTTGGCCAAGGATCCTCAGATTACGTACCAAATCCGATCCAGCCAGGGGATATTGTAAACAACGAAGGACATCTGGTGGCAGGAAAACCGTTTACCGTCACCACTCAAGGGTATCAGCTCTCGACCTATGACGGCTCGCAGATCAAGGTGGGCCACAACACGTTTCACAATGGCGGGGCGGTGGGGCTGGAGTTTTTCTTTCCGATGTCGGTGGATTTCTACATTCCCAATCCGACGCCTCTGGATACGATCCGCATTCATTACGTGGACGATCAGGGCGCAGAGCTGCTGCCGTCCGAGAAGATCAGTCCGACGGCCGCAGGACCTCACACCGTATCGGCCAAGACCATCAATGGCTATGAGCTGATCAGCCCCTCCAGTGTGACCGTGAACATTCAATATACGGACACCGAACATCAGGTCACCTTCATCTACAAGCTGCCCGAGCCTGGCGGGCCGGTGGCGGACTTCACCTGGAGTCCGACGACGCCAAAGGCCAAGCAAACGGTGCAGTTTACCGACCTGTCCTATCATCCGGATGGCGTGGAGATCGTGGACTGGCGATGGTATGTCCAGATCGTGACCAGCCTGTATGGAAGGAACCCATCCCATGCGTTCAACAACGAAGGAACTTATCAGGTCAGGCTGCTCGTGGTGGATGCCAACGGCAAGACGGATTCCATCGTGAAATACATCACCGTGGAACCGGCGGACCCCAAGTATCCGCCGACCGCGTGCATAAATGCCCCTTCCCGCCTGATCGCCGGCGACAAGGCGTCGATCAGCTCCTGCAGCACGGATCCGGACGGCGAGATCGTGGAATACCTCTGGAGCTGGTCCGGGCAGGGGACACCTGATGCGCCTGGCGATCTCGAAAATAATGCGACCAGCGGAAACATCTTCTTCATGCAGCCTGGCAAGCAGGTGGTGTCCCTGATCGTTCGGGACAATGACGGCCTGACTGACTATGCCGAAGCCTATATCGACGTGCAGGCGCCATACCCCTATGCACATATGACCGTTGGCGGCACCCTGAAGGAAAACCGCAAGGTCATTCTGGATGCCAGCCAGAGCATGGGGACGATGTTTTACCCGATCAACAAGAACCTGACGACGTGGGAGATCACGCCGCTCGATGGCCAGAATGTCGCTTCCATCAAGTTCAAAGGCCATACGAATGTCGGCCATCAGAAGGAAGTGCTGTTCAAACAGCCGGGCAGGTATCACGTGCTCCTGACGGTCTACAACACCTATGGCAACTACGGGCAAACGGAACAGATCATCACCATTGCGGAGGACAAGCCGCCAGTCGCGCTTTTTACCGTTCCGGAGAGGGTGTATCGCGACCCGAACAACGGCAACAAGGCGACCATCACGTTAAGGGATCAGTCGTATTCGCCGGACGGCGACACCATCCAGCAGCGAATCTGGAAGGTGCTCTACGATTCGCAGAATGATGGCAATCTGGACAACGACACCTGGATCGTGATCGACTCCGGCAATCAAACGGAGGTCACGTACGAGTCCGATCAGGTAGGGCATTACTACTTTGTGCTGGAGGTTGTCGAAGGGTTTGGCCAGGAAACCATTCCCGAATTTATCTCGCCGCAAGACTATAAGCGAGCATCGAACGAATGAGCTATGCGGGATACCGCCCTTGGCTGTTACCGTAAGTCGTTCCGCTGTTCGTGGCAAACTAGGCTCGAGAGCCGATAGAATCGACCCTCGACGATAGGAGCGCTGAGCATGGAATGCCTGCACCATCGCGTCATCCGCAAATGTCAGGGGCGGCCCAAAGGCCGCCCCTGATTGCGTGTGTCACTGTTCCTTTGCCTTGGCTCGATAAGAAGCGGTCGCCATCGCCAACAGATTGCCTTCAGCATCGCAAATGCGGCCTTCCGTTGTGATCAGATTGCGCGTGCTGTGGACGATCCTGCCCGACACCTTCATCAAACCGCTGCGAATCGGCGCCACATAATGGATCGACAGATTCGTCGTGACGACCCGCGCATGGGGTCGAGCATAATATGCCGCATACCCCATCATGTGATCCAGCATCGTGGCGTACACCCCGCCATGCGAGATGGCCATATGATTGAGGTGGTGCTTCTCGATCTGAATTTCTCCGAACACCTCTCCATCCTTCACAGCGGTGATCCGTCCTCCGATGAAGTCAAAGAACGTCCCTTCGCCCTCTTGTTGCAGCCACTCCAGCGATGCTTCGGTCATAGCCCTTCCCCTCCGGAAGTAATCGATTTGCGGTCTTTACTTAATATATGCGTATCGGCAGGAGATCATCAGCGGGCCATACCCGTCTCAGATATCGAGCGAGAGTGCCTGCACCGCGATCCAGAACACCATATACAGGATGACGAAGATGAACAGCGCGGCGAAGCCCTGAGACAGCTTGACGCGATGCGCTTCAGCCAGTCCGGCCACCAGGAAGATCAGCGCATAGAGAGAGAAAATCAGATCCCCGATGAGGAGCAACACATCGGCCGCCGGATGCGCCGCCTGCGCCTCAGCCAGCGCTTCTCCTCCCGCAAGGAAAGCTTCACCGTACAACGCATACTGGATGATCGAGAGGACAAGCGTGCCCACAAACGGCAGCATCGCCCAACCGACGACTGTGATCAATCGACGATACGTTCCGGTACCGCCCACCCATCTACCAAAAAACATAAACAATAAAGAAAGCGCCATAAACATGAGGATACCCGAGATGATGCCCGCTCCTGCAGTCAGCAGCAGCTTCGACACATCGTTCGTCAGTCCATCGTCAATCTCGCTTGTCTGGACAAACTCCCATGCGTTTACGACCCCGCTCACCGCCGCAAACAGATAAGCCGGCAACAGGCTCCCTCTGTCCAACAGCTCCCGCATGGCGATCCGCGGGTGGATCCAGATCGAGAGGAGCGGGATGGTGCGCTGTTCCTTGTTCACATCCGCCACAATGACCAACTCCCTAATGCTACTCAATAGTGTTCATTATAGCAATTCCCGGAAGAGTTTGTCCATGTCGACAGGGCAACGGACACGTTATTGTCGAACATCCGCAGCCCGTCGTATACTAGAACAGGGTCGAGGCCCAACCCGCTTATCTGATATGCGCTCCGACTCATCATCCAACGAAGGTTCCACACCATTTCATGCACGATTATATCGCAGATTGATCATCGATAACGGCTGGGAAACAACGCATCCACGTTCCGATAACACTCGCGCCAGGCGGCAGTTCGATGAAACAGTGATTCCATGCTCCGCTGGCAACCGGCCATATGATGACACGCAACAACCGATCGAAACACAGCCTGAAAAAAGGACAGGAGGTCAACCGCATGACGGACATATACGATACAACCCCATCCGGTGAACCGGTCAGCAACCTGTCCCATGCGGACAAGCCGCAGGGCAGCGCGCATCATGCGACCGGGATGGAAGATTCAGTTGCACGACCGAACCGCTCGGGACGCGCCGTCATCCTGGGGGGAGGACGGCTGGGCGAGTGGGCGCTGCGGCATATCCGCCCGGACGATCTGCTGATCGCCACCGACCGCGGCGCGCTCTTCGCCGTGCAGCACGGCCTCAGGCCCCGGATGTCGCTAGGCGACTTTGATTCGATCACCCCGGCCGAGCTGGCAGAAGTGGAAGCCGGCAGCGAAGCCGTCAACGCCTGCGATCCGGTCTGGAAGGATCTCACCGATACGGAGATGGCCTTCGAATACGCGCTCTCCCAAGGCGTCCAGGAGATCCTGATGCTGGGCGTCACCGGGACGCGGCTTGATCATACGCTTGCCAACCTTCATCTGCTGGCGGCGGCTGAACAGCATGGCGTACAGGCAGTCATCATCGACCCCCACAACGAGATCAGGCTTGCCACCAGCCGCCAGCCTCTGACCATCGTCCCGAGCGGGTACCGGTACGTATCCCTGCTCCCCCTCACCTGGCAGGTGACCGGCATCACGCTGGCGGGCTTCCTCTATCCGCTGGAGGATGCGGTGCTGACCCTCGGCATGACACGCGGCATCAGCAACGAGCTGATCGCTGACCGCGGCACGATCGAGCTGAAGTCCGGCCAGCTGCTCGTCATCCAGAGCCGGGACTGAATGCCGAGGCGGTCGAAGGGGCGTGAGAGAAGAAAAGATCTTCTCCCAGACACTCCAGATCGGACGTTACAGCGCGAGAGAAGATAAAATCGTCTCTCAGTTGAAGCGACGTGAGAGACGATCATTTCGTCTCTCAGACAGCCCGGAAGCGGATGAAGCGGGTGTCGCCCCTCCGCTAGAGTCGGCGGGACAGCTTGCCCTCCATGTAGGCCACCGCCTGATACATCAGCGTCGCGACGAGCGCGATCACGAACAGGCTGCTGATCACCAGCGTGAAGTTGAAGACCTGGAAGCCGTAGATGATCAGGTATCCCAGCCCCTCCCGCGCCACGAGGAACTCCCCGACGATCACCCCTACCCAGGACAGGCCGACATTGACCTTGAGTGTGGAGATGATCGTGGGAAAGGAAGCGGGCAGGATCACCCTGCGAAAGACCGTCAGGCGATTGCCGCCGAACAGGCGAACGACCTTGACATAGTTGGCGTCCACTTCCTTGAAGCTGGTATACACGACAAGCGTGGTGATGATCACCGTCACCGCCAACGCCGTTGCGATGATCGAGCCAAGCCCCGGACCGATGGCCACGATGAAGATCGGACCCAGCGCCACCTTCGGCATGCTGTTCAGGACGACGATGAACGGATCCAGCACCCTGGCGAGGAACGGCGACCACCAGATCACGGCGGCAAGCAACGTTCCGCACAGCGTTCCGAGGAGAAAGCCGCACAGCGTCTCCAGCACCGTCACCCATACATGCGGCAGGAGCGTTCCTTCCAGCAGATTCTCCCACAAGAGGCCGAATACCTTGCTGGGATAGCTGAAGATCAGCACATCGATCCATTTGTGCCTTCCGGCTATCTCCCACAGGCCGATCGAGCCGAACAGGATCAGGAGCTGCGCCGTCAGCACCCAGGCCCCGGACCTGCGCCTGGCGCGCATATAGACAGCCAGCGCTTCGGCAGCGATCCTGTCACCTGCCCGCTCGACTCGCCCATCCTCCTGCTTCTTCGCGATGCTCTCTGTCAACGTTCATCCTCTCCTTCCGTCTCCAGAAGTTCCTGCCACAGCTCGCGGAACAGCCGATGGAAGTCAGGCAGCTCCCGCGCCTCCAGCGGCATGGCGCTGCGAATCGGCTCAGGGATCTCGATCTCCCTCCTGATGCGCCCCGGGTTGCGTCCGAGGACGATCACGCGGTCGCTCATCGCGATCGCCTCGGAGAGATCATGCGTCACGAGGATCGCCGTCTTGCGTCCAGCCCGCAAGGTATCGAGGACCAGCTCCTCGAGCGTCAGCTTCGTCTGGTAATCCAGCGCCGAGAAAGGCTCGTCGAGCAGCAGCACATCCGGCTTCAGCGCCAGCGTCCGAACCAGCGCCGCCCGTTGCCGCATACCTCCTGACAGCTGCGTCGGATAGCGGTCCTCCAGACCGGCGAGCCCCATCTGCCGCAGCAGCTGCCGGACATATGCCGTGGTCTCATCGCTCACCTGACGTGTGATCTCCAGGCCCGTCATCACGTTGTTCCAGATCGTCGTCCACGGGAACAGATAATCCTGCTGCAGCATATAGCCGACCCGCGCCGAGGGGCCAGACAGCATCTGGCCCTGGATCCTGACGCTTCCCGAAGTCGGCTGGATCAATCCCGCGATCACGGACAGGATCGTCGTCTTGCCGCAGCCGCTCGGACCGACCAGGCTGACGAACTCACCCGGGCGAACACCGAGCCGGATGTCCTCCACCGCCAGCATCGCGCCTTGCTCGGTCACGTAGACATGCGTCATGTTCAGGACCTCTACGGCATAAGACATGTGATCTTCCCTCCCGAATGTAAGTGCCATGTAAGTGCCGCTGCCTGCAGTCCATCCCGTCACTTGCTCAATTCGCGAATCGCAGCTTCAGCAAACGAGTTGTCGACGATCGCGGCATGATCCACCCGCGCCGGCAGCTCCCCGGCCTCCTCCATGATGTCCAGCAGATTGTTCCACTCCGCCTCATCGATGATCGGATCCTCCGCATACGAGCCTTGATTCCTGTACCGCTCGATCACCCGCTTCACGATCTCGCGGTCCGTGTCCTCGAAATACGGCAACACCGCGTCCGTCACCTCATCCAGCGAGGCGGTCTGCACCCATATCTGTGCGCGATGCACGGCATTCGTGAATTTCTGGATCAGCTCCTTGTTCTGCTTGATGAAGCTTTGTTTGGCCATAAATACCGTGTAGGGCAGCTTGCCGCTCTCCGTGCCGAACGAGGCCACGACCTTGCCCCTGCCTTCCTGCTCGAAGACGGTCGCCTGAGGCTCGAACAGCTGCACGAATTCGCCCGTGCCGGATGCGAAAGCGGCCGGGATATTGGCGAAGTCGATGTTCTGGATCAGCTCCATATCCTTGTGCGGATCGATGCCGTGCTTCTTCAGGGTGAACTCGCCGGCCATCTGCGGCATGCCGCCCTTGCGCTGACCGAGGAAAGTCACCCCTCTCAGCATCTCCCAGCTGAAATACTCGATCGGTTCGCGCGAGACGAGGAAAGTGCCGTCCGTCTGGGTCAGTTGCGCGAAGTTGATCACCGGATCATCAGCGCCTTGCGCGTACACATAGATCGAGGTCTCCGATCCGACCAGGGCGATGTCGATATGGCCCGAGAGCAGGGCGGTCATCGTCCGGTCTCCGCCCGGTGTCGTGGTCAGTTCAACCTCCAATCCCTCATCGGTGAAAAATCCCTTGCTCAGCGCCACATACTGCGGCGCATAGAAAATCGAACGCGTCACCTCACCGATGGTGATCTTCTGTTTGCTGCCGCCTGAACATCCCGCGAGCAGCGCCATCATGGATAGCAGGACCGCCAGTCCCATCATGAATATTCGCTTCTGCATCCCCATTCCTCCAGATTGAAATTGAAGATTGTGTAATATCCTATGCAGAAGCCCAGACATGTGCTATCAGGATGAGCGGGAAAACCGGACATCTTCGCGGGCCAAAAACAAGGCTCCCCCTGTGACAGATCGTGAACTGTCACCAAGGGGAGCCTGATCGCCATGGAGGGTCCGGGCTAGTCCGTTACCCGATAGTAGGCGGTCCGCTGATTCGGAATCCAGCTCTCGCGACCGTCGCTGGGCGACCATTCCACCCATGCAGCCGCGGATTCATTGTAGCCGTAGTACGTCGTGGTCATCCCTTCGCGATAGGCGAACAGATCACCGCCGAACATAATGTAACCGGTCGCGTCGATCGGCGTCACCGGCTCGGGCTCGCCATTTCTCGGCCACCAGAACAGCTTGTCCGTGTCGCCGTCATCCGTGACCTCGGCCAGATAGGCGCCGGAGCTCGTCACACCGACCAATCTGCCGGGCGCACTCGCCTCCGTACCGCTTCCTGTGACGTACAAGGTGATGACCTGCCCATCCCGGCAGGTGGTCAGATAGTAACCATAGCCGTTCGTCGGCACGGCGATCGCCAGCGGCATGATCCCGTTCTCCGATAATGGCCACAGATCGGATATGACCTCGGGAGCTTCAATGACCTCCATCTCCGGATTGTAGACAGTCAAGCGGCCTTGACCGTATGGCTGTCCATGCTCCATGACGGACGTTTGCGTCAGCACGAGCAGGCGGTCGTTCCTCCGATCCACCTGGTAGGCGAGCACCTGCTGCTCATCATCCGCGACCAGCTCGCGCGTGGTGTCGGACTCCACATCATAGACCCAGAGCTCATAGGACGACAGGTAGAGGAGCGTATCGTTATCCAACCAGTCGATAGGCGCGTACACGGTATCATCGCGCACATGGACGGAGCGCTGAAGGATCAGCGGCGCTTGTCCGTTGCGTTCGATGACGATGCCATAATAGGCTCCCTTGCCGTCCTCATCCTTGCTCAGCTCGACGAGTCCGGCATACTTGCTGCCTTCAGGCGAGAAGATCAGCGCATCATAATACGTGTCCCGCTTGCTCCAGCCGGCCTTGCCTCCGGAGGCGGCGTTGAACCAGGATCGCGACGGCGTCTGATGGATCACGAGCGAATCGAACTTCCTGTCCACAAAATTGCCGTCCCGGGATCGGTAGTCCGCCAGCGGCCACTCGAAGTTCACCGAACCGATCTCGATCTTGAGCTGGGTATCGCTCAGCCACTCCGAGCCGGGCACCTCGATCCGCTGCATCGGCTCCGTGAAGCGGATGACGACCGAGCTTTCCTCATCCGATACGAAGAGATGGATGCGGCCATCCGCCTCCCCCGGTATCTGCAGGGAGAACGGGATTCGCAGGTTGCTCGGATTCAGCGTAAACATCAGATGGGCCTGCTTCCTGACCAGCCGGATCTTCTCCAGATCCCCGAGGACCAGCTCGGCTTCCTCCGCGAGATCGCGGATCTTCACCTCATAGCTTCCCGGCTCGTCGCCCGACGCGACCTCATATTCCGCGCCGATCAGACGGATATGCTTCTGCAGAACATTCGGTTCCGTTATCGTATCGGGGTGCAACTGCAGCTTCAGCACAACCTCCGATTCATGCACCGACCAGGTCACAGGTTCCTCCGGAAGCTCGCCCGCATAGGTCGCGATCGGCTCCGAACTGCCCTGGCCCGTCTGCCATATCTCCAGTTCGGCTACCGCTTCGGACAGCTTGACCTTCGTTGGCGCAGATGCGCCCCCTTGCGACTTGTCGCCCCCTTCAGGGTCCTCGCTTCTGCAGGCCGTGATGGCGAGCAGCATGATGAACAGGCACACCATGGTTCTCCAGTATTTCATCGGCATTCTCTCCTGCCTCTTATCATTGGAACTCAGCACTTTTTCTATATGTAGCGTTGCCAGAACAGCGGTTTTGTATATATTGACGTTCCTCGTTCGCCAAGGGTTTCACATATATGTGACCTCTGGAAAACAAAAAATACATGATTCGATGATTTCCAGCGCCCGATTTCGGAGTATACTATAAACAAAAGAAAGATTCCGGTTCATGCGAGGAGGGATCCTCATGCAATTGTTCAGTCCCACTTACGGTTCGTTGACCGAACAGGCGGTTGTTGAGCAGATCAGCCGCTTCGTCAGACAGGATCCGCACGCTGACTACAAGCTGGTCATCGGCACGGATTCGCACACGACGCATCAAAGCTCCACCTTCGTGACCGCCGTGATCGTGCACCGCATCGGGCGCGGGGCAAGATTCTACTTCCGTCGCGTGCGATCCAAGCCGATGCATGACCTGCGATCACGCATTTACAAGGAAACGGAGCTCAGCCTGGATCTGGTCAACAGGCTGATGCATGCCGGTCTGGATGAGTTATGCGCAGCATGGCCACTAGAGATCCACGTCGACATCGGCAAGCACGGCGAAACCAAGGCTTTGATCCAGGAAATTACCGGATGGATCACATCCGTCGGCTTCATCGTGCGCATCAAACCGGATTCCTTCGGCGCCAGCGCCGTTGCGGATCGGTTCACCAGCTGAGCTTAATCGAACAGGTCCTCGAAGATATCGAATACTCTTCGCTTCTTGTGTTTCTTGCCATATTTCCGATCATCATCACGATATTCCCGATATGGCCGATGCTCCTCGTATGCCTGTTTGCTCTCGTATCCTTCCCCGATCTCCGGATATTCTCGCCGATATGCGCGCTCGCCCTCCAGCAATTTCTCCAGTTCTCCGCGGTCCAGCCATACCCCCTTGCAGCTGGGGCAGATATCGATCATCACGCCTTCCTTCTCAACCTCACGCATCCGCACTTGATCACATACCGGACATAACATCATCATACCTCCTCTTCTGAATCAGACTGCATCTACTGGCACACATCGCCATCCAAGATCATGGTCGCCAATCACAAGAGATCCTATGCGCATGCACCATCTGTCGACTCCATATGGGTTCATTTACCTGATCAAGTTCATTATAGAGCAGACATATCCCATATGCTATATTTCCAGTTGGATGAGCCCTTTACTCATGTAATACGTCATCCCATGCTGCCTGGTCTCGTCTTCGCGTACAGAACCAGATGTTCAACATCTCCTGTCAGGATAGAGGATGTTCACCCGACTGTCGCTGATATAGAAAAGCTGGACAGAAACCTCAGCGGGTTCTGCCCAGCTTGCATGCAGATGATCATTATCGTTGGATCATTTCCATTTATGATTGTGGCAACATCCTGTCAGCCATTATTCCAACCAAGCATTTACCTTGTCGGCGTTCTGTTCGACCCATTCCTTGGCTGCCTCTTCCGGCTCTGCTCCGTTCTGGATGGCGATCATCACTTCGGCCATCTCATCCGGCGTCCAGTAGAATTTATCGAGGAACGCATACGCGTCCGGCATGTCTTCCTGCAAGCCTTGGCGGACGATCGTATGGATCTGTTCAGCGTCGCCGAACACCTTCTTAGGATCTTCCAGATACTTCAGATCCATCGCTGCGAATTTCCAATGCGGCGTCCAGCCGGTGACCACGACCGCTTTGCCAGCTGCATAATCATCCTGCAGCACTTGCGCCATCGCTTGCGAAGAGCTGGATACCAGCTTCATATCGAGCCCATATTCCTCGATCGCTCTCTCCGTTGCCTGCATGACACCGGCACCTGCTTCTATACCGATGATCTCCCCTTGAAACAGCGCCGCCACATCCGGGTCCGCCAGATCCTCGATCGATGTCGCTTCGACATAGGTTGGCACAACCAGGCCGATCGCAGCACCTTCCAGATTCGGACCAAGATCGACGAAGCTATCCTTCAGCTCTTCATAGTAATTGCCGTGTGTACCCGGCAACCATGCCGCTACCATCGCATCGGCGCTGCCATCCGCAATGCCTTGCCACATCGGTCCGTTATCGACTTGCAGCATATTGACCTTGTAACCCAGACGATCCTCCAGCACCGTCTTCACGACATTCGTGCTGGCAATCTCCGAATCCCAAGCGACATAGACAAGTGTAATCTCCTTGTCTGCGCTTTGTCCATCGGTGCCTGCTGCACCCCCGTTGCCGCTGCAAGCGGCGAGCACCATCGAACATCCAAGCACCAAACCTACTAGCCATAAAGTCATTTTCTTCATTACCCTACTCTCCCTTTCCTATTCATGACATTCTGAGTGATACGGTCCAGGATGACCGCGAGGATCACCACCGCCAGACCGGCTTCGAAGCCTTGCCCGATCTGCAATCTCTGTACCGCGGTAAGCACCTTGTCCCCCAGCCCTTGTGCGCCGATCATCGATGCGATCACCACCATGGACAAGCTGAGCATGATCGTCTGGTTGATCCCAGCCATGATCGTTGGCACAGCCAGCGGCAGCTCCAGCTTGATTAATTTCTGCAGAGGTGTGGAGCCAAATGCTTCCGCCGCCTCGACCAGATCACGCGGCACCTGGCGAATGCCCAGATTCGTCAAACGAATCGTCGGCGGGATCGCGAAGATGACCGCAGAGATGACGCCGGGCACTGCTCCCAGACGGAAGAACATCACTGCCGGCAACAAGTAGACAAATGCAGGCATCGTCTGCATAAAGTCCAAAACCGGTGTGACTACCGCCTGTACCTTCTTGCTGCCTGCGCACGCGATGCCCAGCGGAATGCCCAACACAATCGAGATCAGAGCCGATGTCAGCACCAGGGACAGCGTCTGCATCGTCGCCTCCCAGAAGCCAAGATTCCAGATCAAGAGCAGCCCGATCAACGTAAACAGCGAGATCGTCCAGCGCGACAACCAGAAGGCGAGAGCAGTGAACAATAGGATCATGACGGGAGCCGGTGCCAACTCAAACACCCACTCGAACGTTCCGATGATGCTGCTGATTACCTTGCTGATGACGGTGAACAATGGCGCCATGTGGACCTTGAGCCAATTGACGAGCACATCGATCCAGTCAGCCAGCGGAAGCTTCGGTATCGTCATCGCTGCTCACTTCCTTCCGTGTCGCTTACGCCAGCCAGCGCAGCAAGCACTGCACCGCGCACCACGATGCCGAGCAATCTGCCCTGCTTATCGGTAACGGCAACCGGCACCCGCGTCTGGCTGACGAGATCAAACATCTCGTTGAGTCGGGTATCTGGAGAGACAACCGGCACCTCCTGGATGACGATCTCCGACATCTTCTTGCCGGTTCTCACTGCATCTGAAGCGTCCTCTGCTGTCACGGCGCCAAGCAGCTTGCGGCTCTCATCGACGAGATAGATATTCGAGATGCCATTCTCCCGCATGAACTGCAAGGCTACCCTAGGTCCGCGATCAGGCGTCATCGTGACCGGACGTTTCATGACGTGCGAGGCAGTAAGCACCTTGGACAGATCGACATCCTCTACGAACCGCTCTACGTAATCGTTAGCTGGATTGGTCAGGATCTCCTCAGGCGTACCGATCTGCACGATCGAACCATCCTTCATGAGCGCGATGCGATCACCGAGTCGCAGTGCCTCATCAAGGTCATGGGTGATGAATACGATGGTCTTCTTCATGCGCGCCTGAAGCTCCAGAAGTTCGTCCTGCATATCCTTGCGGATCAGCGGATCGAGGGCGCTGAACGCCTCATCCATGAGCAAGATGTCCGGATCGTTCGCCAGACCTCTCGCCAGGCCTACCCGTTGCTGCATCCCGCCGCTAAGCTGATCAGGACGATGGTCCTCCCAACCTTTAAGGCCTACTAACTGAAGCGCGTTCATCGCCTTCTCCCGTCTCGCTTTCTTGTCCACACCTTGAATCTCTAGACCGTACTCGACATTCTCCAGTACGGTGCGATGCGGGAATAGCGCGAACTTCTGAAACACCATGCTGATCGTCTTGCGCCTTACCTGCCGCAGCTCTTCCCGTCCCATCCGGACGATATCCTGACCTGCGATCAGCACTTGTCCTGCGGTAGGCTCGATGAGCCGGTTCAGCAGACGCACGAGGGTCGACTTGCCGCTTCCGGACAACCCCATGATGACGAAGATCTCACCTTGTTCGATTGCAAACGATACCTGATTGACACCAACAGTCAGCTTTAACTCTTTAGCTATTTTCTCTTTCGTCCATTTTTGCTCCAGATAGGGCAGAGCCCTCTTCGGATCATGGCCGAATATTTTGGTCAATCGATTGACCTCTATGATAGGCATTCCTTCGCCCCCTCTCCTCTCCTATCTCAAAAAACTTCATCAATAAGTGCTCATGCGGCATCTCGACCTTGAGATGCTGCGATGTGAATCTCGCTCCGTGTCACAACTTCCTCTATCATTGTGCCTTAATCTCTATATCATGTTCAACCTTTGTATACTTTGATAATTGTACATAAAGTTTATACTTTACAGACTTATAATACTGAATACTCCCGATTTCGCCCATATCCTGCCTAGTTATCCCCTTTACTTTCACACAATTGTTCTCTACAATGGGGGTTGTGTCGAGCGCATCGGTCTACCGTTCTTGAATGGGAATCCACAGATGAGAGGAGGTTATGCCCCATGGTTCAGGACGACAAACCTGTATTGCCCGAAGATCTGCAGAAGCGCATCGACAAATCACGGCAGAGAGTGATCGAATCAATCGGGAAGAATATGGATCTATATGGGGTGACTCTGTCTGTTGGATACATGTATGGCCATATGTTCTTCCGGGATACGCCTGTGACCTTGGATGAGATGGCTTCCATCATGGGTCTGAGCAAGACGAGTGTCAGCACTGGCATGCGTACGCTGCAAGACCTGAAGATGATCAACAAGGTATGGGGAAGAGGTTCGCGGAAGGATCTGTATGAGGTCGAGCAAGATTGGTATCAAACGTTCATAGACTTTTTCTCGATCCGATGGCGCAAGTCCGTCGAGATGAATCGCCACGCCTTGGAGCGATCGCTCAAAGAGATGAGGATGATCCTCGGGGAATGTGCAGATAACGAACCGGTTGTCAGGATGTTGCAAGCAGATATTGAGAAGATCGAGAACGCGATTCGCTACTACGAATGGTTGAATCGACTCATCGACACCCTCGAATCCGGCAAAATATTCGAATTAGTACCGGTTGATCCAAACGACAAGGCCCAATAAGCAAACGGCCCGCTCACTCACAAGTCCGCTGGTTATCCCAGAGATCTTGGAGAGAGCGGGCCTTTTATATGAAGACATTCAAGATCATCATATACATGAACACGATCAAGCCTCTTAGGGGTAAATCTTGCGACCGGTTGCGTCTGGCACACCAGACTTGCGGTAGAAATAGGTATTGATCACGTCACGCCAATGCGCGGCATGTTCGACCTGCTCCTCCAATCTGCTGAGCACGCTCTGAAACCGTTCCTCGTCCATCTTCCCCTTGAGGCTCTTCCAGGAATGGAGCAACTCAACGGCTTGTTCGGCACCTTGGAAATGCGTATCGTAGATATGCTGGATGACCGTCTTGCCGGAATGCAGCACATGGCTGTACGGTACGTGATGGAAGAACAGCAGCAATTCATCCGGGCAGGAATCCAACGATTCATACATCTCCCGGTTCGGTGAATGATATTGCTCTGTAAAGGCGGTTCCTGTCGCCATCGTGCGATCAACGCCGATCCCGTTGCGATCTGCATAATGATAAGTGCCCCAACGGGAATATTCGTAGCCGTCCACGTCGGGCCCATAATGCGATCCAGGGGTCACCATCCAACCGACGCCCAGCGGCGACGTATAACTCTCATAGATCGCCCAGGAGCGCATCAGCATCGAAACGATGGTATCGGTGACCTGTTGATCTTTGCCGAATGTCAGTTGCGACCACTCTCTGGCGATGCTCTCGGCAGACAGATCCGGGTCCCAGACAAGCCGACCATATCCATACAGATTGGCTTGCGCAAGCAGGTGACCGGTCCAATTCTCGTCATCGCCGATATTCGAGACGGCCGCGCAACCGCTATACCGATTGCCGAACAATGAGCCGTTAATGATGCGCTTGATCGTGGATCCCGGTCCTCGCGCATAGGTGTCGAATTCAACGATTTCCTTCCACTGAGTGACCAGATAGCATAGATGACGTTGTTGCCCGGTATATTCCTGGGTAATCTGAAACTCCATCATCTGATTGGTCGACTCAAGCGTGCCGAAGAGCGGTGAGACCGGCTCCCGCACCTGGAAGTCCATCGGCCCGTTCTTAATCTGCAGGATGACGTTGTGTTGGAACCGTCCATCGAGCGGCTTAAAATGGTCATAGGCGGCACGTGCCCGATCCGTGGAGCGGTCTCTCCAATCCTGCATGCAGTTGTAGACAAAACACCGCCAGATGACGACACCTCCGTACTCTTCCAAGGCTTCGCCCAGCATATTGGCACCATCCACATGATCGCGCCCGTAAGTAAATGGACCGGGTCGATGTTCGGAGTCAGCCTTCACCAGGAAGCCGCCAAAGTCAGGGATATGCCGATAAATATCTGCCGCTCGATCCCGCCACCACTGGCGCACGGACGGGTCCAGCGGATCTGCTGTTGCCAGTCCGCCCAGCTGTATGGGAGCGGCGAAGTTGATGCTAAGATACACTTTGATGCCGTAGCGGCGAAACACTTCCGCGAGCCGCTCGACTTCAGGCAACAACGCTTCGCCGATCAAGCCTGTCTCTGTCTCATGGACATTGACATTGTTGACACAGATCGCATTGATACCAACGGAGGCGAGCATCCTCGCATAATCGCTGACCCTCGACATATCTTGGACGATCTTGCCATCACGATAGAAGATCGATCTGCCCGCATAACCGCGTTCGATGCTGCCATCCATGTTATCCCACTGATCGATCATGCGCAGTTGGCAAGCAGGATTGCTGATCACCTCCAGATCGATCAAGTTCTCCTCCAAAGCTACCAACCTCAGCAAAGCGAATACTCCGTACAGCAAGCCACGCGCAGATCCGCCCAGCAAGAGGAGACAGCGCGGCTCACCGGGGCGAGCGATCAGCGCGTACCCTTCTTCGGAGATCCGTGCCAGATCGGGCAGTTCGAATCTTGATATCAGATGATGATCGCTGGCCAGTCCGATCACCAGACCGGAGAGCGGATCGGGGCCGGATGCCAGATACGGACGATGATCCAGCATTCTCGCAAGTCCCGAGATCAGTTCATGGATAGCTGTCTCGATCACTTCCATAGAGCTCGACCTGCCGGCTGCTTTCGCAAGCAGATGATCAGCACCGGTTTCGTCACTGACCTGGCACGCCGCTTGTACTTTCCCGATGAGTGTGATCTCACTCAGCAGCTTGATATGCCTCTCTCGCCAACTGCTGCTCACCTTCTCTTGCTGCAGCCACGCTCGATAACTTTTGCCAGACATTTGGTTTCCCCCAAAGTTCGATACTTTTCTGCGACCTTTAATCCGCCTTCATTATATCTTTAATCCGTCCTCATACTTCGACGAACTCTCGGAATCATCCTCAGTATGGTTATGTAGATTGGGCTATGACGCCCAATAACCATTCTACAAGTGTTTTCCAAGGCTTGCAAGCGCTCTCTCGCATCACTTGCGGGGAGTTCTCTCGGGAGTTTCCTTGTCGATTCGGCATATTTTAAGCATGCACCCCACATAAACCTTCAAAAATAATCTTTAATATTTCCCCATCTTCTTTAATATTTCACTCCGAACAAACAGGACGTGGTGTGTGAGATGCCGGACTATATTACCCTGCAGACGAATAAAGACTGGAGCAAGTCATCAGACCCGCCCCAGTCTTCCACCGTAATCGCGATGATATGAACTTATATGATGTGACCTTTATTCCTTGACCCCGCCAACGGTCATCCCATGTACGAAATATTTCTGCAGGAACGGATACACCAAGATGATCGGTACGCTGGCAACGATCGTCATCGTCGCCCGAATCGCCTTCGGTGTAACGGTCTGGCCTCGGTTGGCCGCCTGCGCGAAGAAGTCTACCTGCCTGCTGGATGACTGCGAGTTCGTGTTCTGCAGGATGCGCATCAGCTCATACTGCAGCGTGCTGAGATGCTTCTTCGATGAGTTGTACAGGAAGACGTCGAACCAAGAGTTCCATTGGTACACCCCTGCGAACAGCGCCACCGTCGCCAACACTGGCACGGTCAACGGCAGAACGATGCGGATGAAGGTCATAAATTCTCCCGCGCCATCGATCCTGGCTGATTCGATGATGCCCTCGGGCAATCCTTCGATGAAAGAGCGGATGACGATCAGGTTGAATACGCCGATCAGCCCTGGAATGATATAGATGGCAAACGTGCCGATCAGATGCAGATCCCGCATAAGCAGGAAGGTCGGAATCAAGCCGCCGCTGAAATACATCGTCAGGATAAAGGTGATCGAGACGAACTTACGAAGTACGAATTCGGGACGGCTGATCGTATAGGCAACCATCGCAGAGCAGAATACCTGAACCACGGTACCGATCACCGTACGAAGGATCGAGATCATCGTCGCGTTCAGAATCTGCGACTGTTGGAATACATGCGCATAATTATCCAACGTAAACACACGCGGCCACAAGTAGATGCCACCGGATACCGAATCAATCGCATCGTTAAACGAGATCGCCAGCGTGTTCACGAATGGATACAGAGTAACCACTACGAGCAACAGCATGAGGAGGATATTGACAGTATCGAATACCCGGTCATTCAGCGAAGCGTAGCGCCCTCGGCCAATCCTTAGTTGATTCATGGAAGATCCCTCCTATCTCACGCTTAGAACAATCTCGCTTCGCCGAGCCGTTTGGCGATGCCGTTGGCGATAAACAACAAGATGACACTGATCACTGTCTTGAATATGCCTGCTGCGGTGGCGAACGAGAAGTTCCCCTGTTCAATCCCCCAACGCAAGACGAATAGTTCTAGCGTCTCCGCATAATCCATATTCATCGGATTTCTCAACAATACTGAGACTTTTTTCCTGTAATGCGATTATTTCCTTGGCTGTGGAGGATGTCAATGGCAAGATGTGGGCTGTGAGTCAAAATGCTTGGACAGAATTACGATTTTCATTTACAACGGCGGAGATCGTGCTATAATTACTGAATGCTTTGATTTCAGACAGAGATAAGGGAGATTCCTTTGGAGCCCAAACTTCAGGAGAGAAACATCAGGAAACTGACGTTATTCGGATTAACCTGGCCCATCTTCATCGAGCTCTTGCTCCATATGCTGATGGGCAATGTGGATACCTTCATGTTGAGCCAATATTCCGACCAGGCGGTCGCAGCCGTCGGGGTGGCCAATCAGCTGTTGAATATGATCAATATCATGTTTAACTTCGTGGCGGCAGGAACGGCCGTGCTCGTCGCCCAGCATATCGGGGCGGGCCGGTTCGACCAGGCCAACCGTGTGGCAGGCACGTCGATCGTGCTGAACATCGGCATCGGCGTCGTGCTCAGCGGTGTGATCGTGCTCATCAGCGAGCCGGCGCTGCGCCTGATCGGCATCGAGGAAGACCTGATGCCCGAGGCCAGATCGTATCTGACCATCATCGGCAGCTTCATGTTCCTCGAGGCGCTTCTGCTCACGGTCTCGGCCGTGCTGAAGAGCCACGGCTTCACGCGGGACACGATGTACATCACGATCGGCATGAACATCATCAATGTCATCGGCAACTACATCTGCATCTTCGGCCCGTTCGGCCTGCCGGTGTTCGGCGTCCCGGGTGTCGCCTGCGTCACCGTCATCACCCGGACCGTCGCGTTGGTCGTGATGTCCCTCCTGCTGTTCCGCAAGGTGAAGCTGCCGCTTGCCAGGGACATCTTCCGTCCGTTGAAGGAGCACATCGTCGGACTGCTGAAGATCGGCGTGCCTTCGGCCGGCGAGAATCTGTCCTACAACATCTCGCAGCTCGTCGTGACCAGCTTCATCGCGATGATCGGCACCACCGCGCTGGTGACGCGCATCTATTCGATGAACCTGATGTACTACATCATGCTCCTGTCGATCGCGGTCGGCCAGGGCACCCAGATCCTCGTCGCGCGGATGATCGGCGCCGGAGAGATCCATCAGGCGTACAAGCGTGGCCTGCACAGCCTGTATATCGGCATGAGCTCGTCGTTCGTGATGGCGATCGTGTTCAACCTGACCGGCAAGCCGCTGCTCGGTCTGTTCACCGACGATCCAGCCGTCATCTCGCTCGGCATGACGCTGCTCACGCTGTCGCTGATCCTCGAGCCCGGCCGGGCGTTCAACATCATCCTCATCTCGGCGCTGCGCGCCGCAGGCGACGTGCAATTCCCCGTCTACATGGCGATCCTGTCGATGTGGGGCATCTGCGTGCCGGTCAGCTATCTGCTCGGCATCCACTTCGACATGGGACTGGTCGGCGTCTTCATCGCCTTCATCCTGGACGAATGGGTGCGCGGCCTCTGCATGCTGTGGCGCTGGCGCCGCCGCGGCTGGCAGAACCATGCGACGATCCAGGCGGTGCGTCGGTCGGGTTCATCCTCTGCCGAAGCCTGATGCGCGTTGATGTCCAGGGATTTCATGGACAGATCGAACAGCGATCAGATCAATCAGCGATCACCTGTGGGATCACCTGCGAAAGAAGAAGCCAAAAAGTGGAAACGAAGAGTGTCCACCTCGCCTGGCGGCGAGGGGATGCTCTTTTTTTTCTTTCCCAATATCACAGCGCCTGCGCCTGCGCAAGCCTCCTCACGAAAGTTCTTTAGTTTGCAGGGTAATCTTGTTTAATTTGTATGGGTAGGGTCGGGACTTCCGCATGGCGTACAGAGATGACCTGTGTTGGATACGAGGGTACAGATGAGCCTGGTGTGTGAGATAGACTCATGAGTGAGGGTAAGAATGCCATGCCATGAGCGGGATGTTCCAAAATGGGCTGCCGAGCAGGTCAGGTTTCACTGACTCGCGATGGCAGCCCATATCTTGTCCAGCCTCTATTCGGTTTACTTGGCGGCGTCCCCTGCACCGATCGTCTGATCGATGAGCGGGAAGTGGCAGGCCACCTGACGGCCCGGCATCACCTCGAGCAGCTCTGGTTGCTCGTGCTTGCACCGCTCCTGCGCGAACGGACAGCGCGGGTGGAAGCGGCAGCCGCTCGGCGGATTGGCCGGCGACGGCACGTCACCCGTCAGCACGATCCGCTCCCGCTTCAGATGCGGATTCGGAACCGGGTTGGCCGACAGCAACGCAGCCGAATACGGATGCAGCGGATGATTGAAGATATCGTCCGAAGGCGCGATCTCCACCATCTTGCCCAGATACATCACGCCCACGCGATCGGAGATGTGGCGTACGACATGAAGACCATGGGCGATGAACAGGAACGTCAGGTTGAGCTCCTTCTGCAGCTTCATGATCAGGTTCAGCACCTGGGATTGCACGGATACGTCCAGCGCCGATACCGCTTCGTCGGCCAGGATGAACTTCGGGTTCAGGGCCAGCGCGCGGGCGATGCCCACCCGCTGCCGCTGTCCGCCCGAGAACTCGTGCGGATAGCGGTTCCTGCGCGTCGGGTCCAGACCGACCATCTCCATCAGCTCGACGACTCTCTTGTCGATCTCGGCCTTCGACATGTTGGTGTGCACCTTGAGCGGTTCACCGATGATGTCCTTCACCAGGAAGCGCGGATTCAGCGAGCCGAACGGATCCTGGAAGATGATCTGCATCTCCTGGCGCAGCTTGCGCAGTTCCCGGGACTTCATCTCGACGATGTTGCGGTCATCGAAGATGATCTCCCCGTCGGTCGCCTTCTGCAGCTGCAGAATGACGCGGCCGAGCGTCGACTTGCCGCAGCCGGACTCCCCGACCAGACCGAAGGTTTCGCCCCTGTAGATATCGAAGGAAACATCATCGACCGCCTTCACGTTGCCTACGGTCCGGCTGAGCAGCCCCTTCTTGATCGGGAAATATTTCTTGATATTCTTGACCTGTATCAATTTATCATCCGAGTTCATGATTTCTTCACCCCGGCTTCCTCTTGGTATAACCAGCATGCCGTGCGGTGCGTGTCGCTCAGCTGGATCGAGCCAGGCTCCATCGCCCTGCACTTGTCGGTGGCATGCGGGCAGCGCGGATGGAATCTGCAGCCGCTCGGCAATTCGCCAAGCCGCGGTATCGTTCCCTTGATCGTATACAGCTCCGATCCGCGCGTGGTCTCATAACCCGGGATCGATTCCAACAACCCCTGCGTGTACGGATGGCTCGGATGATCGAATATATCAAAGACCGTGCCTTCTTCCACGATCGTGCCGGCATACATGACGGCGATCCGGTCAGCGACCTCGCTGGCCACGCCCATATCGTGGGTGATCAGCAGGATCGACATGCCGAACTCCTGCTGCAGGCTCTTGAGCAGATCGAGGATCTGCGCCTGCACCGTCACATCGAGCGCGGTGGTCGGCTCGTCGGCGATGAGAAGATCCGGCTTGCAGGCGAGGGCGATCGCGATGACGACGCGCTGGCACATGCCGCCGGACAGCTCATGCGGATACTGCTTCACCCGAATCTCGGGAGCCGGGATGCCGACGTGACCGAGCAGCTTGATCGCCTCTTCCATCGCCTGCTTGCGATCCATGCCCTGGTGGATCATCAGGGTCTCGGCGATCTGATCGCCGACGGTGAACACCGGATTGAGCGCGCTCATCGGGTCCTGGAAGATCATCGCGATCTTGTTCCCGCGGATCTTGCCCATTTCCTCCTGACTCTTGGTCGTCAGATCCTCACCCTTGAAGAGGATCTCGCCATCCACGATGAGACCGCCCGCGTAATCCAGTAGGCGCATGATGGCAAGGGAGGTCACGCTCTTGCCGCTTCCCGATTCGCCAACGACGCACAGCGTCTCGCCGCGCATGATCTCCAGAGAGATGTTATCCGCCGCTTTAAGCAAACCCTTGTCCGAGATGAACCCTGCGGTCAGGCCGCGGATTTCGAGAACTTTTTCCGCCATTCGTTAAGCCTCCTTACCGGGTGTTTCTTGCCCCGCGGGTTAAGCGCCTGTTGCAGTCCATCGCCGATGAAGTTCACCGCCAGCACGACGAGCAGGATGCATACGCCCGGATAAACGGTTAACCACTTATTCGTCAGCATAAACTCCTGGGCGTTGGACAACATGAGGCCCCACGATGTCTGCGGTGCCTGAATGCCGAGTCCGAGATAGGAAAGCGCGGATTCGCTCAGGATCGCTCCGCCCACCATCAGCGTGGCATTGACAATGATCGGGTGGATCGAATTGGGCAACAGATGTTTGAAGATAATGTTTCGGTTCGGCACACCGATCGCCCTGGCCGCTTCCACATACTGCATCTCGCGCAGCTGCAGGAAGTTGCCGCGGACGAGACGGGCGACACCCATCCACGAGGTGAATGACAGGATCAGGATCATATAGATAAATTCATCGCCGAAGATGGCAAGAACCAGGATATTCAAAAAGAGTGTAGGCAGTGAATACATCACATCAACGAATCGCATCAGGACGGTATCGATCCAACCGCCGAAGTAGCCGGAGATCGCACCGACGACGGAGCCGATGATGACGGAAGCAAGTGCGACCGAGAAGCCGATCGTAAGAGAGATTCGTCCGCTGTACAGGAGCCTGGTCAGAATATCTCTTCCCAGCTCATCCGTTCCCAGCAGATGACCATCCGAGAAAGGCGGGAGATTTGAATTCTTCAGATCAATCTTCGCCGGATCGTATGGCGTCAGAAAAGGTGCGCAGAAGGATACAATGACAAAAAACAGCAATACAAAAACACTCACCATCGCGTACGGGTTGCGAACAAACTTGCCGGCAGCAATCTTCCATGGCCCGGGAGGCTTGCGCAAGTCAGCTTGACTGTCAGCAGCGGTTATCTCTTGTTGATCCAGATTCTCACTCACTTGGAGCCCCCTCCTTTGCGTCCGAGTTGAACTCTCGGGTCTACCACCGCATACAGGATGTCTGCCAGCAGGTTCCCGAGGATAACAAATACCGATGTGACCAGCACAATGGCCATCAGAACCGAATACTCTCTGGCGTTGGCCATGCTCACGAACAGGCGGCCCATGCCCGGCCAGTTAAACACACTTTCCGTCAGCGCGGCGCCCGATACGAGGATCGGCAGGTCCAGACCCAGGATGGTCACGATCGGGATGAGCGCATTGCGCAGCGCGTGACGGAAGACGACCCTGCTTTCCTTGACCCCTTTGGCGCGAGCCGTTCGGATATAGTCCTGATCCAGCACTTCCAGCATGCTGGCGCGTGAATATTTCACATAAGAAGCGAGGAACCCGAGCGACAGCACCGTAACCGGCATGATCAGGTGCATGACCAGGTCGCCGATATCCCCTTGCTTGCCGTACGTCCACATGTCCGACAGCGGCAACCACTTCAGATTCATCGCGAAGATCTGCTGCAGGATGATGCCGAACCAGAACGTCGGCATGGCAAAACCGAGATAGGAAACGATCGATGCAAATTGGTCCGATATGCCATAGACTTTCGTACTGTTGTAGATCCCCCACGGCAATGCGATGATCAGCGTCACGAGCCATGCCGCAATCATCAGCACCAACGTGTTGCCGACCGTCGGCCAGAGGATATCCCCAACAGGCAAGTTGTTCTTGAACGTGGTTCCGAGGTCACCCTGCAGCAGTCTTCCCATCCACTGCAGATACTGGATGTGAACCGGTTGGTCAAGTCCGAGATTGCGCTTCTGCACCTCGAACGCTTCAGGAGATACACCAGGAGCAATCATCACCTGCGTAGGTCCACCGGGAGCGAGGTGAATAAGCGCGAAGGTAAACACGGTAACCAGGAACAGCGTGACAATCGCCTGAATCGTTCTACGAATTAGATATTCACCCACATTAACCCTCCTAACGAGGCGGTATAAGCAGAGAAAGGAAGGGAATTGCTCCCTCCCTTACTCCGATTATTCCAGCATAGTTCTGTCGATTCTGGTTGTTATATTTGCCGAGTTACGCTTATTCTACCCACCAGTTGATGACATGGAAGAAGTAACCGTAAGCCAGGGATGGTTCTGGTGCGTCTTCCTCGGCGTAGTGAACTCTCGGACCGATACCGATCGCGTTACCATAACGGTACAGGAACACGTACGGCAGATCTTCAGAGATGATCTCGCCGATCTTGTGGTAAATCTCTGTCCGCTTGGCCTGGTCTGTTACCTTGTAACCTTCCTCCCACAGCTTGTCGAGTTCCTTGTTGACGTACCAGCCCATGTTCTGGCCATCCGGCGGGAAGTACTTGGACGAGAAGATGCTCTCCGCATCCGGGTCCGGATTGCCGAGCGACCATGCGAGCAGGATCGCCTGATATTTGCCCGGGTTCAGGTTTTGCTCTACCCAGGCGGAGAAGTCGATACCGGCAGTCTTCACTTCGATGCCGACTTCAGCAAGGTTGTTCTGGATAACCTGCGATACTTGCTCACGACGGCTGTTGCCCGCGTTGTATTGCAGCTCGAAGGAGAACGGAACGCCGTCCTTCTCGAGGATGCCGGTCTTCTCGTTCATGACCCATCCGTCTTCGGCAAGCAGCTGCTTCGCCTTCTCCGGATTGTATTCATAATGAGTTGCCTTGTCGCCCGGGTCAGCCCAGGTGCCTGGCAGGAACGGCGAGTTCATCAGGATGCCGGTACCCTTCAGGACGTTCTCGATCATGCCTTCGCGGTCGAGAGCGTAAGCGATCGCCTGACGAGTCTTTTGCGATTCGAACAGGCTCTTGCCGCTCGGGAAGTTCTTGCCGTCGAAGTTGAAGCTCATGAACTCATATTGCGGACCCGGCTCAAGGATGAGCGTGATGTTCGGATCTTGCTTCACGGCGTCGTTCGCAGTGACCGGGATCGCGCTGACATGGTCAACGTCGCCCCTCAGCAGCGCCTGAACTTCGGTGTTCTGGTCAGCGTAGATCTTGTATACAACCGTCTGGATCTTCGGCTTGACTTCGCCCCAGTAGTTCGGGTTGCGTTCAAACACGAGCTGTTGTCCTTGCGTCCATTCCTTCCATACCCAAGGACCGCTGGTTACCGTAGTCTTGACATCCTTGCCGTAAGGATGCCCTTGCAGTTCCTTAACCGGCACACCCTTCAGAACGTGCGCAGGCGCAGGTTCGAAGGTGAGCGAGTAGATGAACGGCGCATAGACGTCACTCAGCTTGAATTCGACCGTGTAATCGTCGATCTTGGTGATCTTCTCGATCTTGTCGAAGGAAGCGATCAACGGAGATCCGGTATCCTCGTTCATGATCGTCTCGACGGTGAAGATGATGTCATCAGCCGTGATCGGCGTGCCATCGCTCCACTTCGCGTAGTTCTTCAGCTTGACCGTGTAAGTCAGGCCGTCATCGGAGATGATCGGCTCTTCCGCTGCGATCGACCAGGGTTCCGCCGTAACGAGACCTTCACGATTGAGGTCATAGAGCTTCGCCATCAGGAAGACCACAGCGTCACCGGATGACGTGTCATTGACGAAGATCGGGTTGACCGTGACGATGTCCGAGAAGGTGGCCAGTGTGATGGTGCCGCCGTCAACCGGATCACCGCTGTCACCGCCGGACGAACTGCTTCCTCCGGTATCGCTGGAGTTGTTGGTGCTGCTGTTGTTGGTCGAGCCGGAATTGTTGCTATCGCTTTTGTTCGCGCATGCAGCCAGCATGCCGCCCACTAACAGCACACAGATGAGCAGCAATAAAGATTTCTTCCAGGTACTTCTCATTTGCACTCCCCCACATGGAATAAAATAATGTAAAATAAATTTACATAAGTGGATTATAGCAATTATACAAAACCGATGTCCATACAATCGCTGTAAAGCTTTACCCCGTTTACACTTTTAAAGGATAAAGCGAGAAAGGTGACAATTATTGGGTTTTCAAGGATCTTTTCTTTGAATTTAATGGAATATGTCACGACAGATTCCATGTCTTATTATTATCAGATTCCTTGTCGGATAAAGACATGACGGATGTCACAGAGCCGTCGCCAAAATCAAACAGACCGTCGAAATGAATCGAATCGCTTCACCAGTTCGATCCCTTTTCGACGGCCTGTCATAAAACTTCTCTATAACCCGCCAATAAATAATTCATCATGCAAATGTTGACTGAATCGAAAAATTTTATCCTTTTCAGGAAATATCCAGTGTAGCATGTCCGCGAGAATGCCGGTACAGCTGGGCATAATATCCGCCAAGGCGCAGCAATTCTTCATGCGTCCCCTGCTCCACGATCTTTCCGCTGCGCATGACGATGATGCGATCCGCATGCTGAACGGTCGACAGCCGGTGGGCGATGACCAGCGTCGTGCGCCCTTCCGAGACGACGCGCAGCGCTCTCTGGATCAGCTGCTCCGTATGCGAGTCGAGATTGGCGGTCGCCTCGTCGAGGATCAGGATCTTCGGCTGATAGACCAATATCCTGGCGAAGGAGAGCAGCTGCCTCTCCCCGGCGGACAGGCCGCTCCCTCTCTCCGACAGGCGGGTGTCATAGCCGTCCTTCAGGCGCTCGATCATCTTGTGTGCGCCGACGAACCGGCAGGCGGAGATCACGTCCTCCCGGCTGATCTCCTGGTTGAACAGGCGCACATTGTCGATGATCGTGCCCGAATACAGGAACGGCTCCTGCTGCACGAGACCCACGAGCCGGTGCAGCGACTCTCCCGGCAGACTGCGCACGTCCACGCCGTCGATCGTGATGCTGCCGCGCTTCACATCATAGAAGCGGGCGAGCAGGTTCACGAGCGAGCTCTTGCCCGCCCCGGTCGTGCCGACGATGCCGATGAATTCTCCAGGCTTCACATGCAGATCCAGGTCATGCAGCACCTCCTGGTCGTCGGTGTAGGAGAACCGGATATGGTTGAAGTCGATGCGGCCCTGCACCTGTTCGGGGTCGAGCTGCTTCGCCGAGGCCTCATCCGGTTCGCGCACCTCCGGCTCGATCGCGAAGATGCGCCAGAGGCGATCAACGGAGACCAGCGTGGACTGCAGCGTGTTCCATTGCTGGGTGATCTGGTTGATCGGCTGGAAGAATTGTCGAATATAGGAGATAAAGGCGTACAACACCCCGAAGCTCAGGCTCTCGTGAAACACGGCGATGCCGCCGATCCACACCACCAGCGCGACGGAGACGTTGCCGAGGATCTCAAAGGAGCGGTTGAACAGCACCGTCGTCCGCACCTCGCGCATCGTTTCCTGCAGATACTGCCGATTGTGCCGGGTGAATGCCTCCGTCTGCTCCTTCTCCTGATGGAACGCCTGGATCAGGCTCATGCCGGCGAGGTTCTCCGCGACGAAGGCGATCGTGCGCGACAGCTGCGAGCGCGAGCGCTGATAGGCGTTGCGCAGCGCCTTGCGGAATGCCCAGGCGATCAGCGCGATGATCGGGATGAGGATCATGCAGTACAGGGCCATCTCCGCATCCAGATAGAACATGAAGCCGATGATCATGATCAGCGACATGCCGTCGCGCATGATGCTGAGCAGCACCTGGGTGAAGAACTGGTTGATCGTCTCCGTATCGCTGGAGACGTTGGTCACCAGGCTGCCGCTCGGATGACGGTCGAAGAACGACATCGACTGGTTGGTGATGTGGCGGAACAGGTCCTTCCTCAGCTGGGCTACGATGCTCTGGCCCGCCCGCTGCAGCAGATTCGCCTGCCAATAGGAGAAGACGAAGACAAGGCCGACGAGCAGCAGATACAGAAGCCCGATCCCGATGACCTGCGAGATCCGGCTGTTCTCCGAGAGCAGCCCGTGGTCGATCAGGATGCTGATCAGGTACGGTTGCATGAGATCCGCGAAGATGGCGGACACCGCCAGGATGAATACCAGCAGGAAGGTGTAGCGGTGCGGCCTGGCATAGGACAGCATGACGCGGAATGCCGTCTTCCGGTTCATGAGATCCCCTCCTCTTGCAGCGCGTGCAGCGAGGCATAATAACCGCCGCGACGCAATAGTTCGTCATGGCTTCCCTGTTCGATGATCCTGCCTTCATCCAGCACGTAGATGCGGTCCGCATGGCGCAGCGCGCTGATCCGATGGGCGATGATGATCGTCGTCCGTCCCGCCCGCTCCTTGCGCAGGTTGTGAACGATGCGCGTCTCCGTCACCGCATCGACCGCCGATACGCTGTCGTCCAGAAGCAGGATCGGAGCGTTCTTCACCAGGCCGCGCGCCAGGCTGGTGCGCTGCCGCTGTCCTCCTGACAATGTCAGGCCGCGTTCGCCGAGCTTCGTATCGAATCGGTCGGGGAGCTCGATGATATTGCCATAGATCTCCGCCATGCGCGATGCCTCCTCGACCCTGCTGAGATCGAGCTGGCGGTTGGAGAAGGCAATGTTGTCGCGGATCGTGGTGCTGAACAGGAATCCTTGCTGCGGCACATAGGCGATGTTCGTGCGCAGGCTCTCCAGCGTGATGTCGTGAATATCCCGTCCGCCGATGAAGATCGTGCCGCGCGGCGGATCATAGATGCGCAGGAGCAGCTTTAACAACGTTGTTTTTCCTGCGCCGGTCTTGCCGACGATGCCGATCGTCTCACCGGCTCCTATGCGCATATGGATGTCCCTGAGCGACGGCTTGTCGGACTCCGGATAGGTGAACGTCAGTCCGCGAATCTCGATATCGACCTTCTCTCCTTCGATCGGCACCGCGTTTTCGGACTCCCGGATCTCCGGCCGCTCCTCGAGCAGTTTGTTCAATCGATCAAGCGAGGCTCGCGCTCTCTGCATCGTGTTGATCACGTTGCCGATCTGCTGCAGCGGCTGCGCGAGCATGCGGATGTAGATGGTCAGGGCGACGAAGTGCCCCAGCGCAAGCTGACCATGCAGCGTCAGATACCCGCCGTAGATGATCGCGATGACGAGCGCCAGGCCGCCCACCATGGGCAGGAGCGACTGGAACATCGAGCTCATGCGAACGAGCCTCAGCTGGTTGTCGCGAATCTTGTCGACCGTCTTGCCGAATCTTGCGCGGGCGATCTCCTCGACGGCGAACGTCTTGGTGACGCGAATGCCGCCGAACTGCTCCTCCGCCGAATCGGTCATCGCCGCCAGCGCCTCCTGCACCTGGCTGGATCGGGCGCGTATGCGCGGGCCGAAGTAGACGACCATGAACGGTATGGACATGAGCGGCAGAACGCAGACCGCCACCAGCGACCAGGGCATGTTGCTCACCGCCATGACCACGACGATGGACATGAGCAAGATGATCGCCGAGGTCAGCTGGTTGATCGCGTTGGCGATCGACTCACGCACCGATGACACGTCGTTCATCACATAGCTGAGCAGCTTGCCGATCCCGTTGCGGGAGAAGTAGGTCTCGCTCAGTTCGGTGAAGTGCTGGAACAGCTTCTGACGCGCCTGATACTCGAACCTGCGGCCCAGCCGATGATTCGAATACTGGCCGATGCCGAAGCACACGCCGTAACCGATCCCGATGGCGAGCAGCAGCAGCCCGTAGCGCTGAACGCCTCGCAGATCCAGCATCTGATGCTCGAGATCGGTGGTGAAATTGCCGATCACGATCGGAAACAGGGAATGGATCACCTGTCCCGCTCCGATGATCGAGATGGACAGCACATACCACAGCCAGTTGCGTCTGATGTAATCGAACAGCAGTCTCTTGCCTCTCAACCCCATCCCCTCCAAACACAGACATGCCGAGAAGCGTTTGCAAGTGGTCTCATCCTGGTGTACCGAACAGAGCCGAAACGTTATATCCACCGTTAACTATACCACATTATTGAAGGAATGGGGGAAACTCGATCAAGATTTATGGGTTTCTTGCAGCAAGTTGCGGCAGGATTCGACATGGATATGTAGAATGATGTAGGTACCAGCTGATGAAGTCGTTTCCCCATAACCAGTGACTCCTTTTTTCGTCGCCACGTCCATGTCCCCGATTGGTCAGCTGACAACAGGCCGATCTTTCAGCAGCCTTCATCCGGTACCATCATGCCCCTGGAATCGAATCGACAGATGGACAGGCAACCATCATCCTGCGGCCATACATACCGATCGCTTGTCACCTTGACGCCAGGAATCGCCGCCCATCTATCCTGCACAGTCTGGTCCTGTCCGCACATCCGCAATATGGCATGGTTATCCGTGACCGGTTTCCTTGACGCTCCGCAAGATCGCTTGATCTATTCATGTAACTTTTCCATGTTCATCTGCACATCGATTGTCCATTCTGTCGTTCATCAGCTTCGGCAATCTCCAGGCATCCGCCTGCTCATCACTGTTTCTTCACGATGCGTACCGGTTACCTGGCAGTTGAGCATAAAGCAAGGCTGTGTTGATCTTTGTTGTTGTGAATGGCGGGATGAAGGAATTGCGGACCACGCAGGGACCAGCATGCCGCCGTGTCGGAACGTCGATCCGCTAATTGTGGCCAAACGGCTTTTTCCCAAGGCTGACGGAATGTCAGTGCGTGATGGGATGATTCGGGTCGATGTTCCAGACTTTGGGAGTTCCACAACGGATCCACGTTCCGTTAACGTCAGGCCATCCGTGTCATAAGCAACAACCGATGGAACCACAGCCTAAAGAAAATCAACATATTGTGATGATGGGAGGATTCCTGCATGGAGCTTCAACGATTGTACAAGCATGTTTCTTCTGACCAGGGCAGATCTCTGCAGGAGCTTGATCTGATCCGCCGGAACACGGCCGCGCTTGCCGCGCTCGCTTTCCTCATGCTCATCAGCTTCCTGGGCCTGACGCTCAGCACGCACTGGGAGCAATCGCTGGTTCCCGCACTCCTCATGCTGATCAACGTCACCGTACTTGGCATCCTGCATTATCGAAGGCTATGGATAAGACAGTTGGGGTATATCGCCATTATTGGCTATTCGTTGACAAACTTCTACACGATCATCTCCATGCCCGCGCTGACCAACTTCCTGACGATCTATTTCCTGCTCCTGTTATCCGTCGTCTTCAACCATCTGAGGCTGAGCCTGATCACGCATGCCATCGCGTTGGCCGAACTGTTCTACATGCTGATCGGCCAGGCCTCCATCCTTCAGATCGACAACCAGCTCGCCGGAACCTATCTGGTCTATTACCTGGTGATCGCCGGACTGATGCTGGCGCTGCGCAGCATCGTATCCGCCACGAACAGGGATATGGAGCGAGCAAGGGCAGACAGCGAGCGCTTGCGGCGTCAGCAGGCGGAGCGAAGCCAGACCGTCCTCTTCCATGTCAACGAGGTGTCCAGTCGTCTCAGCTCGATCACGGCGACCAGTGAAGACACGACCCGAGCGTTCGGCGAATTGACCACGTCCTTCAACGAGATCACGAACGGGGCCAGTGCGCAGATGGATTCAACGCTGTCCATCAATCAGGCGATGCTCCATATGCGCGACCTGATCCAGCGCATGACGCGCTCCTTCGATACGCTGAACAGCAAGGTGGCCGAAGCGCATGCAACCACTGCCTCCGGCGCCCAGGTCATGACCGGGCTGGAATCGACGATCGGGAGGTTCAGACAGGATATCGATGACATGGCGCGCGACATCATGACGCTCCATGCGCAGATGGAGGAAACGACGAAGATCAGTCAGGCGATCCGCGAGATCGCGGGCCAGACCAATCTGCTCGCGCTGAACGCCAGCATCGAAGCGGCACGCGCCGGTGAACACGGGCTGGGCTTCGCCGTCGTCGCCGGCGAGATTCGCAAGCTGGCCGATATGACCGCCCGGTCAGCGGAGCAGATCTCGATGAAGCTCCAAGGCTTCTCCGAACAGATGGACCAGACGAGTGACAAGATGGGACTCATCACGGGCCGGATGGACAAGAGCAGCGAGGCGACCAGGCTGACGATCCGTTCCTTCGACTCGATCCGCGCCTCCATCGATGCGGTGAAGCAGCTGTCGGACAGCTACACCGGGCTGCTGGGCCAGATCATCGAGTCCTCCGGTTCCATCGAGGAGGCGACGCAGCATCTGGCATCCACCAGCGAGGAAGCGACGGCCACGATGCAGCAGGCTACCGCCCTGACGCAATCGCTGCTGGAACAGAACCAGGTCACCCTGCAGCGGCTCAAGGAAGCGGAAGCCGGCCTGAAGCAGCTGGTCGAATCCTGATCACAGGGCAGACGAGAAAGGACGTTTGGACGCTGCCGCTCGTTGAGCGGGCAGACACCAAACGTCCTTAGACGTCATATAGCGAAATTCATCACGAACCGATGGAGCCGCCGGGACGGCCGTGCCCCACGCATGATCAGACCGATCTGCCGCAGCGAGCTCAGGTCGTGGCGGATGTTCTCCGCCGGCTCTCAGCGATGCTGCGTATAGACATTCGCCCTGGATACGGCCTGGATCGCGGCGCGTTCTTCCCGCGTCAGAGCCGGAGCGCGGCAAGCGGCCACGTTGTCCCGCAGCTGCTCGACGCTGCTGGCGCCGGCCAGCGTCACCGCCACCGTCGGTTCGTCCAGGCAATAACGCAGTGCCGTATGGGTGAGCGACCGTTTGCCTGCCGAGAGCTCCTGCAGCCTGCCGCGAAGCTCGAGCAGCTCCGCCTTGCTGTAGTCGAGGAATCCCTGCTCCGCCTTGTGAGCGCCGTTATCCGTCAGGATGCCCTTCGCCACCGGTCCGCGGGCGATGATGCTGATGCCATGCTCCGCGAGTAGCGGGATGACCTCCTCCTCAGCCCGGCGGTCGACGATGCTGTATTGGTTCATCACGCTGACGATGTTCGAACGGCGAACATACTCCCGAATGACGTTCGGCCGGATCGAGGAGATGCCGTACCAGCGTATCCAGCCTTGCTCCTTCAGCCGCTCGAACGCTTCGATCGTCTCGTCGATCGGGTCCTCCAACGTGCCGCCATGCAGCTGATACAGGTCGATGTAATCCGTATTCAGCCGCCTGAGGCTGTGCTTGACCGCTTCCATGATGTATTCCTTCGAGGCATCCCATACCCACCCCGGTTGACCCGGAATGATGCGGTTGCCCACCTTGGTCGCCAGCACCACCTCCTGGCGGCGGCCCGCCAGCGCCTTGCCGACGATCGTCTCGTTCAGACCCTGGTCATACAGATCGGCCGTATCGAAGAAATTGATGCCCAGCTCCAGCGCCTCGTCGATGATCCGCCTTGCGGCTGTCTCATCCGTTCCGAGCGACATGCAGCCGAGCCCGATCTCGGATACGAGCAGATCCGATCGGCCCAATCGATTCTTTTGCAAGCTGATCACCTCTCTTATGTATGTGTGATGGATGTGATGCAGGGACGGAGGTGCCACGTTGTCCGGCTCACGATGAGAGAGCGCTACGGATCACTGGGACAAGGACGCGCCTTGCTCGACCGCCTTGCCTGAGTGACGCACGTTCAGCACGCACACCAGCGCCAGCAGCATCATGCTCGCGGCATAGACGAACAGCATCGAATAGTCCGTCCAGTCGATGATCTGCCCGACAAGCGGCGGCGAGATGATCGCTGCCAGCGAGGAGACAAGGTAGTACAAGCCGGTTCTTGTTCCGATGCTCCTCTCCCTGCCTGTGGAGACGACGAACGGATAGGAATTGATGTTGATGCAGGCCCAGAAGATGCCTCCGATGATCAGCAGGACGCGCAGCCATGCGATCGATTCGATGAACGGAACGGTTGCAAATACGCACATCAGCCCCGCCACGCCGATCAGGATCATCTTCTTCTTGCCGAATCTCGTGCCAAGATATCCGCTCGGCAGCGCGAAGACCAGGAAGGCGAGCGAGAAGAACGTCAGCAGGAACGACGCCTGGCCGTCGCTCAGCCCCAGATGCAGCGTGCCGTACAGGGTGAACATCGCTTCCACACCCTGATAGGAGAGGAACCAGAAGAAGATCGCCAGCAGCAGAAAAACCGTCGTCCGATCGAGCTCGCCGCGCATGCGCACCTGTTTCTTCTCGGAGACGGTGTACGAGATCGTGTCCCGCTTCTCCTTGATGCTTCGGAAGACGATGAACAGCGCGAGCAGCGTCAGCAGACCTGCGCCTATAAATGGCAGATTGCGGTTCGCGTCGTACAGGATCGAGCCGACGCCAAAGGCCGCCACGGTGCCGATGCCGCCCATGAAGTTGATGATGCCGTTGGCCTTGGAGCGCTGTGCGTCCGGGGTGATATCCGGCATGAGGGCAACCGTCGGCGAGCGATACAAGCTCATGGAGACGTTCATCAGGAACATGAACACCACGAGCGTGAGCAGCGACGTATAGAGCGGGATCATCGACATGAAGATCGCGGCCAGCGGCATGCCGATCAGGAGATAGGGCATCCTCCTGCCGAATCTGGTCTCCGTGCGGTCGCTGCGGTTGCCGATCCAGGGCTGGACGAACAGCGCCAGATAATTGTCCATCGTCATCAGAAAGCCGATCACCATCGCGCTCTCGATGAAATCCTCAAGAAACAGGGGAACAAACGCATTGTACAGTGCCCACGTAAGACTGATGCTGAAGAAGCCGAACCCGAGGAGCCATGTTTTTCTCATCAACTACCACTCCCTGATCATAATGACCTGGCATGTATGCCTGGATCTGCTCCGACTTCCGTATCCGAATCTGGTGCATGTCTTCCGGATGCTCCCCTTCCGTTCGCTTCAAGGCTGTACGCCAGACGAGGCGCAGTCTCTCACCGCTGAACCGGGACGCTGTCCGCTTCTCTCTATCTCTGCCTGATGACCGGACCTTGATCCTCAAACTCCTCCGCTTGCAGGCGCCTGATGTTAGCCGGGTGATGCTGCCTTGGTCCGTTACTCCCTGGCGGACAGCAGCCTGGCGAGTCGGTCCGGATAATCCGTGATGATGCCGTCCACACCCGCTTGCAGCAATGCGGCCATCTCCGCCTCTCCATTCACCGTGAACGGATGATAGCGGATGCCTGCTTCCTTCGCTCGCGCGACCCACTCCTTCGTGACCGCCAGATAGATCGGATGAAGGGCGGAAGCGCCAACCCGCTTCGCATATTCCCAGGGCTCGTACAGCCCCTCCATATAGAGGATGGCCGTGCGGATCTCCGGCGCCAGCTGCTTCATCAGCACGAGGGAATAGTGATTGAAGGAGGAGATGATCACCCGATCGGTCAGTCCATACTTGCGAATGAGCTCGACCGTCCTGCTCTCCAGTTCCGGATACTGCACGACGCCGTTCTTCAGCTCCACATTCAGATAAAGATCATGCTCCCTGGCGAGTTCCAGCAGCTCCTCCAGGGTCGGGATCCGCTCGCCGCGACAGGACTCATCATACCAGGCGCCAAAGTCCAGATCCTTCAGCTCTGCCAGCGTGTGGTCCTTCACCCAGCCGTCAACGCCGGCCGTTCTTCGCAGCGTTTCATCATGGATCAGGACGAGCTGCCCGTCCCGGGTCATCTGCACGTCGGTCTCGATCGCATTGGCGCCCAGTTGAACCGCTTTCACGAAAGCGGCCATCGTATTCTCCGGCGCATGGCCGGAAGCTCCCCGATGAGCAAAATTAAGGAATGTCATCGCATACCTCCGCCTGGTTTCAATAATGATAATCCCATCTATAACCATCAACCATCCAAGTGTGATGGCTGTTATGGCTGTAATGAGAGCAGCTGCGCTCATATCTTCTGCTTCGGCTGTCCCGATCAATGATGTTCCAGATGCTTGAGCGTCTGCCTGAAAATCTGCTCGATATGATCGTCATCCAGCGAATAAAACACGGTCTTGCCTTCCTTGCGGCGCTTGACGATGCGCATGTTCCGCAGATAACGAAGCTGATGCGACACCGCTGACTGCCCCATCTGCAGATAAACGGTCAGATCATTCACGCACAGCTCACGGCCGATCAGCAGGCTGATGATCCTGACGCGAGTCGGATCGCCGAGCGCCTTGAACAATTCGGCCAGATTCTGCGCCTGCTCGTCGCTCACCATCTCCGGATGCCGTTCATCCAACATGATGTTCGCTCCTTCCTGGCCATCGCGACCACCTTCCATACGTTCACCAACTTCCATCATGACGTCCTCAAGTCCTTGATGCGCGGCATTCATCGCCGGATTCGACGGCAATCCCTCGAATCATCTGATTGCATTATACATGAAAAAAATCGCATTTAATATCTTGTCAGCCACATTTTTCGGTGGTATGATCATCACATGAATAATTGCTCATATGTTTATGTATTTCGGAATAATTACGATTAAGTAACCCCTGTCGAACTGCCGGATATACTGTTGATATCAGCGTGCAGGGACTCTTGTCGTTGCCGGTTAGCGCAAGCTCATGAGGATGCGACTGGCGATACCGATGAAGAGCGAGCGTCCTGGCAACGGAGTATGGCGGGAGCATCGTCCAGGGCCAGCGTGAAGGAGGAATGTACGATGGCCAAACGTCATCAGAACAAACCGCTTGCGCACGAACATAAGCATCATCACCATGTCGGGGACGCTCATGCGCATGAACACGAGCATCAGCACAACGTCGGGGACGCTCATGCGCACAGGCACAAGCATCACCATGGTTCAGGTCATGGCCATGCTCACCACGGACACGATCACGGACACGGCCACGTACACGTTCACCCCGGAAACCGCAGAGGGCTGACGTTCGCGCTGATCATCACCGCCGGCATCATGCTGCTCGAATTCGTCGGTGGACTGGTCACGAACAGCCTCGCTCTGCTGAGCGACTCCGCCCATATGCTGAGCGACGTCGGCGCGCTTGCTCTCAGCCTCATCGCCCTGTGGTTCGCCGCCAAGCCTCCTTCCGCAAGCAAGACATATGGATTCTATCGCTTCGAGATACTGGCCGCGCTGTTTAATGGCGTCACCTTGTTCGTCATGGCAGGCTTCATCCTCTATGAAGCGTATGAGCGCTTCCTGGAACCGCCCGAGGTCGCGGGAGGTATGATGCTGGCCGTTGCTGCTGTCGGTCTGATCGCCAATATGCTGAGCGCCTGGATGCTCATTCGAAACAGCGATACCCAAGACAACATCAACGTGCGCAGCGCTTATCTGCACGTCCTCGGCGACGCTCTCGGTTCGGTTGGCGCGATCATAGCCGGACTGGCCATGCTGCTGACCGGCTGGTACATCCTCGATCCGATCATCAGCGTGCTGGTCGCTTTGCTGATCCTGCGCGGAGCATGGCGGGTCATCAGCCACGCCCTCCACATCCTGATGGAGGGGACGCCCGTTACGATCGATATCGAGGAGCTAACCTCCATGCTGAAATCGATCGACGGAGTGATCGACGTGCACGACCTGCACGTGTGGACCATCACCTCGGGCATGGATACGCTGAGTTGCCATCTGCTCGTAACCGATTCGAGCGACTGCCAGCAGATCCTGCAGGAAGCGATCCGCCGGATCGAAGACAGGTTCCGCATCCAGCATACGACGATCCAGGTGGAGAAATCGCAGCTCCAACACGCGCATCTGACGATATAGACAAAGAGAGGCTGTCCGGGAAAAGGTCAACGAATCCTGACCTGATCCCGGCAGCCTCTTCAGCATTTAGCGCCTGTCCCCCGGCTTTGTCCGACGCAGACCGCCTGAGAGAAGATTTTTCTTCTCTCACGCTGCTGCGATCGCCTCGAACCCGTCGCAGGCGCATCGGCTTTGCCCGTCCAGTCGGCACACGCGGCAACTCACTCGCTTACAGCTGCACGACGATCGTCTTCGCGCCAGCCTCCGGCACGAGACGCAGCCCTTGCTCCGTCTGCTCGATGGTGGCGCCCGTCACGCCCGACGCACTGTTGATGCCGCGCAATACGAAGCTGTATGGCTTGCCGGCGCCGCTGCCATCAACGTTCAGCGTGATCGTCGAGCCTTCCCGCACCGCCGTGGCCGTCAGCTCCAGCTCGGCCTTCACGTTGTACACCTCTGCCTTCGCCTGCCTGCCTTCCTCCAGGGCGAATACATGCAGCTCCACGCCATCGGCATAATCGTAATCCGGCAGACGGTCATTGGCGCCGATCGCCAGGATCGTGTTCGGCCGCACCATCAGCGGCAGGCTGAAGTAATCGTGCTGTTCGTACTGCCATCCTCCTTCCGCTTCCGCACCGGTGAGCAGATTCGTCCAGCGACCCTTCGGCAGATAGTATCTGACGTTGCCCTGCTCATTGAAGATCGGCGCCACGAGCAACGCATCGCCGAGCATGTATTGCAGGTCCAGAACGTCGCAGGTCGGATCTTCGCCGAACTCCAGCACCATCGGGCGCATCATCGGCCATCCGCGCTTCGAGGCTTCCACCGCCTTGCTGAACAGGTAAGGCATCAGCCTGTGCTTCAGCTTCGTGAAGTGGCGCAGCACATCGACCGCCTCCTCGCCGAACAGCCACGGCACGCGATAGGACTCGTTGCCGTGCAGACGGCTGTGCGAGGACAGCAGCCCGAAGGCCACCCAGCGCTTGTAGATGTCTGGCGGCGCCGTCCTCTCGAAGCCGCTGATATCGTGGCTCCAGAAGCCGAAGCCGCTCATGCCGAGCGACAGCCCGCCGCGCAGCGTCTCCGCCATCGACAGGTAGTTGGCGGAGTTGTCGCCGCCCCAGTGCACCGGGAACTGCTGGCCGCCTGCGGTCGCCGAGCGCGCGAACAGCATCGCCTCGTTCTTGCCGAGGTTCTCCTCGAGCACTTCAAATACCGCCTTGTTATACAGGAACGTGTAATAGTTGTGCATCTTCACCGGATCCGAGCCGTCGTAATAGACGACATCCGTCGGGATGCGCTCGCCGAAGTCCGTCTTGAAGCAGTCCACGCCCATGTCGATCAGCGCCTTCAGCTTGGACTTGTACCAGGCCGTTGCTTCCGGATTCGTAAAATCCACGAGCCCCATGCCCGCTTGCCACATATCCCATTGCCATACGTCGCCGGATGGCGTCTTCACCAGGTAACCGTTCTTCATGCCTTCCTCGAACAGCGGGGACTTCTGGGCGATGTACGGATTGATCCAGACGCAGATCTTCAGTCCCTTGTCCTTCAGCCGCTTCAACATGCCCTCCGGATCCGGGAAGACATCCTTGTCCCACTCGAAGTTGCACCATTCGTACTCCTTCATCCAGAAGCAGTCATAGTGGAAGACGCGAAGCGGAATATCCCGATCGAACATGCCATCGATGAAGCTGTTGACCGTCTCCTCGTCATAGCTCGTGGTGAACGACGTCGTCAGCCACAGGCCAAAGGACCAGGCGGGCGGAAGCGCCGGCTTGCCGGTCAGGGAAGCGTAGTGATCCAGGGCATCCTTCAGCGTCTCGCCAGCGAACACCAGATATTCGAGGCGCTCGCCCGGCACGCTGAACTGCACCTTCGAGACATTCTCGGAGGCCACCTCGAAGGAGACCCGCTCCGGATGATTGACAAATACGCCATACCCGTAATTGGAGACATAGACCGGAACGTTCTTGTACGCCTGCTCGCTGCTCGTGCCCCCGTCCTCATTCCAGATGTCGACGACCTGTCCATTCTTCACGAACGGCGTGAAGCGCTCACCCATGCCATACACGTATTCGCCGATGCCGAGATCGAGCTGCTCGCGCATGTAATCGCCGTCGCCCTCGACCGAGATCGTCGCTGCTCCCTTGTAGCCGGTGCCGGTCAGCCGTCGACCGTCGTACAGGTAGTCGACCTGCCACTTGTCTCCCTTGGCGATGCGCACGGTCAGCTTGCCGCTCGTCAGGCTCGCCTCGTGCTCGTCATTGCGGATGATCACCTCCGCCGGCTCCTCGTACAGCTCAAACTTCGGCCCCTTCTCTACCTTGCCCATATGGTGCAGGTATTCGCAACGAATGATATTCGGGCGCGGCGAGCTGAACTTCACCGTGATCAGCGTCGCGTTCAGCGTATCGCCCCTGTGCCGGACATGCTTCGTGGCCGCGTACACGTACAGGGCGTCGCCAACCACGCGCACATCGCGAACTTCCGTCGGATTCTGGATGGTGACGCCTTTGCGTACCTGCCAATACCCGTCTGTAAATTTCATCCTGTCCACCTCTTCAATTTGTATGATGATCCTTGTGTGACTTGCAGGCTGTATCTGTGCTGCGATCGCCCGGATGACCTGGTCTCCGGACTCATTTATAATAATATTGATATGTATCTCGTTAATCTTGCTGAAATTTGATCAATAGTTTCGATATTTTGATTCATGAAACGTTTACCACCTTCCAAGGAGAGATGGCCATGAACCGCGACCTGCTCAGACTGAGGGAAGACCGCATCCACGGCTTGCCGGACTATCCCGTCAGCGTATATGAGGTGAACGAACCGGACGGACGAACGCTGTTCGACTGTCACTGGCATGATGAGATGGAGCTGATGCTGATCACCGAGGGCAGGATTCGCGTTCAGCTGGACATGGCGGAGCACGAGCTTGTGCCGGGTCAGGCGGTATTTGTGGGAAACGGCGTGCTGCATGGCGCCTTCCCGGTCGAGCGCACCAGCTGCACGCTCTATGCCGTCGTCTTCCATCCGGACTTCCTGGCGAGCCGCAACCGGGATGCGATCCAGCAGCAATACATCGAGCCGGTCGCGCACAGGCACCTCATCCTGCCGTCGGTCATTCGCGGCGAGACGCCACAGGAGCAGCTGTTGATCGAGCGCCTGCGCTCGCTGATCCGGGCGAATCTAGATCGACGGAGCGCCTACGAGCTGATCACCAGGTCCGATCTCCTGATGATCTTCGCCATCCTGCTGGGCGAAGGGCAGGCCAGACTTGCGCCATCCCGCTCGGAAGCGCAGCATGTGGAGCGGCTCAAGCAGGTGCTGTCGTACATTCACCATCACTACCAGGAGCCGATCCGCCTCAGGGATCTGGCCGATGTGGTCGGCATGAGCGAGGAGCATTTCTGCCGATTCTTCAAGAAGACGATGCGAAGAAGTCCGGTCGCCTACATGAACGAGTACCGCATGCAGCAAGCGAAGGTCCTGCTCACCGATACGGACGACAAGATTCTCGATATCGCCCTGCAGGTAGGATTTGATAATCTGAGCTATTTTATTACCGTATTCAAAAACTACTGCGGCCTCACGCCCTCCCAGTACCGCAAGCAGCATGCCTGAGGAGAGGTTGCTTCTCCCCAGGCATATCCTCCTCTTGCGCCTCCCGCATCTGCACATGGAAATGAAGTCTTGCCGTTTTCTTTACATTTCCAAAACCTTTTCCATTGAAATTGCGTTATAATGGTTAGCAAGTTGATTATGGATCTTGCAAGACTCGCAAGATGACAGATTCGCCTGGAGGCTCTCATGTTACCTGTTCTGAGAAAATACCTGTATCAGCCAGGAATCCTGTTCCTGGCTGTCTTATGGTGCAAAATCGCCTATGCCAGATCGATCATCGTAGGCGGCAGTCTGTGGCAATCCTTCTATATCGAGCTGCCCCTGCTGATCGCCGGCGTCGCCATCATCGAAGCGATCTTCCAGGGCAAGCCGCGGTTGCGCTTCTGGTCATATATGGTGATCAATCTTGTCGTATCGTTGGCGTTGTTCGCGATGATCGTCTATTTCCGCTATTTCAACACGCTGGCCACCTATACGTCGCTGTTCAACGCGAATCAGGTCGGTGACGTTGGCGGCACCGTTGCCATGTTGATCAAGCCTGTCTATTATCTGATGTTCATAGATTTGCCGGTCGTGCTCGGCATCGTGGCGGTCAAGGGATTGTTGCGCAAGCCGCTTCGCTTCATCCAGAACGGGTGGCGGATGCGAACCAGGTACGGCGCCGCCCTGATCCTCGCCTGCCTCATCCTCGCGGTCGTCCATGTGCTGCAGGCGATAGGCGGAGGCACGATCAACGAGATCGTCAAGGCGAGAGACATGGGCATCCTGACCTATCAGGCCTATGCTGTCTATTCCGACGTCAAGAAGCAGCTGGTCGCGAAGAGTCAGGAGGTGACGCCGCGCGCCGTGCGGCAGGCCAAGGGCATCCGCCTCGCTGACGATCCGTTCATGCACGGCGTTGCGGCGGACAAGGATGTCTATGTGATCCAGCTGGAGTCCTTCAACGATTTTCTCATCGGCCTTGAGGTTGACGGTCAGGAAGTAACGCCGGTGCTGAACGAGCTGATCGGAAGCAGCATTTATTTCAACCGATTCTATCAGCAGATCGGCAAGGGCAATACCTCGGACGCCGAATTCGTGGCGAACACGTCGCTGTATCCCACAGGGACGATGGCGATGTCGTTGCAGACGGCCGGCCGCAAGGTGCCGTCCCTGCCCAGATACCTGAAACCATACGGTTACGAATCGGTCACGCTTCATACGAATGAGATCAAGTTCTGGGATCGCCATCAGATGTATCCGGCGTTGGGATTCGATCGCTATTATGACAAGCAGTATTTCGGGGAAGAGGATGTGGTGCATTTCGGCGCGTCGGATGAGGTGCTGTACCGCAAATCGCTCGACGTCTTCCGCGAGATCCGCGAACGCGGCAACCGCATCTACGCCAATCTGATCACGATGAGCAATCACAACCCGTTCGATCTTCCGGAGGAGAAGCGCAGGCTGAAGCTGCCCGCGCATCTGGAGGGCACCTTCCTGGGCAACTATCTCCAATCCGCGCACTATGCGGACTATGCCCTGGGCACCTGGATCGAGGAGATGAAGGCGGCCGGGCTGTGGGAGGATGCGCTGGTCGTCATCTACGGAGACCACTTCGGCGTCAATGTCAACGAACCGCCGGAGGTGACCAAGCCATTGGCCGAGCTGCTTGGCATCCCCGAATATACCAGGGCGCAGATGTTCAATGTTCCGCTGATCATCCGGGTACCCGGAATGGATGAGGGGCTTGTCCGCCACAATATGGGCGGGCAGATCGACATCCTGCCGACGATCATGAATCTCCTGGGCATCAGCTATGAGGACAAAGTGGTGTTCGGCCAGGACCTGCTCAATCATGATCGCAACCTGATCGGACAGCGCACGTATCTGCCAGGCGGCAGCTTTATCAATGAAGAGGTCATCTTCGTGCCCGGCTCCGGGCTGGAGGATGGCGTGATGTACCCGCTGGAGGATGCGGAGATGGAGCTGCCGTCTCCGACGGCCTACTCGCAGGACTACAGCAAGGCGCTGAAGCTGCTGAGGATGTCCGACGCCTATATCGCGTCCCTGCCCGCATTGGGCGAGGATGCTGTACCGGTCGACGCACCGGCCGACGCGCCTGCAGCTGCGCCGGTTGATGCGCCTGCGAACCATGGCTCCAGCGAAGCCCGAGGCGGTTGAGGATGCCATCATATGGTCCATGACGAATCCACGTTCCGTAAGCGTCAAGCCATTCGTGACAAACAGTCGATTGAAACACAGCCAAAAATAAAAGGCTGTCCAGCAAGGTCAGAATAGCCCGACCAACTGACAGCCTTCAGGGGCAAGTCCGTCCGTCAGTCCAGGCTGACATCCCGGACTTGCCTTTTCATCTATCCACTCATACGAAGCCTGATTACCTGATCGGCAGCGTGTACAGAAGCTGCTGAATCCCCGTGTCGCTGAACCAGACGACCTTGTCCCCGTAGACGATCGGATCGAAGCCCGACAGGCTGTATCCCTCGACGAGCACCGAGTCGCCCAGCGGCCTGCCCCTGCCATCCACATACAGGTAGCGGACGCCTTTCAATTGGAACGTTTCCTGCAAGAAGCTGTAGGATTTCATCGTGCCGATCTCGTACTCATTCCACAGAACCATGTACCGATCCGCTCCTGTCCGAACCATGAACGGCTTGGAGGAAGTCATATTCTTGTCCGAATATTTATAGAGCGTGATGTGTTCCACCTGCGAAGCTGACAATTGATTCCTGGGCACGGCAGCGATCATGACGTCCCTGCGCTCGGCTCTGACCCTGATATGCGACAGCTCTTCCTCCATATAACCCTCCAGCTCGTAGGACGTATAGGATCTGACCTTCGAATGATCCACCGTGTGGAACAGAGCCAGGAAGTGGGTGGAGGAAGCTTCGAATCCGCCTACGCTCACCCCTGTCGCATTGGCCCCTTTAGGTCCAGGAATGTTATACAGATTCAACTCCACATATTCCGAGCCGACCGACTTGTTCAGCACGATGGCGCGCGGGGATGCATCGCCATGATCCAGGAGAACATGGGAATGGCCATCGAACACCACATACTGATCGAAAGAGTGACTGACGTGATTGCTCTGGAAATCGCCCAGCTCATTGACCACCCGCATCGTGGGCGTTTTGAATGACAAACGTCAGCTGCATCTGATGGTGCACCCCATCCAGCGTCGCGTACTTCTCGCGCGATGTATGGAATACCAGCGTATCGCCCTGCTCGGCCATCCTTCCTCTGCCGGCATCGAACGGCAGAATGGTATAGATCTCCCCACCATAGACGCTGACGGAAGACAGACGATTGAAGTCCCGGTCGTACTTGACGATGCGGATCACTTCCTTCCCGTCATCCTCCTCCAGGTTTTTCTGGCCGAAGGCGATGTAGAGATATTGCTCACCGGCATAGAAGGCTCCGAAGATCGGCAGCTCGAAGTCCACGCGCTTCGTGGAGATCAGATTCATCTCCCGGTCATAGGTCCGTATCTCGATCGCCGTATCCTCTGTCTTCACATCCTCCTGCCATGGATATGCGGTGACCAGATTCAAGGTCTGGTTGGACGCATCGGCATACAGATACCGTTGCGGGATGGATGCCCAGCGGGTTGGCCTCGCCGAGAGAATGTTGCGCACGGCATAATCGGTTGACTCGGTTCCCAGGCGATAGGTTCCCGGGTAATTGGGCACGAATCGGTATGCCGGGGCTCCCACACTTTCCACGGGGAGAAGCTCGACGGACAGCAGATGTCCGAGGTCTCGCGCATGAAGGAAGAAGGCCCCGTTATACTCGTAGGCCGGAACCTGTCGAGACACCCCGTCCACCATGACCGTTACGGTCATCTTCGACGCTGCAACAGGCACGGTCCACTGTTTCGCATTCCGGTCCAGGAAGTCGATCAGCTTCGCCCGAAGCTCCTCTTCAGCGCCTGTAATGGCAAAATTCCGGCCTGTTGCCAGCTCATAGGACCGATTCTTCGCATCCCGACGGACGATCTCGAAGCGCCGGTTCGTGTCGGACAGCAGGGTGGCGAGGTCGTGGACTCCCAGATAGGGTTCATCGTCGACCAGCAGCAGCGGTAAGGCTTCCCTGCCGGAGTCTGAGAACAGGACTGAATAGGCCAGCTTCGCATTCGCATGGGCGGACGGCTCGCCGGAGCTTCCGTTCTGCGAAGGCGCCGTTTGATCCTTCGGCGCGGTCCCTCCCTCCGGGACGTAGCCGGCGGTCGAATCGATCATCACGGATTGGGTGGCGGCATCCCAGGTGACGCCGAAATCCAGGGCTGCGGCAAGATCGCGAAGCTTGAAGTAGTTGTTGCCCTTGATGGTATATGCGGTCAGCTCCAGCTTCTTGCCATCGAGATATACCGTTGAAGTTGAGAGGTCGCCGAACTCGATTGTATCCGGGGACTTGCCTGTCAGCTCGCCGCCCTGCGGCTTGTACGGCTTGCCGGATGTGAGCATGATCGCATTCCGCTCTCCCGACCACTCGACGCTGAAGCTCTTCTCCGTGCCGCTTAGCGCCATGGCGATGTCCCGCAGCTTGAAATAACCATTGTTCCCGATATTGTAGGCCACGAAGTTGATCTGCCTGCCATCGACCAGGACCTTGGGGGTATAGGGGATGGCGTAGACCGGCCGGTTGTTGCGGTCAGCAGCCAGCGCGGATGATCCCATGCCCCCCGCAGACGACAGGAGCCATGAGACGACGAGACCGAAGCTCAAGATAACAAACAACCATCTTTTTCCATTCTTCACCATATCAACTCTCCATCTGTCTGTGTCGTATATCTTGCAAATATACCACCTAGTATAAATGATTATGATATATTTGCCATTTGATGGAATGAAAAAATATCATGCCATTCCGTTGGCGGCACGCCTCGGGAGAGCCGCCACCTTCGGCGGCATGCTCCATTTCAATAAAAAAACGGAGCCGCCCTCTTTCGAGGGACAGCTCCGTCTTCCGTCCGTCAGCTGTTACAGCTTGACGACGTTTTCCGCTTGTGGGCCGCGGTTGCCTTGTACGATGTTGAATTCAACGCGTTGGCCTTCGTCCAGAGTCTTGAAGCCTTCGCCGACGATCGCGCTGAAATGCACGAACACGTCATTGCCGCCTTCAACCTCGATGAATCCGAAGCCTTTCTCCGGGTTGAACCATTTTACGGTACCTTGTTGCATGGATGTTTCGCCTCCTTCACATTTGACATTAACATGACCTTCTTATTTCTTTCGCAGGACGCTTGCGCATACTAATCGCAGAAAATAAAAAATTCACATCATGGAAAAGGTGTCATCGTACCCAATGTTCACCTTTTGCATAATGTGAATCATAACAGGCCAATCTTTTCGATAAATTGATCATAACACGCGTGGGGCGTCTTGTAAAGCTTTATTTTTCTTTTGTCAGTGTCAAGCTAGCGTGGGCAGTCATTTAAGATGCTTGGAACGCGAACTCCGAAGGAACCTCTGCCTTGTAAGCGCTTTGCTTCGTTCTTTCATCAAACAGAAGTGATTTGTCAGAATTTTTTTTGCCGTTATCCACGAAGTGCTTTGAGTGCCATACCTGTT